>Ga0068877_10000478_pt1 | contig 34688 bp, 23 predicted proteins | sample NOAtaG_FD_66437 | JGI IMG/M metagenome (GOLD analysis project Ga0068877, IMG submission 66437) | Freshwater lake microbial communities from Lake Erie, under a cyanobacterial bloom - NOAA_Erie_Diel6S_1000h metaG | ecosystem: Environmental > Aquatic > Freshwater > Lake | place: USA: Ohio, Lake...
GAAGGCCAGCCAACAGCCACAGTAGTAGGTACCATCTTTAAAGAAGTTTTCCAGGAAGCAAAAAGCGTATTGGGCAGCGACCAGTTTCACGTCTTCGGTACCCCGGATATCCTTGGTGCAGAACTTGCAGGGGTTTTGAAAAACGTCATCGCCATCGGCTCGGGTATCTTGCGCGGCAAAGGACTTGGTAAAAATATCCAGGCCATGTTAATCACCAGGGGCCTGCAGGAAATGATTTTTTTTGGAAAAGCTTTTGGCGCCACTACCGATGCGTTTTTCGGCACTGCCGGCATCGGCGACCTCGTCGCCACGGCCACCAGCAAGCAAAGCCGCAATTTCACTTTCGGCTACCGCGTAGGAAAAGGCGAAAATATCCGGGATATCCAGCAAAGCATGCCGGAAATGGCAGAGGGCGTGCGCACGCTTAAGATTACCTATCACTTGTCCAACCATTTCAAACTCAGGGTCCCGATTACCCGGATGCTCTATAAGGTCGTCTTCGAAGGGTACGACCCCGAAAGGGCTCTCCGCTACCTGATTACGTATCCCTATGACGTGGATGTGGATTTCCTTTGAATAGCTGTCGCATAAATCTTCTGCCGCCTTCAGCGACACAATAATTTTTTTATACGCGGGTTTTGTTGATTTTACTTCGCAAAATCAACAAAACCCGCGTATAAAAAAGTAACCTATGGCGGCGAAATTCTTTTACACAACCCCAACTTTTATCCATTCAAGCAATTTCCCATAAGTAAGTACAAAAAGGCTATTTCAACCCCGTGAGCAGCATCCGGCTTTCCAGTCCCCCTTTCTTATCATAACTCTCCGTTTTCACAATCCCAACCCCTTTGGAATACCATTGCACGGTCCTGGTGGAAGTCTTCAGGATAGTCGTCTTGGAATTCGATACGTAGGATACCCGGAAACAATCGAATGTGCCCGCCGGCGTAGTCACTTTCTCCTCAGCCTCGACTTTGTGCTCGCTGATATCAATGGAGATGGTCATCAGCGTCATTCCGTTCATCCCTATGGAAAATTCATTGTGGGAATCCGGCAACTGCATACCAGCACGCAAATAACCGGGAATCGTCATCCCGTCACCAGTCATGCTCATCTCCATCTTACCCGCAGATTGTGCCAGCCCCGGATTAATCAGGCTCCCGACATCCATGAACAAAGTGTCGTTGCGGCATATAATCCGGGTCGTGCCCTGAAACATTTCCTTGCCAGTCTTATCCATCATCGTCATCGCAACTTCCGCTTCAATCCCACCCGAAATTTTTTTCACCTCCCGGATAGTCGTTGTGGAAGAAGAGGTCTTTTTATCTTTCGCATCGTAATACTCATAATTGGCGGTACCCCCCTCCCGCATTGCATAGAATGGATTACAATCCTGTGCCCTCAATAGTACGGGCAGCAATAATAAAAGCATACATGATAATCTTCGCATAGCATAATTTTTAGCAATAATAACGAAATTCGCGCATTAAAATTTTATCGCCGCAATGAATCCTTTTCCCCCTGCGTTCGTACATACCATGCAGGCACAGCTTGGCGAAGCATGGCCCGATTTCCAAAATGCGCTGCTGATGCCCGCCCCGGTCAGCATCCGCTTTCATTTTTTAAAAAATAATTCATCCTGGGAAAATTTTGAAAAAGTAAAATGGATTAATAACGGAGTATATTTGCCCGAACGCCCGGTCTTCACCCTCGACCCCGCGTTCCACGCCGGGGCATACTACGTACAGGAAGCTGCTTCGATGCTTACCGCAGCAGCCCTGGGGCATTTCTTTCCCCACACCAGCAGCCTGCGGGTCCTCGACCTCGCCGCCGCACCAGGGGGGAAAAGCACCCTCCTGATCGAACGGCTCGCCCCGGACAGTCTGCTGGTGGCCAACGAAGTGATCCGCAGCAGGTTCCATACGCTGGCATATAATATGATTAAATGGGGCTATCCCAATGGGGCCACGACCAACCACGACAGCTCGGAGTTTAAGGCTCTGGAGAACTGGTTCGACCTGGTACTGCTGGATGCCCCCTGCTCCGGGGAAGGCCTTTTCAGGAAAGACCCCGACGCCATGTCTGAATGGTCACCGGAAAACGTTAAGCATTGTGCGGCAAGGCAAAAGCGCATCCTCGCCGATGCCGCCCGCCTGCTCAAACCCGGGGGTATCCTGCTCTATAGTACCTGTACCTACAACCCCCAGGAAAATGACGATAACATGACCTGGATGGCAAAAGAATACGGAATGGAAACCCTCCGGCCCGAATTCCCCGAAATATGGGGGACGTTGCCGACTAAAACGGGCATTCAGTGCTACCCGCATAAGGTTAAAGGGGAAGGCTTTTTCCTGGCAGCTCTGCAAAAGACCGGCCCCGGCAGGACAACCTCAAAAGTCCCCGTAAAAAAGCCCTCCAACCAGGATGCACTGCCCACAAAATACCTCCCCCTGATCCGACCACTGCTGAAAGACCCCGACAGATATGCTTTTTTTATTGACGCAAGGCAAAATGTACACGCCGTCCCTGTGGAGGTGGAAAACCCGGCGGCACACATCGCCGCATTACTGCCCCGTTGCCATTACGGCCTGGAAATTGGCCAACTGAAAGGGAAAGACCTCGTGCCCTCACCCGCCCTCGCACTGAGCACGGCCATCGCACCCGACCTCCCAGGTATTGACCTCGACCGCACCACCGCCCTCCGTTATCTGAAAAAAGATACGGTAGAAATGCCCGGTACCCCCCAGGGATGGACCCTCGCCCGATTCCAGGGCCTGAACCTCGGATGGGCAAAAGTCCTGCCCGGCCGTGTCAATAATTATTACCCCCGCGAATGGCGTATCCTGATGCAAATCCCATGATGCCCCAATACCGCACAAACCCCGCCCCAAAAAAGATAAATCCCCCAAAATACCTATTTTTACGCCCTCCACCGCCTGTGCAGAAAACTACAGATATGAACACCGCAAATCCACACCATTTTATTTGCCTCGCTTTCGCGGCGCTCCTCGCTCTCGCCTGCACAAGCGCCTCCGGACAAACCATCGCCACCGCCCTGCCCGGATGCCTGGATGGGGGGATAGTGAAACAGGGGATAAATTGCGGCAGTTCTATGTTTACCTTTGGTTTGTCCAGTGGTAAATTTGTAGTCAGGAATATTGATGGTCAAAATTGCTGCCCAGGCAGCGGAGGCGATTGGAACAGCTATTTCCAATTTCCGGCAATCAACATTTCTGGCTATTCGTCGGTGAAAATTTCTATGGATTATGAAGGAGATGGCGATTTTGAAGATGATGATGCTAATGGTAGTAACGGTCCTTTTTTTGGCTGTACAGGCACACAGATAGATAATAGCCACGACCAGATTGTTTTCATGTATTCTGTTGATAACATGCCATTTGTTACCTCCAAATACGTTCATGGCGAAACAGCAGCAGATTTCACCGGCACATGGTCGCATACCGGCATCTCGGGCAGTACACTGGTCATCCGGGTTTATGCCTCCAATAAGGCCATTACCGAAGTATTTTCCTTCTCCAACCTCCTCGTCACCGGCACACCGGCGGTGGTGGATGCGGGGCCCGACATAACGGTATGCGGCACGGGGGCGGTAGCACTTTCCGGCTCGGGTACGGGGACATGGTCCGGGGGTACGGGTACTTTCAGCAACCCGGGTGCGCCGAATACGTTTTACACCCCAGGGCCCGGCGATGTAGGCCGGTCTGTTACCCTGACCTATACCGGGGCGACGCCTGCACCCGCCTGCGAACCAGCACTCCCTACCCCGGTGGACCAGATGGTCCTCACCGTCCAGTCCAGACCGGTGATCTCGCCAGTCGCCAACGCCGTATCGTGTGGAGATTACATCCTGCCCCCCATTGCCGGCACCAACCTGGGCAGTAACGCGGCCTATTATACCGCCCCAAACGGAGGTGGGGACCGGCTGAACCCCGGTACGGCAATCCCTTCCAGCAGGACCCTATTCGTCTTTGCCGGCACCTCCACATGCAGCGACGAGGCGACCTTTTCCGTAGAAGTCGCACAGCCTCCGGATATCTTCCCGATTGGAACACAGGAAAACTGCGGCGGGGTCTTCCTGCCCTTTATCCAGGGGACCAATATTTCAGGCGCCGCCTATTACACCGAACCGGACGGCAGGGGCAGCAGGTTCGAGCCGGGAAGTATCCTCGGCTTCAGCACACAGCTGTTTGCCTATATGGGCACCCCGGGCTGCAGCGATCAGGAATCGTTTTTCGTCAGCGTACTCCCACCCACGGATATCCTGCCCTTCGCCCCCGTCAACGCCTGTGAACGCTACGTCCTCCCGGCAATCAACGGCAGCTCCCTTTCGGGCACCCAGCGCTTTTATACTGGCAGAGGGGGGACGGGACAGGCCTTCAGCCCGGGACAGGTAATTACCGTCAGTACAACTTTATTCGCTTTCGACGGCACATCGGTCTGTACCGATGAGGAAGCCCTGGAAATCCGTATTTTCCCCAGGCCACAGCTCGATCCCATCGCCAATATCACCACCTGTGGATCGGTCCTGCTACCCCCCATCTCCGGTAGGGCGATTGCGCCGAACACTGCCTACTTTACCGGGCGCAACGGCAGCGGTACCCGTATTTTACCGGGAACGAGGATAACAACCGGCGGCACTTATTTTGCTTTCAGCAGCAGTACGGGAAGTTGCAGCGATGAAATAGCATTGAACATCAATATCCTTCCTCAACCGCAGTTGGACAGTATCCCTCCGCAACGGGTCTGCGCTGCTTTCTCCCTCCCGCCGATCAGGGGATCAGGTCTCTCCGGCAGGCAGGGGTATTTCACCGGCCCCAACGGTACTGGTATCCGGCTACCCCAGGATACGATACTGCGCAGCGGAGGTACTTATTATGCGTTCGATTCCCTGAGCATCTGCAAATCCGAACGCGCTTTCAGCCTCAACGTATTCCCGCAACCCCAAATCACTCCGCTCCCGGATACGACGGTATGTGGGTTTTTCGTCCTTCCCCCCATCAAAGGCAGCAATTTATCCGGAAAAGAAGCCTATTACACCGGCCCTCTGGGCAGTGGCCTGCGCAGGGTACACGGCGACACCCTTTTCGCATCCACCACCCTTTATCCCTTCGATTCGATTGCTCTGTGCCAGGCCCGGGACACCTTTCGCATTACGGTTAACCAGGCCCCACGGCTTGCTCCGGTACCGGATACCATCACCGCCTGCATCGCCTTTTCCCTGCCCGTCATCGGTGGCAGCGGACTTTCCGGAGGGCAGGGATACTTCAGCGGCCCCGGTGGGACGGGCAGAAAGTGGTCCGTAGGGGAGCAGGTACGGGATTCCGTCCGCATATATATTTACGATGCGATCGGTACCTGTACGGCAGAACGCCCTTTTGTCGTCCTTCCCATACGAGCGGTCCAGTTGGACTCCATTCCCGATATCGTCGCATGTGCCAATTATACCCTGCCGGAGATCACCGGTAGTCCCCTGGCTGGCAATGAAGCCTTTTACACCGGCCCCGGAGGTACTGGCCAGCGCTACCTTCCCGGTACCCTCCTTACCCTTGGCGGACGCTTTTTCGCCTACGGAGGCCAGGCCCCGGGATGTACCGCCCAACGCACATTTTTGCTCACAATCACCGAAGGGCCCCTCCCACAACTGAGTATTGAAAATCCGATTAACTGTTTTGGCGACAGTACCGGAGCAGTCAGGCTGAATGTCAGCAAAGGCTTCCCCCCCTATACGGTGCGTTGGTGGGACGGCAGGGCCGACAGTATAGACAGGAATAGCTTACCCGCCGGGATTTACCACATCACAGTAGCCGATAGCGGGGATTGCAAAGCCACCGCATCCATAGAAATCCGGCAGCCCCCTGAATTGCTCCTTGCCTGCTCGGTCGTACGGCAGGCAGGAAAAATCAATGGAAACGATGGTATCGGCGAAATCCGCATCAGTGGCGGTACAGGCCGTTACTCCTTTCAACTGACCGGGCAGGTCGGTATTTCACAAAGCAGGCTTTCGCCCGGAGCATACCAATTTGAAGGACTTCGGCCGGGTCAATACACCCTGAGGGCACGGGATAGCCTCGGCTGTGAAAAAACATGTGCCTTTTCGATCGCTGAGCCCGTTTGTACGATGGAAGTTGCACTTGATGGCACCCCTCCCCGATGTACGTTTGCCGCTGATGGCAGTATCGCCACCCGTATTATCAACGGCACCGGCCCTTACATATTCGATTGGGACAGCGACCGGCTCGATGGGTTGCGCAACCCTGTGGCCCTCGGTGCCGGCACCTACCGCCTTACCCTCACGGATTCGATAGGCTGCAAAGCCAGTGCCCAGATTACCCTGACGAATCCCCCGCCACTATCCCTTGCCTGCGCACCGGCCCTCCCGGTTACTACAGTCAGGGGTCAGGACGGCAGGGCACCATTCACGGTACAAGGCGGCACCCCCGGATATACGGTATCCTGGCAGGGGACGTCCGGGGGGGCTTTTGTGTTGGGCCAGGCCCGCGATACATTTATCTCCGGCTTGTCCTCCGGGAGCTACCGCGTACGCGTCAGCGACCTCAACGGGTGTATGGACAGTTGCTCCTTTACCATAGCAGAACCTATATGTACGCTTAAAGCGGAAATCAAACGCATACGGGATATTGCCTGTTATGGGGATGCCGGGGGGGCTTTGCTCGGAATTGCGGTCCAGGGCACTGCACCATTTATCTATTCCTGGTCGGGGCCAGGGGTAGTGCAACAAAAGGACACCCTGGAACGCCTACCGCCAGGCCAATACCGGCTTACCGTCACCGATGCCATCGGATGCGCGGACAGCACTTCGTTTATCCTGGCCACCCCTCCCCCCCTGCTGGCCCAATGTACCGTCCTGAACGGCGAACGCACCCGCGGGGGCGATGAAGGCAGGGCCCTGCTGTATCTCAGCGGTGGTACCGGACCCGTACAAGTCCGTTGGCCAGGCCTTTCCCCTGGCCGTATCATACAACCCACCGCCGACAGCCTTTTTGCCGAAGGGCTCAAAGCAGGTACTTACTTCCCGGTATTTTCCGATCAAAACGGGTGTATAGTGCAATGCAGCTTTGTAGTAGATTCGATTATATGCAGGCTACGGTCATCCGCGGCTTTACGCCATACAAGCTGCTACGGTACCAGAGACGGCCAGGTTACAGTCAGCGCAATGGAAGGAAACCTGCCCTACACCTTCAACTGGTCCACCAATGCCCGGGGCGAAGGGTTGAATACCCTGTCCAGCCTCGCTGCAGGCCCTTATCGCATTACCATTACAGACGCCCTCAACTGCAGGGATACCATATCTGTCGAAATCAATTCTCCACAGCCCCTGGAGCTTTCCTGTATGCCCGCGATACAAATCTCGGCATTTGGACTGAATGACGGCAGTACCCGTATTGCTGCAAAAGGCGGAACCCCTCCCTACCGGATACAGCTCAGTGGAAAAAGGGAAGCCGATATACCTCTTTCCAGACCCGATACCACTTTCCTGGAGGGCCTCTATGCCGGCAGCTACCGCAGCGTCCTTCAGGATGCCAATGGCTGTACAGATACTTGTATATTTGAACTTACCCAACCCCCCTGCATGACCGCTGCCGAACTGAACGGAACCGCTCCAGGTTGCGCCGGGGCAGCGACCGGCACGGTCTCCGCTATTGTTCTCAAGGCGCGCCCACCCTTACAATACAACTGGAATGTTGCCGCTCTCAATGGACAACCCAGGGGTAGCGGCCTGCCCGCCGGAAGTTACACCCTTACGGTCACCGACTCTGTCGGGTGCAGCGCAACTGCCGGGATCGTGCTCAAAGATCCCCCCGTACTGCGGCTCGGATGCCTATTGGCGTCCCCTGCCAGTAAGGTCAATGGGAAAGACGGGCGTATGTTACTGGACTTGCAGGGAGGAACCCCACCCTACCGGCTGTTTTTAAGGGGTGGCAAAACAGCAGATTATGAGATTACTGCCCCAGGGCCATTTACAATAGATACCCTCTCGAGAGGGGAATACACGGTCTCCCTTCTGGACAGCAACGGCTGTAGCACCGCAACTTGTACTTTCCGCATAGAAGACCCCGTATGCACCCTGCAAACCACCCTGATCGGAAAGCATCCATCCTGCGCGGGCTTCTCCGATGGAAGTATTACGACAAGCGTCGCCAACAGCGTTGGGACAGTGCGATTTCAGTGGGATAAAGCTGCCATAGCAAACCTGCAATCCCCAACAGGCCTTTCCTCGGGTATATATAATTTACGCGTTACGGACGATCGCCTGTGTACAGATTCTGCCCGGATTGAGTTGAAAGACCCCCCATTGCTGCAAATGGCCTGCAGTATCGTTCAGGCGCCTCAAACGGTGGGCGGCAGTGAGGGCGTAATAACCGTCATCACCCGTGGGGGGTCGGGAAGCCGCACCGTTGCCTGGAACGGGCCTGGAAATATCCCTTTCCCCATACCCGATACCCTGAACCTGAGCGGCCTACCGGCAGGGACCTATACGTTACGGGCCACAGATACCAACAAGTGTCTTGCGGAATGTAGCCTCACCCTGCCTGCAATCGTTTGCAGTCTGGATGTGCAGGCAGTGGCAATGCAGCCACGGTGCTTTGGCGACTCAAGCGGGACAGTACGCCTCACTTTTACAGGTGCAAAGGGTGCTGTAGCTTTCCGCTGGAGCAATGGCAGCACCGAACAGGTACTGCGCAGCATACCCGCCGGAACCTACTCCGCAACCATCACTGATGCGGCACGCTGTGAAGACAGCACCAGGTTTTTTGTCTATAACCCTCCCCCTTTGCTGGTACAGGCTACGTTGGTTTCAGGCATTAGCGCCCTGGATAAAGCGGATGCCAGCGCCAGTTTATCTTTTGAAGGCGGGACCCCCCCATATAAGCTGTCTTATACCGGTCCGCGCAACGGGCAGTTTATCTATAATACTGCGGGCAAGGATACCCTGGATATGCTCCCTGCCGGCATCTACTCCGTCGCGATAGCGGATTCCTTGGGTTGTTTGGCGACTACTGGCTTCACGATAGATACCTTCCGCTGCACGCTCAACGCCGGTATCCGGTACGAAGCCATCTCCTGCGAAACGGCGGCTATTAGCACCACTGTTACAGGGGCCATTGGCGCGGTGCGTTACGATTGGGACAGAGACGAATTTGACGGGCAACAAAATCCATTCCCCGTCAAATCGGGTACTTATGGCCTCAAGGTGAGCGACAATACCGGTTGTAGCATCCGCACTGTTGTGGAAGTCAGGACTTCAGGTCCAATGACCGCTGAGTTAGAAGCCCGGGACGGCGACTGCCCCGGTGATGCCGGAAGCATCGCGATCGAAAATATAAAAGGCGGGCGCCACCCTTACGAAATCGCCCTGAACGCAGGGCAGCCCAGGCAGGTGGGCAGTTTGCCCATGACGCTCCGGAATATCCGTCCCGGAGAGGTACGTGTCACACTGCGCAGCAACGACGGCTGTGTATTGGATACCCTTGTCCGGGTGAACCCGATATCGGCGCCGTTCCTGGAATTAGGCTCCAATATCGAGATTATCAAAGGGGACTCGGTCGAGCTGCGTCCGGTTATCGGCTTCATCCCGGAGACGATGCGCTGGAACCCGGAGACCGGCCTGAGCAAAACCGGAGGCCTCAGTGTATTTGCAAGCCCTGAAATCACCACCACCTATCAGCTCATCGTCACCGACCCTAAAGGCTGCCCGATTGAAGACCAGATATCCGTCATCGTCCGAGACCAGGTACCCGTATATTTCCCGACAGCGTTCAGCCCCAACGGCGACGGTGCCAACGATTACTTTACGGGATTTGGCGGTTCGCTCATCGCCTCGATCGAACAACTCAACATTTACGACCGCTGGGGGGAGCTCCTTTTCCAGGGTACAGAAATCCCACTTAATACTCCACAAAACGGCTGGGATGGGAAAGTCAAAAATGGCGCTTCCGCACCTGCCGGAGTATATGTGTTCCGGGCCGTCGTAAAGTTAAAGAACGGGAAATACCGCTATTTTGCAGGGGAGGTGGTGCTGATAAAATAGCAGGACGGAACCCGTATTTTTGGCGCTGGACCCTGAATGATAAGACGTGTTGCAAGTGGAATCGCCGGGCGGTCGCAAAGGCCCTTTTACCACTGCACCGACCCTTTGCGACAATGCTGTTGAACTATTCAAAACCCAATGTAGTTAATGTTAACAAGCCATTAACCAAGGCTATATACCACAGTTTAGGAAAAAACGTAATTTTGTATAACATTTTCACTAAAAAAAACTGCAATGAAAAAATTGATTTTCGCACTCGCCCTGATCCTGACCGCTGCCATGGTCGCCCAGGCCCAATCCACACCGGCCAAAACTACCGCCAAGGAGATGCCTGCAAGCAAAGTTGCCGGCCCAAAAATGTCTTTTGAAGCCGAAGTTGTTGACTACGGTTCGATCCAGCAGGGTGCAGACCCATTCCGCGTGTTCAAATTCAAGAACGAAGGTTCCGAGCCGCTGCTCATCACTGGCGCACGCGGAAGCTGCGGATGTACGGTCCCTACCTATCCGCAGGAGCCGATCCTGCCCGGCAAGACCGCTGAGATCAAAGTGCGCTATGACACGCAGCGCATTGGCCCTTTCACAAAAACTGTTACAATCAATACCAATGAAGCCGGTGATGCCGGTACGCGTATTCTGACCATCAAAGGCGATGTCAAGGCAATGCCGGAGAAAGAAAACGTACCTACGAAGAATTCCGGTATCTTCAATAATAACTAAGCTTTATTTGCGCTACGCGCCAAATAATATTTCGGGCAAGGCGGTTTTTCTCGATTTCGCAGTGTAAAAACGGGAAAAACCATCTTGCCCGTTTTTTTATTCCGGGAGTTGATCAAAAGCACTATTGCTGCGCCCGGCGGAGCATGGATTTTTCACACAACACCTAAAAGATCCGTGAGACTGCCCGGGCGTTTGTGCGTTAGAATAGCGCGCTTCGGAAAGCCGTTCTTCCTCGCACACAGGCAAAAAAAAACCCTTGCTACACGTAAAACAGCAAGGGCCTCTAACCCAAACAAATAAACACAAAAACTACTTGATGGCATCAAAATTACGCTTTTCAATTGTTTAAGCAAATTTTTTTTTCCACAAAAATTCAGGAAATAATATGGAATAATCTTGCGAACATAAAATTTTTGATGGAAAATCAACCCTTTGCAAATACTAAGCTGTGATTACAAGGTATTTACGCGATTCGTGGCCACTCGAAGCAGGTTTTACCGATTTAAATAGGTTACTGTGATAAAATTTTGTCGGAAAAGCCTATATTTCCCAAAAAATTGAATAGCGCGATATGTCAGGAAAAATTTTGTTTTTGTTGCTGGCCGCCGTTACCACTTCGGCCACGATACTGCTCGACACACACCATCCGCTGGGTTCTTCCCTGCCTCGTCTCGGGATGCTGCTGAGCCCCGGCCACGGGTTTTGGCAGCAGGCGGAAAAAGCTGTACGGCCCAAAGCCCTACGCATTGACCAGACTTATTTAAAAGGAAAAGTGGAAGTCGTTTTCGACGACCGGCTTGTGCCCCATATTTTTGCAGAACGGATCGAAGACGCCGTATTTGCCCAGGGTTATGTGACCGCCTCGCTACGCCTTTGGCAGATGGACCTGGCCTCGCGTGCTGCGGCAGGACGGCTTTCGGAAATGTTGGGCGCACAGACCCTTGAGTACGACCGTCTCCAACGGCGTAAAGGCATGATGTATGCTGCTGAAAACGCTTTAGAAGCAGTAAGGGGCAAAAAATCTGAATTTGCCGTGCTGGAAGCTTACAGTGCAGGCATCAATGCATTTATCGCCTCCCTGGACCCCACGGATTACCCCCTGGAGTACAAGCTGCTCAATGCCGCCCCGGAGCCATGGACACCCCTGAAATCCATGCTGATGAACAAGCGGATGGCCGAAACGTTGTGTGCGCGCAACCTCGATATTCCGGCCACCAACACCCAGGCTTTACTGGGGGCAGCGTTATTCGACTTTTTATTCCCGGAAAAAAACCCGAAGCAATCTCCGATTATTCCTTCCGATGTGGCGTGGACCTTCGCACCGCTGTCTCCGACACCGGCACCCACGGCTCCGGCGATGATAGGGCAGCACTGGGAACAGCCGCTGCTGCCTATGCCCCCACCCTTCCTGGGGAGCAATAACTGGGCCGTTGCGGGCACTAAAACTGCCGCTGGCTATCCGATCCTTGCCAACGACCCGCACCTGGAGCTTTCCCTTCCTTCGATTTGGTTCGAGACCCAACTCAGTATCCCCGGCCACAATGTCTATGGGGTATCCCTACCCGGCTTGCCGGGAGTTATCATTGGGTTTAATGGCCACATTGCGTGGGGCGTGACCAATGTCGGCCACGACGTGACTGACTGGTATGCGGTGAAATGGCTGGATGCGGCAAAGACGCGTTACATCCTCGACGATAAACCGGTACAAGTCCGTCAGGTCATCGAAGAAATCAAAGTTGCCGGAGCCAAAGACCCGGTACTGGATACCGTGAAATACACCGTTTGGGGCCCGATCCCATATAACGAGCCCTCTTCGCCTTATTACGACCTCGCCATGCGCTGGCTGGCACACGACAGGCCGGACGAAAAGCCGTTTTACGAAGTCGGTACCTTCCTGCGGCTCATGCAGGCCAAAAACTACGACGACTATCTCGAAGCACTGAACGGCTTCGATTCCCCTGCCCAAAACTTCGTATTTGCCTCTGCCGACGGCGATATCGGTATCACCGTCAACGGTAAGTTCCCACTGCGCAACCCGGGGCAGGGCAGGTTTGTACAGGATGGGAGCTTCTCCGGAAACAACTGGCAGGAATTCATCCCCCGCAAGCATATCCCCAAAGACAAAAACCCCGCCCGGGGCTTTGTATCCTCGGCCAACCAGCATTCTACGGCGCCCGACTATCCCTATTATTATATCGGCGAATTCGACGATTACCGGGGCAGGATACTCAACCGTTTGCTCGAACAGATGGACAGCATCACCATAGAAGATATGAAGAAGCTGCAGTTCAACAGCTACAGTATCGTAGGCGAAGAAGCCGCTCCCCTGCTGCTGTCCTTCCTGGAAGGCCAAAACCTCGGCAAAAAGGAAGCGGCCTTGCGCAAAATCCTCGCCGACTGGGATTATAACTACCTGAAATCGGAAAAGGCCCCGGTCGTCCTCAAAGCGGTGATTGATTCTGCCATCCTCTACACCTTTGACGAGCTCCTCGACCGAAAAGATGCAGATCGTTACATCATCCCGGAGCTTTGGCGTTTCCTCGACCTCCTCGCCACAACTCCCGGTCACGATATATTCGACCACCAGAAAACCCCGGCCAGGGAACAGGCAAGCGATATTGTCCTGAAAGCTTTCCGGGCCGCGGCAGCAGAATGGTATGGGCCCCTCGAGACCGGTAAAAAAGACTGGGGCGCGGTCAATGGCGCCAGAATCAACCATTTACTTCGGCTGCCGGCATTCTCCCATACGCTGTACACCGATGGATATACCAATGCCCTCAACGCCGTGCGCAACAACCACGGCCCTTCCTGGCGCATGCTCGTCCAATTAAAAAAATCGGGGTTTGAAGCTTATGGTGTATATCCAGGCGGCCAGTCCGGCAACCCCGGCAGCCCATTTTATGACAATATGATCGGGCAATGGGCCGAAGGCAAATACAACAAGCTTCAGGTGATGTCTTCGCCTACAGATCCTAAAATCAAGGCGCTAAGCACCTGGACATTCGGCAAATAGTAATGGTAGTGTGAAAAGGATTTCCCTACACACTTATTATGAAATATTGGGGGGCTGTGTCACAAATCCGGAATATTCAGGAATTTCTGCCGCAGGCATATTCTTCCCGGAACGCGCACTGGGGTTGTGTAAAAAGCCTCCGGCACGTCCTTTGGCGGCTTACGCCGCCAAATAATATTTTTTCAGCGCCGCGTTTTCAACGATTTTGCTTCGCAAAATCGTTGAAAACGCGGCGCTGAAAAATTCAATTTTGCCGCCTACGGCGGCAAAATACTTTTTACACAACCTCGGGTGCGCGTTCAAAATAAAGTTCGCTGCTGGAGGCGAAAAATATTATTTTTGTATAATACCAATACCGGAAACGAAATGAAATTTTCAATCCTGTTGTTCAGCCTGGTCGCGCTGGGATATTTATCGCAGTTCTTTTTCCCCTGGTGGGCAATCGTGCCCATTGCCTTCATCGGCGGCATGGTACTCGCCAAGAACGGCCCACATGCATTTACTGCCGGGTTTTTGGCCATTTTCCTGCTTTGGGCGGTACAATCGCTATGGATATCTTCTGCCAATGAGGGCATTTTGGCTGATAAGATGGGGATCCTGCTCGGAGGCTTGCCCGGTATTGCACTCCCCTGGGTCAGCGCGCTGGTCGGCGGATTGTTGTCGGGTTTTGGGGCGTTAAGCGGATTTCTGGGTCGCAGGGCTTTCGCTTAAAACAAAAGCCAATGGGCCACAAGATTAAAAGCGAACGTCGTTCGGCGAAAAAACAACGGGATCAGCGCATGGGGTTCTATATTCACCTCGCCGTTTACCTCTTTGTAAATAGCTCTTTGCTCCTTGCGCTTTTGCGACTGGAAGGGGACCGCCTCAGCTATACCGGACCCTTTTTCTGGGGGATCGGCTTATTTTTTCATTTTTTACAGGTCATGGGATCCTCGCGTGCGAAATCGTCCGGAGTACTGCATTCCGGTGGTACTGCCATGAAAGCCCCTGACGCTGTTGAAGAGCTCGAACTACGTCCCCCTCAAAAAAGCTGGTCTGAAAAGGATTTAGTCTAAGCAACCCGCTGCGGCGGCTAATCGCTTTTTGGGCTCCAACACCGGGAATTTATCCATAATACCGGGGTAAATCAAAAATATAGGCATACTAAGACGTAAAAAACGCTATATTAGCCGCAAAAAAACCGTTTTGTCCGATAGCCTTGTAATCATCCCAACCTATAACGAAAAAGAAAATATCGTGCAAATGATCCGCACGGTCTTTTCCTTATCCCATCCCTTCCATTTGCTCATTGTGGACGATGGCTCTCCCGATGGTACGGCAGGTTTAGTCCGGCATCAGCAAGAGGTCTATGCCGGAAGGCTCTTTCTGCTGGAGCGGTCCGGCAAGCAGGGGCTCGGGACAGCGTACATCACTGGTTTTCGCTGGGCTTTAGAGCGGGGCTATGACTATATTTTCGAGATGGACGCCGACTTTTCCCACAACCCCAACGACCTGGAGCGGCTCCGGGAAGCATGTGCGGAGCAGGGGGCAGGTGTGGCGGTAGGTTCGCGCTACACCCGTGGCGGGAAGGTCGTCAACTGGCCTTTTGGAAGGATCCTCATCTCTTTTGGTGCATCCCTTTATGTGCGCCTCGTCACCTGGATGCCTGTAAAAGATCCAACTGCAGGCTTCGTTTGCTATCAAAGCCGTTTTTTGCAGACCCTCGACCTGACCAAAATACATTTTGTGGGTTATGCCTTTCAAATCGAAATGAAATTTGCTGCCTGGCAACTTGGCTTCAAGATTTACGAGGTCCCGATTACTTTTACCGACCGGGTAGCCGGTGCGTCAAAAATGTCTTCAAAAATCTTCAAAGAAGCTGTCTTTGGCGTACTGCAAATGCGCTGGCGGGGTTTTTTTTCTACTTATAAGAAAGACTAACGGGGCTACGCCTGTTCCGGGCTTGCAGACAGATATCCACCGCACTGTTGCGCCCCTTTTCTTTCCCACTTTTTCCCACATTCGATGCACCTTTTTTATCAAGCCTGCTGGCATGGTGTAAAAGTCCTTTCGCTGTCCCTGGCACAAAATATGATTCCGGGCACACATCAAAAACTAATTTTTGAAAAGTAAAATTTGTTTTTGATACATATTCATGGAATAAAATGGGAATGTCTCATACGTACAGGGTTGTGTAAAAAGTATTCTACCGCCTTCGCCGCCAAAGTACTTGTGAGACAGCCGCTTTATTTTTTGCGCCAACTGCTTACTGGTGCTGATTCCTCCCTACTGCCGATTCATAGCAACCAGTCGGTTTACTGGGCTTACTTTTGCCTGGTGGCAAACTTCCACTGCTCGTAAAGGATACCTGCGGCCACTTCATTGTACTTTCTATCAATGAATTATCATCAAAATAGTTATAAAGCATTTTTAATTTGATTGCATTCATTAATTTTTTGGAGGTCACATGATAAAAAACATCAAATCATACGTTAAAAAGTGGGAAAAAGTGGTAAAATGTGTAAAAATATGCTACTTTTGAAGACATGATTTTGAATACGTGTATCCATGTACCAACTAATCGGTGCCTACGAATGCAAGATTGACGATAAAGGGAGGATGCGCCTTCCCAGTGGCCTGATTGGCCAGTTGGGAGAGCGGGAGGCCTATACCTTTGTAGTCAACCGCGGTTTTGAGAAGTGCCTGATGCTGTATATCGAGGAGGTATGGGAGAAGACAAGTGCCGAAGTCAACCGGTTGAATTTATACAACAAGAAACACCGGGACTTTGTGCGCTATTTTTACCGGGGTGCGCAGAAGGTCGTCATGGACAGTGCCGACCGGATACTGATTGGAAAATTGTTATTAGACTACGCAGGTATAGACAAGGAGGTGGTACTCTCGGCCTATAACGACCGTATCGAGATCTGGTCAAAAACAGAATACGAGCGGATGTTAGGCGAGGAGCCCGATGATTTCTCCGATCTCGCCCAGGAAGTTCTGGGAGGAGGAAGCCTGTTTAATGGGAGCGACGATGAGCTATCATGAGGCGGTCATGGCCAGGGAAGCGCTGGAAGGGCTGGCCATACGCCCCGACGGGACATACGTGGACGTGACATTTGGTGGTGGGGGTCATTCTAAACTGATCCTTGGGCAATTGGGTGAAGAGGGGCGGTTGATTGCATTTGATCAGGACGAGGACGCGCAGCGAAACCTCATCCAGGACAACCGGCTGGAATTCGTTCCTCATAACTTCAGGTACCTGAAGAAATTCCTTCGGGTCAGTGGGGTCACGGCAGTGGACGGGATACTTGCAGACCTTGGGGTTTCCTCGCACCAGTTGGACGAAGCTTCCAGGGGGTTCTCCTTTCGTTTTGACCATGCGCTCGATATGCGTATGCACACGCAGGGGGAGCTGACGGCAGCCAGGGTACTCAACACCTATCCGGTGGAGAGCCTCCAGGCCATTTTCAGTGCGTACGGTGAGCTTCGCAACTCCAGGACCCTTGCGGAAGCGATTGTAGCAGAACGCGGCCACCGGGAACTGCGTACAATTGACGACCTCATCGGCATTGCAGCGCCACTTATCCGGGGAAACCGGCACCGGTATCTGGCGCAATTATTTCAGGCCCTGCGCATTGAAGTGAACGATGAGATGGGCGCACTCAAGGACTTTCTCGATCAGGCGATTGATGTACTCAGGCCAGGAGGCCGGCTTGTCGTCATCGCCTATCATTCTGTCGAAGACCGCATGGTCAAGTATTCTATGAAAACCGGGAATACGGAGGGGAGCATGGAGAGCGATTTTTTTGGCCACATTTATCGGCCATACCGGATGATCACCAAAAAAGCCCTGCAGCCAGGCGCGCCTGAAATCCGCTCCAACCCCAGGTCACGCAGTGCGAAGCTGCGTATTGCGGAACGGACCGACGAGGACAAACCTGCTTCCGGCGCTTGAGAAACCGAAAACTAAGAGAATGGGGCATCCTTGGGGATTCGCTTTGGCCCAAAGAATGCTTACGATATCGAAACATATTTAAAGAGAACCAGCAGCCCAGTATATGGCCACAAAAAAAGGCATCGGCAGGTATTTTGCCCTGGATTATCTCACAGAAGGGCTCATCCTGAGGAACCTCGTATTCGTCCTTTTCCTGGGGGCGCTTGCCGTGGTGTATATTGCCAACAGCCACTATGCGGAGCGCAACGTCCGCAAAGTCTTGACACTACAAAAGGAAATCAAAGAACTTCGGTGGCATTACCTGACCATCGAAGCGGAAAATATGTACAACAGCCGCCGTACGGAGCTTGCGGAGCGTCTGCGTCAGGAAGGTTTCATGACCGCCCCTACCACGCCGCGCAGGATTATCGTACGCAAAAAGGACTATACAGATGGACATTAAAAACGAAGTCCTTTACCGGGTATATCTTTTACTGTTTGGCCTGTTCTTGCCAGCAGCGGTACTTTTGTTGTACCGTACTGTCCAGATCAGCATTTTTGAGGGGGAAAAATGGCGTACCCAGGGCAAGACCAGATATCTGGAAAACCGGGAAATTCCTGCCGACAGGGGCAACATTCTTTCAGCAGACGGTAGCCTGTTGGCCACTTCCATCCCTTACTTCGATTTGTATTTTGATCCCCTTGCCCCTTCTGAGCGGGATTTCAACCTGTATGTGGATTCGCTTGCCCTCTGCTGGGCCACGTTTATTGATGACACCTACACGCCTGGTGGTCTGCGCGAACACCTTTACCGGCTGCGCAAATCCAACCAGCGGTATTTTCCGGTTAAATCCAAAGTCTCCTATGCGGAAAAACGCCTGATCGAAAATTTTCCCCTTTTCCGCCTCGGGCAGTTCAAAGGCGGCCTGATCGCAAGGTCCAACAGCGACCGGCGCAGGCCTTTCGGCGTGCTTGCACAGCGCACGATCGGGTACGTGCGTCCGGATAAGTCTGTTGGATTGGAAGGCTACTTCAATGCTTTCCTGCGCGGGGAACCGGGACGGCAGGGCATGATTTGCGTGGACCGCAGCAAAGATATCTGGCTGCCCATCAGGGACCTGGCAGCCATCGAGCCCAAAGGCGGGGCCGACGTGCGCACCACTATTGACATCAACCTCCAGGACATCGTGGAAAATGCCCTGCTCCGGGGAATGAACTACCACGAGGCCGAATGGGGCACCGCTATCCTCATGGAGGTCAGGACCGGCGCCATTAAAGCCATTGCAAACCTGGGGAAAACACAGGAAGGCTGGTGGGAAACCTATAACTTTGCCGTAGGTGCCGCCGAAGAACCCGGCTCAACTTTTAAAACGGCCTCTATGCTGGCCATGCTCGAAGACGGCCTGGTCAAACTGAACGACTCCATTGATATCGAAAAGGGCAAGACCCGTTTCTATGAAGATGTCATGGTAGATGCTTCGCCTGAAAGCGCCAAACTGGATTCCATCAGCGTCAAAAGGATTTTTGAAATCTCCTCCAATGTGGGTATGGCCAAGCTGGTGAACCAATCCTACAACCAGCAGGGCGGTGCGGAACGTTTTATCCGCCGCCTCCATCAGTTTAACCTGCACCTCCCCACCGGAATCGAAATCGAAGGAGAGGCCGCCCCCTACATCAAAACGCCTTTCAGTGCCAAAGACCGCTGGAGCGGCACCACTTTACCCTGGATGGCGATTGGGTACGAACTGCGCCTGACCCCTTTACAGCAGCTCGCCTTTTATAATGCCATCGCCAATAATGGCCGTATGATGCGCCCTTACCTGGTAGATGAAATCCTCTCCAATGGCAAGGTGGTGAAAAAGTTTCAGCCCAGGGTCATAAAACGGGGTATCGCTTCCGAGCGCTCCATTGAAATGATCCGGGAGCTGCTCGCGGGAGTAGTGGAGCAGGGTACTGCCGAGAAAATATCAACAGGTGCCTATGACTTCTCCGGTAAGACCGGCACGGCACAAATCAATTACCGCCGGATAGGTGCAAACCGCACCAGGATTGGCGGATACCGGGCTTCTTTTGCGGGCTTTTTCCCCTCGGATAACCCTGTTTACTCCTGTATCGTGGTGATCCACAACCCTACAAAGCACGGATATTATGGCAGCGATGTAGCAGGTCCTGTATTCCGCGAGATTTCCGATAAATCCTATTATGCCACGCTCGACATTCATCCGCCTGTCAATTCACAGCCTGCTGCAGCACTGGCCAACGCAGGGCTGCCCGCTTTCGATATCGGCTATAAAGCGGATATGCAGGTGGCACTGGATTATCTTGGGTTAAGTGCCAGCGGCAACCCGCCCACACAGATGGCCGTCCTGACTGCCAAACGGGACACCCTGAAGATGGACCGCAGGACGATCGTCGAGGGAAGGGTACCAAATGTACAGGGAATGGGCCTGAAGGATGCCCTGTACATCCTTGAAAATGCAGGCCTGAAAGTCGAAGCCCGCGGCGTAGGCCGGGTGGCTTTGCAATCGCTGCGCCCGGGGACACCCTGCCGCGGACAAACTATTGCCTTAACACTTAAATGAAACACATGCGTTTAAAATCGCTCATCGGCGGCTTGAATATCCTGGATATGCGGGGGGAAACAGACCTCGATATCCGGCAGCCTGTATTCGACTCCCGCAAAGTGAGCCCCGGCGACCTCTTCATCGCTGTACGGGGTGTCCAAACCGATGGGCATGTTTTTGTGGAAAGCGCACTGGACAGCGGCGCCGCAGCGGTAGTCGTGGAAACCCTTCCGGAATCGCTCAGGCCTGGTGTAGCTTATGTACAGGTACCGGACAGTGCCCAGGCCCTCGGTATCATTGCCTGTGCTTTTCACGGCGATCCATCTGCATCGCTCAGGTTGGTCGGGGTAACGGGCACGAATGGAAAAACGACGACCGTCACGCTGCTTTATCGGCTCTTCACCGCCCTGGGTTACCGCTGTGGATTGATCTCCACGGTCGAAAACCGCATCCATACACAGATTTCACCATCTGCATACACCACACCCGATGCCCTGGGCCTGAATGCACTGCTCGCCCAAATGGCTGCTGCCGGCTGTGACTTTGTATTTATGGAGGTAAGTTCCCATGCCGTAGATCAAAAACGCATCGCAGGGCTACATTTCACCGGCGCGGTTTTTACTAATATCACCCACGACCATCTCGATTATCACAAGACCTTCGACCGCTACCTCAAGGCCAAAAAGGCATTCTTCGACGCACTCGATAAAACGTCCTTTGCGCTGGTCAATACCGATGATAAGCGGGGCATGGTCATGGTCCAGAACACCAGTGCGCGGGTATATCGGTACAGCTTACTGCAAATGGCTGATTTCAAAGGCAGGATAATCAGCAATACCCTGCCCGGGCTGCACCTCGATATCAACGGGAAGGAAGTCCACACCCGGCTGATCGGCGATTTTAATGCCTATAACCTACTTGCGGCCTACGCGGTCGCCTGCCTCCTGGGGCAAGATGCCGAAGAAGTACTCACCTGCCTCAGCAACGTGGAAGCAGCAGAAGGCCGGTTCGACTATCTCGTTGATCGCCAGCGCGAAATCACCGCTATTGTGGATTATGCCCATACGCCTGATGCCCTCGAAAAAGTACTGCGCACACTAAAGTCGCTCAAAAAGCGGGATGTTGCAGTCATCACCGTTTTTGGGTGCGGGGGCGACCGCGACCGGACCAAGCGGCCCGAAATGGGCAGGGTAGCCTGTGCCCTTAGCGACCAGGTCATCATCACCTCGGATAACCCAAGGTCAGAAGACCCCGAAGCAATTATCCGGGAAATCGAAGCAGGCGTCAGTACGGCCGATAAACCAAGGGTAATCGCGATTTCCGACCGTAAAACGGCAATCCGAACGGCCTGTAAGATCGCCAAAGCCGGGGATATGATTCTGGTTGCGGGTAAAGGACATGAAAAATATCAGGAAATCAACGGGGTAAAATACCCTTTTGACGATAAGGAAGTGCTGAAAGCAGCACTCTCCCTGAATTGACATAGACGGGCAAATGCCAGGTTTTGAAAAGGCCCCAAAGTGCCATTGTCCAGGAAAAATGACAGTTGCCAGATAAGTAAATCTATCCTGAAGGGGTTGTAAATGGTCATTATCCCGATAAGCCCTAAATTTGTGGCGCTGATTTAAAAAACGCTAATGTCGCTATTATGCTGATCTATCTGGCCGAATGGCTTAACGATTATTTTCCCGGACTACCTGGTACAGGCTTGTTCCAGTACATTACGTTCCGTGCCGGCCTCGCCATGATCCTCTCGCTCATCATTTCCCTGTTGCTGGGCAAACGGATTATCGGCTACCTGAAAATGCTGCAAATCGGGGAAACGGTGCGCGAACTGGGTTTACAGGGGCAGGGGCAGAAAGCGGGCACGCCGACCATGGGCGGGGTAATCATCATCTTTGGTGTACTGGTCCCTACCCTGCTGGTCGCCAGGCTCGACAACGTCTATATCCTGCTGATGCTGCTCTCTACGACCTGGATGGCGATTATCGGATTTATTGACGATTATATCAAAGTATTTAAAAAAGATAAAGAAGGTCTGAGCGGAAGATTCAAAATCCTTGGGCAGGTAGTCCTGGGGTTGATTATCGCCCTGACGATGACCTTTCACGACGATATTGTAGTGCGGATGGAAACGTCCACCGCATGGGAAGTTGGGTTGAAGGATTCCGACCGCGTCGGTTCTATGATTTACGTAGAAGAAAAAGACCGGACCCTTGAAAAAGGGGATTACAAGACCAACCTCACCAACGTACCCTTTTTGAAAGGCAACCGGCTGGATTATGTATGGCTGCTCCCGATGGATTACCATGAAGCGCGCCGCTGGGTATGGTTATTGTTCCTGCCCCTGGTCATTTTCATCGTCACGGCGGTATCCAATGCGGCCAATTTAACCGATGGCCTCGATGGCCTGGCGACGGGAGTCTCGGGGATTATCGGTGCTACACTCGGCATTTTTGCATACGTTTCCGGCAATGCGATTGCCGCCAACTACCTTGGCATCCTGCACTTGCCGGGTGCGGGCGAGCTCTTGATATTTGCAGCGGGAATGGTCGGGGCATGCATCGGCTTCCTCTGGTACAATGCCTTCCCGGCACAGGTGTTTATGGGCGATACCGGCAGCCTCACGCTTGGCGGCATCATTGCGGCCATGGCTTTATTGCTGCGTAAAGAGCTGTTAATCCCGGTATTGTGTGGTATTTTCCTGGTGGAGAACCTCTCCGTTATCCTCCAGGTGGCATACTTTAAATATACGAAGCGGAAATATGGCGAGGGAAGACGGATACTCCTGATGGCCCCTTTACATCATCATTTTCAAAAAAAGGGGCTGCACGAGGTAAAAATCGTCACCCGGTTCTGGATCGTGGGGATCCTCTTGGCGGTAATAACGGTAATCACTTTGAAGATTCGATAAAAAATGGAAAGCAACAGGCAGAAACTCGTGGTACTGGGCGGTGGGGAGAGCGGGGTCGGTGCGGCACTCCTGGCGAAGGAGAAGGGGTATGCCGTATTCCTTTCCGACCGTGGCGCTTTGCAGCCGCATTACCGGGAGCGCCTGAACAACGCGGGAGTGCCTTTCGAGGAAGGCGGCCACGACGAAGCACGTATCCTTGAAGCGGGTATTGTGGTCAAAAGCCCCGGTATCCCGGAAAAAAATCCGCTGGTACAGGCCATCCGGTCAAAAAAGGTTCAATTGGTCTCGGAAATCGAATTCGCCTCCTGGTTTACCGATGCTCTGATTATCGGGATTACGGGGACCAATGGAAAAACCACTACAACGCGGTTGACGCACCATCTGCTGCTTAGCGGGGGTAAAGATGCAGCACTCGGCGGCAATGTGGGCAAAAGTTTTGCAATGAACCTGCTCGAAGGCAGTAGCGCTATCCATGTACTCGAACTGAGCAGCTTTCAACTCGACGATATCGGGCGTTTCCACCCAAATATTGCCATGTTGCTGAATATCACCCCGGACCACCTGGACCGGTACGATTATGCCCTTGAAAAATATGCTGCGGCAAAACTGCGGATTGTCGAGAACCAGGGCCCGGAGGACCTATTCCTCTACAACGCTTCAGACCCACATACGCTTGCTTTCGTACGGAATACAAGGTTAAAAAGCCGTGCGATAGGTCTGCACCAGGGTATGTTCGACGGGGCCCGACTAAACGCGGGCGGGGAAGTGTTCGATTTATCGTCCTCTTCACTCAAAGGCGCGCACAACGCCATGAACGCACTCTTCGCCATTCATGCCGCACAGGAGCTCGGCATTGACAAGGATGCTATTCAACAGGGGCTCAATTCTTACATCAATGCGCCGCACCGGCTGGAGTGGGTAGCAGAAATAAACGGCATCACCTATTTTAACGATAGCAAGGCTACGAATATCGAATCGGCATATTACGCCCTTCAGGCGATGTCGAGGCCCGTCGTCTGGATCGTCGGGGGGCAGGATAAAGGCAATGATTACGCTGCGCTATTTGCATTGGTGCGGGAAAAAGTAAAGGCGATTGTATGCCTCGGGCTCGACAACCGGAAAATTCTGGATGCTTTTGGCAGTTTCGGGCTTCCGGTACTGGAAACAACAAGTGCCCGGGATGCCGTAGCGGCTGCCAGCTCGCTTGCCGGGAAAGGGGATGTGGTCGTACTTGCACCAGCTTGTGCCAGCTTTGACCTGTTCAGAAATTATGAAGACCGCGGGGATCAATTCCGCGAAGCCGTATATGCATTGGGCAAACCATCACATGTTTAAAATAAAGCTGAATGCTCTTCGGGGCAGCGCGGCCATTTTTTGACAAAAACGAAGATCTATATGTCCACATTCATCGCCAGATTGACTGCTGAACTGCGGGGCGATCGCTCGATTTGGGCGGTTATGGCTGTGCTGGCTGTTTTTTCGCTGCTGAGTGTGTACAGTGCGACCGGTAAGCTGGCGTATAAAATGCAGGAAGGCAATACAGAAGCGTATCTGCTCAAGCACGGAATCATCCTCCTGGGCGGTATGACCCTCGCGTATGCGATCCATCTGATGAATTATGGTTTTTTCAGCCGGATAGCCCCGACCTTACTGATGGTGGCAGTGCCCTTGCTTATTTATACGATTGTTTTTGGGGTCAACATCAACGATGCGCGCCGATGGATTGCGGTACCGCTGATCGGTGTAACTTTCCAGACCTCCGATTTTGCCAAGTTGGCGCTTATCCTTTACCTGGCACGGATTATTTCTTCCAGGCAGGACAAAATTTCCGATGTCCAGGAGGCCCTTATGCCGATAATCATTCCGGTAGCGGTTGTATGCGGGCTGATCGCACCGGCAGACTTGTCCACGGCCATCCTGGTATTTTTCACTGCCGTCATGATGATGTTCGTGGGCAGGGTATCGGTGAAATATATTGTTATGCTACTGATGGCCGGGGCATTGGTTTTTGCGCTCCTCATTATCATCGGCAATTTCTTCCCCGATTATGTACGTGTAGAGACCTGGGCATCCCGGGTGAACGATTATTTGAGCGACTCCGATGACGGCGGCCAGGTGCAGCAGGCGAAAATTGCCATTGCCAATGGGGAATGGTTTGGCCGGGGGCCGGGCAACAGTATTCAGCGGAATTTTCTGGCCTCTTCGCACGCGGACTTTATCTACGCGATTATATGTGAAGAATATGGTATTATCGGGGGTGCAATTATTATTGGTATGTATCTGGCACTATTTTTCCGTGTTACCCGTTTGGTCACCAAAAGCCCCAAAGCATTCGGGGCGATGGTTGCGCTCGGGCTCAGCATCAGTATGATGTTGCAGGCTTTCATCAATATCGGAGTAGCGGTACACCTCATCCCGGTAACAGGGATTACCCTTCCGCTGGTGAGTATGGGAGGGTCTTCGGTTTTATTTTCGTCTGTGGCGTTTGGGATTATCCTTAGCGTCAGTCGGTATATTGAATCATTGAATACCTGAGCAGTATGCAGGCAGTGGCAAAGAATATAAAAGTCATTATCAGCGGGGGCGGTACCGGGGGGCATATCTTCCCGGCAATTGCCATTGCGGACGCCATCCGGGCAAAACTGCCCCAGGCGGATATTCTTTTTGTCGGTGCCAAAGGAAAAATGGAAATGGAGCGGGTCCCTAAAGCGGGATATCCTATTAAGGGCTTGTGGATCAGCGGTTTTCAACGTTCGCTGGATGCCCGGAACCTTTTGTTCCCGTTGAAATTATTAAGCAGCCTTATCGCGGCTTTCGGTATCCTGCGCAGTTTCCGCCCGGATGTCGTCATCGGGGTTGGGGGCTATGCCTCCGGGCCATTACTCGAGATGGCCGTTCGGTTAAAGATACCGGCCCTGATCCAGGAGCAAAACTCTTGTGCCGGAGCTACCAACCGGATTCTGGCCCGCAAGGTCCAGAAAATCTGTGTAGCTTATCCGGATATGGACCGGTATTTTCCTGCGGGGAAGCTGCGGGTCACGGGAAACCCCGTAAGGAAGGCGGTATATGCCCATCCGGTTCCCCGTGAGGAAGCCCGTGCATTTTTTGGACTGGACCCACAAAAGCCGACGCTTCTGGTCTTTGGCGGCAGCCTCGGGGCACTTTCGCTCAATGAGGCCATGGCGGAATCGCCTGAGGTCCTATCGCCAAGACCGGATATCCAGGTCATCTGGCAATGTGGGCAGTCGTACCATGCGCGGTTCAGGGAATCCCCGGGTGCGCTGCTGCCCCAGGTGCGCCTGTTGCCCTTTCTCGAAAGGATGGACATGGCTTATGCCGCTGCCGACGTCGTTGCCTGCCGTGCAGGTGCCCTCACGATTTCGGAACTTTGTATGCTGGGCAAGGCAGCCATTTTAGTTCCTTCGCCTTTTGTAGCAGAGGATCATCAAACGAAAAATGCCGAAGCCCTCGTTGTAAGAGGTGCGGCAAAAATGGTTAAAAACGAAAGTACCGGCAAAACGTTGCTGCCTGTCGCTATAGAACTACTTACGGATACCGAACTCCGCCACAGCCTCGAGCGCAACATCCGGGCTTTGGCAAAACCTGACGCAGCAGAGGCGATAGCCGATGAGGCCATCGCACTCTGCAACGTCGGAAAATGAATATTGCAATGTTGGATATAGACCTGAAGGATATCAAAAAAGTTTATTTTATCGGCATCGGCGGTATTGGCATGAGTGCTATCGCCAGATATTTCCTTGGCCGTGGAGCGGAGGTGCATGGTTACGACCGTAGCCCGACCCCGCTCACCCGAAGCCTGGAAGCCGAAGGTATGCGCATCCATTACCACGAGGCTACGGAGTTGATCCCGGATGGAATAGACCTGGTCATTTATACCCCTGCAGTACCGGCATCACATTCCGAACTACAAGCCCTGCGCGCACGCGGCGTAGTGCCCAAAAAGCGCTCCGAAGTACTGGGGATTATCAGCAAGGGGATGAAAACCATCGCGATAGCGGGTACGCACGGCAAAACCACTACTTCCTCCATTACCACGCATCTCCTGCGGAGCAGCGGTATTGATTGTACTGCATTTCTCGGCGGCATCGCCATAAACCTGGGCTCCAACTTTGTCCAGGGCGAAAGCGATTGGGTCGTTGTGGAAGCGGATGAGTTTGACCGTTCTTTTTTGCACCTGCACCCGGATATTGCGGGCATACTCTCCACTGATGCCGACCACCTGGATATTTACGGCGATCGTCAAAGCCTCCTGGATACGGGGTTCCGGGCGTTTGCAAGGCAGGTCAAACCAGGCGGCAGCCTATGGTTACAACACCAGATCAGGGATCAGTTTGCCGATTTGCCTTGCTACACCTTTGGGATTGAAGCCGGGGATTGTCAAAGCACCGCTATCCATGTCGAAGATGGCTGTTTTGTATTCGATTATCACAGTCCGGAAGGCATCTGGAAAGGCCTGCAACTTCCGCTTCCGGGCAGGCACAATATCGAAAATGCCACCCTTGCGATCAGCATTGCGCGGCAGCTTGGGGCGGATGAAGCGGGTATCCGGCAGGGGCTACTTTCGTTCCGGGGGGTCAAACGGAGGTTCGAGCGCATTTACCGCGATGAGGAGGTCGCTTACTTTGATGACTATGCCCACCACCCTACCGAGCTGAAAGCTGCGATTGCCGCTGCACGGGAGTTATTTCCGGGGAAATGGATTACAGGAGTCTTTCAGCCCCACCTGTTCAGCCGTACCCGCGACTTTGCAGAAGGTTTTGCGGAGGCGCTGGACTTACTCGACGAACCGATCCTCCTGGACATCTATCCGGCCAGAGAACTTCCGATCCCAGGAGTGAGTGCCGATATGTTGCTGGACCTCATGAAAAATGCCGCTGTGCGCCTGATGGACAAGGGGGAGCTCCTGGAGGCGCTGCAGCGTGTTAAACCAGGGGTATTGCTGACCCTCGGTGCCGGGGATATAGACACTTTCGTCGAACCCATCCGGCAAATGCTGGAGAACAGGGCAAAAACACAGGAAAAATGAACCGTAAAGATTTAAACAACAGCCTGAATCGCCTGATGTGGGTAGCAGCACTCTTCCTGGGGGCGGCACTGGTCATATCTGCCGTGGAGCAAAAACAGTCCAGCACGATAGAAGCCCTGGACATTGATGTCAAACCCCTGGAAGACGGTAGCAGCCTGGTAAAATCGGAGGATATCCTGAACAGTATCACCCGCACCATCGGATTCCGACTGGAGGGTGTATCGCTCCGCGAACTCGATGTGGCGCGCATAGAACGGATGCTGGAGAAAGACCCCCTCATCCTCAATGCCGATGCTTATGTTGACGCACGCAACATCCTGCACATACGGGCCTGGCAACGGCAGCCCCTCATGCGGGTGATAGATAAAAACGGGTTAAGTTATTATCTCGACAAAGACGGCATAAAGATGCCCCTTTCGCCTCATTTTTCTTCCAGGGTCATTGTTGCTTCCGGATACATCCCCCCGCATGTTCCGGACTTCAGGGAGCGCAAGCGACATACCCTGAAGAGCCTCTTCCTTCTGGCACACGATATCAAAGGCGATCCGTTTCTAAAAGCTATGATCGGCCAGCTCTATGTCAATAACCAGGGGGAAATTGTCATGGCCCCGATAATCGGGGATCAGAAAATCCTTTTTGGGGGCTATCGGGATGCGAAAGAAAAATTGCGCAACCTGAAAATATTTTACAAAGAAGCCTTACCTTATGAGGGCTGGAGAAAATACGAATTTATTGACCTTAGGTTCCGCGGACAGGTGGTAGGTAGATAACCCTCTGACGCGAATCAATAACCCTGCGCTAAAACCAACAGGTTATGAAAGATGGAAATTTTCGAAAATCGGATGTCACGGTAGCATTGGATATTGGTACGACCAAAGTCTGTGCGATTGCCGGCTGTAAAAATGCCCATGGCAAACTCGAAATCCTTGGCATGGGCAAGGTAAACTCGGAGGGCGTACTCCGAGGGGTCGTGTCCAATATTGAAAAAACAGTCAATGCCATTGCGCAGGCGACGGAAGGGGTGCGCCAGGGCCTGGGTGGCATCGGTTTCGACAGTGTCCATGTAGGTATTGCCGGGCAGCACATCAAGAGCCTACAGCACAGAGGGCTGCTGGTGCGCCACAACGACCATCTGGAGATCAGCCAGGACGACATTGACAAGCTGATCGGCGATATGTTCAAACTGGTACTGCCTCCGGGAGATAAAATCCTGCATGTAATCCCCCAGGAATATACGGTGGACAACGAGCAGGGGATTATTGACCCCATCGGCATGTCCGGCGTACGCCTCGAGGCCAACTTCCACATCATCACTGGCCAGATTACGGCATCGAACAATATTTACCGCTGTGTGGAACGCACTGGCCTGCGGGTTGCCAATATGACGCTGGAGCCGATTGCATCGGCGATGGCGGTATTGAGCGAGGAAGAGAAGGAAGCGGGCGTTGCCCTGGTAGATATTGGCGGAGGCACTACGGATATCACGATTTTTCAGGATGGTATCATCCGCCATACCGCTGTACTTCCATTCGGGGGAAATGCCATTACCCGGGACGTCAAAGATGGGTGCAATGTCATGATCCATCAGGCCGAAAAACTGAAAGTCCGCTTTGGCTCCGCCCTTGCACAGGAAGTCTTTGACAACCGGATCATCTCGATCCCCGGGGTAAGGGGCCGGGACCACAAGGAGATTTCCGAAAAAAATCTCGCCCGGATCATCCAGGCCCGTGCAGAGGAAATCCTCGATTATGTAGTCTGGGAAATCCGGCGCTCCGGATATGAGCGCAAACTCATCGCTGGGATCGTCCTTACAGGTGGTGGCGCGCTGTTGCGCCATATCGAAAAACTCACCGAATACCATACTGGCATGAATACCCGCCTGGGCTTACCGATTGATCAACTCGCCCATGGATATAGTGAAAACATCAGCAGCCCGGTCTATGCGACTGCGATAGGCCTCCTGCTCAAAGGTATCGAGGACCGCGACCGCGGGCGGATCCGCGAAGAACAAAAGCATACTGCAGCACGCAACGACGAAGACCAATCCAACGAACAGAACAGATGGTACGAAAACCTCTTTAAAAAAACCCGGGAATGGTTCGATGCAGACCCGGATGCCGAATTTTAATCAAAGGCGTACAGAAGGAAAGCATTCAAGGACGTCTAAAAACCACAGGCTATGATTTTTGATTTGCCCAAAGATGAGCGCCCAATTATCAAGGTAATCGGCGTTGGCGGCGGCGGGAGCAACGCCGTGACCCACATGTACAAGCAGGGGATTGTCGGGGTTGATTTTGCCATTAGCAATACCGACGCCCAGGCGATGGAAACAAGCCCGGTACCCACCAAAATCCAGCTCGGGCCATTCCTCACCGAAGGCCGTGGAGCAGGCTCGAAGCCAGATGTTGGCAAAAAAGCCTGTGAAGAGTCTATCGAAGAAGTCAGGCAATTTCTGGAGAATAATTGCAAAATGCTCTTTATCACCGCCGGCATGGGCGGTGGAACGGGTACGGGCGCTGCGCCGATCATTGCCAGGGCAGCGCGTGAAATGGGGATCCTCACCGTGGGCATTGTCACCCTGCCCTTCTCTTTCGAAGGTAGAAAACGTATTTCCCAGGGAATGGATGGCCTGGACGAACTGCGCCGCAATGTGGACACCATCATTATCATCTCCAACGATAAGCTGCGCCAGATCTATGGCAACCTCTCCGTATCCAATGCATTTGCCCAGGCAGATAATATCCTTACGACTGCAGCAAAGGGTATTGCAGAAATTATCACCGTGCCCGGCTATGTAAACGTGGACTTCGAAGATGTGAATACCGTGATGCGCTCCAGCGGCGTAGCAATCATGGGCACTTTCGCAGCAGAAGGACCCGATCGCGCACGCAACGCCGTGGACCAGGCCCTTCACTCGCCCCTGCTCGAGGATAACGATATCAAAGGGGCCAAGCATATCCTCCTCAATATCACCTCCGGCAAAAACGAAGTGACGATGGACGAAATTTTCGAAATCACGGAATTCGTCCAGGAAGAAGCAGGTTTCGGTACTAACCTCATCTGGGGTAACTGCTACGATGAACGCCTCGGGGATAAAATCAGCGTGACCATCATCGCTACTGGTTTCGAAAACCGATCCCATCACGAAATCGCAGATTCCGAACCAAGCAAAATAGTCGTATCCCTGGATGAGGAGCCCGATACCCGGATCAACAATACACCCAAAAAATCCAACCTCACCGAGATCGGTTTTGAAGATAACGAAAACCCTAGTGCACGCGTATTCGAATTCGATAATATCCGTGCCGCAGCCGACCGCTTCAACCGCTCCCGCCTGGCAGATGCAGACGAACCCTATATCAAAAACAATACTGAACAACAGAAAGCCGAAGAAGAACGACGCCGAAAAGCCGACCGCGAACAGCAACGGAAAAGGGAGCTTCTGCGCAAACAACCGCCGCCAAAACTCTCCAGCCCACAGATGCTGCTTGACCTGGAAAACGAACCTGCTTACCTCAGAAGGGGCATCGTCCTGGATGACCTCCCCGCCTCAGCAGGTGCAGAGTTGTCTAAATGGACTATCGGCGATGAAGACGAACCGGAAATCTCTCAGGGAAATTCCTTTTTACACGATAATGTGGATTAATGAAGGGGGGTAAATATTGAGGTTGCCTCACAAGTCCTGAGGTTGTGAAAAAAGTATTCCGGTACACTGTTTTTTCAGAGCCGCGTTTTCAACGATTTTGCGAAACAAAATCGTTGAAAACGCGGCTCTGAAAAAATATTCTTTGGCGGCATCAGCCGCCAAAGGACGTGCCGGAGGCTTTTTATACAACCCGTACTTCTCACACAACTCTGTACGGCTGCCTTTATTTAATTTTTTGCTTTAACATTATTTTAAAATAATCTGAACAACATCCAGCCTTACCTCAGAGTTATATAAGGTAAACGACCACTGAAAAACACCCATATCATTATCCATGAACAACCTGCAGATCAAATTAGCTATCAGTATCGGCCTGATCAACCTTCCGCCCGACAATGTACTCAAAGGGATTATCGAACGGCTCGAACCCTTTAATAATGAGCTGGGTACTTACCTCAGCCTCGACCTCGAAAAAGAATCGTTCCTGAACCAGAGTCAGGTTTACCGGCAGTTCGCTTTGTATTACGAAAATGCGGTTCTCCAGGTGGGTATCGTCACCAATCCGTTTTCTAAGGCCCAGACCCTGGAACATTTTCACATCAAAGCACCCTTCCGTTTCGCTGCCTGATCGCCCAGATTGCCCTGCGGCGCGTGCCTTCCTTCCGGCAGCAGGGCAATATCTGCTGTATTTTCCCAAATAAATATTAATTACTGGAATTCTACGCCGATTATCGCTACCTTTGCGCCCTGAATCAAAAATTAGTTATGGAATTGCGCAACATTGCGATTATCGCCCACGTTGACCACGGCAAAACTACCCTGGTAGATAAAATGATCCATGCAGGGCAATTAATCAAATCCCACGAGCAAGTCGGGGAATTGATTATGGACAGCAACGATCTGGAACGGGAGCGGGGTATCACTATCCTCGCCAAAAACGTTTCCATCCGTTACAAAGATTACAAAATCAATATTATTGATACCCCCGGCCACAGCGACTTCGGCGGAGAAGTCGAACGGGTGCTCAATATGGCCGATGGCGTCCTGCTGCTGGTGGACGCCTTCGAAGGACCTATGCCGCAAACCCGGTTCGTCCTGCAAAAAGCACTGGAGCTCGGCCTCAAGCCGATTGTCGTGATCAACAAGGTAGATAAAGAAAACTGTACCCCCGACGAAGTACAGGAAGGGATTTTCGACCTGATGATCAGCCTGGATGCGAACGAAGACCAACTGGACTTCCCCACCCTGTTCGGCTCAGGAAAAAATGGCTGGATGAGCCTGGACTGGAAAGTCCGCACCCAGGATATCACCCCCTTGCTGGATGCGATTATCCAATATGTGCCTGCCCCTAAGGTCGCAGAAGGGACGCCACAGTTGCTCATCACTTCCCTGGATTATTCCAACTATATCGGCCGTATCGCCATTGGAAGACTCAACAGGGGTACCCTGCGGGAAGGGCAGATGGTCGCACTGTGCAAAAAAGATGGCTCGATACACAAAAATCGCCTCCGCGGCCTGTACCTGTTCGAAGGCTTCGAAAAAGAAAAGGTCGAAATGGTGCACGCCGGGGATATCTGCGCCCTCGTCGGCTTGGAAGGCTTCGATATCGGCGATACTGTTGCAGATCCCGATAACCCCGAGCCCCTGCCCCCTATCTCAATTGACGAACCCACGATGAGTATGCTCTTCACCATCAACGACTCGCCCTTCTTCGGGCAGGAGGGCAAATTCGTCACCTCACGGCATATCCGGGAACGTCTGGATAAGGAACTGGAAAAAAATCTGGCACTACGGGTAGAAGATACCGACTCTTCCGATTCCTGGAGGGTCTTTGGAAGGGGGGTCCTCCACCTGTCCGTCCTCATCGAAACGATGCGCCGGGAAGGATACGAATTGCAAATCGGCCAGCCACAGGTGATCCTCAAACGGATTGACGGCAAAATCCATGAACCAGTAGAAGAACTCACCATAGATATTCCCGAAGTGATCTCCGGGCGTGCCATAGAAATGGTAACCCGCCGCAAAGGGATGATGCAATCCATGGAACCTAAAGCAGATCGCATGATCCTGCGATTTGAAATCCCCTCGCGCGGTATTATCGGCCTCCGCAGCCAAATGCTCACCGCAACAGCAGGCGAAGCGGTCATGACCCACCGCTTTATCGGTTTTCAGGAACATAAAGGGGAAATCCCCGGCAGGATTAATGGCTCTCTGATTTCTAAAGAACCCGGCAAGTCCATCCCCTATGCCATTAACAACTTACAGGATCGCGGTATCTTCTTTATCGGCTCCAATGAGGATATCTATGAAGGACAAGTCGTCGGCGAAAATAGCCGCCCCGGGGATCTGGTCATCAACCTCACAGTTACTAAAAAACTCACCAATATCCGCGCCTCCGGCTCCGATGACAAAATGCGCATTATCCCGCCGCGACGGCTCACCCTCGAAGAAGCGCTCGAGTATATCCAGGAAGATGAATATGTGGAAGTGACGCCGCAATCCCTCCGCCTGAGAAAAGTGTACCTCAAAGAACACGAACGCAAGCGGGCTTCCAATAAGGCTTTCGCCACAGAAGGGTAGTCTGCCGGCCTCCTGGTATATTGCTGTCCTCCACGCAGAGGTGTCTGGTAAGATCCTCCAAGGTTGTGTAAAAAACCTCCGGCATATCATTTGGCGGCTTGTGCCGCCAAATGATATTTTTTTTGGAGCCCCGTTTTCACCGGTTTTACTTCGCAAAACCGATGAAAACGGGGCTCCAAAAAATTTTGAGGCGGTCTCATAAGTCCTTTGCCGCCGAAG
>Ga0068877_10000481_pt1 | contig 34597 bp, 8 predicted proteins | sample NOAtaG_FD_66437 | JGI IMG/M metagenome (GOLD analysis project Ga0068877, IMG submission 66437) | Freshwater lake microbial communities from Lake Erie, under a cyanobacterial bloom - NOAA_Erie_Diel6S_1000h metaG | ecosystem: Environmental > Aquatic > Freshwater > Lake | place: USA: Ohio, Lake...
TACCCAGGCACTCGGCCAGTGCGCCATGGGATAACTGCCCCTGCCTATAAAGCTCGACGACCGCAGCTTCCTTGGCCGCCGCGTCAACGTTGTCGGACAACGTGGCAAGATGCCGTTCGACGCTGTCTGGAAGATCAAAACTGATCGTGGCCATCTGAAATACGCTCCGTGATGAATACGGCCCCTACGCTCCTTTTGGAGGTCGCACCTTTCGCTGCTAAGACGACAGTCGCGCTATGCCGCCCTCGACATCAACCGACGCGGCCGTCATTGCCGAATTGTAGTGGCGACCAGCCGTACTTGCCACGCGGAACGGCAGCAGCCCACCCCAGTGGCTCCATCGCCCCACCGCGCTGACGATGACCCAACCGCCACTACGTGGGAGTTCCTACATGGTGACCGTTGGACAATGCCCAGCGAGGTAGGACTCTGCGGCCCCGAGGTCAGCGTTCCGCTCCGCAAGCCCCCGAAATACGAGGTCATGCTGCCGCAGATCGTCGAGATGGCGGAGGCCGGGTCGGGGATCGACCTGATCTCACGGGCGCTCGGCATCGGGGTGGAGGTCGTCCGCGACGCCCTCCACCTACACCGCACCGGAAAGCGTCCACCGGGCCGCGTCGACGGCCGCCGCCGCCAACCGCGACAGTCCGGCCAGCCGTTCATCCCGAAGTACAAGCAGATCGCGGCGGAGGTCGACCACCGCCGCAAGGCCGGCGAGGGATTCGACCGGCTGGCCCGCGAGATGAAGGTCAGCCGCCCCACGGTTGTTCGGGCCTACGACTACGCAAACCGCGACGAAGCCGCCGCCGCGGCCCGTGACGGCCGAAAGCCGACTCGGCCACCCTACAAGTCGAGCGAGGAGTCACGGGCCGCAAAACGCAAGCCGCGGGGTGCTTGACTGCCGTTTGAGCCTGTCACGCCTGCAGGCGCGTGCGCAACAGCTTTCCGGCGTTGAGACGGCGCCCAGGTTGAAGCAGCGGTTGCACGAAGGGGGGGCGCTCGCATCGGACTTGCCTCGTGCTCACCGGGCTGGGGATCGCGGCCGCCGTAGTCCTCCGACGCCGCCGCGGCTTACGGTCCAGCGGGCCTCGAGGACGGCCACAGCTCAACCGGCCACGTCTACCGTCACCCGCGACGCGACCGCAGACGATGCACGCCCATCGAAGGCGCGGATCGTGAAGGCGGCCACGGTGCCACGGGCATTCGCCGGGGGCATCCAGCGGATCTCCTCGCCCGGGCGGACGACCGGCGCCGGCCAGCCGTTGAACACGACCGGAACACCGCGGCCGGCGACCCACTTCTGAATGCGGCCAGAGTGCACCGACTCGATCGTGAACCGCAGCGGCGCCCGCTCCACGTCGCGGGCACCGGAGGCGACGCTCAGCATGGCGTGCGTGATCACGAGCGGCCGGCCCACGCGGCCGCCCGCGAGGACCGTCGTGGCCGCGATCGTGGGCGCATCGTTCACCGCCCTGACAAGGATCCGGCTCGTTGCCGTCGTGGAGGCATGCCCGTCGAACACGGTCGTCGTCAGCACCCGCGGGGCCTCATTGTCGGGGGCGGTGGTGTAGCCGATCCGGCCGAGGTCACGGAAGAAAGCGTTGAGGGCCGTGACCGACCCCGCGAACGTCCGTGCCGTGGCCGTGCCTCCCACCGTCACCCCGTCGCCGGACTGGGCGTCTATCACGCCGTCCTTGACGGCCAGCGTCACGGTCAGGGCGGTCGAATCGACGTCAGCGAACGGCTGGCCGATCGCAGCCCAGTTGATCGCCCCTCGCACGTCCTCGGTCACCCGGAAAAGCGCCGGCACCCGTGCGATCGGAGCGTCGTTAACGGCCGCGATGGCCACCGCCGACGTCACGGTCCGCTGCAGCACGCCCTGCGGCGTCGCCTCCGCGACCGTGACGGTGAGCCGTGCCGTGCCGTGATCGTTGGCTACCGGTTGGTAGCGGATCCGGCCCGCCGGATCGGTGAAGTAGCGGTTGAGGTCGGCGAGCGTGCCGCGGAACGTGCGGTTCCGTCCCGTGCCTCCAACGGTCACGCCCCGGCCGGAGGCGGCGACGATCGCGCCGCGATCGGCCTGCACAGTGACCGTCACTCGCTTCGTGGCCGGCGCGTCGGACGTGCCGAACGGTGCAGCGGGGAACACGATCGCGAGCGGCTGGTCCTCGACGGTGGCGAAGCCCGCGGGAATCGCCAACGTGGGGGCCTCCTTCAGGTTGCGGACCATGATCGGGAACGATCGCTCGATGGACAGGCCGTCGGCGTCGGTCGCACGGACGCGGATCGAGTAGCTGCTCCGCGCCTCGAAATTGAACGTCGCCTTCGTCCGCAAATCGCCGCCGACGATGTCGAAGACGACGTTGTCGGCGTCGCCCGAGCCGGCGACGAGCGTGTAGGTGACGGTGTCGCCTGCATCCTGATCGGCGGTCGCAAGCCGGCCGACGGTCGTACCGACCGGCAGATTTTCGGCCACCACGGCGTTCGAGAGGGCCATGCCAGTCGGAGCGTCGGGGCCGTCGCTGACCGTGATCGTGAAGGCCCGCTCGGTGAAAAGGCCGTCGGATTCGGTCGAGCGGACACGGATGGAGTAGCCGCTGCGGACCTCGAAGTCGAAGCTCGCCCTGGCGCGCAGTTGGCCACCCACGATCTCGAAGGCGGCGTTGTCGGCGTCGCCGGAGCCGGCGACGAGCGCGAACGTCACGCGGTCGCCGAAATCCGGATCGGTCGCGATCAGCGCTCCCACGACCGTGCCGACGGGCATGTTTTCGGTGACGCCGGTCCCCGAGAGCGTCGTCGCTCCGGGCCGTTCGTTCACGTCGCCCACGCGGATCACGAACGCCTGGTCGAAGGCATTGCCAGCCGAGTCGGTCGAGCGGACGCGGATCGAGCGGATCGGATCCACCTCGAAGTTGAACGCCCGCGTCGTGCGCAGGCGGCCGCCCTCGATCGTGAAGTCGGCGTTGTCGTCGCCCCCGGCGCCCGGCACGATTGCATAGCCAAAGCTGCCGACGCTGTCGGGCTGCGTGGTCGCGAACGTGCCGACGAGCGCGCCGGCCGCGGCGTTCTCGGCGATGCTTCCGGACGAGAGAGTGATCACGGTGGCGAAGGCCGTGCCCGCCGCCGGATTCATGCTCAGCGACGCCCAGGCCGTGTCTCCCGTGACGGGCGAATAGTCGCTCGCCATCGCCACGGGCGTGCGGCCGGTGACGTCGAAGATGAAGCCGCCGTAGGTGTTGAGCTCCGTGATCACGAACGGCGCGAGCGCCGTGGCCTCGATCTCCGCCGCGACGAGGTCGTCGAGTAGGCCCGCGGCCAGCGCGTCGATCGTGTCGCGGCCGTATCGCGTCCGCAGAGCGTCGAGGGCCGCCGCCCGTGTCGCGGGATCGGCCAGGAGGTTCCCACGGCGATGGGCCACGAGGTCGCCGGCCGCGATCCAGATCCGGTCGCCGTCCGCGGCGCGGAAGTTTTCGATGAAGGGAATCCCCGCAGCCTGATCGTCGCCGACGACGAACAGGTCGGCCCGGCCGCTCTCGCCGCGGAGGACGACGTTGCGGCCGCCGGCCGGGGCCCGGATCACGGCCGGGCCCGTGCCCGCGGCCGTGACGACCTGATGAGGCACGAAGCTCGCCCGGCCGCCGGTCGGTGCGGGGAGCGGCCCAGCGAGCGTACCGAGGGCGATGGTGACCACCGCCCGTGCGTCGTCGACCCGCATGCCCGAATCGGCGGAGAGGAGTTCGACCTGGATGAACCGGTCGCCCGCGGCGAGGGCCGCCGGGGTGATCGAGATGCCGATCGTGCCGGTCGACTCTCCGGCGGCGATCGAGGCGATCGGGATGCCGCCGCTACCGACGATCGTGTAGTCGATTCCCGGTCGGGCGGTGCCGCCGAGCCGGTAGCGCACCGCCAGGCCATAGTCGGGAGCCAGGAGTGGTGCGAATGCGTCCCGGTAATGCAGCTGGAGGCGGACGAGCTTGTCATCCGTACCGAGCGTCACAGTGCTCGCGCCGGCGGCCGTACCGCCCGCCACCGAAAAGCTCACGAGCCCGATGGTCGGCTGGCTTGGCTTCTCCACCGGCTTGGGCTGGTAGAAGACGGGATAGTAGGCGGCCAGGAAGTCGGCCCGACTCTTCCATCCCTCCTTCACGAGCGACTCGGCGAGCTGCTCGACCAAGAGCCGCTTGAGCCCGGCCACGCTCGGCACCAGGAGCTGCGTGCCGACCGACGGCGCGAGAGTGCTCAGGGCCGCCCCCTCCACGACCCGGCGAACGAGCGCCTTCTGCGTGAGTACCAGCCCCTCGGACACGTTGTCGAGGAGGTTGCCGAAGTGCTTCTCGATCGCCGCCTCGACGCGGGCCTGGGCTGCGAGGGTCGGGAAGGCGGCCGCCACGCCCCGCGGGTCGGCGAGGAAGTCGGCGAGCACCGCCGGCTCGAGGTCGAAGAGCCGCTTCGTGGGGTAGTTGGAGAGCATCTCCACGAGCACGGTGCGGACGTGTGCCTGATTCAGCGGGTCGAAGGTGGCCGCGACGGGCGGCCGGCCGAGCACGTCGAGCGGCTGCGCCCCGAAGCGGGTGGCGAGCGCGTTGAGGTAGGCGCTGAACGCGATCACCTCGACCCGGTCGGCCCGCGATGGATCGGGCTCGTATCCCCAGACGTCCTTGCCGCGGCTGAAGTCGAGCCCGAGTTCGTCGAGCAGGGCCCGGATCGTGAGCACGTTGCCGAGATGCGTATAGGCGAACCGGAGCGTTTCGACGGCCTTGGCGACCGTGGCCGGATCCGACGACGAGAGGGCGACGTAGGGAGAGAACTCGTCGTCGGTAAACGTGGACGGCACGTCGGCCAGGATCCGACCGAGCACGCTTTCGATCAGCCCGGGGGTGACCGGCACGCCGGCGATCGTCTGGTCGGGCCGCCAACGCAGGAGGGTGGCATATTTGATTGTCGACACGAGGCTGGCGCCACGTCCCGGCAGACCCACGAGCGGAATGCCGAGGTCGCTGCCGGTGATGGAATCGACCACGCTGATGGTCGTCCCCTGACCGTTGTTTGAAGAGGTGCCTACGACGACGAGCCCGTCCTTGTAGTCCACCACTCCGTCACCGTTGCGGTCGGAACCCGCGAGGAGCGAGTCAGGGAAGACGAACACGCCACGGGAGTCGGTCGTCGTGGAGGGCTCGTCGTTCCCCGGATCGATGTCGGGATTGGCGACGAGTTCGCCGGCGGCGTAGGTCCGCAGATCGAGAAACACGTGGCCGTTGACGATCGGGCCGGCCAAGGCCCGGGTGTCGAGCGGGGCGGGCGCGACGGCCACGCTCTGGTCGTCGAACCGGAAGGCGTCGATCCCCTTGGCGACGGCGGTGAACGCCGGACCGCTGGACCGGCCGATGACCACGGTGCCTTCGGTGGATGTGAGCACATAGCCGGCCGCCGGGCCGCTGAACTGCAGGGAGTCGTAGCCTGCCCCCGCACCGCCGTCGAACCAGCTTCCACCGGTGAACGCGGACACCAGGAGCGTGTCGCTGCCCGGCCCGCCGTCGAACCGGAGCACCGCGTCGACTCCCGGCCCGACCTCGAAGGTGTCGTTGCCGTTCCCGCCATTGGCCACGATGGAGACCACGCCGGTGAAGGTCCGCTCGACGCCCTGCGATCGCACGCGAACGCCCCCGGGAATGGGCTTGCCGCCGGCGTCGCGGAGGGCTTCGATCTGGAAGGTCTCGTTGAGGATGCTGCCATACCACTGCCCGCCGGCGTCCCCGTACCGTAGTGGGTCGTCTCCCGCCGAGAGCGTGAGCACGCCATCCGCGAGCCGGGCGATAACCGGATCGGGCCGCTCGCCGCCGATCGGCATCTGCCGCTGCCACGTGAATGGACCGAGCGTTCGCATCGCGCCCAGGATCGGTCCCACCTGAATCTCGAACGACAGGCTCTGGGGTCCAAACGCCACGTTGCCGCGAAACGCGGGGCCGTCTCCGCTGCCGAGCCAGCCGAGGTCGTAGTGGGTCGAGCCCGCGATCTGGCCGCGGTAGGTGAGGGTGCCCGCCTTGTCGCGGCCGAGCGACATCGCAATCGCACCCCGGCCCGAGATCGGCAGGAATCCGGCATCGAGCACGATCCCGCCGCTGGCGTCGATCAGAAACGCCTTGTCGGAGCGGTAGAAGCCGGTCGCTGTGAGTTTCGCCACGCCGAAGAAGTCGAGCGTGCCCTGGTCGATCCGGATTTCCCAGACGTCCGCCTGCTTGAAGAGGCGGCCGCCGACGTCGAGCGAGAAGAGGCCGATGTCGATGCCCGCCTTCACGCCGAGGTCGAACATCGTGCGGGCCGGCACGACCGTGCCGTCGCCGAGGGTGGCGGCGGTCGATCCGGTGTTGATCAGGAGCCGGCCGGCGAGGTCGACCGTGAAGGCCGTGCGGATCGCGGCGGTCGCGGCGGCGTCGAGGACGAAAGACTTCTCGGCGGCGTCGCCTGAGCCGGTCTCGCGGAGCCAGGCCGTGCCCGCGACCGCGACCTGCCCGAAGCCCGTGTTCATCTCGCCCGCGAGCGCAGCCCGAAGACCGGTCGGGTCGAGCACGAGGACGATGCCGCCGCTGACGCTCACCGTGCCGACCGTCACCGAGCCCTCGCCGGCAATCCGCAGGGTGTCGGCCGCGATCGTCCGCAGCACGAGCCCGTCGCCGTCGGTGTCGGTATCCCGGGCAGCGGCGATCGACGGCACCTGCCGCTCCACGGGCGTCGTGTTGACCTCGACCCGCGTCAGGGCCCCGATCGAGAAGGCGGGCGTCGAGACGAGCAGGCCGCCGGCGGGTGCGGCCCCGAGGCTGCCGAATAGACCGCCCTTTTCGCCCACGAGGTACGTCAGCCGTCCCCTGACGAGGAGCGGCTCGATCACGGGGAGGTCGAGCGTGGCGTCGAAGGCGAACGTGGAGACGTCGCGCTTGAGGAGCAGATCGAACGAGCCGTCGAGCGTGAACCCGCTGCCAAGCCGCGTGCGGCCGCTTCCGGAGGCTGCGAGGTAGGCGGCGGCCACGGTGTCGCCCGGCGGCGTCGCCGAGACGACGATCGAGGCAGGGCCACCGTGCCGCCGTAGGTGATCGGGGATCGTGAAGGAGGCGTCCGCACCGGTCGTGTTGATCAGCAGGGTGAGATTGGCGGGCACGATCTCGACCGCGCGGCCGATCACGATCGGGTTGGTGTCGAGGACCACCCGCGACACCACCCCGCGGGAGTCGATCGTCAGGAATGCCTCGACGCTGCTCGTGATCCACGGAGCCTGCTCGGGGCCGATCCGGCTCGTGCCGTCGACGTACAGCAGGATGCTCGACCCGCCGCCGGCGAACAGGAAGTCGCCCTGGAGCACGACGACGTCGAGGAGGTTGACGTCGATCGAGCCCTGCGTCTCGAGCACGGCCTTGTCGTGGGTCAGCACGACGTCGGAGCCGGCGATCGCGTAGCCCGGCGCGGTCGACAGGGTGCCGTCGGCGTTGGCGACCGTGTGCGTCGACTTGCTGAAATCGACTACCTTGAAGTCGAGGCTGGCCGCGAGGTTGACGTCGAGCGTGAAGTTCGTGAGCGTGGCGTTTGCCAGTTGTTCGACACCCACGAGCCGGGCCTCGCCGAGCGAGGCCGTCGCACCGACGTAGACGGCGGGCACGGGGTCGAGCCCCTCGGGCAGCCGCAGCATGAAGACGGCGCCGATGTCGAGGTCGTCGATGGCGAAGCCGATGGCGGTCGAGTCCACCGGCAGGCTGGGGTCGATCCGGCCCGTGGTCGGACTGCGGCCCCAGTACTGGCCGGCTCCCTGGAAGCCGACGACATCGGTCATCGCGAAGCCGAGCGAGCTGACCGTGATCTCACGACCGTCGGTGAGCGTCACCCGTTCGCCGCCCCGCTTGGCGAGCGAGAGGTTGCCGGCCACCTGGAGCGACGGCGGGGCGAAGGGCATCAAGGCCGAGGCGGCGACGATGCCCAGATTCACGAGGTCCACGCCCTTGGCCGACCAGTTCGGAGTCAGCTCGCTGCCGGCGGCGGCATCGAAGAAGCTGAACATCGCGACGTCGAAGTAGCCGACGTCGATCGCGATCACTTCCTCGGCAAAGTCGAGCACGATCGGCCGGGCAGGGTCGCCGGTGGCGATCTCGAGGCCCGGGCCGCCCGCGGCGAACGCGGTGCCCGTGAGATCGAGCGCCGGCATCGGGAGGGCCGCACTGGCCACCGCCTGGAGCGGTGCGTACGACGCGGCGAACGGCAGGAAGCTCGTGTTGATCTCGACCGTCACGTCCTCGATCGTCGGGATCGGGCGGCCGACGGCCGCGAGCCTCGTGATGAAGCTGTCGAAGCCCACCTCGGCGGCCCGGCCGACGGTCGCCTTGGCGGCGACGTAGGTAGGCAGCACGGCGGCGATGCCCGGCACGGTGATCCCCGACACGCTCGTGGCCGCCATGATCGAGAGGCCGAAGTTCACGTCCTCGATCTCGACCCCGATCCGCTTCGGCTCGCTGAAGCCAGGGATGCCGTCGATCGCCGGCACCGTGACGCCGGCGAAGCCCCGCAGGTTCCGGCCGCCGACCTCGATCGTGTAGAGGTCGTGGGTGAGCCCCGTGACCGCCACGCCCGGGATCATCGTGAGCACGCCCGCATCGGCATTGGCCCCCTGGATCTGGCCGCCGATGGTGAAGGCGAGCGACCCGGAGAGCTCGAGGAAGCCATCCACCTTCAGTTCGGCCTTGCCCACCTCCGCCGCGACGGCCTGCACCGCGTCGGTCGCGTCGAGGAGGACCAACCCGCCGGGCGTGGTGAGGCGGTAGCCGGCCGGCTGGCCCTGGCCGCCGGGGAAGGTCTGCTGGAAGTCGATCGCAGCGAGCGTCGGGGCGACCTGGGCCCCCACGAAGCGGATGCCTCCGTTGCGACCGATCGTGACGTCCTCGAGCGTGGCGACGACCGTATCGCCGAGGCCGGTGAGGCCGGCGGCCGCCGTCGTGATCGCGAGCGAGTCGAAGGCATACTGCAGGTTGGTGAACACCGCGTAGCCGAGGTCGACATCCCTGGCGAACAGGCCGACCGCGCCCGGGCGGACGTCGCCGGTCGCCGTGAAGGGCGTCGTCGCCACGGCGTCGCCGTCCTTGCCGGGATAGCCGACGAACACGTTCACGTCGGTCGCGGCAAGCGAGAGCACGGCGAAGCGGTCGGTGAGCGTGGTGGGGCCGGGGTCGAGCCCCTTCACAACGAGCCCCGACGTGTGCTGGCCGATCCGGAAGGCATAGTCGCCGCGGGCGTACACGGCGTCGACCTGCTGGCCGCCGATCGTCGAACCCGCCTTGAAGACGGCGTCGGCGATCTCGATCACGCCGGCCTCTGCGCCGAGCGTGCCGTCGAGGGCGAGCGTCGTGCTCTGGCCAGTGCCCCAGATCGATCCCGACTTGTCGCCAGCACGGATCGCGAGGCCCGTCGGCACCTCGAGCGGCTGGGCCTTGAAGTCGAGCATGTGGCCGCGGTAGTCGGGCGTGTTGATCCGGAGGCTCACGTCCTGCGTCGTCAGGGAGACACCCGGGATGCCCACGACCGACAGGCCGGCCGCCGACGCATCCACCGCGACCCACACTGAGCCGGTCTGCGGCCCGAAGGCGATCGCCGCGGCGATGTCCACAGCGGAGAGTTCCAGGCCCACCCGCTTCCCGTCTGACTGCGAGCCGGCGAAGAGATCCTGATCGAGGGCCGCGAACGTGATCGTGGCCACTTCCTCCGCCCAGCGGGTCTTCGCGACGGGGTCGTAGACCTGGAGCGTGTCGAGCTCCACCTGGATGTCGAGCGCGTCCTTGAACTGCACAAGGCCCTTCACGTCGACGTCGAACTCACCCTTGAAGGCAAACAGGCTGCGGGCGTCGGGCCGGAGCCGGTCGGCCGTCATCGAGAAGGCAAGCGACGAGTCGTAGGCGAGCGGCGTGGAGGTGTCGATCGCCGAGCGGTCCTCAGGCAGATGGATGTAGCCCATGGCCACGTCCGTGGCCGCGAGCCTCACGCCGTCGATACCGATGACCGCCGCACTGCCGACGGACGCATCCAGCAGCGACCACTGGCGGGCCACCGCGCCAGCGGCCGGTGCTCGTTCGCGGAACAGGCCGAAGGCGAGGTTCACATCGGCGGCCTCGAGGCCGGTGCGGGCGCCGCCCGAGCTCGTGTGGCCGAGGAAGGCGTCGGCATCCTGGATGCCAAGCACAAGGGCGTCGACATCGACGGAGGTGCCGCCGACAAGCGTCACATCCCGCCGCGCCGATTCGAACGAAAACTGGCCCGTTACGTCGGCGAGGCCGAGCAGGTCGATCGTGGCATCGCCGCGGGCGGCGAGCGTCGCCCCCTTCATGTCGAGCGTGATCGGGGCGGCCGCCGTCGCGTCGCCGAACAGGACTGGCGCGAGCGTGAGCGGCGCGGTCGACCAGTCGACCGACCGGCTGTCTCCGCCGAGCACCGTCTTCGTGTTGATCACCACGGCCGCATCGGCAACGGTCGCCGTGAATCGGTCGATTCCGACGAAGCCCCCGAGCGCGGCGGATGCCTTGGCCGCCACCCAGAAGCGGTTGGCATCGAGCTGCGTGGCGACGGCGAACCCGATCGTGGCCCCGTCGAGCGTGAGGCCCACGCGGTCGGCCGCCTGGCCGTCGGGGCCGCCACCGACGCCGAAGAACAGGTCAGGCAGGGCGGCGGCGAACGAGAGCACGGCCGCGTCTATCTGGCTGCCATCGTCGAGCGTGAGCGTGGTGTAGTCGGGCCGCACCCGCACGCGCACCGTCTCGTCGATGAGGTCGTAGACCTTCAGTCGGGCGTCCCCCTGCACATCGAACAGGATCTGGCTACCGATGCGGATATCGAAGGTGGCGCTCGCGATGCTGGCCTCGATGTCGCTGCCGAGCCGGAAGGCGGCGGAGAAGTCGGTCGCGTAGGCCGCGATGAGTTTCTCGGTGGGCCGGTACGCGAAGCCGATGTCGCCGCTGACGGTGAGCACGCCGAACAGGTCGATCTCGAGCCCCTCGACGTCGAAGGCCACGGTGCCCGGTGTGATGGCCTCCGTGAAAGCGTATGTCGCTGGGCCAAACCGCAGCGTCTCGGCCTTGGCGACCGATGCGGTGGGCGAGGTGTATTGCACGAACACGCGGTCGGCCTTGGCGAGCTCGAGGTTCGCGACCGTGGCCGAGAGGCTCGTGCCGGTCAGTTCGAGGGCCAGCTGATCGCCACTGGCCCGCAGGCCGAATCGGCCGCCCGCCGTGAGTCGCGCGACGTCGCCGGCCGCGAGCGTGGCGGTGATCGATTCGCCCACGGCCACGATGCTGCCATCGGTGAGGCTGAAGCCGACGTCGCCGGCCAGGCTCACGAAATCCTTCACCGTGGCCGAGAAGCCGCTGACGGCGAAGCCGCTCGTGCCCGGTAGGATGCCCTGCGTGAACGTGTAGTCGAGGCCGCCGGCCGAGACCTTGCGATTCGCGGCCAGCGTGATGCCGGCCGTCGAGAACTGGGCGAAGGTCGAGCCGCTCTTCACGTCGGCCAGGTCGGCGACCTGGAGTCGCAGGCTACCGTCACCGAGCTCGAAGGCCGTGCCCGAGGCGTTGGCGACGAGGCCGAAGCGGCCGTTCTCGGCGCGGATGCCGCCGCTCTCACCGATCACGCCCGCCGCCATCGAGTCGCCCACCGCAACGAGCTCGCCGCCCACCACGGCGAAGCCGAGGCTGCCCGAGAGCGGCGTGAATCCCGACACGGTGGCCTGGAAGCCCGCGACCGAGAAGGCCACGGTGCTCGCGGCGATGCCGCTTGTGAACGTGTAGCCGGCAGCGCCGATTGCGATGCGGCGGCCGGCGGCGATCGATGCGTTGTTCGACGCATACTGCACGACCGTGCGGGTGGCCGACATGCTCGCCAGCCCGTCGATCGTGGCCGCAAATCCGCCCTCGAGTTCGAAGGCGACGCCCGCGGCGCTGACGATGAGGCCGAAGGAGCCGTCGGTGGCGGTCACGCTCGCTCCGCCGCCAGCCCGCAAGGCGACGTCGATGTCGCTGCCAATCGCCACGAGGTCGCTGCCGACCTTGGCGAAGCCGAGCCCACCCGAGAGAGACAGCACGTCGGAAATGGCTGCTTCGAAGCCGGTGAACGAGAAGGCGACGGTGTCCTTCGCGATCGTCTCCGCGAACGTGTAGGAGAGGCCGCCGACGGAGAGCGTGTCGCCCTTGCTGACGGCCCTGCCGGCGGACGTGTATCGCAGGAAGACTGTGTCGGCCTGGGCCTCGGGAACACCATCGATCTCCAAGGCGAAGTTCTTGCCGGAGAGCTCGAGAGCCGTCCCGGCGCCGGTCACGCTCAGGCCGAGGGCGCCGTTGGTGACCGCGAGGCTGGCCCGTTCGCCGCCGGCGAGCGTGGCCGCCATGCGCGAGCCCACGGCGGTGAAGCCACTGCCGTTACTCCGGAAGCCGACGCTGCCGGAGAGCGACACGAAGTCGCGGACTGTCGCCTGAAAATCTTCGACGGCGAACGAGATCGTGTCTTTGGCGATCGCGTTTGTGAACGTGTAGGAGGCCGTGCCGGTGTCGAGCTTCCGGCCAGCGGCGATCGCCGTGCCGGCCGAGGTGTATTGGGCGAAGACCGTGTCGGCCGACAAGCTCGCGAAGCCGGCGATCGCCGCCGAGAAGCCGCCCGTGAGTTCGAAGGCGGTTTCCGCCTTCGTGGCCACGAGGCCGAAGGATGCGTCGGTCACCTTGAGGAAGGTCTCGGCGTCGGCGGCGCCGAGCGTGGCCTTGATCCCGGTGCCCACGGCGACCACGTTCGAGCCCTCGAGGCTGATGCCAACGGTGCCACTTACCGACAGATCGCCTTCGACGGCGAAGGCAGCGGTGCCGGAAGCGCGGATGATCTGACCCTTCGCGCCGTCGGCCGAGAGCGTGGTGCCGCCGGGTGTGCCGGTGGCGACCGTCAGCACCGTCTTGCCGGCCGCATAGTCGACGAGGCTCGCGTCGGCCGCACCAAGATTGAGCGACAGCGACATCTTGCTCACGCTGCCGGTGACGCCCGTGATGCCGACGACGCTGGCCGATGCGCCGCTCCCCTCGGCCGTGAGCCACGTTCGGCCCGCGCCACCCCGCTCGGTGAGGAGCGCCACGGCGAAGTCGACGTCGTCGATCTTCACGCCTGCGGCCGTCATCGTGCCGGCGCCGGTGCCGGCGAAGCCGCCGAGATCCGCGCCGCCGATCGTGAGCACGTCGGCCATGACCTTCGTGCCCCCCGCGAGCGTCACCTCCTGCGAGCGGCCCTCGATCGCGAAGCTGCCCTCGGCCCGCAGGAAGCCGCCGGCGACGATCTCGCCGCCGGTCACGCCGATGCTGAACGTGCCGGCCGCCAGGCTGCCGAACGTGTATTCCACGGCTCCCAGGGCAAACATCACGCCCGTGTAATTCACGGCCGTGGTATTGGCGGAGACGAAGATCTCGTCGGCATAGAGCGAGAGGTCGCTCGAGAGGTTGGCATAGATGCCGGCCGACGCCTCGAAGGCCACGCCCGCGGCGCTGGCCAGGATGCCGATCCGGCCCCGCGTCGCGCCGAGCGTCGCTCCGCCCACCGCCACGTCGAGGTCGATGTCGTCGGCGAGCACGGCGACGCTCGTGACGGCCGGCGTGTCGGCGTCGTGCACGCCGATCGAGACGAGGAACTCGCCGGCTAGGTCGAACGCGGTGCCGACCGCGGCCAAGCCGACCACGGAGGCCTCGTAGCGGTCGGCGGCGTTGAACCGCGGGGCATGCCGCAGCGTGACGGTGCCCGCCACGTCCAGCTCGCCGTAGCGGAATCCACCGGTGAATGACACCTGCAGGTCGATCTCGAAGTAGTGCCGGTTGAGGAATTCGCCGATGTCGTCCCGCACACCGGTCGTGTTGACGCCGACCACGTCGGCGACATCGAGGGCGACGTCGAGACCGAAGACCTTCTCGGCGACCAGCGTGAGAGCACCGGCCGTGGTCGCGTCGCCGGTCTGTTCGACGCGGAAGAAAACATTGCCGGCGAGACCGAAGAGGCCGGTGCCGGCGGCGAACCGGCCCACGACGCTCTGGTAGGTCATGATCGTGAAGCGATCGCCTACCTGCGGCAGGTAGTTCGCGGCGAGCTGCACCGCGAGCGTGCCATCGATGACGGCCTGGCCGGCGACCACGATCTGATCGTGCTTGCCGGCCCCGTCGCCTGGAGTGGAGCCGCCGAGGACGAAGGTGGTCGTGTCATCCGACCGCAGGTCGACTCGGTCGACGTTTTGCTGCGTCGGCACCTGCGGCTCGCCCGCTGCGCCAGGCTGGGGCTTCGGCGCGGCCTCGTCGATCACCGGGTAGGGCGATGAGACATGCACCGCGGCGGCGGGGCCGAGCACGCCGGCCGTCACGACGCCGCCGGCAACCGCGATCGGCGAATCGGCTGCGCCGATCGAGCCGGTGCGAGAGAAGAGCGTGGTGGTGACGGCGAGGGGCGAGGGCGTCTTCGTGGCGATGCCTGTGCCGCCGGTGGCATTCACGATGCTGCCGGTGGCGGCGAGATCGACCTTGCCCTGCGCAGCGGCGATCCGCCCGATCGTGAGCGTGCCCGACGGCTGAGCCAGGGCCACGCCCTGCGTGCCCTCGGCCACGAGCTTGCCGCCGCCCACGGCGATCACCAGCGGCCGCAGCACACCGAATCGATAGCCACCGGTCACCTTGGTGGCGTCGCCGCGGCGGCAGGCAAGCTCGAGCTCCAGCATCTGGGCGGGCGAGAGCTGGTTCTTCCGCACGTCGTCGGCCAGGATCGTGACCGGCTTCGCGATCCTGCCGACGGTGCCGGTGGTCGACACGAGCGTGACGTTGGCGCCGGTCACGTTCACCGTGCCACCGACGCGAACGGCCGGATCCCAGGGCCGCGTGGCCTCGGCCATGTCGACGCCCAGCTGCCGCAGGAGCGTGAGCGAGTCGAGGCCGAGATCCTGCTTCAGCTGATCGACCTGCACCGTCGTGGGCATGTAGGTCCAGTTGCCGTCGAACGTCACGAAGGGCGCGAGCGTGGCCCAGTTGGCCCCGACCGTGCGGGCGAAGAAGTCCTCCGACGCCTGAAACAGCTTTGCCGCATGGTCGAGCACCTGCTGCGTCGTCGGCTTCACGCCCGCCGGCAGCCTGAGCGATTGCGCCGCGGCGAGCGACCACTTCTCATAGGCGTCGGCCCGCAGCTGGAGCCGGCCGTCGAACACCACGCCATCGGTCTTGAGCGACCAGTAGCGGAGGTAGTGCGACCTCACGTTGGCCTGGAACGCGGCCACCGCCTTGGCGATGGCCGCATCCGTGTCGAGCATGCCGAGGTCGGCGAGGGCCTTGTCGATCTCGGCCTGCCGATTCGGGTTCACCGTCCAGGTGTGGGCGTCGTAGAGGCTGCCCGCGGCGGTGAGCGACACGTCGCCGGCGGTCGCCGTGACCGTGCCCACGAGAAGATCGCGGGCGTGCGGGCCGACGAGGCCGTCGGTCGCGAGATGTGTCACGTGCACGCTGCCGGCGGCATCGGCATCGAGCCGCAGCGGCTGAGCGAGCCTTGTGTGAAGCGGCGTCGCGTGTGTCCGGATGGGAGCGGCGGCCGCGCCGACGCTCCCCTGCTGCGACACGAGCACCACGCGGCCGGCCGCAATCGTGAAGTCGTAGGCCTGCGACGGGTCGGCCGCCGCGGCCCGGATGTCGCCGCCGGCGGTGATCGATACGGTGCCGCCGGCATACGCCCCGGTCGGGCCGAGCGTGACGGCCTGAGTGGGCGCGTCGTCATTGACCGAGAGATGGAGGTCGCCCGTTCCCGTCTGGGCGGAGAGCGTCGCGGCTGTGATCGGCAGGGCCTGCTCGGCGCGGCCGATGCCGTGCGTAGCAATGAGCGTGACAGTGCCGGCCACGATCCCGTCGATCCCGGCGACCGCGTCGATCGAGCGGGCGACGATCCTAATGGATGCCGCATGGATGGCGTCCTGCAGCACGACCGACCCCAGCGCGTCGATTCGCACCCCGGCCGAGGCGGCGCCCGTGAAGGAGAGGCCGATCGGGAAATCGGCCCGCACCGACTCGGTAAGCGTCACGGCCACGGTGTTGGCGAACACGCCCGGCCCCACGCGGGTCGTCTGCTCGAAGGCGGCGCCGGCACGCGTCACCACGCGGCCCGCGGCCATGTCGCTTTCTGGTTCGTCGCCGTAGATCCACGTGCCAGAACTGCCGGGCTGCACCGTGGCCGTGCGGGTCCACTCCCAGCGGGCGTTGGCCGTGGGCTGGTAGGTGGCCGTCGTCGTGTCGGCGAGCCGCTGGGCCGGCGCGGCTGCGAGCAGGTCGGCCGTCGCCGCACCGACATAAACGAGCAGTTCGCCGTCGGCCGCCCGGTAGATCGTCTGCCGCGTCGCCTCGGGCTTGAGCATGTCGACGATCCGCACCGTCGTGGAGTTGCCGGTGCCGGGCGTCGAGATTCTCTGGGTGACGAGCGGGAACGACGTGCGGTTGTCGATCGTCACGCCGCCGCCGTCGGTGTTGACCTTGATCGCCCCGGCGGTTGCGCTCGTGTTGACGATCTTGCCGACGAGCGTGAGCCGCGTGCCGGAAGCGAGATCGGCGGCATCGACGATGAGCTGGCCGGTCTGGGCGTTGAACGTCACGCCGATCGGCGTATCGCCGCCGGCTTTCGTCGTCAGCTTCTCGGCGGGGATGCGGTAGAGCGGACTGGCCTGACGGCCTCCGCGGAAGTCGGTGCGATAGGCCTCGATCTCGGCCTGGAGTTCGGCCGGCACCACGACCGACTGGTTCGGGGTGGCGGCGGTGCCCACGAGCATGTCGCCGTTGACGTTGATCGTGTCGGCGACGATCGCCACCTGCCGGGCGTTGATCGCCGTGTTCGACGCGGGCGAGAGCGCGGTGGCGAACGTGCGGGTGAAGCCATCGGCGGGAGAGCCGTTGTTTTGCCACAGCTGCCAGGCCTCGAGCGGCGTCAGGCCTCCCACGGTGACCTGCTCGGGCGGCGGCCCTCCGGCGTGCGTAACGCCCTTCACGGAAAACACCGCCACGCCATGCGCGGTGACGTCGAGGCTTTTGGCGTTGATCGTGTCGAGCGCGCCGAGCGAGCCGTGGGTGCTGGTGATCGTGACGGTGCCGGCGGCGTTGGCAATTCTTTCCGTAAGAAACACCGCCGGGCCCTGGCTCGCCATGCCGAGCGGGCCGGCCTCCTGGCTGATCGTGATCGAGTTGCCGGTGAAGTCTTCGCTGCGCATCCAACCGGCCGGGGCTGCGATTGTGCCGCCCTCGGCGCTACGGAGCGTGATCGTGCCGGCCGGACGGTTTGGGATGGCGAGCGTGTCGAAGACGAGGTGATTCGCGCTCTGGTTGGTGACGGTGATGCTGGCCGCGTTGGCAACGAGCGACGCCGTGCCGCGAAGCGTGTCGCCACCCACGAAGAGCGATCCGCCGCTGGCCACCAAGGGGGAGATCCGCACGGCCCGGCCCTCGCTCGGCACCTGCGACTTGAGCAGCTCGGCCGCGTCGGCCGAGAACTCGCGGTCGATGAAGTCGTGCGGGTCGAAGCCGCCGTCGAACGTGGCGGTGACCGGCAGGCCGAAGTTGTCGGCCGGGGTGCCGGTGATCGTGCCCGACGCGAAGCCGGCCGGAATCGTGAGCGCGATGTCGCTCTGGTTACCGGCGGTGAAGGTGCCCGCGAGATCGACCGTGGACGTGATCGTCTTCGACGGCTTGTCCTTGTCTTCCTTCTTGCCCTCCCACAGGCCCCACAGATTCGAGGCGTCGTTGTAGCGGACGAGCCCGTAGTTCCCGACCGTCGGCCTGGCCTTCTCGGCGACGAGCCGCATCCCGCCGCCGCTGCCGACGACCGCGCCGGTGCCGAAGGAGAGGTCGCTCGTCGCGTTCAGCGTCGCGTCGGCGAACACGTCGATCCACGTCGCGGCGCCACCCACGTAGCCGTTGACCTTGGCGTCGAGCAGAATGCTCGTCGGCGCCACGCCGCTGGGATCGCCGCCAGGCGTGATCCGCATCTCGGTGCCGGCCGTGAGCCTGGCTCCCGTGCCGAACCGCACTCGCTGGGTGGCAGTCACGTTGGTGTTGGCCTGAAACGTGACGCTGCTGGTCAGGCCTTTCGCGCTGCCGTCGACCGAGTTGGTGGCCACGACCGTGGTGCCCGTGCCGATGTCAAGCACGCCGCGGGTGAAGAGCACGACGTCGTTTGCTGCCTCGACCGCGGTCGTGACTGTGGCCGTGGTTCGCGACGATTGCCCGCCGAAGGCCGCTACGCCGCCGCTCCAGGTGCCGGCGCTATCTTTGATGTCGAGCGCGGTGGTGGGGAGGAGCGAGATGCCGCCGGGCGACTCGAGGCTCGTGCCCGAGACGATCGACGAGCCGGCGCCAAGCTTGATGAGCGACTCGGTGGCGACGGTGGTCCGGCTGCCGGTTTGCCAATCGCCCGCTCCCGAGATGAGCCCGCCGCCGGTCACCTGGGCCGACATGCCCGCGGTGGTCCGCGTGACGGCGTTGGCCGTTCGCAGCGACACGGCGCCGGTCGCAGCGATGTTCGCCCCGGCGGCCACGTCGACCACGGCCGAGGCCTTCGTGTCGACGTTGGTCGTGGGCACGCCGCCGACCAGGCCGCCGCCGAACGTGGAGTCGGCGTTGACGTCGTATCGCAGGCTGCGGTCGGCCGAGGCGGCGAGCGAGCCGACCGCGAGCGGTGAGCCGGCGGCCGCCGCGCCGATCGAGACAAGCGTCTTCGTCGTGTCGGTGAGTTCTGCAGCGACGATGGCAACGCCGGCGACGGCCCCCATGCCCCCCTTCGCCCTCGCGGTCACGGTGTCGGCGTGGGTGGCCGTGATCGCCAGGGACTCGACGCGATCGCCGGCTGCGGTGGCGCGGCCGCCCAGCGCCGCCTCGACCGTGAGCGAAGAGAAGGCCTTGGCGATGTTGTCGCCGAATCCGACCAGCGAGCCCTGGCCGCCCGACTGTTCGACGTCGAAGCTCGTGCCGGCCTGGGCCCGGATCACCACGCTGCCCGGCAGGGCGACGCCCGTGCCGGTGGTCGCCTTCAGGCTGCCGCCGACCGTGGCCTTGCTGCGGTTCACGCTCACCGCGATGCCGCCCACGTCGACGGCAAAAGAATGTGCCTTCACGCTCGGCGCCACCTGCGCGTCGAGCGTGAGGCCGCGAACGCCTCCGAGGGCGACCCCATCGCCCACGCTCGCCAGCCGCGACTGCGCGTGCTCCGCCGTCGCCAGCACGACACCGACGGCCGCCACGCTGCCGCCGCTCGCGCCGTCGGCCAGGGCCGTGATGCGGCCGCTGCCGCCATCCGCCGAACCGCCGACGAGCACGGTGAGCGAGCCTGTCGCTGCCGAGAGCACGGCGCTTGCGCCGACCGTGGCCATCACGCTCGATGTGTCCTTCGCGGTCGCGGGGCTGCCGGTGCCCGCACCGCCGAGGCCAATCGCGAGCGCCAACGCCCGCGCGTGGACATCCACGGTATTCGCTGATCCGGCCGCGACGGTGATGCCGCCGGTGGTCGCGGTGACGCTCGCCGCGCCGATCTTCGCGACGACGGTGTCGTTGACGGTGGCGGTGGCGTGCGACACGCCCACCGACACGGTCACCAGGCTCACCGAGATCGCGGCCGTCTCGACCTTCGACGTGATCGCATGCTTCGAGCCAGCGGAGACATTGACGGAGGTGCCAGTCACGCTGCCGGAGGTGATCTCGGCGGTGACGGTGTTGGTGACGGTGTCGCTGACGATCGTGGCCGCGCCGGCGACCGCGACCGGTGCCAGCGACACGGAGGCCGACGCGGAAACGGTGGCCGCGTAGGAGGTGATCGTGGCGGCCGAGTCGGCATCCACCACGACGGCCCCCACCGCCGTCACGGCCGGGAGTCGCGTGCTGAGCGTCTTGTCATCCAGGGTCGCCGTGCCGATCCGCGCTGCGACCGTGTTGGCGACGGTGTTTTGGGCGATCACGAGCCCTGCGGCCACGCCAACGCTCGCGGAGTAGCTGAAGCCGACCGCCAGACTGCCGGCGCCCGCGCTGGAGCTGATCGTGGGGGCATCGACGGCGGCGAGTGTCACCCCGCCCGCCCCGGCCGTGCCCGCCGTCACCGTGGCCGACAGAATCTCCGCCTCGGTCTTGGTTCGGATATCGTTGAATGCCATCGCCCCCGAGCCGGCGACCGACACGCTCACGGTCCCCGAGCCCGACACCGCGACCGCGACGCCGAAGCCGTGCGACTCGATCGCCTGCTTCGACGTGGCCTCGATCGACACGCCGCCCCCTGCGGAGACGGTGGCCGAATCGACCGCGGCCCGCACGCCGCTGGTCACCGTGTTGGTGCCCCAGGCCGCGCCGAGCGTCACGGTGGTCGCGGCCTTTGCACTCAGCGCCACGCCCCCAGCCACGCCGCCGGAGAGCGACGAGATCGCCGCGGTGTCGGCAGCCTTCACGGTCACGGAGCGATCGGTGGTGACCGTCGCGTTCTTCGTGATGAGGGCCTGGGTGTCGACATGGATCGAGTTGAGGTTGACCGCACCGGCCCCGGCGACGCCGATCGCAACGCCCTTGGTCGACAGCCCCATCTGGCCCACCCCGGCGATCGTCGTCGACTCGATCACTCCCTTCGAGGTGGCGGCGACCGTGGCGTCACCGCCACTGATTGTCACGGTCGCGTCTTCAATCATCGCCTTCAGGGAACCGCGGGATGCCGTCGTGCCGATCTCGTTGACCGCGACGGAGATGCCGGCCGCCACCGAGACGGTCTTGTCGGCGGCCTGCGCGGCGAGGGCTCCGGCCACCGCAAAGATGCCGCCGGAATCTCGGGCCTCGACGGCGAGACTCCGGGCCGTCACGACGGCACCGGCTCGGACCGCAGCCGTGCTCCGCCGGGTCACGCTGTTGAGGGCGAACGAGCCGGCGCCCACGAATGAAAACGGCAGCTTCCCGATCAGGTTCGATCCGGAAACGTTCGAGAGCGCCCCGCTGACGCCCACGGCCCAGGCCCGGATCGTGCCGCCGACGATCGTGTCGACCGTCACGTCGCCAACCGCGCTCGTCACGGTCGCGTGCTCGATCGCCGCGGTCACATCGGCGCCGACTCTGTTGACCGATCCCGCCGCTCCGGCCGCGACCGTGGTGGCCGACGAGAGCGGAATCGCCACCTGACCGGCCACGGCCGTGAGGCTCGTCTCATCAACGGCCGTCACGCTCACGCCCGTGCTCGCCGCCACCGTCGATCTCCGCGCGTCGGAGCCCGTGATCGCGGCCGCGATCGTGCGGCCGGTGAGATCGTTGAAGACGAGCGCCGTCGAGAGGGCGTTTTCGCCCGCGAGCACCCCGGCCGCCGCGATCGTGAGCAGGTCGGCCTTGTCAGAGGCGGTGACCGCGACACGGCCCGACTCGGCCACGTCGGCGTCGGTGCCGGCCGTCACGCTCGCCGACGCGATCGACGCGGTCACGCCCCCCCCGACGCTCGTGAAGAGTAAGGCCGCCCCGGCCGAGAGTGACGAGCGGTCGGAAGTCAACGACGCGGGCGTCGCGATCGAGCCGGCCACGGTCCGGACGGCGGCCTCGTTGGCGGCGGCCACGTCTACCGAGCCGGCCAGGGCGACGATCTCGGATCCGTCGGCGATCGTCGCCGTCAGGAACACGTCGAGGTCCGTCACGTTCACCGATGCGGCACCGGTGACGGTCGAGTCGGCGACGACGGCGCCGATGGCGAACGACCAGACCGAGCTGCCGCCGGCGTTGGGCATGTTGAGCGCGTCGATCGCGGGGGCGAGGAGGCCCCAGTCGGCCGTCGACGGGTTGCCGTTGACGCTGCGGACGCGGACCCTCCCGTTGGGCGCAGTGACCCGCGATCGGGCGATCGTGGACGTGGCGCGGGTGGTCGAGTTCACGACGGTCACCGCGGCGCCGATGCTCGCGCTGCCGCCGGGGCCGCCGCTGGTGTTGACTACGATCGCCCCCGATGCCGTCGCCAGGAGCAGCGCCGTCGTCGCCAGCACGGTGACGTCGCCCGTGGCGCCCATGGTCACGTCGCTGTCGGTGATCGTCGCCTCGACCGTCGGGTCGTAGGAGACGACCGCCACCATCCCGGCCACGGCCGAGCCGGCGCCGCCCCCGCCGCGATACTTCGCCGACGCGGAGCCACCCGTCGAGACGAACGTGCCGCCGCCCGACACCGTGATCACCGCCGAGGAGTCGGTGGCCTTGACGTCGAGGTTTCCCCCGGCGAACGCCAGGTGGCCGCCCTTCACCTCCGCCCTCGTCGTCGCCGCGGCGGTGACGACCGCCACCGAGGCGCCGACGCCGACGCTGCGTCCCCCCTCGGATCCGGAGATGATCTGCTTCGACGCATCTCCGGAGAACATCGACTTGAGATTCCAGACGACCGAGCCGGCGATCGTGACGATGCGATCGTCGGTCTCGGCGGCAAGCGCTGCCCCGCCGAGGCTCGTGCCGCTGACCCCGTCGACCGTGGCCAGCGTCGTCGTGGTGAGGCGGTGCGCCGCGCCGGAGCCGGCGAAGTTCACCGTGATCGAATCCCGGTCGCCCACAGTGCCACCGGCACCGCTCAACGCGATCCCGGCGATGACCCGCGCGTGGCGGGCCGAGACATCGAGCGTGAAGCCGTCGATCGTCGCCCGCCGCACCGCCGCCTCGACCCGCGACGTGGCCAAGACCACCCCCACCGCTCCCGACAGGCCGACCGAGGCCTTGTCCTCGCCCCCCACCTGCCGCCTCGTCCGTGCACCTGCGTTGGCGATGAGCCACGAGGTGTTCGCGGCGGCCGTCTTGAGCGTCCCCGGCGCGACGGTCGTCATCGTGCCCGTGTGGTCGACCGTCGCCCGCACGGAGTCGTCCACGAACGCCAGCGCGACGGCCCCGGACACGCCCACGCCGATCCGATCGACGGTGACGACCTCGCCGTTCAAGAAGGAGGCCAGCGAGTCGGATGGGCTATCGCCGACCTGCGCGGATTTCGTGTTGCCCGCGATCGCCGTGGGCACGATCGCCCCAGCGCCGCGGGCATCGATCGACACGCCGCGCACGGCGACGGTGGCCGCGCCGGGGTTCACGGCGCCGGCCGGGCCGCCGAGTCGGGCGGCGACGTCGCGATTCACCAGCGCGAGCGCCGTGCTCACGCCGACGGTGACCACGGTCGACTGTCCCTGCTCGTCGAGATTGCCCGCGATCGGCGCGAACGTGGTGACGTCGTCGGCCGTGACGGCCACGTCACCGCTGGTGCCGGTGCGAGCCGTGATCACGAGGCCGTGGGTGGCGTGCGGCTGGATCGCTGCCTCCACCCGCTGCGGGCGGGTCTCACCGTCGATCACGGCGCCCGAGCCCGTGAAGCCCCATTTCGTGTCCTTGGAGCCGCCCACCGCCAGCTGGAATACCCAGGTGGAGCCGGTCGCCGTCACGGCGAGGCCAGCCGCGTCGATGATGGTCTTGCCATCCTTCTCGCGGGTGCGGTTGTCGCCGATCGTGACCCGGGTGGGGCCGGCCGGCACCCGCGGCGTCTGCCCGGCGTCGGGGAACGACCCGCCCACGAGGGCGCGGGTCGTGCTGCCGAGCTGAAACATCCCGACCGTGAACCCCAGCCCGACCTTCGCCCGCTTCACAGCCCCGAGTGAGCTGGGATTGATCGAGCCGGCCTGGCCGAGCTGGATGATCCGCGAATCGGCGGAAACCGCCACCGGAAAGACCCCGTCGGGATCGAGGTGGGTCGCCGACTGGTTGATCTGCACGCCGTCCTCGACGAGTGCCTCGCTCGTGTTGTCGATCGAGATCAGGGAGACGGCGCCCGACAGCGCGAGGGTGACGAGATTGTCGGCGTTGCTCGTCCCGTCGGCCCCCGGCACGAGGGCCGTCTTGTCGGTGCTCGCGGTCGCCGAGACCTGGTGCAGGCCGTAGCGGCTCTTGAGCACCTTCGCCGGCACCTGCAGCCAGCCCGTGATCAGGCTCTGGACGGCGCCGGCCGTGTTCAGCCCCTTCTCGTCGACCTTCGCCTGCTGCCGCTCGGCGTTGTAGAGGAAGTCGGTCCAGGGCTCGACGTAGACGACCTGCGAGTCGATCGTGACGCCCCGCCCGCCGGTGATCCGGGCGTTCGACTCCACGAGCGTACGGGACACCGTGGTCACGAACGCCAGGTTGACGCCGATCGCGATCGCGGCGCTGCTCTTCCCCGGCTTGGCGACGCTCGCCGAGACCTGCGTGTTGAACCCCTGGGCGAGCGAACTGCCGATCGACACCGCGCCGGTCGTGACGATCTCGGCCGTCTCACCGATCACGACCCGCGACTTCCGGTCTCCCGAGACGTACGAGACCGACATCGACAGGCCGAAGGGGTCGCTCGTGGTGCCCGCCTGCTGGCCCGACAGCTTGCTCTTGATCTGATCCCAGAGAGCGCTCGTCCCCTCGTCCTTGAAGGGATTCTTTTTCTTCTTCAGCACGTCGACGAACGACGTGCCGTTCTTCCGCATCGCGTAGATCAGGTCGCCGCGCTTCAGGTCTATGAGCTTGGGCTCGCCGCCGTTGGTCACGCCGGCACGGCCCGTGTCGGCCGACCGCAGCTCGGCCCGGATGCTGATGCCGCTGGCGTCCACGGTCGAGGTGAGCGAGTGGGCGGTGCCCGTCATCGCCAATTCGCCCGGAGCCTCGAACTCGACGACCGGCGTGAGCGCGAGCGTCACCGGCGTGGCGGCCAGGGCGTCAGCCCGTGACGCCGTGATGCCCACGACGACCTGGCCGGGCCGCGTCTGCAGGCTGGCGGGCAGGACGGCGAGATAGTAGGTCTGCCCGTCGAGCATTCCGCGGCTGCCGTTGCCGAAGGCGTCGCGGAAGACGACGGCGTCGCCGCTCGTGAGCGGCTGCCGCCAGGTGGAGACGAGCCACGGATCGCTCGCCGCACCGGTGCCCTGCGTGCCGAAGGCGACCGCGCCCTCGACCGCCGAGAGCGCCAGAGCCACCGTCGCGGCGGAGGCGTTCCAGGGGATCGCGCCCGTGGTCGCCGTGGCGCCGGCCACGTCGACGGCGAGCGCGAACGTGCCGGCCGTGGCCGTCCGCGAGATCGCCGTGAGGCCCGACTGCGTGAGGCTCGCGGCCAGCGACCATTCGAGGCCGGTGCCGGGATCGAGGCCGATGCCATCGAGCCCCTCGCCAACGAGCGTCCAGGGGGAAGCCTCGGTGCCCGTGCCGAAGGCCCGCGTCACCCGTACGCCCACGCCCCCCACGGCGTTGATGGCCGCCGCCACCTGCGCCGCCGTCGCTGAGCGGGCGATCGGCGCCGTGGCCACGTCGCCCGAGCCGGTGGGAACGAGCAGGCGGAACGGGGCGTTGTTCGCAAGATCCGCGTTCGTCACGTTCCAGAGTTGGAGCGATCCGGCAGGGATGGCTTCGACGGCGAGCGTGCCGCCGGCGAGCTGGGAGGCACCCGCGCGGATCACGAGCGGGGTGGTGAACGAAAGCGCCGCGTAGCCGTTGTCGGCATCGAGCGCCACCAGCGGCAGCCGGCCGCCGCCGGCCAACTCGAAGGCCTGCTCGGTGCCGAGGGTGATCGCGGCGGCATCTGCGGCCGTGGAGGCACGCAGTTCGAAGAGATAGTGCGGGGTCGCCGGGTCGAACTCGGGGTTCACGACCGGGCGGAGATAGTACGTCTGGCCGTCGACGAGGCCGGCGATCGGCAGCCGCGGCGCCTGCCGGTAGACCACCGCCGCACCCGCCGGGAGGCCGGGATCGGTGAGCGTCACGATCGTGCGGTCGCCGAGCACGTCGGCGATCTCGAGCGTCTTTTCGGTCTCGTTCCCCTCGCCATCGGTGACGGTGGAGGCGAGCGTGGGGCGGCCGCGGACGGCGGCAAGCGCCTGCGACTCGGAGAGCGCCAGCCGCACGCTGCCCGGAGACGCGGGGTCGACGACGGCGTAGTAGGTCGTGCCGTCGACGAGCCCCGGCACATCGACACCGAAGCCCCCCTGGTACCGCAGCGGCGTGCCCGTCGTGAGCGCCGCCAGGTCGCTCGCCGCGTTCGGTGGCACGCCGACGAGCCCGGCCTTCACGTTGAAGTCGATCTCCGACGCCTCCTCGTCGAACATCGCCACGGTCAAGGCGACGCCCGACGCGGTGACGAACCGGGCGGCGTCGGACAGGTGCACCCGCGCGCCCGCGAGCGACTCGAGCCACACCCGCCGCTCGGTGCCGCCGTCGGTGGCCGTCGCCAGCCGGATCCTGTACTGCCCGGCGAGCGGTCCCGCGATCGTGCCCGTGCCGCCGTCGATGGCCCCGAGGAACTGGCCGCTCCCGGGGACGAACGTGACGGTCTCGCCGTCGACGAAGGCCGACCCGTCGACCCAGATCCGCCCATTGAGATCGAGGAGACCGGTCGGCCCGAGGGTCGTGGCCACGATCGGCAGGCTGCCGCGATCGCCGGCGCCGAGAAGCCGCGGGAACCCGGCCCCGAGGTCGATCGCCCGGCCGGCGGCGGCATCGGCGCGGGTCTCGGCGAGCCGGAGGCGGTTCGGTGCGGCGGGATCGACGATGCAGTAGTAATCGACGTCGGAGGCGAGCCCCGGGATCGCGGCGCCCCCGCCGCTCGAGTAGCGAACCTCGGCGCCCGTCGCGTAGCCGTGCGGCGCGGCGAACACGAGCGATGAGGTGGCGAAATCAACGGCCAGCGACGGATTGAACGTGAGCGTCGGTGCGAGTTCGACTCGCCCGGCACGGATCGCGCCGTCGATCGTCACGAGCACGTCCGACCGGCCGAAGGAGATCGCCGCCACCGCCCCGACGCGGCCGTCGTAGTACGACGCCGTGGAGGCGCGGCTGAAGCTCGAGTCGATCGCCTTCGCCCGGATGTCGACGTTCTTGTTGGCATCGACGGTGGCGCCGCGGGCCACGGCGATCTTCGAGGTCGTGTCCTGCCAGGAGAAGGCGAAGGCGAACGAATAGTTGTCGCGGTTCGTCGGGCCGACGCCCTGGTTGAGGTAGGTGCGGGCATCCATCTTCACCGTGTTGGTGACGTCGGTGCGGATCGTGACCGCACCGCCGCTGGAGACGATTTCCGCCCCGGCCCCGACGGTGGAGGTGGCGTCGGCCTTCCCGAACCCGACGCCGACCGCGAAGCTGAGCTTCTTGAAGAAGCTCTCTTCGGCGGGCTGCTCCCGCCCCTCGTAGAGCCCGACGCCGGCGTACTTCTCCTCGGCCGTCTTCAGCCCCTCGGCGAGCACCGACCACACTGCCCGCCCCTGGGCCCGCGCGTTTGCGGCGCCCTGGATCGTCACGTCGCCCGAGCCGGCGATCCGGGCGTCCGCCTTCACGTCGATCGTCGCCGTGGGCTGCTTCACCGACACCGAGACCGGCAGGTTCACGATGTCGTTGAACAGGGTGAGCAGCGTGCCGGGCACCTTGCTCGCCAGGGCCGCGAGCGGGTCGTTCGCGAGCGCTGCCTTGTCGTTGCCGGCGAAGGCGTCGATTTGGATCGTGCCGCCGTCGATCTTCGCTCCCGCGCCGATCGTGATCGTGGCTGTCTCGCGGGCGAATCCGCCGAGCACCTCGACGAGCTGGTCGTAGACGTTGACACCGGTCCGGGTCGAGGCATCGCGGGCGGTGAGCGTGATCGCGCCGTTGGCCGCGCCGCCCGTGCCCTTCGAGAGTAACTTCGCCCCGTCACCGATCCTGATGATAGGCGCCGTGAGGGAGATCTTTCCGCCGGCGGCGTCGATCACGAGATGCGGCGAGACCTCGATGCTCGTGGGGTCGGTGAAGACGTAGTCCGCCCCGACCTTGTAGTCGGCGAGGTTCCGCTCGGTGACCGTGATGGCCAGCAGCTGCCGGGCCTCGAGTTGCTCGAGGGCGAAGCCCGGGACATCCGCCGCGGCCCGCCGGGCGCGGCGTGCGAGGGCCCGCCGCACGAGCCTGCAGCTCTCCACTGCACGACGGCGACGATGCTTGGCCACGAACGGAATCCTTCCGGGTCAGGCCACCCACGCTGGGGGCGACTCGGCCAACGCCGTGGCTCCGCCGAGCATGGTGCCGACCACGATCTGGACGCAAGTGGCAGCCGAACAGCTGAGGATGCTCGGGCAGGTGGGCATGGTGGGTCCTGGATTCGCTACGAATCCCGCAATCCTACGTCGTTGTGGCGAACGCGTCCAAGATTGGGTTGAAGCACGCGCGCCGACGGGCAAAATGCTAAAAAACAGGGCTTTCGGGCGCAACCGCACCGCCCGAATCGGCGCTCCACCGCTCCCCAGTGGTGTAGGCAGGGGGTTCGAAATCACCTCACCCCGTCGTCATGGGGCCAGATCTACCTCACGATCTGGGACGGGAATCAGCCTTGACCCCTCCCCAGTTTTCGTACGAGTGCTCATGAGAGAGTTGGGGAGGGGTTCAGGAAGCCGTCGCGGCCGCCCTATAAGTGGAGCGAGGAATCGCGGGCGGCTCGGCGGAAGACGTCATGCCCCCGATATTGTGAAACGCTCGCCGGTTAGCAACTTCCCGATCGGCGAGCGTTTTCAAACCCCTACGATCTGAAGGAACACCGCTTCATAGACACGCGATTTGCGAGCATTATCACGTCGCAGCGCATTCGTCGGCAGAACACAGTGTGCTCAGGGGAAACCACATGCCGTCAGGCTTTTCGACCTCACAAAGGAGCGACTCGATCCCGGCCAGCGTCACGATCTCAAGGTGCGAGATCGTGAAGTTTGTGGGCCTGATAAATCCTGTCGAATAGCCGCGATCCACATACATGCTGCATCGATCTGTCCAGAATGGCGATTCCACTTGCCGGCCATGCTCGTCGAAGAATGCCTGCCACAGTCGGCCGTTCGGCACGGCGAGAATCGGCACGATGATGGTTACCGCAGCGTTGTCGCCGTGTTCGGCGGACTCGACTGCCGCGGCAGCCATCTCGTCCGCGGACGCCAACGCCTGCGACCATTTGTCGAAAGCATCCTCATCGGTGCCGTAGATTTCGTTCCCCTTCGTCCGACCTACTTGCGCAGCCGTCTTTCCCACCCACTCGCCCTCCCGGTAAGGCGAATGCGGGGATTCGATCCGGTACTTTGTGGTCGCGGACGTCCACATCGTGTCAACCGGCAGACCTTGCCGCCGATCCTCGGTGGCCCGGGTAAAAAGCACGTCATGGAAACTCTCCTCGGTCCGCCGCGGGACGCACGTGACCAGCAGTGGGAACGACTCGCTGATGTGCTTGCACTCGATTGCGCACCAGACATTCACCGAACCGACTGATTTCCGGGCGCGAATATCGAACTGCCGAATTTTTCGCGTTACTGGGTCGGAGTAGGAACCTCCGTGCTGACACTGATACCCGAGCGTATGGAGCCGCTGCAGGCACTGTAGTTCGAAGGCAAACCCCGACTGCGTCGCGAGGTACTCAGCCAGGTCCGTGTCGTCGATCTTCCGATTACTGTCGTGCGCGGCCATCGCAACTCCTTTTGCGTTTGTTGGTGGTGACGCGGATAGTGTACGGGCGTGAGTGTGTGAGTCAAGCGGCTTTGTCACCGTCGACTTCAGCTCCAGACCGAGAGAGACCGTCGCTGCAGCGATCAGTACCCTCACGTGCCAAGCCCCTCCGAGAGAGTGGGCAGAAGTGGTATTCTCTTGCCTTGTGAGCTTGGCGACTGGACGCCGTGGTTGTCGCGAGGAGGACCCGCGGCCCGGGCAGAGGGCGCTCGACGAAGCGCTCGAGGGGATCCTCGATGAGCATGCCGCCGCAATCGCCCGCGTCGATCGCGACGGGCGGGTGCGGCCGTTGCTCCTGCGGGTCATGCGCCGGTTCCTGCGCGTGCGATCGTCCCTCGTGCGGTGCTTCCCGCTGGGACGGGAAGCCGACACCGACCCGCACGATCTGGTGCGGGATTTTCTCGGCCATGAGGACGCCTCGGGGATGTCGTGGCGCGACAAGTTCCACAGTTTCATCGCTTTCCTCTGCACCCGGTGCGGCGACGAGGAGCGGCGGCTGATGCTCGAGGAACTCGTGCGGATCGACACGGGTGACCATTCCGCCGCTGAGGATGAGCACGACCGGGACGACGACGCGGAGGGCCGGTCGCTCGCCAACGTCGCCGTCTACAGCGGTGGGACGAAGATGGAGGTGAGGGTGCGACGCATGCGCACCTTCAACACGCCGTTCTTTCCGGACGTGCTCGTCTGCAGCGAGGTGATGGGAGAGGGCGTGGATCTGCACCGCTTCTGCCGTCACGTGATCCATCACGATCTCGCCTGGAACCCCAGCGACATCGAGCAGCGCACCGGCCGAATCGACCGCCTCGGCTGCAAAGCTGAGGGACGACACGCGATTGTCTCATACCTGCCCTATCTCGGCGGTGCAGCCGACGAGCGGCAGTTTCGCGTCATGCGGGACCGCGAACAGTGGTTCCAGGTCGTGATGGGCCAGCAAGCAGTGGCCGACTTGATCACTGCAGAGACAGTCGAGGCGTCATCACCGCTGCCTCAGACGCTCGTCATGTCACTCACCTTTGATCTTTCATCCGAAGCCCAATGACGACCGCCGGCCCTCACGCCACCATCCTCAGGCAACGAATGAGGATGAACATGCTCAGCCGACCCTAAATATTCGCGAATAACCGGGCATATTCCTTGAGCGGCCTACTGGTATCGGCCGCCGTTCTCTCAAAGGAATGTGCAATGCACGACTCTCTCACGAAGCACGCCGCACAACTCGCGCGGCTGGCGATGATGATCCGGATCGGCCTCGAAAGCGCCGAAGCCGCGATCCCCGGCATCAATGATTTACTCGCCGAACTGGCGATACTCGGGCTTACCGACTTCCAAGTCGAAGGCCCTGCGATCTACTGCAGACCTGCTGGCCCGTCCAGCGCATACGATGATTCCTTCATCGTCTATCAGGCGGCGATCATTCAGCCCGGTGGCGTCGGCGCCGTCGTCTGGGACGCCACCGACTACGAGGCACACACAAGCCCTCCGCACGGCGAGCCCGTTGACCTCAAGCCCAGCTTCCTCGGCTACGAACGGTGCCCGCCGATCGTGCGGGCGTTGCTGGTGGCCCATGCGGGAACATTGCTCGAGCGATTCATGGGCGACGTGCGACTGCTCGGCTGAAAGCCGCTGATCACTGCCATTGCGGCGGTGCGATTGATCTCCGCTTGCCGTCGCGTCTGACGGCAGGCACGGTCTCGTGGAGCGTTTCCACGCGGCCTTCTTGTCCGTGCCGCCGGCCCCTCTCGCCGGCGGCATTTCCTTTGCCTTCCGGCCAACCGGGAATGGAGTGCGCAGATGCTCTGTGTCGAAAACGATCGTGACCTTATTGCTGCCGTGTCCCGAGCCCTCGGTGAGTCCCGGAGCCTCGTCCGGAACCGCGGCTTCCAACTCATCGAGATCGTGGTCTTCAACGGCGACGAGTCGATCCCCGACGGCGACGATCCGGCCATCCCGGACGGTGCCGCCGAAACCGATGCCGTCGATTTGGCCGCGGTCGCCGGGCTGGATTGGGACTGCCACGATGACTCGCGGCTGCATCGCCGCTGCGGGCGACGCCGGCGGGTTGCCTGATCCAGCACATCAACCGGCCTTTCCTGACCGGTGGCGTGCCGACCGAAGCCGACGCGGCTCCCGGGCACGCCACCGGTTTTTCGTCTTTTTCATCCCCCGAAACCCCATGACATCGACTGACAACAGCACCAACTTGCCTGACGACGACGACCAGAACACCCCGCGGGACCGCATCGACGCTAACCCGCCGTACGGATCGACTTTTCCCGAAAGAGTCGCCCATTTTCGTGAGCTTCTGGCGGAACTTATTGCTCGCCAGATCCTTGCCGAGCGGCAAGGCCCAAAAGATTCAGACAACAAAACGGATTCGTGACCGCTCGCCCGGCAGGACGCTCGCGGGCCTGCCGGGCCCATCGACTTCCTGCGCACGAATGTGTCCAGAAGATTTCCTGCACACACATGTGTCCAGAAGATTTCGCCAGAATTGCTTGCCTCGACGCACCCTCCTTGGGAAAATGGAGGCTCGGCCGCAAGCCATACGGATAGCCACGAGTCTCAAGGAACGGGACATGAAACGACAGCCGCACCCTGCCCTCACCGCCGCCGACCTCGACTTCAAGGCGGCGATCGAGGCCGATGCCGAGGTCGAGCTAAAGCGGCTCGGGTTCGATGACAAGTTCGGCCGCAAGCGGCTGCACCAGCTCGTGCACGAAGCCTATGTGCTCGAGCTCATGACCATCGCCCAGATGGTTCGCTGGTTCGAGATCGGGCTCGTCACGCCGCAGGAGCTCAACGTTGCGCATCCCACGACGCTGATGATCGACCTACGGAGGCGGATCGCCACCTCACCCACCGAGCATATCCGCTCGCCGGCGATGGACTACACGCTCGGGCAAATGATGACGTGGTGGCAGCAACACACGGTCACGTCCGCATGGCGGAGCCTGAAGACCCACGTCCGCGTCACAGACACTTCCACAGACCTTGCCGATGCGCTCGCAGACTTCCTCTGGGACGTCCGCGACATTCTTGGCACACCAGCCGGGGGAGACCAGCCATGAAGAGCCGACCGAAGAACCGGGGCCTGATGTACGAGCGACGCAGCGACGACAATCAAGGGGCTTCGTTCAAGCAACAGTACGACTGGGCCAAGGCCGAGTCGAAGGTTCTCGGCGTTCCTTTCCGAGGCACCTACGAAGATGTCGAAGAGATGGTGCGAAAGCGACTGCACCACAAAGCCGATATTTATCTCGATAACGCCATCAGCGGTGGCGACCTGACTCGACCTGGCTTTCGCAAGTTTCTGCGGGACGCGATCGCGGACCCGACCGTGTCTCACGTGTACGTCTTCAAGCGTGACCGGCTCGGGCGACCACAGACGCTCCTCGAGATGGTGGGGCTCGAATACGAACTCATCGCCAGCGGCGTTCAGTTGGTGACGCACGACAAGATCTACACACCTGAAGAACGCAAGCAAAACGAGTTTCCCTACCTCATCGGGAGCATGGTCGAGTACCAAGAGCACGGCAGATTTTCGCCGCGGCTCGGTGACCGTATCGTCTTCGTCCAGCAGAGCATGGCGGAACGCGGGCTGAGCACGGGCGGCCGGGCTCCGTATGGACACGGCCGGGCACTCGTGGGCCCCGACGACACCTTCGTGCAATGGCTCGAGGACGGCGAAAACATCCGTCGCGCCGGCCACCATGTACGGTTTCTTCCTCGTGACGAGATCAAGATCGGCGTCTGGTGCATGATCCTCGAATGGCGGGCCAATGGTGACAGTTGCAAGAGGATCGCCGCCCGATTGAATGAGATGGGCATCCCGTCGCCCGACGCGGGCCGCATCCGTCGCGACCACGGCTCAGCTCACCGGGTGCCAGGCAAGTGGCATCCCAACACTGTTCGCGACCTCTGCTCCAACCCCATCAGCGCGGGCATCAAGGAGTACGGGCGACGATCCGAGGGCCGCTACCGCCGCGTCGGCGTCGGCGGGCCGCGGGAACTCGAGGAGCACGACCTCCGCCCCGATGGCCAGCCGAAGTTGCTCGAGAATCCGGAGGACGTACGGGTGCGGTCTGCCAGCGGCGGCGAAGCCACGTTCGATCCGGAACGGTGGCAGGCCTTGCAGCCCAAGAAGACGTCGATCGACGAGGTGCGCCGGAAGAATGGCCAGAAGGCGAACAACCCTGACCGCTACCCGCTTTCGACAAGGGTCGTCGACCTGACCGATGGCTGTGGCAGCGTCATGCACGGCATTCCAAGAGGGGACGTGCTGAAGTACGCCTGCGGCCGCTACTACAACAGCGGATACACAGAGTGCAACCACAACTCGGTCGAGGCCACTGCCGTCACGACCATGCTCATCGACGCGCTTGTCGAGTTGGTCAAGAAGGCAGGCGGCCGCAAGGCTATCCACACTCGGCTGCTGACGAAGGCCCGCGCGGAGGCTGAGCACGATGACGCCCCAGCGGAGTCTGCCGTCCTCGCGCAACTCCGGAAGCAGTTGGCCGCCCTCGAGGATGACATCGCTACGGCCGAGCGGCGGATGGCCACCGAGAAGAACGACGCTCGCTACGCAGCCATCGCCAAGACCTTCGACAGCCTCGTGACCGAGAAGGACGCGGTCTCACGCCAGATCGCCGAACTGGCCACGCCGAAGCGGGCTCCTGCCACGATGGCAACACCCGAGGAACAGGTCGACGCGCTCATGGCGACGATCGACGACCTGGCGGCGCTCGCGAAGGATGAAAACGCCAACCAGAAGGTTCGCGATCTGGTCCTCCGGCTGGGCATCTTCGTCGGCCTCGAGTTCGAGGAACGGATGTGGGGCAAGCGCCCCATCCGCGCTTTCCGCCGCGGCGTGATCGCCTTCGGCGAGGACAACCTGCCTGTGCCGATCCACGGCCGCAGCCGGGCCGACTGCCCGGCCCTAGACGCCGCCGGCCACGGCGGCACCAACGACAACCACTCAGCTCCGGCGTGTTGCCGGGCACCGTCGACTGAACCCGGTTCCTCCGTAGGCGAGGGAACCGGGAACAACCAAACGGATGAGTCCCACTCCGGGTTGGAGCAGA
>Ga0068877_10000483_pt1 | contig 34434 bp, 33 predicted proteins | sample NOAtaG_FD_66437 | JGI IMG/M metagenome (GOLD analysis project Ga0068877, IMG submission 66437) | Freshwater lake microbial communities from Lake Erie, under a cyanobacterial bloom - NOAA_Erie_Diel6S_1000h metaG | ecosystem: Environmental > Aquatic > Freshwater > Lake | place: USA: Ohio, Lake...
TACGAGCATCCGGAGATGCCCAAGGGCGCCGAGGCCGATATTCTCAAGGGCATGTACCGGCTCCGCCGGGCCCCCGGCGGAAAGAGCGCGGCCAGGCACACAGTGCAGCTGCTGGGCTCGGGCACCATCCTCCGCGAGGTGCTGGCCGGCGCCGAACTGCTGCACAAGGACTGGGGCGTGGCATCCGACATCTGGAGCTGCCCGTCGTTCACCGAACTGCGCCGCGACGGCATGGCGGTGGAACGCTGGAACCTGCTCAACCCGACCGCCAAGCCGCGCGTCTCCCATGTGGAAGCCTGCCTGGTGGGGACCAGCGGTCCGGTGATCGCGTCGACCGACTACATGAAGGCCTTTGCCGACGGCATCCGTCCGTTCATTCCCAAGGGCCGCACCTACAAGGTGCTGGGCACCGACGGATTTGGCCGTTCCGACACGCGCGAAAAACTGCGCCACTTCTTCGAGGTTAACCGCTATTTCGTGGCGCTTTCCGCCTTGAAGGCGCTCGCCGAGGACGGCGCGGTCGACGCCGCCCTGGTGGCCGAGGCCATCGCCAAGTACGGCATCGACCCGGCCAAGCCCGATCCGATGACGGTTTGACGGACAATGCGGCAGGCCGCCGGCGCCTGTTCCCGGCAGCGGCGGCCGCTTGCACGGGCCGCCCGCCCCGCCGGGCGAAGCGGCGGCGCGCCGGCCCGGCGAGTTTTCCAAGACATATCTACAAGAGACAACCATGGCTTTGAAGGAAGTTTTCGTTCCCGACATCGGCGATTTCAAGGATGTGCCGATCATCGAGATGCTGGTCAAGCCCGGCGACACGGTCAAGGCGGAGGAGTCGCTGTTCACCGTCGAGTCCGACAAGGCCACCATGGAGATTCCCGCCCCGTTTTCCGGGGTGGTGAAGGAGCTCAGGGTCAAACTGGGCGACGTGGTCAATACCGGCATGCTGATCGCCCTGATCGAGGAAGCCGGCACAGGTGAGCCGGCTCCCGGCCCGGCGCCTGCGGCGGCGCCCGCGCCCGCGCCTGCGGCAGCGCCCGCGCCTGCAGCGCCGGCCGCTCCCGCCGCGCCACCGCCGGTCGCGGCACCCGCGCCGGCCGTGTCCGCGCCGCCCGCGCCCACCGCCGCCCTGCCCGCGGCGGCCAGCGTGTCCGGCGAGCGCCCGCATGCCTCGCCCTCGGTGCGCAAGTTCGCCCGTGAGCTTGGCGTCGATATCTCCCGGGTGACGGGCAACGGGCCCAAGGGGCGCATCCTGCATGAGGACGTGCAGAATTTCGTCAAGCAGGCGATGGCGGGTGCCGTCGCGGCGCCGGCATCCGCCCCGGCTGCGGGCGCGGGAACGGGACTCAGTCTCCTGCCCTGGCCCAAGGTGGACTTCGCCAAGTTCGGGCCCATCGAGGCGGTGCCGCTGTCGCGCATCAAGAAGATTTCCGGCCAGAACCTGGCGCGCAACTGGGCCATGATCCCGCACGTGACGCAGCATGACGAAGCCGACGTCACCGAGCTCGAGGCATTTCGCAAGGACACCAATGCCGCGCTGGCCAAGCAGGGCGTGCGGCTCACCATGCTCGCCTTCATCATCAAGGCGGCGGTGGCCGCGCTCAGGAAGTATCCGGACTTCAATTCCTCGCTCGATGGCGACAGCCTGGTGGTCAAGAAGTACTGGAACATCGGTTTCGCTGCCGACACGCCCAACGGCCTGGTGGTGCCGGTGATCAAGGGCGCCGACCAGAAGGGCATTCTCGGGATCGCCGCCGAGATGGGGGCGCTTTCAGCGCAGGCGCGCGACGGCAAGCTGAAGCCTGCCGACATGCAGGGCGCAACCTTCACCATCTCGTCCCTGGGCGGCATCGGCGGCACGGCGTTCACGCCCATCATCAACGCACCCGAAGTCGCCATTCTCGGCGTTTCGAAGTCGTCGATCCGGCCGGTTTGGGACGGCCAGGCCTTCGTGCCGCGCCTGATGCTGCCGATGTCCCTCTCCTACGACCACCGCGTCATCGACGGTGCCGCCGGCGCGCGCTTCACTACGTACCTCGCGCAACTGCTCGCCGACATGCGCCGCAGCCTGCTCTAGGCGGGAAGGGGTCCTCGTTGGGTAGCTTTTTACCGGCTGATTCGATCGGCTTTGAGGGCGATTCGGCCCATATCAGACCGCGACAAAAGTAGGTTTTTGCTTTTGTCGACACAGGCCTTATGACCACGATCACGGTAGCAAAAAAGGGCGGCCAGGTCGCCATCGCGGCGGACCGCCTCACCACCTTCGGCGACACCCGCATGTCTTCGCGCTACGAGGCCAACCCGAAGATCTTCAAGGTGCAGGACACCTGGGTCGGCATCGCCGGTTCGAGCGCGCACCACAACGTGGTGGAAAACGCCTTCAAGAAAGTCGAGAACCCGAAGTTCGGCAACAAGACCGAGATCTTCGAGACCATGGTGCGCCTGCACCCCATGCTCAAGGAGCATTTCTTCCTCAATCCGAAGGAGGAGGATGACGATCCCTACGAGTCCTCGCAATACGTGATGCTCATGGCCAATGCCGGCGGCATCTACGGGGTGTACTCCTATCGCGAGGTATTCGACTTCGACCGTTTCTGGGCTATCGGTTCGGGGCGCACCTTCGCGCTGGGCGCCATGTACGCGCGCTGGGACCACGCGAAGGGCGGGCGCGAGATAGCGCAGGTCGGCGCCGAGGCCGGCTGCGAGTTCGACAAGAATTCCGCGGGGCCGATATTGCTCCACACCATCAAGGCAAAGTGAACGGACGGAAGATCATGAGCGCGATTGAAATCAGGGTTCCCGACATCGGCGACTTCAAGGATGTGCCGATCATCGAAATGCTCGTCAAGGTAGGTGATGCTATCGTCAAGGAGCAGTCGCTGTTCACGGTGGAGTCCGACAAGGCGACCATGGAGATCCCGGCGCCGGCGTCCGGAACGATTGCAAGCCTGGCGGTGAAGCTCGGCGACGCCGTCAACAGCGGAATGCTCATCGGAACCCTCGAGGTGTCCGGCATGGCCGCGTTGCCGGCAGCGGCGCCTGCGCCCGCCGCGCCTGCGGCGAGCGCAGCGCCTGCGGCGAGCGCAGTGCCGGCGGCGCAGGGCGATCTGCATGCGGAAGTGCTGGTCCTGGGCGCCGGCCCGGGCGGCTATACCGCCGCTTTCCGCTGCGCCGACCTTGGCAAGCAGGTGGTTCTCATCGAACGCTATGCGGCGCTCGGCGGGGTGTGCCTGAACGTCGGCTGCATCCCCTCCAAGGCGCTCCTGCATGCTGCCAAGGTGATCACCGAAGCCGAGGAGATGGCGCACAACGGCGTCGCCTTCGGCAAGCCCGCCATCGACATCGACAAGCTGCGCGGCTGGAAGGAAGGCGTGATCGGCAAGCTGACCAAGGGCCTGGGCGGCATGGCCAAGGGGCGCAAGGTGTCCGTCATCGAAGGGGTCGGCAGGTTCACCTCGCCCAACATGATCGAGGTGACGGGCAAGGAGGGCGTCAGGCGTGTGTCCTTCGGCCATTGCATCATCGCCGCCGGCTCGCAGGTCACCCGCATTCCCGGCTTTCCTTACGACGATCCGCGCCTGATGGACTCCACCGGCGCGCTGCAGTTGCGGGACATCCCGCGCCGGCTGCTGGTGATCGGCGGCGGCATCATCGGGCTGGAAATGGCCTGCGTGTACGACGCGCTGGGCTCCAAGGTGACGGTGGTCGAGTATGCCGACGGCCTGATTCCCGCCGCCGATCGCGACATCGTCAAGCCGCTGCACAAGCGCATCGAAAAGCGTTACGAAGCGATCTATCTCGGGACCAGGGTGTCGAAACTGGAGGCCAGGCCCGAGGGGCTGCTGGCCACGTTCGAAGGCGCGGAAGGCCATCCTGCGCCCACGCCCAGCCAGCAGCTGTTCGACAGGGTGCTGCTGGCCGCCGGTCGCCGTCCCAACGGCCGCGAGATCGGCGCGGAGGCGGCGGGCGTGTTCGTCAACGAGCGCGGCTGGATTCCGGTGGACCGGCAGCAGCGCACCAATGTGCCGCACATCTTCGCCATCGGCGACATATGCGGCGAGCCCATGCTCGCGCACAAGGCCACCTACGAGGCCAAGATCGCCGCCGAGACCATCGGCGGACACAAGGTCGGTTTCGACGCGCTGACCGTGCCTTCGGTGGCCTATACCGACCCCGAGATCGCATGGGCCGGGCTCACCGAGGCCCAGGCGAAAAAGGACGGCGTCGAATTCAAGGCGGCCAGCTTTCCGTGGGCCGCCTCCGGCCGGGCCATTTCCGTCGACCGCACCGAGGGGGTGACCAAGCTGCTCTACGACCCCGCGACCAAGCGCATCCTGGGGGCCGGCATCGTCGGTCCGAACGCGGGCGAACTCATCGCCGAGATGACCCTGGCTCTGGAAATGGGCGCAGACCTGCAGGACGTGGCCTTGACCATCCACCCGCACCCGACGCTGTCGGAGACGCCGTTCTTCGCCGCCGAGGTGGCTTTGGGCACCATCACCGACATGATGCCTGCCAGGAAATAGACCGCCGGTACGCACGGTCGCCGCGCGGCCGTTCACCGGCTGGCGCCGCCGGTGCTTGTTAAACTCTTGGGCCCCAAGACAGGAACACACCCCTTCATGAGCAATCCCACCAAGAAAGAGATGTTCGACGCAGCGCTGGCGGTCCGCAAGGAGGTGCTGGGTGCCGAATACGTGGACCGCGCGTTCGCCGTCCAGGATGAGTTCACCGAGGATGTGCAGGACTACGTCACCACCCATGCGTGGGGCGCCTCGTGGGCGCGGCGCGACGCCCAAGGCGAGCTGACGCTCTCCAAGAAGACCCGCTCCTTCATGAACCTCGCGATGCTGGCGGCGATGAACCGCCCGCATGAACTCGAGATCCACGTGCGCGGGGCCATCAACAACGGCGTCACCAAGCAGGAAATGAAGGAGATCTTTTTGCATGTGGCGGTCTACGCCGGCGCGCCCGCGTTGCTCGACGGCATCTCGATCGCGCGCAAGGTGTGGGCCGAGCATGAGGCCGGGCAGCGCTGATGGTGAGCGCCGCCGCGCCTGCATCCGCGCGCTGGCGGCGTTGCCGCTGGTGAGCGTCATGCCCTCCGCCGCCGGGTTGCCGCCGATCACCCGGGCGATTCCCGCCACCGGCGAGCGGGTGCCGGTGGTCGGCCTCGGCACGTGGCAGGTGTTCGACGTCAGCGCGGGCAGCGCCGAATACGGGGCGGCGGCCGAAACCCTGGCGGTGTTCGCATCGGCCGGCGGCGCGGTGGTGGACTCATCGCCGATGTACGGGCGTTCCGAGACGGTCGTAGGCGAGCTGATGGCCGCGGCCGGCCTGCGCGAGCGCCTGTTCGTCGCCACCAAGGTCTGGACCCGCGGGCGCCGCGAAGGCGTCGCGCAGATGAACGACTCGCTGGGCAAGCTGCGCGTGGACAGGCTTGACCTCATGCAGGTGCACAACCTGGTCGACACCGAAACCCATCTGGACACGCTGGCCGGATGGCGCAGGGAAGGCCGGGTGCGCCTGCTCGGCCTGACTCACTATCACGCAGGTGCGCATCGCGACCTCGAGGCCGCCTTGCAGCGGCACAAGCCCGACACCGTGCAGGTCAACTACTCGCTGGCCGAACCGGAGGCCGAAGCGCGCCTGCTCGGCGCCTGCCGCGATCTCGGCGCCGCGCTCATCGTCAACCGGCCTTTCGCGGAAGGGGCGCTGTTCGCGCGCGTGCGCGGCAAGGCGCTGCCGGCATGGGTGGGGGCGGAACTCGGCATCGAGTCGTGGGCGCAGTTCTTTCTCAAGTGGATTCTCGCCGCCCCGGAAGTGACCGTGGTCATTCCCGGCACGCGCAACCCCAGGCACATGGCCGACAACCTGGCCGCCGCGCGCGGCGCACTGCCGACGGTGGCGCAGCGCGCCCGCATGCGGGCCGACTTCGCGGCCCTGTAGTTCGCGGACCGGTGCGCGCGGGGATAGAATCTGCGGCGTGAAATTGGTCGCCGCTCCCAAGCTGGTTTCGTCGCGCGAAAACCCGCTGTTCAAGCGCCTCAGGGGCCTGGGGTCCTCGGCACAGGCGCGCAAGAAGGAAGGGCTGTCGGTGATCGATGGCGCGCATCTCCTGGAGGCCTGCCTGGCGAGCGGGCACCGGCCCGAATTGGTCGCCGTCAGCGAATCCGGACTGCGCCGCCCGGAAATAGCCCGCTTGGCTGCCGCATGCGCGGCGGAGGTCACGCAGTTTCCCGACGCCCTGTTCGAAGCGCTGTCCACGGTGGGGCACGGGGCCGGCATCGTGGCCGCCCTGCGCACGCCGCGCGAGCGCATGCCGGAGACGGTGGTCGGCGACTGCCTGCTGCTGGAGCACCTGCAGGATCCGGGCAACATGGGCAGCCTGTTGCGCAGCGCCGCGGCGGCCGGTGTACGGCAGGTGTTCTGCTCGCCGCGCACGGTGTATGCCTGGTCGCCCAAGGTCCTGCGCGCCGGACAGGGCGCGCATTTCGCCCTCGAGATCATCGAGGGTGTGGACCTGGCGCAGGTGGTGGCGCGGCTCAAGGTCCCCCTGCTGGCCACCACTTCGCATGCCGGCCACAGCATCTACGATGTCGACCTGCGCGCGCCGGTCGGCTGGCTGATCGGCAACGAGGGCGCGGGCGTGTCCGACGAATTGGCGGCGCATGCGACGGTGCGCCTGTCGATTCCCATGCCCGGCGTGGCCGAGTCGCTCAACGTCGCTGCCGCCGGCGCGATCTGCATGTTCGAGGCCGTACGCCAGCGTGCGGCGCAATCCAAGGGACGACACTGATGGCGGGCTGTCGCATTCTCTTGGTGTGGGTGATGGCGCTGGCCGGGCTGTGGGGCTGCGGCGCTATGCCGGGCAAGGACGCCGAGCCCGCGCCGCCCCCCGACTTGCTCGTCTGGACCATGCGCCAATACGCGGTGCGCGGCGAGTTCGCCGAGACCCAGCCGCTCATCAAGGCCCGCAACTGGGCCGGGTTGGCGACGCTCGCGCGCAAGAAACTTGAACGCCAGCCCAACCGCGGCGAGTGGTGGCAGGCGGCGGGCTATGGCTATCTGCAGGCAGGCGATCTGGCGCAGGCGCGCGAATGCCTGGCCCGCGCGGCGCGCCTCCTGCCCGAGGAGGTCGGCATCATGAACCTCTATGCAGCCACCCTCATGCGGCAGGGCGATACCCGGGCGGCGGCGCAGGCGCTGGACCGGGCCTTGCAGATCGATCCCACCTCCGGCGTGGCCTGGGTGCTGTCGGGTGATCTGCATGCCGCTGCGGGCCGGGCGCGCGAAGCGCAGGTGGCCTACGAGCGCGCGATCGAGATCGACGGCCGCGATGTGTTCGCCTGGCTGGCCCTAGGCAACCTGGCCAAGAAAACCGGCGACCGCGCTGCGCTCGAGCGCGCCGTCGCCGCGCTGGTGTCGATCTACCCGCCCTTCGCAAGGGACCTGGGCGCCCCCAAGTGACGCAACGACGCTGCGCCGGAACCGGAGGCGAGAAACCATGATCATCGGCAAGATAGTCGGCATTGCGGCCGCGGCGCTTCTGCTGGCCGGCGCCGGATGGGCGCAGGGCCCGTATCCCGCGCGGCAGGTGGAGTTGATCCTGCCGTATGCCGCGGGCGGCGGCGTGGATGCGATGGGCCGCGCCTTCGCCCGCGAAGCCTCGAAGATCGCCGGCGCGCCCTTCGTGCTGGTCAACCGGGACGGCGCCGCCGGCATGCTGGGTTTCGCCGCGCTCGCCAACGCGGCGCCCGACGGATACACGCTAGTGTTCTCCCCGGCCTCGCCGCTGGTGATCACGCCCTACGTGGTGCGCAGCATGCCCTTCAAGGTCGAGCGCATCGAGCCGGTGTGCCAGGTGTTCGAGAACGTGTTCTCCATCGCCGTGCGCCAGGAGTCGCCGATCAAGTCGATGGAGGACCTGGTGGCACGCGCGCGCGCCAATCCGGGCAAACTCTCCTACGGCCACGCGGGCGCCGGTACCGCGCCGCATCTGTCGGTGGGCTCGATCGAGAAGACCCTCGGCATCAAGTTCAACCAGATCCCCTATCGCGGCGACGGTCCGATGCTGCCGCAGTTGCTGGGCGGTGAACTCGATTTCGGCGCACCGGCGATTTCCTCGATCGTCGGCAAGAATCTGCGCGTGCTGGCCGTCATGTCCGAAAAGCGCCATCCGGGCGTGCCCGACGCTCCGACCCTTGCGCAACTGGGCTACCCGCCGGTGGAACCGGGCTTGAACGGCGTGTATGCCGCGGCGGGCACGCCCAGGGCCGTGATCGATCAGGTGCAGGCCATCTGCCAGAAGGTGGTCGAGTCGGAAGATTTCCGCAAGACCGCGCAAACCCTGCAGCAGGCACCGGCCTACCTGCCCGGCGCACAGTTCAAGGCGCGCCTGGAGCGCGTGTCGCGCAATCATGCCGAACTGATTCCGGCGATGAACCTGGAGAAAAACTGATGGACCTGTCGTCATTGCGTTTTGTCGATATCTCGATGCCGCTGGAGAACGGCGTCAAGAGCGATCCCGACATCTCGCGCCCGAAGATCGACTACATGAAGCACGACGAGTCGATCGCGCGCATCCAGACCTTCTTTCCGGATCTCAAGGCCGAGGAACTGCCGGACGCCGCCGGCTGGGCCGTCGAGAAGGTGCAGATCAGCACGCACAACGGCACGCATCTTGACGCCCCGTACCATTTCCATCCCACGATGAACCATGCCAGCGGCAAGCCGGAGCCGGCATGGACCATCGACCAGGTGCCGCTGGAGTGGTGCTTCCGGCCCGCGGTGAAGCTCGACTTCCGCCATTTCGGCAACGGCTACGTGGCGAGCGCCGCGGACGTCGAGGCCGAACTGGCGCGGGTGGGGCACACCCTGAAGCCGCTCGACATCGTCGTGGTCAACACCGCGGCCGGGGCCATGTACGGACGCGACGAGTATGTCGATACCGGCTGCGGCATGGGCCGCGAGGCGACCCTGTACCTGCTCGAGCGCGGCGTTCGCCTGACCGGCACCGATGCGTGGAGCTGGGACGCGCCGTTCGTCTACACCCGCGACAAGGTCGCGCAGACCGGCGACAAGTCGCTCATCTGGGAAGGCCACAAGGCCGGCCGGGACATCGGCTATTGCCACCTGGAAAAGCTGTCCAACCTCGAAGCCCTGCCTGCGACCGGGTTCATGATCAGTTGCTTCCCCGTCAAGGTGAAGTCTGCGTCGGCAGGCTGGACGCGCGCAGTGGCCATTTTCGGCCTGTAGCGGCCCGGGCCGGCTAGAAGACGCGCCGCTCCAGCTTGATCTCCTGCATCACCGTAGTGGCGATTTCCTCGATCGACTTGGTGGTCGAGGAAAGCCAGCGGATGCCCTCGCGGCGCATCAGCGATTCCGCCGCGTGCACCTCGTAGCGGCAGTTTTCCAGTGCCGCGTACTTGCTGTTGGGGCGCCGCTCATTGCGGATTTCCGCCAGGCGCTCCGGCTGGATGGTCAGGCCGAACAGCTTGTCCTTGTAAGGAGCGAGCGTGGCGGGCAGGGTGTCGCGCTCGAAGTCTTCGGGGATCAGGGGATAGTTCGCGCAGCGCAGCCCGAAGGTGAGCGCCAGATACAGCGAGGTCGGGGTCTTGCCGCTGCGCGAGACGCCGATCAGGATCACGTCCGCCTCTGCCAGGTTCTTGTCGGTCTGGCCGTCATCGTGCGACAGGCTGAAGTTGATGGCCTCGATGCGGTTGGCATATTCCTGCTGATTCTGCGTGGCGCTGTGCGAGCGGCCGATGGTATGCGTGGACTTGAGGCCTAGCTCCTTTTCCAGCGGGTTGATGAAGGTCTGGAACAGGTCGAGCACCAGCGCGTCGGCGGCGTGAATGACCTGGCTTGTTTCGGTGCTGACCAGGGTATTGAAGACGATTGGCCTGAGGCCGTCGTCGGCATGCGCCGCATTGATGCGCAGCACGCACTGGCGGGCTTTTTCCACCGAATCGACGAAGGGCATGCGGGTCGCCTTGGTCGGCAGGCCCTCGAACTGCGTGAGCAGGGACTGGCCGAGCGTTTCCGCCGTGATGCCGGTACCGTCGGAGATGAAGAACACACTGCGCTTGGGGGCGTGGGAGTTGGGCATGGAGAAGCAAGCATCGATTCGCTCGAATTCACAGGTTAAACCATCTTGTTGCTGCCCTGCAACAAGAAGACCGAGCGAGTACAATCCTCGCCAGGCATGGATTCAGGATTTCTAAGGGGTTTTTTATGGCGCAAGCCGGCACCGCGGAGTACGTCATCGCTTTCGAACACCTGCGCAACAGCGATGTCGGCAGGGTGGGCGGCAAGAACGCCTCGCTGGGCGAGATGATCAGCCAGTTGTCAGGCACAGGCGTGCGCGTGCCGGGCGGTTTCGCCACCACCGCGCAGGCCTACCGGGACTTCCTCGAGCATGACGGCCTGGCGGCGCGCATCGAGGCGCGCCTCAAAGCCCTGGATGTGGCCGACGTGCGCGCCCTGGCCGACGCCGGCCGCGAGATACGCCGGTGGATCGTCGACACCCCGTTCCCGCCGGCCCTCGATGCGGCCATCCACAAGGCCTTCGCCGAGATGGAGGCGCAGTCGGGCAGCGCCGGCATTTCGGTGGCGGTGCGCTCCTCCGCGACCGCCGAAGACCTGCCCGACGCCTCGTTCGCCGGCCAGCAGGAAACCTTCCTCAATATCGTCGGCATCGAGAACGTGCTGCATGCGATGAAGGAGGTGTTCGCCTCCCTCTACAACGACCGCGCCATTTCCTACCGCGTGCACAAGGGCTTCACCCATGCCGAGGTGGCGCTCTCGGCCGGCGTGCAGCGCATGGTGCGCTCCGACACCGGCGCCGCCGGCGTGATGTTCACCCTCGACACCGAATCCGGTTTCCGCGACGTGGTGTTCATCACATCCGCCTACGGCCTTGGCGAATCGGTGGTGCAGGGCGCCGTCAATCCGGACGAGTTCTATGTGCACAAGCCGATGCTGGCAGCCGGCAAGCCGGCGCTGATCCGCCGCGCCATCGGCTCCAAGCTTTCCAAGATGATCTTCGGTCCCAAGGCCGAAGCCGGCAAGTCCACCGTCACCGTCGAGGTGAGCCACGCCGAGCGCGACCGCTTCTCGATCACTGACGCCGACGTGCTGGAACTGGCGAGGTATGCCATGATCATCGAGAAGCACTACGGCCGCCCGATGGATATCGAATGGGGCAAGGACGGCGGCGACGGCAAGCTCTACATCCTGCAGGCGCGGCCCGAGACGGTCAAGTCGCAGGAGAAGAACGATACCCAGCAGCGCTTCGCTTTGAAGGGCAAGGGCACGGTGCTGGTCACAGGGCGCGCCATCGGCCAGAAGATCGGTAGCGGCCGCGTGCGCATCGTCGGCGACGCCACCGAAATGGATCTGGTGGAAGACGGCGACATCCTCGTCACCGACATGACCGACCCCAACTGGGAGCCGGTCATGCAGCGCGCCTCGGCCATCGTCACAAATCGCGGCGGGCGCACCTGCCATGCCGCCATCATCGCACGTGAACTCGGCATCCCCGCGGTGGTCGGTTGCGGCAATGCCACCGACATCCTCAAGGACGGCATGGAGGTCACCGTCTCCTGCGCCGAGGGCGATACCGGCAACATCTACGACGGCCGCATCGAGACCGAGATCTCCGAAGTGCGGCGCGGCGAGATGCCGAAAATCCCGGTGAAGATCGGGATGATCATCGGCAACCCGCAGCTGGCCTTCGACTTCTGCCAGCTGCCCAACGACGGGGTGGCGCTGGCGCGGCTGGAATTCATCATCAACAGCTATATCGCGGTGCATCCGCGCGCCATCCTCGACTACCCCAAGGTGCCGGACGACCTGCGGCGCGCCATCGATTCGCTCTCGCGCGGCTATGCCAGCCCGCGCGATTTTTTCGTCGAGAAGTTGGCCGAGGGCGTCTCCACCATCGCCGCCGCCTTCTGGCCCAAGCCGGTGATCGTGCGCCTTTCCGACTTCAAGTCCAACGAGTACAAGAAGCTGATCGGCGGCGGCCTCTACGAGCCTGACGAGGAGAACCCGATGCTGGGCTTCCGCGGCGCGACCCGCTACATCGCGCCGGACTTCGCCGAGTGCTTCCGTATGGAGTGCGAAGCCATGCACAAGGTGCGCGACGTCATGGGGCTCACCAACGTCGAGATCATGATTCCCTTCGTGCGCACCTTGACCGAATGCCGGAAGGTGATCGACATCCTCGCCTCGCACGGCCTGAAGCGGGGGCAGGGCGCGGCGCCCGACGGCAGCGGTGGCCTGCGCTTCATCATGATGTGCGAACTGCCCACCAACGTGATCCTGGCCGAGCAGTACCTGGAGTACTTCGACGGCTTCTCGATCGGCTCCAACGACCTGACCCAGCTCACGCTCGGCCTGGACCGCGACTCGGGCCTGGTCGCGGGCGCCTTCGACGAGCGCGACCCCGCGGTCAAGGCCATGCTGCACATGGCGATCACCGCCTGCCGCAAGGCCGGCAAGTATGTCGGCATCTGCGGCCAGGGCCCGTCCGACTACCCCGACCTGGCGCAGTGGCTCAAGGAGGAAGGCATCAGCGCGCTCGGCCTGAACCCGGACACCGTGGTCGACACCTGGAACAAGCTGGCGAAGGTGGTCTAGGCTAGGTTCGTCGGCCCGGTGGCGAGAGGGGCCCGCGCGTGCGGGCCTGGAAGCGCCGCTCCTCCTCAAGGCGCAGCAGGCGCCGCTGCACCTTGCCGGTGGTGGTCATCGGCAGTTGCTCGATGAACTCGATCTCCCTCGGGTACTCGTACGGCGCGAGCTTGCCCCGGACATGCGCCTGGATGTCGGCGACGAGGGCGGCCGAGGGCGTGACGCCCGCGACCGGCACCACATAGGCCTTGACAACCGCGCCGCGCGCCTCGTCCGGCTTGGGCACGACCGCGCAATTGGCCACCGCCGGGTGCTTCAACAGGCAGTTCTCCACCTCGGAGGGGCCGATGCGGTATCCGGCCGCCTTGAACATGTCGTCGGCGCGCCCCTGGTACCAGAGGTAGCCGTCCGCGTCCATGACGGCCTCGTCGCCGGTGCGGCACCAGTCGCCGCTGAACTTGGCGGCGGTGGCGTCGTCGCGCCGCCAGTAGCCCAGAAAGAACACCGGGTCGGGATGGCCGTGGATGTCGTAGCGGTTCACCGCCACCTCGCCGCTCTGGCCGCGCGGCACCTCGACGCCGGCGGCGTCGATCACCGCGACGCGGTGCCCCGGATAGGGGCGGCCGATGGAGCCCGGCTTGGCCGGCCATTGCAGGTGGCTGTTGCCAACCAGGTAGTTCACCTCGGTCTGGCCGAACATCTCGTTGATGGTCACCTTGAGCCGCGTGCGCGCCCAGTTGAACACCGTCTCGCCTGCCGATTCGCCGGCGCTCATGATGGCGCGCAGCTTCAGCCGGTAGCGCCGGCGCGGCTGCGCGACCGCCTTCATCATCATCTTGAGCGCGGTGGGGAAGAGGAAGGCATTGGTCACGCCATGGCGCTCCATCAGCGCGTAGGCGCGCCCGGCGTCGAAACGACCGTCGGCCCCGCGGGCGGGGCTCGCCACGATGGGATGGCCGAAATAGAGGGTGGGCAGGAGCGCGTCCATCAGGCCGCCGGTCCAGGCCCAGTCGGCCGGCGACCAGAACACGTCGCCCTTCTGCGGAAACCAGTTCTGCGAGGCCACGAAGCCGGGCAGGTTGCCGATCAGGACGCGGTGCGGCTTGAGCGCGCCCTTGGGCGGCCCGGTGGTGCCGCTGGTGTAGATGAGCAGCGCCGGGTCTTCGGCGCGGGTGACCACCGGCGTGAATTGCGCGGAGGCGGCCGCCAGGAGGGCGCGGTAGTCGAGCACATCCGCGGCGCCGGCGCCCGGCACGAGCGGTTCGGTGGCGATCACGCTCGCGAGCGCGGCGCATCCGGACCGAATCGGCGCGAGGTTGGCGTAGGCGGCGGCGTCGACCAGCGCGGCCACGGCGGCGCTGTCGTTGAGCCTGTACTCCAGCGCATCCGGGCCGAACAGTACCGACATCGGCATGGCGATTGCGCCCAACTGGTAACAGGCCACATGCGCGACGACGGTTTCGGGCCCCTGCGGCAGCATGATGGCCACCCGGTCGCCGCGCGCCACGCCGCGCGAGGCGAGCGCATTGGAAAGCCGGTTGGCATCGGCCTGCAGCCGCGCGTAGGTGAACTTCTCCACCCGCCCGTCGTCGCGGGCGTGGATCAGGGCGACGCGCGTCATGCTCCCGGCCCATTTTCCGCAGCATTCCCAGCCGATGTTGAAGGTTTCCGGCACATGCCAGCGGAAGTTGCTATAAAGTTCCGTGTACCTGTCCTTCGATGGCATCTTCGTCTCCATGCCCGAGTCGCTCAAGGCCCCTGTCCGTTGCCGCCGCATGATACGCCGCCTGGCGGGCGCCGCCGCGCTGCTGGCCGCAACCGGTTGCGCGGTGGTGGAATCGGGCGGCCGTGTCACCTACACCGCCGTACCGCTGCTGGGTGAGGCCTATGACCGCGACGTGTACAACCGCGAGGGCACGAGCTTCTACAACCCGCGCTGGAGCTTCGATCCGGACAGCCATCCGGCGGTGCGCCCGCCGTCCGGCGGCCCGGCGGCCGCGACGGCCGGCGCCTATCCGCCGGTATCCACCCGCAGCGCGGCGGAACAGCGCGCCGACGGGCAGGTGTCGGGCGCGATCGTCGGCGCGCTGCTGGGTGCGCAGGCGGGCCACCGCACCGCCGGCATCATCGCAGGCAGCGCGACCGGCGCCTTCGTCGGCGGCAAGGTCGCCGACCCGTGCTCGCCCGGCGCCAATCTCGGCACGGCCTGGGGCGCCCTGGTGGGCGGCTGGTTCGGCAGCCTGTTCGGCGGGGGCCGGGGGCGCGATTTCTGGACCGCCGTGGGCGCCGCCGGCGGCGCGGTGCGCGGCACCGAAATGGGGGCGGAAACAGGCAGCGGCGGCCGGCGCTGTCGCTAGCGTCGCGCAAGGGCGCAACGGGGCGCCCGGGTGTAAAATGCTGCTTTGCGCAATCTGCCTGCCGCGCCCGGCTCAACGCTCGCGCGGCATTCGTTTTTCATGAAGCCCAGCCGATCTGATTTCGTGCCCGTCCGCGGGCTCAGGTACCACGTTCGCCTGTGGGGCGACCCGGCTGCGCCCAAACTGGTGATGGTGCATGGCTGGATGGACGTCTCGGCCTCGTTCCAGTTCCTGGTCGATGCGCTCGAGCGCGACTGGCTGGTGATCGCGCCCGACTGGCGCGGCTACGGCTTGACCGACTGGCAGGGCGGCGACGCCTACTGGTTCGCCGACTATGTGGCGGACCTCGACTTCATCCTGCGGCACTATGCGCCGGATGCACCGGTCCACCTGATCGGCCACAGCCTGGGCGGCAACGTGGCCAGCCACTATGCCGGCGCGCGCCCGGAGCGCATCGCGACGCTCACCAACCTGGAGGGCTTCGGCATGCGGCGCAGCAGCGCCGACGAGGCGCCGGCGCGCTACCGCCGTTTCATGGATGAACTCGGCAAGACGCCGCGCCTGAGGCCCTACCCCGGCTTCGCGGCCCTGGCGGCACGCATGATGCAGGACAATCCGCGCCTGACGCAGGCGCGCGCCGACTTCCTGGCGCGCCACTGGGGCGCCGAGCGGGACGGCGAGGTGGTGCTGCTGGCCGATCCCGCGCACAAGACCGTCAATGGATCCCTGTGGCGCGTCGACGAGGCGGCGGCCTGCTGGGCGGCCATCACTGCGCCGACCCTGTGCGTCGATGCGCGCCAGTCGCAGATGCTTACGCGCTGGATCGATGCGGCCGAGTACCGGGAGCGACTGCGGCATTTTCGGCATCTGAGCACCGCCACCATCGAGGATGCCGGCCACATGCTGCAGCATGACCAGCCCGAGCAACTGGCGCGGCTGATCGAGGCGTTCATCGCCCGGTCCGAGGGCGGGCCGGCTGCGCCATGAACGTCGACCTGCACTCCCATTCGATCGCCTCCGACGGCTTGCTGGCGCCGGCCGAGGTGGCCGCGCGCGCGCAAGCGGGCGGCGTGGAGGTCTGGGCGCTCACCGACCACGACGAAACCGGCGGTCTGGCCGAGGCCGCCGCCGCCGCCACCGCGCTCGGCATGCGTTTCGTCCCTGGCGTGGAAATCTCGGTCACCTGGCGCGCCGACCACAACCACCAGGGCACCACCATTCACGTGGTGGGGCTGAACATCGACCCGGCCAACGAGGCCCTTGCCGCAGGGCTGGCCGGCATACGCGCCGGGCGCGACCGGCGCGCCGAACGCATGGCCTTCAGCCTCGAGGTGGCCGGGGTGCGCGGCGCGCTCGAGGGCGCGCGGCGCCACGCCATCAACCCGGCGCTGCTGTCGCGCACCCATTTCGCGCGCTATCTGGTCGAAGCCGGCAAGGTCAAGTCGACCCACCAGGCCTTCAACCACTACCTCACCGAGGGCAAGCCCGGCTATGTGCAGCATGCCTGGGCCAGCCTCGAGGACGCAATGGGCTGGATCCATGGCGCCGGGGGTGTGGCGGTGGTCGCGCATCCGGGACGCTACAAGCTCTCCACGCCGCAGCTGAACCGGTTCTTCGACGAGTTCAAGGCGCTCGGCGGCGACGCCATCGAGGTCATGACCGGCAGCCACACCAGCGACCAGTACAACCACTTTGCCGAGGCCTGCCGTTGCTTCGGCTTTCGCGCATCGCGCGGGTCGGACTACCACGGCCCCGGCGAAAGCCGCGTCGACCCGGGCACCCTGCCGCCGCTGCCACCCGACCTCACGCCCGTGTGGCACGACTGGTAGGCCGATGGCCCAGTTCTTCGCCATTCATCCCACCCATCCGCAGGCGCGCCTGATCGCGCAGGCGGCCGACGTGGTGCGCCGCGGCGGGGTGATCGTCTATCCGACCGACTCCTGCTACGCGCTGGGCTGCCACATCGGCGACAAGGACGCCGCCCTGCGCCTGCGGCGCATCCGCCAGGTCGACGAGACGCATCACTTCACGCTGGTGTGCCGCGACCTCTCGGAAATCGGCAACTTCGCCAAGGTGGACAACACCCAGTACCGCATGCTCAAGGCCGCCACGCCGGGTGCCTACACCTTCATCCTCGAGGCCACCAGGGAATTGCCGCGCCGGCTCGCCCATCCGAAGCGGCGCACCATCGGGCTGCGCATTCCCGACCATGTGATCGCCCAGGCGCTGCTCGAGGCATTGGGCGAACCCCTGCTGTCGACCACGCTGCTTCTGCCCGGCATCGAGGACCCGCTCAACGACGCCGAAGACATCCGCGACTGCCTCGGCAGGCAGGTCGACCTGGTGATCGACGGGGGCGCCTGCGGCCTGTCGCCCACCACGGTGGTCGACATGACCGACGAACTGCCGCGGGTGGTTCGCTCGGGCGCCGGTTCGCTGTCCGACATCGGGCTCGCTGAGGCCCGCTGAGGCCGGCCAGGGCGCGCCAAGACCGTTTGATACACTGACTCCCGATGAATCCATCGCTGATCCAGGCCATCGCCTACGGTGCCATTCCGGTGCTTCTGGCCATCACGCTGCATGAAGTCGCGCACGGCTACGCTGCAAAGCACTACGGCGACCCGACCGCCGCCACACTGGGCCGCCTGAGCCTCAATCCCTTGCGTCATGTGGACCTGATCGGCACCATCGTCATGCCGCTCCTGCTGATTTTCCTGACCAGCGGCGCCTTCGTGTTCGGTTACGCCAAGCCGGTGCCGGTGGACAGCCGCAACCTGCGCCGCCCCAAGCAGGACATGCTGTGGGTCGCCTTCGCCGGCCCGGCATCCAACCTTGTCATGGCTGTCCTGTGGGGCCTGACCGCGCTGGTGCTGGCCAGCATGGGTGTGCGCGAGGAGTTTTTCATCAAGATGACCCAGGTCGGTGTGCTGGTCAACCTCGTGATGGCAGCGCTCAACCTGTTTCCCTTGCCGCCGCTCGATGGCGGCCGCATGCTGGTAGCGGTGCTGCCGTACCCGCAGGCGAAGGCTGTTGCGCGCATCGAACCCTATGGCTTTTTCGTCGTGCTGCTGCTGGCCGCCACCCAGGTGCTCGAGTACTGGATGCGCCCGGTGCTGGCCGTGATGGAAACCGGCCTCGGCTGGATTCTGCGGCCGCTCGCCATGCTGCTTTCCTAGAAGACTCTCGACAATGTTCGCCCAACGCGTTCTCTCCGGCATGCGCCCCACGGGCGCACTGCATCTCGGCCATTACCACGGCGTGCTCAAGAACTGGGCGCGTCTGCAGGACGAGTATCCGTGTTTCTTTTTCGTCGCCGACTGGCACGCCCTGACCACGCATTACGACGATGTGCACATCATCGGCCGCAACACGCATGAAATGGTGATCGACTGGCTGGCCGCCGGCATCGACCCGGCCAAGTCGGTGCTGTTCGTGCAAAGCCAGGTGCCGCAGCATGCCGAACTGCACCTGCTGCTCTCGATGATGGCGCCGCTGTCGTGGCTGGAACGGGTGCCCACCTACAAGGACCAGCAGGAAAAGCTCGCCGAGAAGGACTTGACCACCTACGGCTTCCTTGGCTACCCGCTCCTGCAGGCGGCCGACATCCTGATCTATCGCGCCCAGCATGTCCCGGTGGGCGAGGACCAGGTGCCGCACGTGGAGTTCACCCGCGAGGTGGCGCGCCGCTTCAACCACCTGTACGGCAAGGAGCCGGGCTACGAGCAAAAAGCGCAGGACGCCATCAAGAAACTCGCCAGCAAGCACGCGCGCCGCTACAAGGAACTGCGCGACCGTTACCAGGAGCAGGGTGACCCCGGCGCGCTGGAAGCGGCCCGCGCGCTGCTGGCCGAGTCGTCCGGCCTGTCGCGGGAAGACCGCGAGCGCCTCTCCGGCTATCTCGAGGGCGGCGGCAAGGTCATCCTCGCCGAGCCGCAGGCGCTGCTTACCGCGGCATCGCGCATGCCGGGGCTGGATGGGCAGAAGATGTCCAAGTCCTATGGCAATACCATCGCGCTGCGCGAAGACGCCAAGTCGCTCGAGAAGAAAATCCGCACCATGCCCACCGACCCGGCGCGCGTCCGCCGCACCGACCCGGGCAATCCCGACAAGTGCCCGGTCTGGGACCTGCACCAGGTGTATTCCAGCGATGCCACCCGAGCTTGGGTGCGCCAGGGCTGCACCAGCGCCGGCATCGGCTGCATCGAGTGCAAGCAGCCGGTGATCGAGGCGGTGCTGCGCGAGCAGGGGCCGATGCTGGAGCGCGCTCAGCAATACATAGACAAGCCGTCGCTGGTGACCGACATCCTCGAGGATGGGCGCCAGAAGGCCGCCGCCCAGGCCGAGGAGACCATGCGCGACGTGCGCGACGCCATGGGGCTGGGACGCGGCGGCTAGCCGCCCGCCGAGCGGCTGCCGGCCGCAGGACACCATGCACAGCGAAACCCCGCTCCGGAAACTTCTCGTCCGGCCCTCCAGGGCGGCCGACGTGGCCGCCATCGCCGAGATCTACGGTTACCATGTGCTCAACGGGCTGGCCTCGTTCGAACTGATGGCGCCTTCGGTGGACGAGATCGCCAAGCGCCGCGCCGACGTGATCGGCCGCAGTTTTCCCTACCTGGTGGCTGAACTCGACGGCAAGGTCGTCGGCTATGCCTATGCCAGCCTGTATCGAACCCGGCCGGCCTATCGCTTCACCCTCGAGGACTCGGTGTACATCCACAGGGACCATGCCGGCCGCGGCGTCGGCAAGGCGCTGCTGGAGGCGCTGATCGAGGCCTGCGCGCGGGCCGGCTGCCGTCAGCTGGTGGCGGTGATCGGCGACTCCGCCAACAAGGGCTCCATCGGCCTGCATGCCGCGTGCGGCTTCAAGCGCACCGGCACCCTCAGGGCGGTGGGCTTCAAGTTCGGTCGCTGGGTCGACAGCGTGATCATGCAGCGCGCCGTCGGTGAGGGGGGGCGCACCCTGCCGTCGGAGGGCAGCGGCGGCAGGTAATGCCGCGCGCCGGCTGGTTCGGCAGCGGGTAAATCGCCGTTCCGCGCGGCATCGATGTCCCGGCGCCGCGGGCCTGCCGCCCGCCGTGTTCCATTTTCGATAAAGGTCGTGTTTCACCATGCTTTCCACCGCGAATATCAGCATCCAGTTCGGCGCCAAGCCGCTGTTCGAAAACGTCAACGTCAAGTTCGCCGACGGCAACCGCTACGGCCTGATCGGCGCCAACGGCAGCGGCAAATCCACCTTCATGAAGATTCTCGGCGGCGACCTCGAGCAGAGTACCGGCGAGGTCATGCTCGCGCCGGGCGTGCGCCTGGGCAAGTTGAAGCAGGACCAGTTCGCCTATGAGGACGAGCGGGTGCTGGACGTGGTGATGCAGGGCCATGTGGAAATGTGGAAGGCCATGACCGAGCGCGACGCGATCTATGCCAACCCGGACGCCACTGACGACGACTACATGCACGCCGCCGAACTCGAATCCAGGTACGCCGAATACGGCGGCTACGACGCCGAGTCGCGCGCCGGCAGCCTCCTGCTGGGCGCCGGCATCGAGGAGAAATTCCACACCGGCCCGATGCGCGAAGTGGCGCCCGGCTGGAAGCTGCGGGTGCTCCTGGCCCAGGCGCTGTTCTCCAAGCCCGACGTGCTGCTGCTCGATGAGCCCACCAACAACCTGGACATCAACTCGATCCGCTGGCTGGAGGAGGTGCTGAACGCCTACGACAGCACCATGATCATCATCAGCCATGACCGCCACTTCCTGAACCAGGTGTGCACCCACATGGCCGACCTGGACTACAACCAGATCAAGATCTACCCCGGCAATTACGACGACTTCATGCTCGCCTCGACCCAGGCGCGCGCGCTGATCGCGGCGGCCAATGCCAAGACCAAGGAGCGCATCGCCGAATTGCAGGAATTCGTGCGTCGCTTCTCGGCCAACAAGTCCAAGGCGCGCCAGGCCACCTCGCGCCAGAAGCAGATCGAGAAGATCAAGGTCGAGGACATGAAGCCCTCGTCGCGCCAGAACCCGTACATCCGCTTCGAGGAAGGCAAGAAGCTGTTCCGCCAGGCGCTGGTGGTCGAGGACCTGTCCTTCACCTATCCGGGCGCCGCCGCGCCGGTGCTCAAGAGGGCTAGTTTCTCCATCGATGCCGGCGAGCGGGTGGCGGTGATCGGCGCCAACGGCGTGGGCAAGACCACGCTGATGCGCTGCCTGGCCGGCGACCTGTCGCTTTCGACCGGCACGCTCAAGTGGGCCGAGAACGCCAAGGTCGGCTACATGCCGCAGGATCCTGCCGCCGAATTCGAGCGCGACATGGACCTTGCGACCTGGATGAGCCACTGGAAGGGCCCCGACCACGACGACCAGATCGTGCGTGCCACCCTGGGCCGCCTGCTCTTCACCGGCGACGACGGCAGGAAGTCGGTCAAGGTGCTCTCGGGCGGCGAAAAGAACCGCATGCTCTACGGCAAGCTGATGCTCACCTCGCCCAACGTGATGCTCATGGACGAGCCGACCAACCACATGGACATGGAGTCCATCGAGTCGCTGCAGATCGGCCTGGAGAAGTATCCAGGCACGCTGATGTTCGTGTCGCATGACCGCGAGTTCGTCAGTTCGCTGGCGAATCGCATCATCGAGATCAAGGCGGGTGGCGAGATTGTCGACTTCCACGGCAGCTACGACGACTACCTGCACGCGCAAGGCATCGAGGTCTGAGCGCGCGGCCTCCCGGACCCCGACGGCACGACCGGGTCGCGAAATCGGAGTAAGGTGCCGGGGTTGCACCCCAGGTTTCGGCCATCAACCCAAGGAGACGCGCATGATCAAGTCGGGCATCGACCAGGAAGCGATGATCAAGATGTTTTCCGAAGCCAGCGCCCGCCAGGGCGAGGCGCTTCGCCAGGCGGTGGGCGATGCCACGCTCAAGGCCCTGCAGGGTCGCGAACTGACGCTGGCCAACATCCGGAGCGTGATCAAGACCGTCACCCAGGCCGCCTCGGCCGGTGCGGCGCAGAACCCGGCCCCGGCGATCGATGTCGAGGCCATGCTCACCAACGCCTTTGCCGGCATGGACGCGGCTCTCTTGCAGGCGGTGGAAGCCAACCGCAAGGCGCTCGAACAGTTTGTTTCGCAAGGCGTGGGCGTGCAGCAGGCGCAGATGAAGGCCGCGCTTGCCAACCTGGAGAAGATGGAAGACACCTTCTTCGCCACCGTTTCCAAGGCGGCCGAGTCGATGAGCGGCCATTTGAAGGGCCCGTGGGAACACGTGCTCTCGGCCATGAAGATGCAGGGCACCGCCACCGGCTCGCAGGCGCACCAGACCGTCGAGCAGATCATGGTGCAGGCGCAAAAGGCCATGCGCGAGGGCCGCGCCTCGTCCATGAAGGCCGCCCAGGCCATGATGGACAGCTACGCCGCGCTGGTCTCCGGGGTGCTGATCGGCATGTCCGAAGGCATCACCAAGGGCGGCGCGGCCACGAAGTCCCGCAAGTAGTTTGCCTGCGACGGGGTCGCCGCACGGCTTGAAGGGCTTCCGCGAATTTTGAATTGACTGGAAAAAACTCACGAGTTTTTTCCAGTCAGGTAGAATTTTGCGGACTATGAGGCCGCATTCTCCCGACTCGACGGGCGCGTCACCCGAGGCGCGCCGGTACATTCCGCCACGCTATCTGCGAGATGCGATCCTTGCGGATCTTGGGTCGAAGATGGTGTTCATCGGCGGGCCGCGCCAGGTAGGCAAGACCTCGTTGGCCCGGTCGCTGATTGGCTCGGCCGCAGCCGAACTCAACTTTGATGTCGCTGCACAGCGCGCCGCGATCCTCAGGCAGGAATTGCCGCCCACCGACACCTGGTTTTTCGACGAGATTCACAAATACCGTGGCTGGCGCAATTACCTCAAGGGTCTGTATGACCAATGGGGTGGCGACAAACGCATTCTCGTGACCGGTTCGGCGCGCCTTGACCTGTATCGCCATGGCGGGGACTCTCTGCAAGGCCGCTATTTCCACTTCCGGCTGCATCCGCTTTCGGTTGCCGAGCTGGGTGGACATGCCGACGCATTGGGAGACCTTCTGGCTTACGGCGGCTTCCCTGAGCCTTTCCTGCGTGGTTCGGACCGCTTCAGCCGGCGCTGGTCGCTGGCCTATCGCGAACGCCTCGTTCGCGAGGAGGTGACGAGTCTGGAATCGGTTTCCGACCTCGGCAAACTCGAACTCCTGGCCATGAGCCTGCCGGCGCGCGTTGGCAGCCCGTTGTCGATCAATTCGCTACGCGAGGACCTGCAGGTGGCGCACGCCACGCTGGTGCGCTGGGTGGATATTCTCGAGCGCCTGTATGGCGTGTTTCGTATCGCGCCGTTCGGTGCGCCTAGGCTGCGTGCGGTCAAGAAGGAGCAGAAACTCTATCACTACGACTGGACCGTGGTCTCGGACCCCGGGGCCCGGTTCGAAAACCTGGTCGCCAGCCATTTGCTCAAATGGGTGGAATACCAGGTTGATGTGGAAGGACGGGCCATGGAGTTGCGCTATTACCGCGATCAGGACGGGCGCGAAGTCGATTTCGTGATCATGGAAGCCGGCAATCCGGTGAGCTTCATCGAATGCAAACTCGGCGATGCCCCCGTTTCGCCAGCGCTCAAGTATCTGGTGGCGCGCGTGCCGGGTGTTGCCAGCTGGCAGATATCCGCTAGCGGCAGCCGTGACTATGTCAGCGCGGAAGGAATTCGCGTCGCGCCAGCGGCGCGTTGCCTTGCGGAACTGATCTAGCGCCCCTGTGTGTCCATCTCTGAAACAAACACTGGAAAGTCACCCCATGTCCACCCGCCTGCCGGCAAGCGCAGCACCTGACGCGGAGACCCTGCGCGAGATCTCGCAACGCACCCTGGCGCACTACGACCAGCGTGCGGCGGCGTTCCGCGCCGGCACCGCCGACCACGATGTCACGCAGAACATCGCCGCACTGCTGGAAGCCATCGAGGCGCCGCCGCCCTGGCGCATCCTCGATTTCGGCTGCGGCCCGGGGCGCGACCTCAAGGTGTTTGCCGCGCTCGGCCACGAGGCGGTGGGGCTGGACGGTTCGGCCGAATTCGCCGCCATGGCGCGGGCGGACAGCGGCTGCGCGGTGCTGCAGCAGGACTTTCTGGCGCTGCATCTGCCGCCGGCGACCTTCGACGGGGTGTTCGCCAACGCCTCGCTGTTCCATGTGCCGAGCGCGGCGTTGCCGCGCGTGTTGCGCGAACTGCACGCGGCCTTGAAGCCCGGCGGCGTGCTGTTCGCCTCCATCCCGCACGGCGACAACAGCGAAGGCTGGAACCGCGGGCGCTATGGCGTGTATCACGACCTCGAATCCTGGCGCAGGTACCTCAGCGCCGCCGGCTTCACCGAGCTGCACCACTACTATCGGCCCGCCGGGCTGCCGCGCGAGCAGCAGCCATGGCTGGCGAGCGTCTGGCGGGCAGCGAAGTAGGGCGGCCAGGTCCTAGGCCGCCAGCAATGCTTCAAGTTCGCTCTGTTTCTCCAGCCACTCGGCCTCCACCTGGTCAAGCTCCTTGGCGATATAGGCCTGGTCGAGCATCACGGCCTTGAGCTCGTCCTTGCGCGACTCTTCGTAGATGCCGGTGCCGGCCAGGAGGGCGTCGACCGCGGCTTTTTTCGCCGTCAGCTTGGCGATCTGTTCCTCGAGGCGCTTGATGCGGGTTTCCACCGGCTTGACCAGGTTGGCGCGGCGCTGGCGTTCCTGCGCCTCGAGGCGCTTCTGTTCCTGGCGCGCGGCGGCCGAGACGGGCGCGGCAGCGGCGGCGGCCTTGGGTTCGGGTGGCTTTCTTGTTTCCGCGATCGGCGCATCGGCACGGGCCGGGCGGGTGTCCGCCTTGGCGGGCTTGGCTTCCACCTTGCCCAGGCGGGTCCTGAACAGCCAGTCGCGATAGTCGTCGAGGTCGCCGTCGAAGGGCTTGAGCGCGCCTTCGGCCACGATCATGAACTCGTCGGTGGTGGCGCGCAGCAGGTGCCGGTCGTGCGACACCAGCACCAGGGTGCCCTCGAACTGCGCCAATGCCACGGTAAGCGCCTCGCGGGTTTCGAGATCGAGATGGTTGGTGGGTTCGTCCAGCAGCAGCAGGTTGGGGCGCTGCCAGGCGATCAGCGCGAGCGCCAGGCGCGCCTTCTCGCCGCCGGAGAAGGGCGCGATCGAACTGGTCACCATGTCACCGGGGAAATTGAAGCCGCCCAGGAAGTTGCGCAACTCCTGCTCGCGCACGGTCGGCGCGAGCTTCACCATGTGCCACAGCGGCGACTCGTCGTGGCGCAGCATTTCCACCTGGTGCTGGGCGAAGTAGCCGATCACGAGGCCCTTGCCGAAGCGTGCCACACCGTTCACCAGCGGCAGTTCGCCGGCGATGCTCTTGATGAGCGTGGACTTGCCGGCGCCGTTCACCCCCAGCAGGCCGATGCGCTGCCCCTGGGTGAGCGAGAACTTGATGTTCGAGATGATCACCTTGTTGTCGCCATCGTCCAGTTTGTAGCCGGCCTCGCCGTCCTCCATCACCAAGAGGGGGTTGGGCGTGGCCACCGGGTCGCGGAACTCGAAGGAGAAGGGGGACGAGGCATGTACCGGCGCCAGTTCTTCCATCCTGGCCAGCATCTTCATGCGGCTTTGCGCCTGGCGGGCCTTGGTGGCCTTGGCCTTGAAGCGGTCGATGAAGCTCTGCAGGTGGGCGCGCTCGCGCTGCTGCCTGGCAAACGCGGCGGCGTCGAGCGAGAGCGCCATGGCGCGCTGGGTCTCGAACTGCGAATAGGTGCCGCCATAGCGCTTCAGCTTCTTCTGGTCGATGTGCACGATCACGTCGACCACGCCGTCGAGGAAGTCGCGGTCGTGCGAGATGATGATGAGCGTGCCGGGGTAGCGCTTGAGCCAGTCCTCCAGCCAGAGGATGGCATCCAAGTCCAGGTGGTTGGTGGGTTCGTCGAGCAACAGCAGGTCGGAGGGGCACATCAGCGCCTGGGCCAGGTTCAGGCGCATGCGCCAGCCGCCGGAGAATTGCGCCACCGCCTCCTGCATCTGCGCGGCCGAAAAGCCCAGGCCGGTGAGCAGCACCTCGGCGCGCGAGCGGACGGTGTAGGCGTCGGCGTCGGCCAGGAGGCCATGCAATTCGGCGATGCGGTTGCCGTGGGCATGGTCGTCGTGGGCCTCGTCCTGCGCTTCCAGCGCCTCGAGCTCGGCTTCCAGCGCGCGCAGGGTGGTGTCGCCGTCGATCACGTATTCCAGCGCCGGACGGTCGAGTGCCGGGGTTTCCTGCGCCACATGGGCCATGCGCCACCTGGAGGGGATCTCGATGCTGCCACCGTCGGGGTGCAGTGTGCCCATGAGCATGGCGAAGAGCGTCGACTTGCCTGCGCCGTTGGCACCGATCAGGCCGACATGTTCGCCCGGGTTGAGGGTCACGTCGGCTTTTTCGAACAGCGATTTCACGCCCCGGGAGAGGCTCAAGGACTGCAGGCGGATCATGGCGGCGCACTTCCTGGGGAGGGAAGGCAGGACGGTTTTCCGCCCCGGCGTCCCTGCTAAACTTGAATTTTATCGCGCTGCGGCATAAGGGGGGCCAGATGGCCAGGGTTACCGTCGTGATGAATCCGAAGGGGGGTGTCGGCAAGTCCACCCTGGCGACCAACCTCGCCGGCTACTACGCCAGCCGCGGTCATGCGGTGATGCTGGGCGATGTCGACAGGCAGCAGTCGTCCCGCGAGTGGCTCAAGCTGCGCCCCGAGCAGTGCGCCCCCATCCGTTCCTGGGAGATCGAGCGCGGCAAAGCCGCCAAGCCGCCCAGGGAGGCCACCCATATCGTGCTCGATACGCCGGCCGGCCTGTCGGAGAAGCTGCTCGAGCAGGTGATCGCCCCGGCGCACCGGGTGATCGTGCCCCTGCAGGCGTCGATGCTGGACATCCTTGCCACCAAGCAGTTCCTCGCCGACCTGGCCGACGACAAGGCGGTCAGAAAAAGCGACGCCCTGATCGGCGTGGTCGGCATGCGGGTCGACAGCCGCACCCGCGCCTTCGAGGAACTGCAGCGCTTCCTCGAGGGCCTCGGCCTGCCGGTGCTCGGATACATCCGCAACACGCAGAACTACGTGCAGTTGGCCGCGCGCGGCCTCACGCTGTTCGACATCGCGCCTGGGCGGGTGCAGCAGGACCTCGAGCAGTGGGCGCCCATCCTCAAGTGGCTGGAGGATTGAGGCGCGCGGTCCGCGTCGAAAGCTCTCCTTCCCGGGGGCAGTGCGCCTGCCCGTCTAGTTGCGCGCCATGTCGAGCACGCCCGGCGCGAACAGTTCCTCCGGCGTCACCAGCCGCGGCGAGATGCCCTGCTCGTGGTGGTAGCGCACGAAGGTGTCCAGCGCATGCCGGTTGGGCGCCAGGCCGTAGCTCCAGTAGTCGTAGCCCATGAGTTTCCGGGTGGCTTCGAGTTCGGCCACGCCCCACGGCAGGGTGGCGGCGAAATGGCCGATCTGCTGCAGTTCCTCGATGGCGAGCGCCTTGGCTTCGATGAAGGCCTTGTAGACGCTCACCGGCAGCCACGGATGCGCTTCGACCAGCGCCTTGCGGATGCCCACCACGTGCATCGGCGGGAACAGGCCGGTGCGTGCGAAGTAGTCCCGCTCGACGGCGCGATAGTCGGGAAACAGGCGCCCCACATGAGCGGCTCCGCGGGTGTGGCAGGACGGGGCCTTGGCGCTGAAGACGGCGTCGAGTTCGCCGGTTTCGAGCAACTGCGAGAGGCTGGCGTCGTCGGCGACCTGCTGCACCTCGATCTCGGCCGGCAGGCTCAAGGGCGAGCGTTCGCGGCGCCCGGGTTGTTCCAGCCCGCCGCGGCGCCAGCGGATCTCGTGCGGGTGCACGCCGTACTCGTCCTTCAACATGCCGCGTATCCACACGTTGGCGGTGATCTGGTATTCGGGAATGCCGACCTGCCGGCCGCGCAGGTCGGCGGGCGTGTGGATGCCGCGGTCGGTGCGGATGTAGATGCCGGAGTGGCGGAAGGCGCGCGAGAGGAAGGCGGGCACGGCCACGTACTTGTGGGTGCCGCGCGCGATGTTGAGGGTGTGACTGCTGAGCGACATTTCGCAGATGTCGAATTCCTGGCCCTGGAACACGCGGTGGAAGGTCTCCTCCGGCTCCAGCGCGATCGGCACCACGTGGCAGCCTTCGATGGCGACGCGGCCTTCGAAAATCGCGCGGGTGCGGTCGTAGTTGCAGCAGCCTAGGCTCAGTTCAAGCGTTTTCATGAGGGGCTCATTCCATCCTGATGTTGGCCTGCCTGGCGGCGGCGGCGTACTTTTGCGCATCCTCGCGGATCAGCTTGATCATGTCGGCGGCGCCCAGTTGCAGGGGCTCGAGGCCTGCCGCGTCATAGCGGGTGCGCGTGTCGGCCATGCCGGCCACGCTGCGGATGTCGTCCTCGAGCTTTTTCTGGATCGCCGGCGGCAGGCCGGGCGGGGCCATGAAGCCGTAGTAGTTGTCCAGCGCGTAGGTCTTGAGTTCGGGAATGCCGGATTCGCTGGCGGTGGGCACGCCGGGCAGGGCGGCACTGCGCTTGCTGGAGAGGAGCGCGATCGGGCGCAGGGTGCCGGCCTTGGCGAAGCCGATCACCGCCGGGATGCTCGCCGCGACGATGCCCACCTGGCCGGCCAGGGTGTCGGTGACGGCCGGCGTGCAGCCCTTGTAGGGGATGTGCGTGCTCTCGAGCTTGAGCGCGTGGACATAGATCGCCATGGCGAAATGATGCGGGCTCGCCACATTGCAGCTGGCGTAGGGAATCTTGCCGGGCTGTGCCTTGATGAGGTTGGTGAGCTCGCGCAGGTTGGTGGCGGCCATGGAGGGGTTGACCGCGAGCACCATCGGTGCCGAGGTCACCAGACCCAGCGGCGTGAAATCCCTGGTGTAGTCGAAGGCCAGCTTGGGGATCAGCACATGGTTAATGATGTGCGTGTTGGTGGCGAGCAGCAGGGTGTAGCCGTCCGCGGGCGCGCGGAACACGGCTTCAGCGCCGATCGAGCCGCCCGCGCCGGGCCGGTTTTCGACCACCACGCCCTGGCCCCACAGGGCGGCGAGTTTGTCGGCAAAGATGCGCGCGGTGGCATCGGCCGCGCCGCCGACGGTGAAGGTGACGATGATACGCACCGGCCGGGCAGGGTAGTCCTGCGCCCCGGCCGGCTGCCATGACGCAGCCCCAAGCAGCAGGCACAGGGCGGTGGCAAGGGATTTGAGGTGCTGCATCGGGCTTCTCCGGCGGACAAGGTGGGGTACCGAGTCTAGCGGCTCGCTGCGCGGCATGCATTTTGCTCTTGCCATGGAGGTCCGTGCCCTGTTCAACCCTGCCCGCCATGCCGAACCCAAACACTCCCACCTGCCTGATCCGCGGCGCCGCCGGCATCATGACCGGCGCGAGCGGCGCTGCGGCCCGGCATGCCGGCCCGGACATCCGCATCCGGGGTGCCCGCATCGAGGCGATTGGCGCGCTCGAGGCGCTGGCGGGTGAGCGGGTGATCGATGCCGCCGGATGCATGGTCTACCCGGCCTGGGTCAATACGCACCATCACCTGGCGGAGTCGCTGCTCAAGGGCCTGCCGGCCGGCATCAATTGCAGCCTCTCGGACTGGCTGGTGGCCGTGCCGCTGGCCTATCGCGGGCGCTTCGATGAAGAGGCGCTGCGGGTGGCGGCGCGCATCGGCCTGCTGGAGCTGCTGCTCTCCGGCTGCGGCACGGTGGCCGACCACAATTTCGTGAACTTCCCGGCGGCCGGCTTCGACAGCGCGGCCATCCTCTTCGAGGAAGCCACGGCGCTGGGCCTGCGATTCGTGCTGTGCCGCGGCGCCTCCACATTGGCGCGCCCGAAAGCGAACCGCGACCCGCGCGACCGCTGGGGCGCAGAGCCTTTCGAGACTGTCTTGCGCAGTGTCGAGCGCGCGGTGGCAACTTTCCATGACCCCTCCGACGACGCGTTCCGGCGTGTGGTGATGGCGCCGACCACGCCGCTTTTCGAGATCGAGCCCGGCCAGTTGCGCGAATGCGCGCAGGCCGGCCGGGCGCTCGGCATACGCCTGCACACCCATTTGTCCGAAACGGTGCGCTATGCGGAATTCACCTATGCGAAATTCGGCTGCAGCCCGGTGGAGTTCGCCGCGCGGCATGACTGGCTGGGCCCGGACGTGTGGTTCGCGCACCTGGTCAAGCTCGAGGCGCACGAGATCGCCCTGCTCGGCAGCACCGGCACCGGCATGGCCCATTGCCCGCAAAGCAATGCGCGCCTGGGCAGCGGCATCGCGCCGGCGGTCGAGCTCGAACGTGCCGGCGCCCGGGTGTCACTGGGCGTGGATGGTGCCGGTTCGAACGAGGCCGCCGACATGATTTCCGAGGTGCATGCCGCCTGGCACATGCAGCGCGCGCGGGAAGGTCAACTCGCCAGGCCGGGCTACGACGGCGGTACCCGCGAGGGCGGCGGTGGCGCGGTGACGGTGGAAGACGTGATCCGCTGGGGCACGGCCGGCGGCGCCGATGTGCTGGGCTTCGCCGCCGGCGGGCGGCTGGTACCGGGGGCGCTCGCCGACATCGCCATCTACCGACTGGACGAGCCGCGCTACCTGGGCCTGCACGACCGGGCGCTGGGCCCGGTGGTCTCCGGCGGCCGGCCTTTCCTGCGCGCGCTCATGGTGGGCGGCAAGGTGGTGGCCGAGAACGACAGGGTGCCGGGGCTCGACCTCGATGAACTGGCGGCGCGGGCGCGCTCGGCACTGGCCCGCCTGGCGCATTGAACGGGCGGGGCGCTTGCAGGGCCACGCCCCATGCGGACACACCGATCGCACGTTCGCCCACCCGCGCGCCGCTCGGCGCATCTCCAGGGCGCCGTTCTCGCGACCCGGCGCGCGCGGCGCACCCGCCGTAAGGCGGCTCAGGGGCTGATGCGTGCGAGCATCTTTTCCGGCGGCGGCTCGCCCCACTGGGAGATGAGCGCTTCCTCGGCCGACAGCAGGTTGCACGGCGTGCTGGCGTTGAGTCGGTCGGTATCGGCCCAGTGCTCGTGGATGCGCCCCCACGGGTCGGCCCAGTAGTCGTAGACCTGGCTGCCCAGCAGGTGCCGGCCGATGCCCCACATGTGCTCGTACTTGCTCTTTTTTGCCAGATGGGCGTGGCCCATGAACACGTCGTCGATGTCCTGAACTTCGTAGGAGAAGTGGTTCAGCCCCGCGACCGGGCTTTGCAGGCAGAAAAATACGTGATGGTCCACGTAGTCGTCGCCGCGGTCGAGGCGGTTGAAGGACCCGATCAGGTTGTCCTTTTCGCCGGCGTACACATCGTCCGAGCCGATCAGGCCCAGCGTGTCGCGAAACCACGCCAGGGTTTCGCGCAGCTTGGGCGTGCCCATCACCGCATGGCCGATGCGGTGCGGGCGTGACGGGCCGGCCGCGATGCGCATCACCTCGCCCTTGCGGTTGGTGGGCTGCGCGGCGGAGTTGACCGCCTGGCGCGCCACCGGAATCGGCGCAACCGGCTGCCGGCCATGGAACACCTCGATCTGGTAGCCATTCGGCTCGGTGATGCGCACGCGCTGGCCGCCGCCGGGTTCGTCCACATTCTCGATGCCGCTCGCGCCGGGCAGCTTGGCAAGCTTCTGCAAGTCGGCCGCGTCACCGGCATGGAAGGCGATGCCCACAAAGGCGGGCGCCCCCTTGTGGGTGACGTGGATGTGCGCATCCGGGCCGGTGCCGCGCATGTAGAGCGCGTCGGCGGTGCGCGCAGCGCGGACCATGCCGAAATCGGTGAGGAATTCTTCCATCTGATCCAGATCCGGCGCCTGCAGGCGCCCGAACGCGAGGTCCCGAACTTTGATCAAAGCCATGTTGTCTCCAGGTGTGATTTTTGAACCGTTCGAATCAGTGCGTGACCGTGCTGTCCGGCCAAGCATGCGCATAGCAGGCTCACTTTACCGAAAAGTCACCCGACAGGAGGAAATTGCGCGCTGCAAACACCGCCACCACGTCCACCAGCGTATTGACCGCCACGCAGATGCACCCCATCAGCACAAGCTGGTGAACCAGTGGTGCGCCCGTGGTGGTGAACTGCGGCAGGAAGGCGAGGAAGACCAGCGCCGTCTTGACGTTGAGCGCCTCGACCACGATGCCTTCGAACAACGCGCGCCGCGGCCCTTGCGGTGGTGTTGTGACGCTGGCGGCGAGTGTCTGCCTGCGCAGCAGCATGCGCAGGCCCAGATACACCAGATAGGCCGCGCCCACGTACTTGATGATGTTGAACGCCATGGCCGATTCCGCCACCAGGAGCGAGACGCCCAGCGCGGCCGCGAACACATGCAGCAGGCCGCCGATGCCGGTACCGATGCATGAGGCCAGACCCTTCGCGCGCCCGCCCGCGACGTTGCGCGCGACCACTTAGGCAACGCCCGGGCCGGGTGTGATGGCCAGAACGATGGCGGCGATCAGGAAGGCGATGAATGACATCGTGTTGCGGTTTGGAGTTTGTGAAACCAGTGCCTCACGGGCGCCGGGCATTGCCACGGTGCCGTAACCCCCGCTCAAGCGCCGCCGCTACGTAGGCCGCCTGCACCGGTAGCTCGGCAACGTGCTTCGCTGGCTGGTACGGGGCGCGCTCTTCCCGCACCCCGGCCGGAATACGCGCCAGCACGCGCGCGACCTCGGCACGCGTAAGCACTACCGGCAGGCGTTTCGGCACCCGCGCCTGCGTCACCCCATCCAGCCACGGCAGCTCCACGCCCAGCACCTCCTTGTAGAGGAACAATAGCGCGCTCTTGGCCTGGTTCTGCGTGGAAGCCGCCACGTCCCGCTCGGTAGCCAGATAGCTCAGAAACCGCTCCACATGCCCGGCCGAAAGCTCGCGCGGGTGGCGCTTGTCATGAAACTTGATGTATCGTTTAATCCAATCGACATAGGCTTCTTCAGTACGGATGGAATAGTGCTTCACCCGGATGCGGGCACGCACCTGGTCAAGCAGGCGAAGCGGCGGCGCTGCGTTGGTGGCCGAGACTGCAGCGGGCGAAGAAGGGGGCGATAGCGTGTCGCTTTTCATGGGTTTTAGGTCGCCCATTAATTACTGTTTATAGATACAGTACTATGGATCAAGCACTTGCGCAACCCCTACGGCGATTAGGCGAAACGCATGTCGCGTTTCACGGCGCCTATCGGTCGCCTACTTTTAGTTAGCCCGCTGAGCACACTCCCTCGCGATCCCAATGCAAACAGTCTTCGCCGACCTCGAACTGTCAAGCTTCTGGGACGGCAACGAGTACTACGCTCGCGAGTACACAGATGATCCGCTCACGCTCGAGAAGATCGCTCACGCCGAGCGTGCGCTCGGGTACAAGTTGCCGGCTTCCTACATCGCGCTCATGACGCATAGAAACGGAGGCTCGCCTGTCCGCAGATGTCACCGAACAGCGACGCGTACTTCTTGGTCGCATGACCATGTGGCGATCACCGGCCTCTTTTCTATCGGCTCCCGAAAGATGTATTCAATTTGCGGCGCACTGGGCAGCCAATTCATGATTGAAGAGTGGGGCTATCCGCCGCTTGGGATCTATTTTGCGGACTGCCCTTCGGCAGGTCACGACATGCTTTGTCTTGATTACACTGAGTGCGGGCCTGCCGGCGAACCACGCGTGGTTCACGTAGATCAGGAGTTCGATTACGCCGTGACTCATGTGGCCGATACTTTTGAGGAGTTCATTCGTGGCTTGGAGTCCGAAGAAGCGTTCCCCATCGAGTAAGCAGCTGGCTAACTACTCGCTCAAGCGGACAGATCAATCGCTTCGCGATTGATGTTGCCGCTAAGCTCCAGAGTTAGGTGCCATGAAAAACACTGATATTGCCTATTGGCTTGGTCTGCTCGCGCTGCCCTGTGCCGCTCTGCTTTTGCTTCATGTCATACGAGGGCTACGCCGCGGGTGGTTTTTTCGCAAGGACGGCATTACCCGCATCAAGCGCGAATCCAACCCCGGTGTCTTCTGGTTCGAAGTATCTGCCTCGCTAGTGCTCGCTATTGGGTTGACATCGATCAGCATCCTGGCAGCGGCAAACTGATTGACGCGGACACCTAACCTGATCGTGAACTGGATCACCTATCGGGACCTTCGTAACGGCGCTGGATGGCACCTAACCAATCATTCCACCGGACCTGTCGCGGCAGGCCGCGCCCGGCCGGTGAATTCGGACGTTGGGCCGCCCATTCCCCACCCTGAACGCAATCATCTTGGAGGAACTTATGCTGCAACTTAAGCCAAATTGTGAATGCTGCGACAAGGATCTACCGCCCGAGTCTACGGAAGCGCGCATCTGCTCTTTCGAGTGCACGTTCTGCGCTTCGTGCGCCGAAGGCGCACTCGGGGGGGAGTGTCCAAACTGCGGAGGGGAGTTGGTTGTCCGCCCGCG
>Ga0068877_10000484_pt1 | contig 34355 bp, 28 predicted proteins | sample NOAtaG_FD_66437 | JGI IMG/M metagenome (GOLD analysis project Ga0068877, IMG submission 66437) | Freshwater lake microbial communities from Lake Erie, under a cyanobacterial bloom - NOAA_Erie_Diel6S_1000h metaG | ecosystem: Environmental > Aquatic > Freshwater > Lake | place: USA: Ohio, Lake...
GAAGCGGAAGCGGTCGAGCAGCTGCCAGTTCACGGCGTCGACACGCGTGCGGCGCTCCGCCTCGGGGTCGCTGCTGCGGCGGATGTCGTCGGCATAGGCCAGCTGCTCGGTGTGCACGCGGTTCAGGCCCTGCACGAAGGCGTAGCGCAGCGCCTCGGCCTCCTGCAGGAAGCGGTGGTGGTGCCGCAGGTCGGTGCCGGCCGCGGCGCGCGAGGCGTCGGCCAGCGCCAGCACCGGTGTGAACCAGCCGTGATGCGACAAGCGCCCGGCCTGGCGCTCTTCGGCCGCCATCTGGCGCCGCGCGTGCGCGTTCAGCGTCTCGGTGAGCTTGCGCTCGTTGTACGCCGACACCACGCCGCGCAGGTTGACGGGCAGGTCTTCGACGCGCTGCACGCCGTGCTGCTGCAGCAGATCGGCCCGCAGCTGCGCGAACGCGGGGTCGTTGGCGTTGTGGCCATCACCGAGCCGGCGCAGCTCGGTCAGCATGGCCAGGTCGGTCTCCACCTTGCCGGCCATCGGCGCAGCGGCCGCGGTGGCACTGACCGCCAGCGACGGCAGCACCAGCGTCAGGCCGATCCACAGCGAGGCCAGGCTCGCCAGCACCAGCGAGCGGCGCCGCCACAGCGCCGAGGCCAGCAGCGCCAGCGCCGCCCACAGCGCCAGGTACAGCCCGTACACGCCCAGCAAGGCCAGCACGGCCGCGAGGCGCTCGCCCTGCCGCAGCGCCACCGCCGCGCCCAGCGCCAGCGGCACCAGCAGCACCAGCACCGCCGCGGCCATCGCCAGCGCCTTGCCGGCCACCAGCACCCGGCCGGACACGCCTTGCGCCAGCAGCGTGGCCAGCGTGCCGGCCTCGCGCTCGCGCACCAGCAAGCCATGGCCAAGCAGGATGAGCAGCAGCGGCGCAAACAGCTGGTACACCATCGCCGGGCTGAGCACGCTCAGAGCGCCCAGGTCGGCGCTGGCCGCCGAGCCGGCGAACATGGCCGAGTTCTGGCGATGGCCCTCGAGGAACAGCGACTGGCCGGTCACCGGGTCCAGCCCGGGGTCGAACACGGCCAGCGGCGCGGGCGTGCGAAAGACGTAGTGGCCGTAGTGCACCATGCGGTGCGGGTGGCGGTCGGGCTGCGCCAGGAAGGCGGCCTCGGCCTGGCCCTGCTGGTGCAGCCGCTCGTGGCGCTCGGCCTGCATGCGCAGCGTGGTCAGCAGCGTCGTGGCCAGCAGCAGCAGCACCAGCAACGCAGCGCCGCCCAGGGCCAGGCGCGAGCGCTGCCAGCAGCGCCACTCGGCCGCGGCGATGGCGAGCACGGCGTTCACGCGGGGGCCCTCTGTGCCGCAGCCTGCCCGGAGAACGCGCGGTGCACCGTCTCGGTGTCGATGCGCTGGCCGGCGGGTGCTGCGAACTGGTCCACCAGCCGGCCGGCATGCAGCAGGCCGATGCGGTCGGCCACCTGGCAGGCGCCATACACATCGTGCGTCACCATCAGGATGGCCTTGCCGGCATCGGCCAGGCCGCGCACCAGCGTGTGGAACTCGTCGATGGCCATCGGGTCGAGCCCCGAGGTGGGCTCGTCGAGCAGCAGGATGTCGGTGTCGCGCAGGATGGCCAGCGCGATGGCCACCTTCTGCCGCATGCCCTTGGAGTAGCCCGCGAGCCGGCGGCTGCGCGCCTCTACGGGTAGCGAGACGCGGTCGAGTGCCGCGTCGATGGCCGGTGCATCGGCCGGCGCGCCCGCGAGCTGCAGGAAGTAGCGCAGGTTCTCGCGCGCATCGAGGTGCTCGTACAGCGAGGCTGCCTCGGGCAGGTAGGCCATGGCGCGGCGCGCGCCGGCCAGGTCGGCTGCCGCGTCGCAGCCGTTCACGAGCACGCGGCCCGCCGCCACCGGCACAAAGCCCAGGAAGGTGGCCAGCGTCGTCGACTTGCCGGCACCGTTGCCGCCCAGCAGGCCGAACACCTCGCCGGCGGCCACGGTGAACGACACCCCGGTCAGCACCTCCTTGCCCGAGCGCACGACGCGCAGCTGCTCGGCCTGCAGACGGTTCATGCGCGCACCCCGCTCAGAAGCGCCAGGCCAGCGACACGCGGGCGCTGCGCGGCGTGCCCGGCTGCACCCACAGCGGCGAGAACGAGTTGGTGTAGTAGGCCTCGTCGAACAGGTTGTCCACGTCCAGCCGCAGCGTGGCCGCGCGGCCGAGATCGGCGGACACGAAGGCCCGCGCCACCGTGTAGGCCGGCAGTTCGAAGGTCGACGTGAACTCGCCCAGGCGCCGCCCCACGTGCAGCAGGCCGCCGCCCAGCTTGAGGCCCTGCCCCGCCACCACCAGCGACTTCACCAGCTGCAGGCTCAGCGTGTGCTTGGGCACGTTGAGCAGCCGCGTGCCGGCCGGCACCGACACGCCGAAGTTGGCGTCGAAGAAGCTGTTGCGCGTCTTCGCGTCGACGTAGGCGTAGCTCGCCCACAGGCTGAGGCCCTCGGCCAAGTCGCCCTGCAGATCGGCCTCCAGGCCCTGGCTCGTGGCGCGCCCAGCGGCCGAGAACGTGCCCACGCTGGCATCGTCGGCGACCAGGATGTTGCGCTGCTCCACCCTGAACAGCGCCACGTTGCCGTCGATCGCCCCGCTGGCCAGCGAGAACTTCACGCCGGCTTCCACGGCGGTGGACTGGTTGGGCTCGAAACCGTTGTTGTTGCGATCCGTGCCCGACAGCGGGCGGAAGTTCTCGCCGTAGGTGGCGTACAGCGACAACGTCTCGGCAGCCCGGAACACGACGCCGAGCTGCGGGCTCACGCGCGAGGTGTCCTGCGTTTGCGTGAGGCCGCTGGCGCGGTTCTCCAGCGTCTGCTCGTACTCGTCGAAGCGCGCACCGATGCGCAGCTGCACGCGCGCGCCGAGGTCGATCTGGTCCTGCACGAACACGCCCACCGACTGCTGCGTCTCGACGCGGTTGGTCAGCGGCGTCGGCGTGGGCAGCGGGTAGGCGCCGTACACGGGCTCGAAGATGTCGATGGCCTGCTGCTGCACGCGCGTGGGGCCGCTGGTCAGCGTGGGCGCGCGGGCGCGCAGGAAGACCTGGTCGTTTTCGAAACGGTCGGCGTCGGCACCGACGATCAGCCGGTGCTGCAGGCCCGCCAGCCGGAAGCGGCCGTTGAGCTCGGCACGCAGCACCTGGTAGGTGGCGTCGTAGTCGCGAAAGCGGCGCTGGCGCGTGAGCGTGCGGCCGTCCAGGCGCAGGCCCTGGCGGTTGGCGGCCAGCTCGGCCTCGGTCGAGAAGCCCTCGAGCGAGGTCTTGCGCGAGGTCAGGCCCAGCAGCGCGCTCCAGTCGCGGTTGAACTCGTGCTGGAACTCGAGCTGGTGGCCTTGCACGTCGGCCTTCAGCGGGCCGTCGCCGGGCTCGCCCAGAAAGCGGCTGGCGGGGATGCGGCCGAGCTCGCCGTTGACGGCCACCACACCGCGGTCGAACGGGATCTCCTGGCGGCTGTACTCCAACTCGTAGACGAGCTGGCTGCCGGCGCCCAGCCGCCAGGCCACCGAGGGGCTGGCGCCGTGTTTGCGCGTCTCGACGGTGTCGCGGAAGCTGCCGGCGTCTTCGGCAAAGCCCACCAGGCGCACGGCCACGGTGTCAGTCAGCGGCGCGGTCCAGTCGACATCGACGCGGCGGGTGTCGAAGCTGCCGGCCGTGAGCTTGACTTCGCCGGCGCGCTTGAACGTGGGCCGCTTGGTGACGAGGTTGACGGTGCCGCCGGGCTCGCCGCGGCCGAACAGCGCCGCACGCGGGCCCTTCAGCACCTCCACCGACTCGATGCCCGACAGATCGCGCGGGCCGCCGAAGCCGCGGCCGGCGTTGAAGCCGTTGACGAGGAAGTTGCTCGGCAGGTTTTCGTCGCCGACAAAGCCGCGCAGCGCAAAGGCGTTCCACAGCCCGCCGAAGTTGTTCTGCCGCGCCACCGAGGCCGAGAGGTCGAGCGCGCGGGTCAGGTCGACGGCGCCCGAGGCGCGCAGCGTCTCGGCATCGAGGGTGATGTCGGCCTGCGGTGTCTCCAGGCGCTTGAAGTCGCCCTGGTAGGCCTTGCGGATGCCGGTGACGGTGACGGTCTCGGTGCCGCCCTGGGCGAGGGCAGGCCCGGTGGCAGCGGCCAGCGCAGAGGTCGAGCACAGCGCCAGCGCTGCGCGTTGGAAGTGGTTCAAGGCAAGGTCCCGGGAGCGTTCGCCAGGCGAGCGCAGGTTCTGGAGCGCAGGCGTGGGGCCGCATCGCGGGTGCACGAGGCCCCCGCCGCGAAACCGATGCCCGCAACGAGGCCGCTGCGCCCTGGGCGCCAGCCGGCCGGGTGTGTTCAGTTCGAGCGCAACGCGCTCGGCGGCCCGCGGGCCTGCTTGCGGAAGTGCCAGCCCCGGCCCACCCCGGCATCGGCCCGAACCAGGGGCGTGCGCAGACGCGGCCAGGCCGGCATTGCCATCGCCGCCGACTGCCTCAGCGGCGCTGCGTCACCGTGGCCGGAGGCCTTGAACAGGCACACGGCGCAGGCGGGCTCGGCCTCGTGGGTGTCGTGTCCGTGCTCGTGGGCATGCGCATGGCTCAGCAGCAGGAACTGCGCACCCAGCAGCCACGCACAGACCAGAACGGCCGTGGCACGCTTCAGCAGAGGGTGGATTCGAGTCAGCAGGGGCATCCGCGGCAGCGTCGGCGAATGAGCCGCCGACCGCCGTGATGATATTTCATTCTCAACAGTGGCGTGGGTTTCTCAGCGGCGGGCGTAGGGGTCTGCGTAGCCCAGTTCGAGCATCAGCACGCTCTCGCGCGGCTCCATCTCGCGCGCCTGCTTGGCGGTCTCGTGGTCGAAGCCCTGCGCGTGCAGCGTGCCGTGCACCAGCAGGTGCGCGTAGTGGGCGACGACGTCGATGCCCATGTCGCGCGCTTCGGTCTCGATGACGGGCGCGCACAAGATGAGATCGGCCATCACCACCGGCTCGTGCTGGTAGTCGAAGGTGAGCACGTTGGTGGCGTGGTCCTTCTGCCGGTACTCGCGGTTGAGCTCGCGGCCTTCATTGGCATCGACGATGCGCACGGTGATCTCACCGGGGTTCAGCAGCGCCGCGCGCACCCAGCGCGCCACCTTGTGGCGCGGCAGCAGCGCCTTGTGGCGGGCATCGGCAAACTGCAGCGACAGGCTCAGCGTCGGCTTCATCGGCGTGGCTCTGCGTGCTGCTCGTAGGCATCGACGATGCGCGCCACCAGCGGGTGGCGCACCACGTCGGCGGCCGTGAACTGCGTGAACGCGATGCCCGGCACGCGCGCCAGCACGCGCTGTGCATCGATGAGGCCGCTGTCGACGCCCTTGGCCAGATCGATCTGGCTCGTGTCGCCGTTGACGACGCACTTGCTGCCGAAACCGATGCGCGTGAGGAACATCTTCATCTGCTCGCGCGTGGTGTTCTGCGCCTCGTCGAGGATGACGAAGGCGTGGTTCAGCGTGCGCCCGCGCATGAAGGCCAGCGGCGCGATCTCGATCTGGCCCTTCTCGAAGGCCTTGCCGACGCGGTCGAAGCCCATCAGGTCGTAGAGCGCGTCGTACAGCGGGCGCAGGTAGGGGTCGACCTTCTGCGCCAGATCGCCCGGCAGGAAGCCCAGGCGCTCGCCGGCCTCCACGGCGGGCCGCGTGAGCACGATGCGCTGCACGCCCTGGCGCTCGAGCGCGTCCACCGCGCAGGCCACGGCGAGGAAGGTCTTGCCGGTGCCGGCCGGGCCGATGCCGAAGGTGATGTCGTGCGCCAGCATCTGCTGCAGGTAGCGCATCTGGTTGGGCGTGCGGCCGCGCAGATCGGCGTGGCGGGTGTGCAGCACGAGATCACCCGCAGGAAGCGCGGCCGCCACGGTCGGCGCCTTCGGGGCCGGCGCGCCCGTGGCGCCTTCGACCAGCATCAGCTGCAGTTGCGCCGCATCGACGGGCCGCTCGGCGCTGGCGTACAGCGTGTCGATCAGCGCCACTGCGCGGTCGACCGCCGGCCCGGGCCCTTGCACGCGGAACACCGCGCCGCGCCGCTGCAGGCTCACGCCGAGGGCTTCTTCGATGCGGCGCAGGTGTTCGTCGAGCGGCCCGCAAGCCTCGGCAAGGCGGCGGTTGTCGGCGTCGGCGATCGTGTGGCGGCGGATCAAGAGGGTGCGTTCGGGTGCGTCGTGCGCATTGTGGCAGCGGCCTTGCGCCGCCGTGGCGGGCAGAATCGTGGCCTCGTGTTGCCGCCATCCCCGCCCTCGTTCGCCCGCCGCACCGCCTGGCTTTGCCACCCGGCGACGCGGGTGTTGCAAAGGTGGTTTCTGGGGCTGTGGCTCGGCTTGTGTGGGGCCTGCGCCGCGGCCGGCGCTGCCGGGCCTGGCGAGGTGCAGGTGCTGCGCGGCGCACTCACGGCGCAAGGCCCCGAAGACGCCTTCCCGATCACCGCGCCGGCTCTGCCCGTGACCCTGCCCGACGAGTGGGTCGACAGCCGCCCGGGCTTCCGGGGCTCGCTCTGGTACCGGGTGCGCTTCAAGGCGCCGCAAGCGCTGCCTGGCGACATGCCGGCGCTGTGGATCGAACGGGTCTGCAGCAACGTCGAGGTGCATCTCAACGGCCGGCTGCTGATGCGCGGCGGCCGCATGCAGCCGCCTCTGACCAGCAACTGCAACCACCCGCAGCTGGTGCCGCTGCCCGAGGCGCTGCTGCTGCCGGGCGAGAACATGCTCGATCTGCGCGTGGCCGGCCACGACATCGCCGGCAGCGGCTCGCGGCTGCGAGCCGGCGCGCTGTCGGAGCTGCGCATCGGCCCGCAGTCGTTGCTCGAGGCCCACCACGCCCGCGCGATGGCGCTCCAGGTGCACGCGCCGCAGGCTGCCAGCGCGGTGCTGCTGCTCACCGGCAGCTTCATGTTCGTGCTCGGCTACCTGCACCGGCGCGACAGCCACCTCGCCTACTTCGGCGCCCTGTGCGTGGGCTGGGCGCTGCTCAACACGCGGCTGTGGCTGCGCGAAGCGCCTCTGGGCCACAGCGAGACCGAGTTCATGATCGTGGCCCTGCTCGGCTTCACCAGCTGGGCGGCGGTGCAGTTCCTGCTGCGCTACGGCGGCCTGCGGCTGCGGCTGGTCGACCGTGCACTGCCGGTGCAGGCGGCGCTGCTGGCGCTCACGCTGCTGGCGGCCGGCACCACGCGGCTGCACGCGGTGGCCACGGTCTGGTACGGCGTGCTGGCGCTGCAGGTGGCAGCGGCCGCGCTGTGGCATGTGCGTCGGCGCCGGCACACCCGTTCGGTGTGGCTGATGGCCCCGCTGCTGGCCGTGGCGGCGCTGGCCGGTGTCATCGAGTTCGGCGTGCAATGGGCCGGCTGGCCCATCGAGGCCGCCCACACCGCCGAGCTGGTGGTGCCGCTCGTGCTGGCGCTGGTGGGCCTGCGGCTGATGCAACAGCATGGCCATGCGCTGCAGCTGGCCGAACAGGGCAAGCAGCAGCTCGAGCAGCGCGTGCGCGAGGCCACGGCCGAGATCGAACGCAACTTCCGCCAGCTCGCCGAGCTGAAGGTGGAGCAGATCACCGAGAAGGAACGCAAGCGCATCGCCGCCGACCTGCACGACGACCTCGGCGCCAAGCTGCTGACCATCGTGCACACCAGCGACAGCGAACGCATCAGCACGCTGGCACGCGAAGCGCTCGAGGAGATGCGCCTGTCGGTGCGCGGCCTCACCGGCAAGGCCGTGCGACTGGCCGATGCGCTGGGCGACTGGCGCGCCGAGGTCATCGGCCGCCTCGGCCAGGCCGGCATCGACGGCGAATGGGATGCCCCCGAAGACCTGCCGCAGCGCTTGAGCGCACGCGCCTACGTGCAGACCACGCGCATCCTGCGCGAGGCCACCAGCAACGTCATCAAGCACAGCGGCGCCACGCGCTGCACGGTAACGGCGCAGATCGCCGACGGCGATCTGCAGATCGTCGTCACCGACAACGGCGACGGCATCTCGGCCGAAGTCGAGGGCCGGCTCGACCGCGGCCATGGCCTGGCCAGCATGAAGGGCCGTGCCAAGCAGTTACAAGGGCAGTGCCTGGTGGAGAGCAGCCCGGGTTACGGCACCGTGATACGTCTCACGGTTCCACTGGATCGCGCGATCGAGCCGTCAGGAGGCGAGCCCGGCGGCCGATAACATGCAGACCGCTCCCCGGGCGCCCGCTGAATGCGGGTGCGATCAGCCACCATGAAGAACATCCTGTTGCTCGAAGACCTGCCGGAGATCCGGGCTTGGCTGCGCAAGCTGGTGCAGCAGGTGTTCCCGGGCGCGACGATCTCCGAGAGTGCGCGCGTCCAGGACGCGATCGCGTTGGTGGCGGCGGTGAAATTCGACCTCGCGCTCGTCGACCTCGGCCTGCCCGACGGCAGCGGCGTCGACGTGGTGACGCGACTGCGCGACCTGCAGCCCGAGGCGCAGAGCGTGGTCGTCACGATCCACGACGACGACGAGCACCTGTTCCCGGCACTGCAGGCCGGCGCCTTCGGCTACATCCTCAAGGAACAGGCGCGCGAGCTCATCACCGAGCAGTTGCAGCGCATCAGCCAGGGCGAGCCGCCGCTCAGCCCCAGCATCGCGCGCCGCGTGATGGCCTATTTCAGTGCCAAGAGCCGGCCGCAGGCGCAGAGCAACCTGCTGCCCAACGTCAACCTCACCGACCGCGAGAGCGAGGTGCTGCTGCGCGTGGCCAAGGGCTACACGCTGCCGGAGATCGGCGTGCAGCTCGGCCTGAGCCGCCACACCATCGCCGACTACGTGAAGCAGATCTACCGCAAGCTCAACGTGAGCTCGCGTGCCGAAGCGGCACTCGAGGCGCAACGCCTGGGCTTGTTCAGGTAACCCTGGTCATATCGCCGCGTCGCGCCGCGCCTTGCTGGCGTCGCGGTTGGCCAGCAGCGTGCTGCCGTCCTTCATCAACCGCTCCAGCTGCGACTGCTCGTCGGGCTTCATCGAGACCACGAAGTCCAGGTTGACGATGGCGTTGCGGTGCACGCGCAGGAAGCGTGCCGTCGGCAACCGCGGCTCCAGCTCGGCCAGTGGCACGCGCACGTAGCACTGGCTGCCGCCCACGGCGATGGCCGAGCCGAAGCGCTCGCGGCTGAAGGGCTTGAGCAGGTAGTCCACCGCGTGCAGCCCGAAGGCCGTGACGGCGTGCTGGTCGTACTTCAGCGCCTGCGCGCCGTCGACCGCCTCGCCCACCAGCAGCAGGCGCTCGTCGGCCGAGATCACCAGCGTGCCGGGCAGCGGCACGGCGTCGCTGCCGGCTTTCTCGGTGTCGGGCACGTAGCGCAGCAGGTCGCTGAACATCAGCAGCACACGATCGGCGCGCACTGCATCCTTGCGCACCAGCGTGACGATGCCGTGCAGCATGTTGAAAAGGAAGTGCGGGTTGAGCTTGCTGCGCAGTGCCTCGAGCTCGCTGCGCGCGAGCAGCTCGCGTGCCTGCACGCTGGCCGCCGCCTCGGCACGCGCACGCCGGCGCTCTCGAGCCAGCCGCGGATGACCCACACCGGCAACAGCGGCACGAAGCCCACGAGGCAGGCGCGCAGCATGTGGGCCGGAAGCAGGCCGAGGCCCGAATCGAGGGCCGCGGGGTTCAGCCCGCTGCGAGCAGACCTTGCTGGTGCACGTGCAGCGCGATGGCGTGAGCCGTGATGCGGTAGACGGTGGGCCCGGGGTGGAAGCCGTCATCGGCCATCAGCCCGGCGTTCAGCGGCAGCTCGATCTCGGCGCGCGAGACATCGCTGCGGGTGCGCACCCATTCGCCCAGCGCACGGTCGTGGCGCTTGGCATCGGCGCCGGCCACCCAGCGCAGCGGCTGCGGCAGGCCCGGGAACAGGTGCACTGGCGGCAGCGGCGCAAACACGACGTGCGCCGCACCGAGGCCGTTGCGCAGCCGGTTGGCCAGCGCCTCGCGCACGGCCACCGCGCGGTGCGAGGGGATCTGGTCGACGACATCGTTGACGCCGGTGACCACCACCGCGATGTCGAAGTGCCCACCCGGCCCGGCCGCCGGGTGTTCGCGCTCCAGCAGCGCCAGCGTCTGCGCGGTCGTGAGGCCGCTCTGCGCCAAGAGCCGCCAGTGCACCTGGCGGCCGCCACGCGTGGCCAGCTCCTGCGCCAGCCGCAGCGCCAGCGCGTCGCGCTGGTGCACCACGCCCACGCCAGCCGCGGATGAATCACCCGTGATCAGCAGCCGCAGCGCCGGCCCGCGCCCGACCACGCCGTCGCGCGGGCCGGCGGCCTCGGGCAGCACCGGCAGCTTGGAGCGCGTGCGCAAGGCCTGCGCCACGAGCAGCGGCGAGAGCATGAGCTTGGCGGTGAGCGACATCGCGGTGCGGCCGATCAGAACTTGCTGAAGTCGGGCTTGCGCTTCTGCAGGAAGGCCTGGAAGGCTTCCATCGCCTCGGGGCTGCGCAGGCGGCGGCCGAAGACCTCGCCTTCGGTGCGGATGGTCTGCAGCGTCAGCTCGCGCTGCGGCGCGCGCATCAACTGCTTGGCCTCGCGCACGGCGCCCGGCGGCAGCGCGTTGAAACGCTCGGCCACGCGGCGCGCATGCGCCACCACCTCGCCGGCCGGCAGCACGGCGCTGGCAACGCCGCACTCCACCGCCTGCTCGGGCGTGAAGGGGTCGCCGAGCAGCAGCTTCTCGGCCGCACGGCGGTGGCCCATCAGCTGCGGCACCAGCAGGCTGCTGGCGTACTCGGGCACCAGGCCCAGCGCGACGAAGGGCATCGCCAGACGGGCTTCGTCGGAGACGTAGACGAAGTCGCAGTGCAGCAGCATCGTCGTGCCGATGCCGATGGCCGCGCCGGTGACGGCCGCCACCACGGGCTTGTCGCAGTCGAGCAGCGCGCGCATGAAGCGGAACACCGGCGAGTCCATCGAGTCGCTGCCCTGGCCGGGCGGGCGCGTGAGGAAGTCCTCGACGTCGTTGCCGCTGGTGAAGATGCCGGGCTGCCCGGTGATCAGCACCGCGCGCACGGCGCCGTCTTCACGCGCGGCGTTCAGCGCGTCGGCCATGGCCTGGTACATGGCCACGGTGAGCGCGTTCTTCTTCTCGGGGCGCGCGATCTCGATGGTGGCCACGCCGTTGAAGGTGGCGGTCTTGATGCTCATGCGGATTCCTTCTTGGCCTGCGAAGGTTCAGACACGTTCGATGATGCCGGCGGCGCCTTGGCCCATGCCGACGCACATCGTCACCATGCCGTACTTAAGCTGGCGGCGCTGCAGCGCGTGCACCACGGTGGCGGCGCGGATGGCGCCGGTGGCGCCCAGCGGGTGGCCCAAGGCGATGGCGCCGCCCATCGGGTTGACCTTGGCGGGGTCCAGGCCGCAGGTGCGGATGACGGCCAGCGCCTGCGCGGCGAAGGCCTCGTTGAGCTCGATCCAGTCGAGGTCGTTGTGCGTCAGGCCGGCGTACTTCAACGCGGCCGGGATGGCCTCGATGGGGCCGATACCCATGATCTCGGGCGCCACGCCGCGCGCCGCGAAGCTGACGAAGCGCGCCAGCGGCTTCAGGTCGAACTGCTTGCAGGCCTTCTCGCTGGCGAGGATGAGCGCACCGGCGCCGTCGCTGGTTTGCGAGCTGTTGCCGGCCGTGACGCTGCCCTTGGCGGCAAACACCGGGCGCAGCTTGGCCAGGCCCTCGAGGCTGGTGTCGGGGCGTGCGCCCTCGTCCAGGCGCACCGTGCGCGTGCTCACGCTCACCTCGCCCGTGGCCAGGTTGGGCATCCGCGAGATCACGTCGACGGCCACGGTCTCGGCGGCGAACTCGCCCGCGGCCTGCGCCGCCAGCGCCTTCTGGTGCGAGGCCAGCGCGAAGGCGTCCTGGTCTTCGCGGCTCACCTTCCACTGCGTGGCCACCTTCTCGGCCGTGAGGCCCATGCCGTAGGCGATGCCGACGTTTTCGTCCTTGGCAAAGACCTCAGGGTTGAAGCTCGGCTTGTTGCCACCCATGGGCACCATGCTCATGCTTTCGGCACCACCGGCGATCATCACGTCGGCCTCGCCAATGCGGATGCGGTCAGCCGCCATCTGCAGCGCCGTCAGGCCGCTGGCGCAGAAGCGGTTGACGGTGACACCGCCCACGCTGTGCGGCAACCCCGCCAGCACCATCGCTACGCGGGCCATGTTCATGCCCTGCTCGCCCTCGGGGAAGCTGCAGCCGATGATGGCGTCTTCGATGGCCTTGGGGTCGAGGTTCGGCACTTGCGCCAGCGCGCTCTTCACGGCCGCGACCAGCAGGTCGTCGGGCCGCATGTTCCGGAACACGCCGCGCGGCGCCTTGCCGATGGGCGTGCGGCTGGCGGCGACGATGTAGGCGTCTTGGATCTGCTTGCTCATGATGGTTTTGTCCTTCGCTCAGTTCCGCACCGGCTTGCCGGTCTGCAGCATGCCCATGATGCGTTCCTGCGTCTTCGGGTGATCCAGCAGCGCGCAGAAGCGGTCGCGCTCCAGCGTGTGCAGGTACTCCTCGGTGACGAGGCTGCCGCCGTCGACATCGCCGCCACACACCACTTCGGCAATCAGCATCGCGATGTGGAAGTCATGCGCGCTGACGAAGCCGCCGTCGCGCATGTTGGCCAGTTGTCCCTGGATGGTGGCGGTGGCGTTGCGGCCGGCCACCGGGAACAACGTGCGCACTGGCGGGCGGTAACCGCTGGCCGACAACGCCTTCACTTGCGCCGCGGCCACGAACAGCAGCTCGTCCTTGTGCGGCACGACGATGTCGCCGTCGATCAAGTAGCCGAGCTTGCGGTTCTCGAGCGCGCTGGTGCCCACCTTGGCCATGGCGGCGCTGGTGAAGCCGTCGATCAGGAACTTCTGGATGTCGGCGTTGGCGTTGCCCGCGGCCGCCATCTCGGCGGCGCGCCGTGCCACGTAGGCCAGGCCACCGCCGGCCGGCACGAGGCCCACGCCGACTTCGACGAAGCCCATGTAGCTTTCCATCGCCGCCACACGGCGTGCGCAGTGGATGGCGACTTCGTTGCCACCCCCGAGTGCGATGCCGCGCACGGCAGCCACCACCGGCACCTGCGCATAGCGCACGCGCAGCAGCGCGTCCTGCAGCTTCTTGACCTCGGGCTTGATGCCCTTGCTGCCGTGTTTCATGAACACCGGCATCAGGCTCTCGAGGTTGGCACCGGCGGAGAACACATCGTCCGGCGACCAGATCACGACGCCGGCGTAAGACTGCTCGGCCAGTTCCACCGCCTTCAGCAGGCCCTCGACGACGCCCGGGCTGATGAGGTGCAGCTTGCAGGTGATGCTGGTGATCAGCACCTCACCGTCCAGCGTCCACAGCCGCACGTCGTCGTTCTTCCAGACCTCGGTGCCGCTCTTCAGCGGCTCGGCCGCGCCCGAACCCAGCACGTCCTCGCGGAAGTGCTGGCGCGTGTACACGGGCAGCCGGCGCTGCGGCACGAAGGCCTTGGCGGCCGGGCTCCACGAGCCCTCGGGCGTGTGCACGCCGCGCTCGGCCACGGGCCCTTCGAACACCCAGGCCGGCAGCGGCGCGCTGCTCAGCGCCTGGCCGGCGTCGATGTCGGCCTTCACCCATTCAGCCACCTGCGTCCAGCCGGCGGCCTGCCACAGCTCGAACGGACCCTGTTTGCTGCCGAAGCCCCAGCGCATGGCGAAGTCGACATCACGCGCCGTCTCGGCGATGCTCTCCAGGTGCACGGCGCCGTAGTGGAAGGCGTCGCGCAGGATGGCCCACAGGAACTTCGCCTGCGGGTTGGTGCTTTCGCGCAGCAGCTTCAGGCGCTCGGCCGGGGCCTTCTTGAGGATGCGGTCCACCAGCGGATCGGCCTTGCCGCCCGCGGGCACGTAGTCCGCCTTGGCCGGGTCCAGGCGCAGGATGTCCTTGCCGACCTTCTTGTAGAAGCCGGCGCCAGCCTTCTGGCCCAGCGCGCCTTTGTCAATGAGCGCCTTCAGCACCGCTGGCGTGGCGTAGCTGGCGTAGAACGGGTCATCGGCCAGGTTGTCCTGCAGCGTCTTGATGACGTGCGCCATGGTGTCCAGGCCCACGACATCCGCCGTGCGGAAGGTGCCGCTGCTGGCGCGGCCGAACTTCTTGCCGGTGAGGTCGTCGACGACGTCGTAGCTCAGGCCGTAGGTCTCGGCCTCCTTCATCGTCGCCAGCATGCCGGCGATGCCCACGCGGTTGGCGATGAAGTTCGGGCTGTCCTTGGCGCGCACCACGCTCTTGCCGAGCGTCGTCGTCACGAAGGCTTCGAGCTCGTCCAGCACCTCGGGCCTGGTGGCCGGCGTGTCGATGAGCTCCACCAGCGCCATGTAGCGCGGCGGGTTGAAGAAGTGGATGCCGCAGAAGCGCGGGCGGATGGCCTCGGGCAGCACCTCGGAGAGCTTGGTGATGCTCAGGCCCGAGGTGTTGCTGGCCAGCAGGGCATGCGGCGCGACGAACGGCGCGATCTTCGTGTACAGATCGAGCTTCCAGTCCATGCGCTCGGCGATGGCCTCGATGACGAGGTCGCAGTCGGCCAGCAGCGCCAGGTGCTCTTCGTAGTTGGCCGGCTGGATGAGCGCGGCCTCGTCGGCCAGGCCCAGCGGCGCGGGCTTGATCTTCTTGAGGTTGTCGATGGCCTTGATGGCGATCGCACTCTTCGGACCCTCTTTGGCCGGCAAGTCGAAAAGAACAACCGGCACGCGGCAGTTCACAAGGTGGGCGGCGATCTGCGCGCCCATCACGCCGGCGCCGAGAACGGCCACCTTGCGCACGGAGAATCGGTTCATGTCGAGCATTCCTTATTCGATGCGGATCCAGGTCTGCGTGCGGCCTAGCATGGGCATGCCCACGTAGCCGCGCACGTCGAGCTTCTTGCCGCCGTCGGCGGGCGTCATGCGCACCTTGTAGACCTTGCCCTCGGCGGCATCGAGGATGGTGCCGCCGTCCCAGTGGTCGTGGCCGTCGGTCTTGCGCACGCCGCGCAGGATCTCCATGCCGACGATGGGCTTGCCCTTGCGGTCGTCGCTGCACTTGTCGCAGACGGCGTCTTGCTTGGCGTCGGCGGCGAGCAGCTTCTCTATCTTGCCGCTGAGCACGCCGTTGCTGTCAGTGATGCGGATCTGCGCGCGCTCGGTCTTGGTCTTGTCGTCGATGCTCTTCCACACGCCCACGGGCGTGGCCTGGGCCAGCGCGGCGCCGGCGAACAGCGTCAGGGCCAGTGTCGATGCGGCAGCGGCAAAGGTCTTCATGTCTCGTCTCTGCAGGTCTGGTGGTGGAACGGGGTTCAGAACAGGGCTTCGTCCATGGCCATCAGCGGCGCCACGCCGCTGCGGGCGGTGCGGATGAGGCCGGCCGTCTCGGGCAGCAGCTTGGCGAAGTAGAAGCGCGCCGTGTGCAGCTTGGCGGTGTAGAACGGCTCGACGGCATCGCCCTGCTCCTTGATCTTGTCGAGCGCGATCTTCGCCATGCGGGCGAAGAAGTAGCCGTAGATCAGGTGGCCCACGATCCGCAGGTAGTCCACCGCCGCGCCGCCCACCTCGTCGGTGTTGGCGAAGGCCTTCATGCCCAGTTCGGTGGTCAGCTTGGTGACCTTGTCGCCCAGGTCGGCCAGCGGGTTGACGAACTCCTGCATGTCCTCGCGCACGCCCTCTTCCTCGACGAACTCGGCGATCAGGCGGCCGAAGGCCTTGAGCTTCTTGCCGTTGTCGGCCAGCACCTTGCGGCCCAGCAGATCGAGGCCCTGGATGGTGTTGGTGCCCTCGTAGATCATGTTGATGCGGCTGTCGCGCACGAACTGCTCCATGCCCCACTCCTTGACGTAGCCGTGGCCGCCGAAGACCTGCATGCAGTGCGAGGTGGCGATCCAGGCGTTGTCGGTGAGGAAGGCCTTGACGATGGGCGTGACGAGTGCGACCAGGTCTTCGCACTCGCGCTTCTCGTCCTCGTCGTCGGTGGCGAGCGCCTTGTCGATCTGCAGCGTCGTCCACATCGCGAAGGCGCGGCCGCCCTCGGCGTAGGCGCGCGCCGTCAGCAGCATCTTGCGCACGTCGGGGTGCACGATGATGGGGTCGGCCGGCTTGTCGGCGGCCTTGGTGCCCGACAGGCTGCGCATCTGCAGGCGGTCTTTCGCATACGCCACGGCGTTTTGATAGGCCACCTCGGTGAGGCCCAGGCCCTGCATGCCGACGCCGATGCGCGCCACGTTCATCATCACGAACATCGCCGCCAGGCCGCGGTTGGGCTCGCCCACCAGCCAGCCCGTGGCGCCGTCGAGCGAGATCTGGCAGGTGGCGCTGCCGTTGATGCCCATCTTGTGCTCGAGGCCGGTGCAGAAGATCGGGTTGCGCGCGCCCAGGCTGCCGTCGGCCTGTGGCAGGAATTTCGGCACCACGAACAGGCTGATGCCCTTGCTGCCGACCGGTGCGTCGGGCAGGCGGGCGAGCACCAGGTGCACGATGTTCTCGGCAAAGTCGCTCTCGCCACCGCTGATGAAGATCTTGCTGCCGGTGATGCGGTAGCTGCCGTCGGCCTGCGCCTCGGCCTTGGTGCGCAGCAGGCCGAGGTCGGTGCCGCAGTGCGGCTCGGTCAGGCACATCGTGCCGATCCACTGGCCGCTCACCAGCTTGGGCAGGTACAACTGCTTCTGCTCGGGCGAGCCGTGCTCGTGCAGGCATTCATAGGCGCCGTGCGCGAGGCCGGGGTACATCGTCCAGGCCTGGTTGGCGCTGTTGAGCATCTCGTAGAAGCTCTGGTTCATGAAGTGCGGCAGGCCCTGGCCGCCGAACACCGGGTCGGTCGACAGCGCCGGCCAGCCGCCCTGCACGAACTGCGCGTAGGCCTCCTTGAAGCCCTTGGGCGTGGTCACGGCATGGGTGCTGCGGTCGAGCGTGCAGCCTTCCTGGTCGCCGCTCAGGTTGAGCGGGGCCAGCACCTGCGAGCAGAACTTGCCGCCTTCTTCGAGCACGGCGTTCACCGTGTCGACATCGAGCTCGGCATGGGCCGGGTAGGACTTCAGCACCTGCGTCACGTCGAGCAACTCGTGCAGCACGAACTGCATGTCGCGCAGCGGCGGGTTGTACTGGGGCATGGGACGACTCCTGAAAACGGATAGGGACAGAAAAGGGGCGCGTGGCGGCTCAGCGGCGCGCGCGGCGCAGCGGGGTGGTGCCCGGCTCGGCAGCGCCCGCCACGGCGTAGTGCGACAAGGTGCGCTCGAAGCCGCGGCGAGCACGATCGAGCGCGCCGGGCGTGCGCAGGAAGCGGGCGTCGTGGTGCAGCGCGAGGATCAGGCCGTGCAGCTCGAACAGCATCTGCTCGGCCTCGGTGTCGGGCCCCAGGTGCCCTTCAGCCACCGAGATGCGGATGGCCTTCTCGAGCGCGGCGTGCCACGCCAGCACCATGCTGGCAAGCGCGTCGCGCACGGGGCCGGGGCGGTCGTCGAACTCGACGGCGCCGCTGATGTAGATGCAGCCCGAGTCGATCTCGACGCTGACGCGCTTGACCCAGTTCTCGAACATCGCGCGCAGCCGCGGCAGGCCGCGCGGCAGCCGCACGGCCGGGAAGAACACCTCTTCCTCGAAGCGCTGGTGGTACTCGCGGATGACGGAGATCTGCAGCTCCTCGCGCGAGCCGAAGTGGGCGAAGACGCCGCTCTTGCTCATCTGCGTGACTTCGGCCAGCGCGCCGATCGACAGGCCTTCGAGCCCCATGTGCGAGGCCAGGCCGAGTGCCGCCTCCAGGATGGTGGCGCGGGTCTGCTGACCCTTCTGCAGCGCCCGTGCGCTGCCCCGGGCACCGGCGCGGCCGGCGGGGGCATCGAGGGCGGTGTCGGCGGTCGGCGCGTCGAGTTGGGGCACAGGCAGATCTGAAAATCGAACGGTCGTTCTATTCTGGCTCGACCGGGTCCTCGGGCGCAGCGCAGAACAGCGACTTTTTTGGGGGCTGCTCTCTAGCCTGGGACACGCCGGGGTCGCTCAGGTTTCATCGCTATCGGGTTAACCCTTGAAATCGCCCTGGCGCGGGCCGGCTTGAAGCGGTCATGTCCGATCAGTTACGCTCGACGGATGGATGTGCTGCAGCTGGATATATCAGGCCGGCCCCAAGCGTGGATCAGCCCGCGGGAAGCGGCCGTGCTTTACGCGGCCAATGCGGTGGCCTGGACCCTGGGCGACACCTTCCAGGTGCTGCGCGGCGGCATGCAGCGCAGCACGGGGCTGCAAAGCCGCATCGAGCTCCACCCCATCGTGGCCGTGCGCGGCGCCATGCCCAGCCGGGCCTGGCGCACCACACCCGCCATCACGAACCCCAAGCTGTTTGCGCGCGACCGCCAGATCTGCGCCTACTGCGGCGGCCACTTCCACCTGGACGACCTCACGCGCGAGCACATCGTGCCGGTGTCGCGCGGCGGCGCCGACAGCTGGATGAACTGCATCACCGCCTGCCGCACCTGCAACGGCAACAAGGGCAACCGGCTGCCCGAAGAAGCGCGCATGACGCTGCTGTACCTGCCCTACGTGCCGAGCCTGCACGAAGACATGATCCTGCGCGGCCGCCGCATCGTCGCCGACCAGATGGAGTTCCTGCTGGCCAGCGTGCCGCGCAGTTCGCGGCTGCATGGCTGAAGCGGTCGCGCGCCGCCTGTCAGGCGGCGCCAGTGCGTCGGCGATGCGCACCGAAGCGCTGGAGGCACCCGCCTGCGTGGCACGGCAACTCGCGGCCGACGCCGACGGCATGGCCGCAGCGGCCGCACGCTTGCGGCAGCCCCCTGGCGGCATCGTGACACTGGCGCGCGGCAGCTCCGACCACGCCGCCCAGCACTTCGCCTACCTGTCGATGCAGCGCGGAGGGCGTCTCGTCACGTCGCTGCCGCCGTCGCTGCTGACGCTGCACGGCGCACGCTTCGATGGCGCGCCTCCGCTGGCACTGGCCTGGTCGCAGTCAGGGCGCAGCCCCGACCTGGTCGACTCGGTGAAGGCGCTGCGGGCCGCGGGGGCGTGGACGCTGGCGCTCGTCAACGAGCCCGACTCCCCGCTGGCCGCGGCGGCCGCATCGACGCTGGCCCTGCACGCGGCGCCCGAGCGCAGCGTCGCGGCCACCAAGAGCTTCATCGCCCAGCTGGTGCTCGGCGTGCGACTGCTGGCCGCCAGTCGTGACGATGCCGCCCTGCTCGCGGCATTGCCCTCGCTGCCCGAGACGCTGGCCGATGCCGCGACGCTCGACTGGAGCGCGGCGGTCGACGCCTGGCAGCCGGCGCAGCAGCTGTATGTGGTGGGGCGCGGCGCGGCACTGGCCGTGGCGCAGGAGATGGCGCTGAAGCTCAAGGAGACCTGCGGCATCCAGGCCGAGGCCTGGTCGGGTGCCGAGCTGATGCACGGCCCGCTGGCGCTCGTGGGGCCGGGGTGGCCGGTGCTGGTGCTGGCGCCACGAGGGCCGGCGCAGGCCTCGCTGGTGGCGCTGGCGCAGCAGTTGCACCAGCGCCGGGCCGCCGTGCTGCTGGCCGTGGCGCCCGGCACGCCCGGCTGCGAAGGGCTGGCATGCCTGCCGCTGCACAGCGCCTGCCACGCCGACCTCGACGCGATCAGCGCCGTGCAGAGCTTCTACCTGATGGTGGAGGCCCTGGCCCGCGCCCGCGGCCGCGACCCTGATCACCCACCCGGGCTCGCCAAGGTCACGCTGACCCGCTGAGCCGCTGAGCCGGCATCAGGGCCGGCCCGGCGCTCAGGCCGACTTCAGCGCGCCCACCTTCGCGGCATCCCGCGCCAGTTCCTCGCGCGTGGTGATGCGCCGGAACCAGACCGTCACGGCGCTGGAGGACAGCACGATGAACAGCGAGTACAGCACCGGGATCAGCAGCACTTCCTGCTGCTGCGTGCCGCTGAAGGTGAGCAGCACGATCAGCACCGCGAGCGGGCCGTTCTGGATGCCGGTTTCCAGCGCAATCGTGCGCGAGCGCCGCGCGTCTTGCTTGAGCAGCCGCGAAAGCCCGTAGCCCAGCACAAAGCCACCCAGTCCGAGGCCGATGCTGCCGACGTACACCGGGAAGCCCGTCGTCAGCAGCAGCTGCCAGTTGCGCGGCACCCAGCTCAGCGTGAGAAACAGGATCACCAGCACGCCCAGCAGCCCGCCGATCAGCTCGATGACCGCGCCGACGTTGGCGTTCCACTTGCGCAGCGCGATGCCCAGCACCGTGGGCACCAGCAGCACCACCAGCACCTGGATGACGTTCTCGCGCGGGATCTGCCACTCGCCTTCGATGCCGGCGCTGTAGAACGCCAGCGTCAGCGGCACCATCACGATGGCCACCAGCGTGGAGCTGATGGTCATCAGGATCGACAGCGACAAGGTGCCCTTGCTGAAGTAGGTGAAGATGTTGCTCGTAGTGCCGCCGGGCATGCAGCCCATCAGGATGAGCCCCACCGCGTAGGCCGGCGGCAGCCCCAGTCCCTTGGCCAGCAGGAAGGCCAGGAAGGGCATGATGCCGTACTGGCACAGCAGCCCCACGGCCACGCCGACGGGTTTGCGCAGCGCGATCGCGAAGTCCTTGAAGGTCAGGCTCGCACCCATGCCCAGCATGATGACCATCATCATCACGCCCAGCAGCCGGGTCTCGGTTTCGCTCAACATGGTCGTGGTCCTCGGGGCGGCTCAGCGCGGGCCGGCGGCGGCCTGCGCCTGCGCGCGCAGGTCCTTGCGCAGGATCTTGCCGATGGGCGTCTTGGGCAGTTCGGTGCGGAAGTGCACCCGCGCCGGCACCTTGTAGCCGGTCAGCAGCGTGCGGCAGTGGGCCAGCAGATCGGCCTCGCTCACCTTGCCGACGGTGTCTTCACGCAGCACCACGTAGGCGTGCACCGCCTCGCCGGTCTTGGGGTCGGCCAGGCCGATGACGGCCGCTTCCATCACGGCATCGTGGCGCGCCAGCGCGTCCTCGATCTCGTTGGGGTAGACGTTGAAGCCGCTCACCAGCACGAGGTCCTTCTTGCGGTCGACGATGCGGAAGGTGCCCTGGGCGTCCATCACCGCGACGTCGCCGGTGCGCAACCAGCCGTCGCGAAACACCTCGGCGGTGGCCTCGGGGCGCTGCCAGTAGCCGCGCATGACCTGCGGCCCGCGCACGCACAGCTCGCCCGGCTGCCCCATGGCCACCGGCTGGCCGGCGTCGTCGATGAGCGTGATGTCGGTGCCCGGTACCGGGATGCCGATGCTGTCCTTGACGCGCGGGCCGTGCAGCGGCTGGAAACACACCACCGGCGAGCACTCGGTCAGGCCGTAGCCCTCGGCCAGCGGAGCGCCCGTCACCTGCTCGAAGCGCTCCACCACCGCATGGTGCATCGCCGCACCCCCGCCGCCGGCGGCCTTCAGGTGCTTGGGCGGGTAGGCGGTGAACCACTCCTCGTTGAGCAAGGCGTTGAACAGCGTGTTGACGCCGGTGATCCAGGTGATCTTCTCGTTCTCGATTGCACGCTGCAGGCTCTGCACGGGGCGCGGGCTCGGCACCAGCACGTTGCGGGCGCCGGCCTCGAACATGCAGAGGAAGTTCACCGTGAAGGCGAAGATGTGATACAGCGGCAGCGCGGTCAGCACGACCTCGCGGCCTTCGTCGATGCGGCTGCCGGCCATCGCGCGCATCTGCGCCAGGTTCCACAGCAGGTTGCCGTGCGTGAGTTCGGCGCCCTTGGCCACACCCGTGGTGCCGCCGGTGTATTGCAGCAGCGCCAGGCTGTCGTGCGTGAGTTCGGCCCAGTAACCGCGCGCCGGGCCGGCATCGGCCGCGCGGCCCGCGGCCAGGGCCTGCTGCAGCGTGTGCACCTTCGGCAGCGCGTGCGGCGGCACGGCGCGGTTCCAGTACTTCATCACCGCATGCGCGATGGCACCGACCAGCGGCGGGAAGAAGTCGGTCACGCGCACGACCACGACCTGCTGCACCGGCGTGCCGGCCAGGGCCTGTTCGAGCTGATCGGCGAACAGGTCGACGATCACGACCACCTTGGCGCCGCTGTCGGCGAACTGGTGCGTCATCTCGCGCGGCGTGTACAGCGGGTTGGTGTTGACGGCCACGCAACCGGCCTTCAGCACGCCCAGCAGCGCCACCGGCCAGGCCAGGCAGTTGGGCATCTGCAGCGCCACGCGGTCGCCAGCCTGCAAGCCCACCACGCGGCGCAGGTAGTGCGCGAAGGCATCGCTGAGTTGCCGCACCTGCGCATAGCTGAGGCGGCCGAACATGCCGTTGGGCAACACGCAGCTGAACGCCACGCGCTCGGCGTGCCGTTCGGCCGCAGCCTCGGCCATCGCCGCCAGGCTGGCATGCGCGGGCCGGGGCAGTTCGGCGGGCACGGCGGCGCCGTATTGCGACAGCCAGGGTTTCACTTCATAAGGGGTCACGGCAGGCATGCGCAGGCCTTGAGGCATCAGGGCAATAGTTCTGAAGGGTAACCACAGGCCGAAGGCCACCCGAACAATGGGGTGGAATCGCGGCAGGCCGACGCCCAACCGCCCTTGCGGCGGGCCGCAGGCGGGGGTCAGACATGCGTCGTGCTGGTAGGCCGTGTTGGACTTGAACCAACGACCAAAGGATTATGAGTCCTCTGCTCTGACCAGCTGAGCTAACGGCCCGTGGCGACGCATTCTAGGAGCCGGCCCTTCGGCTGGCGCGGCAAGGCGCTCAAGCCTTGTTCGACAGCGTGTGGCCCACCAGCCGCGCGGTGATGTCCACGAGCCGGATCATGCGGTCGTAGGCCATGCGTGTGGGGCCGATGACGCCCAGCGTGCCGACGATGCGGCCGTCTACTTCGTAAGGCGCCGTCACCACGCTCAGTTCCTCGAAGGGCACGACCTGGCTCTCGCCGCCGATGAAGATGCGCACGCCCTCGGCGCGGCTGGACACGTCCAGCAGCCGCATCAGGTCGGTCTTCTTCTCGAACAGATCGAACAGCCGGCGCAGGCTGCCGAGGTCGTTGCCGAAGTCCTGCACACCCAGCAGGTTGCGCTCGCCGCTGACCACGACCTGGTCGCTGGTGGCGGCCATCACGTCGGTGCCGGCCTGCACCGCCGCCTGCATCAGCAGCGCGATCTCGCCGCGCAGCGCGTCGACTTCGCTCTTGAGCTTCTCGCGCATGTCGTCCAGACCCAGGCCGGCGTAGTGCGCGTTGACGAAGTTCGTGGCCTCGATCAGGTCGGCCTGCGCGTAGTCGCGCGCCGTGAACAGCACGCGGTTCTGCACGTCGCCGTCGGGCGCGACCAGGATCACGAGCACGCGCCGCTCGCCCAGGCGCAGGAACTCGATGTGCCGGAACACGGTTTCCTTGCGCGGCGACATCACCACGCCGACAAAGCTGGACAGCTGCGACAGCAGCGACGCCGCCTGCGCGATCACGCGCTGCGGCTGGTCGGGGTGGAGTTGGTCGCGCACGGCGGCCAGCTCGGCCGCGAGGTCGGGCGAGAGCTGGCTGCCCTGGTTGAAGTCGCCCAGCGTCAGCGGCTGGGCCGTGAGCATGGTGTCGACGAAGAGGCGGTAGCCGCGCGCCGTGGGCACGCGCCCGGCGCTGGTGTGCGGGCTGGCGATCAGGCCGAGGTCTTCGAGGTCGGCCATCACGTTGCGGATGGTGGCCGGCGAGAGGTCGAGCCCCGAGGTACGCGACAAGGTGCGCGAGCCCACGGGCGTGCCGTCGGCGATGTAGCGCTCGACCAGCAGTTTCAGCAGCGTTCGTGCGCGGTCGTCCAGCATGGTGCTCGATTGTAGGAACAGCCCCGCAAGCGCGCGGTGCGGCACGCCACCGCACCCTGGTTTCAGAGGGGGGCTGTGATGTAATCGATCGCATGGCCAGCGCCTTTCGACATGTGGTGATCGTGGGCAAGTACCAGGCGCGGGGCATCCGGCCGGTGCTCGAGGAGATCGCGCATTTCCTCGTCTCCTGCGGCCTGGAGGTGAGCTTCGACCGCGACACCGCCGAGGCCACCGGCGTGACCGACTTCGATGCCCTCACCCACGACGAGATGGCCACGCGCTGCGACCTGGCCGTGGTGGTGGGCGGCGACGGCACCATGCTCGGCATCGCGCGCGACCTGGCGCGCCGCGGCGTGCCGCTGGTCGGCATCAACCAGGGCCGGCTGGGCTTCATCACCGACGTCGCCATCGGCCAGTACCGCGAGGCGCTGGCGCCCATCGTCGAAGGCCATTACGAGCAGGAAAGCCGCTCGATGCTGGAGGGCGACGTCTGGCGCGACGGGCTCAAGATCTTCGAAGGGCTGTCGCTCAACGACGTGGTCGTGAGCCGCGGCGCCACCGCCAGCATGGTGGAACTGCGCGTCGACATCGACGACGACTTCGTCGCCAACCTGCGCGCCGACGGCCTGATCGTGGCCACGCCTACCGGCAGCACGGCCTACGCCTTGAGCGCCGGCGGCCCCATCCTGCACCCGTCCATCGGCGGCTGGGTGGTGGTGCCGATCGCGTCGCACACCTTGTCGAACCGCCCGATCGTGCTGCCCGATGCCGGCGAGGTGCGCATCGGCATCGTCGCCGGGCGCGATCTCTCGGCCAATTTCGACATGCACAACATCGCCAGCCTGATCCCCGGCGACCAGGTGCGCGTGCGGCGCTCGGCCCACCAGGTGCGCTTCCTGCACCCGCGCGGCTGGAGCTACTACGCCACCTTGCGCAAGAAGCTGCGCTGGTACGAGGGCGTGGTCTAGATGCTGCGGCGCCTGAGCCTGCGCGATGTGGCGATCGTTAGCGCGCTGGAGGTCGAGCTCGGCCCCGGCTTCACGGCGCTCACCGGCGAAACCGGCGCCGGCAAGTCCATCCTGATCGACGCGCTGCAGCTGGCACTCGGCAACCGCGCCGACGCCGCGCTGGTGCGCGAGGGCGCCGCGCGCGCCGAGGTGAGTGCCGAGTTCGACACGCCCGCGGCGCTGCGCGGCTGGCTCGACGAGGCCGGCTTTGACGTGGACGACAGCCTGCTGCTCAAGCGCAGCATCGACGCCCACGGCAAGAGCCGCGCCTGGATCAACGGCAGCCCGGCCACGCTGGCACAGCTGCGCGAGGCCGCCGAGCACCTGGTCGACATCCACGGCCAGCACGCCTGGCAAAGCCTCACGCGGCCGGCCGCCGTGCGCGCGCTGCTCGACGAGCAGGCCGGTGCCGACACCCGCGAGCTGCTGGCGCGCTGGCAGGCCTGGCGCGCTGCCGCGCAGGCGCTGGCCGACGCCCGCCAGGCCCAGGGCTCGCTGGAGCGCGAACGCGAGCGCCTGGCCTGGCAGCTCGGCGAGCTCGGCAAGCTGGCACCGGCCGAAGGCGAATGGGATCCGCTCAACGCCGAGCACCAGCGCCTGGCGCACGGACAGGCGCTGCTCGACGGCGCGCGCGCCGCGCTGAGCGCCGTGTCAGAGGCCGACGACAGCGCCGATGCGCTGGCCGCGCGCGCCATCGACGCACTCGACGACGTCGTGCGCTACGACGCCGAACTGGCCCCGGTGCTGGAGGTGCTGCGCAGCGCGCAGGCGCAGCTCGAAGACGCGGCACACACGCTCAGCGGCTACCTCGGCCGCAAGGAGCCCGATCCGCAGCGCCTGGCCGAGCTCGACGAGCGCCTGGCCGCCTGGGTGACGATGTCGCGACGCTACCGGCGCCCGCCGGCCGAGCTGCCGGCACTGCTGGCAGGCTGGAAGGCTGAGCTGGCGGCGCTGGACGCCGCTGCCGACCTCGACGCGCTCGAACGCGCCGAAGCCGCGGCCGAGAAGGCCTGGCGCAGCGAGGTGCAGCGCATCTCGGCACTGCGGCGGCGCGCGGCGCCGGGCTTGTCGCAGGCGGTGACGCAGGCCATGCAGCCGCTGGGCATGGCCGGCGGCCGTTTCGAGGTGGCCGTGGAGCCGGCGGCCGAGCCGCAGCCGCATGGCCTGGACCTGGTGGAGTTCCGCGTCGCCGGCCACGCCGGCAGCACGCCGCGCGCGCTGGCCAAGGTGGCCTCGGGCGGCGAGCTGTCGCGGCTGGCCCTGGCGATCGCCGTCACCACCGCGCCGGCCGAAGGCGACACGGCGACGACACTCATCTTCGACGAGATCGACAGCGGCGTCGGCGGCACCGTCGGCGACGCGGTCGGCCGGCTGATGAAGCAGCTCGGCACCCGCGCGCAGGTGCTGGCCGTCACGCACCTGGCGCAGGTGGCCGCCTGTGCCGACCGCCACTTCGTCGTCGCCAAGCAGCTGCGGGGCGGCAGCACGCTGTCGGACATCCATGCCGTCGACGGGGAATCGCGCGTGGCCGAGATCGCCCGCATGCTCGGTGGTGAGAAGCTCTCGGGCATGGCCCATGCCCAAACCCTGCTGCAAGGACCGCGCGGCACGCGCGCGGCCAGCCGATGAGCGTCGATTCCACCTTCTCGCCGCTCGACGGCCTGGCGCAGCGCGAGGAAGTGCTGCTGATCACGGGCATTTCCGGCTCGGGCAAGAGCGTGGCACTGCACGCGCTGGAGGACGCCGGCTACTTCTGCGTCGACAACCTGCCGCCGGAGCTGCTGCGCGACTTCATCCGCCTGGAACGCGAGAACTTCACGCGCAGCGTGGCGGTCTCGGTCGACGTGCGCACCGCCACCAGCCTGCCGGCGCTGGTGCCGCTGCTCGACCAGCTGCGCAGCGAAGGCGTGCACGTGCGGCCGATCTTCCTCGACGCCAGCACCGAGGCGCTGGTGCGCCGCTACTCCGAAACGCGCCGCCCGCACCCGCTGACGGCCCCGCACGAGTCCGACAACGCGCGGGCGCTGATGGAGGCCATCGACCTCGAGCGCCAGCTGCTCACCGATCTGCGCGACATCTCCACCGTCATCGACACCAGCCAGCTGCGCCCGGCGCTGCTGCGCAGGTGGATACGCCAACTCGTCGGCGCGGGCGAATCGGCGCTGACGCTGGTGTTCGAGAGCTTCGCCTTCAAGCACGGCGTGCCGCTCGATGCCGACTTCGTGTTCGACGTGCGGGTGCTGCCCAACCCCTACTACATCCGCGAGCTGCGCCCGATGACGGGGCGCGACGCCCCCGTGGCCCAGTGGCTCTCGGGCCAGGCCGAGGTGGGCGAGATGGTGTCGCAGATCCACCGCTTCATCGAGCGCTGGCTGCCCAACTTCGAGGACGACCAGCGCAGCTACCTCACAGTGGCCGTGGGCTGCACCGGCGGGCAGCACCGCAGCGTGTTCGCCGTCGAGACACTGGCACGCCAGTTCCGCGCGCGCACCACCACGCTGGTGCGCCACCGCGAGCTCGACGGCCACGCTTGATCGCCAGCCATGGACGACACGACACTGCCTTCGCCCCTGCCGCTGTTTCCGCTGCGATCGGTGCTGTTTCCGGGCGCGCTGCTCGGGCTCAAGGTCTTCGAGGCGCGTTACCTCGACCTGATCTCCGAGTGCCTGCGCACGCAGGCACCCTTTGGCGTGATCTGCCTGAAGCAGGGCTCCGATTCCGATGGCGCGGCGCGCTCGGTGCATCTCGAAGACGTCGGCGTGCTGGCGCGGCTCGACGAGGTCGATGCCGAGCAGGCCGGCATCCTGCGCGTGCGCTGCACGGGCCTGCAGCGCTTCCGCCTCACCGCACCGCCGCTGCAGCGCGACAACGGCCTGTGGGTGGCGCCCGGCATCGAGCGACTGGCCGGCGACACGCCGCGCCTGCCGGGCCCGGCGATGCTGCAGACGGTGCAGGCGCTGGCCGAGGCCATCCGCAAGCTGTCGGAGCGCGGCGCCTCGCCCTTTGCACCGCCCTTCCGGCTCGACGACGCCGGTTGGGTGGCCAACCGCTGGTGCGAGCTGCTGCCCGTGCCGATGGCGGCCAAGCAGAAGCTGATGGAGCTCGAAGACCCGGTCATCCGCCTCAGCATCGTCGACGGCTTCCTGCGCGACAAGAAGGTCGTGTTCGGCTGAGGCTGTCGAAGGAAGCGCTGTCTGCGCGACAGCAGCCCTTCGACACGGGGCCTTCGCCAAGCTCAGCCCCCTGCTCAGGGCGAACGGAGCGAGTGCCAGGGCGGTGCAACGTGACCGCGACGGGCAGCCAAGGGCCGACCTCAGTTGTCCGAAGTCGCGACAGCCTCGAACAGCTTGCGGACAGGCGCCGGCAGCCCCAGTGCCAGCGCCTCCACCGGCTCGCACCAGCGGCCCTCGGGCACGCCGGCAGGCAGAGCGGCGCGGGGGGGCAGTGTCCAGGCCAGCGGCTGCAGCGTCCAGTCGAAGTGCGTCAGCGCATGCTGGACTGGCTCGAGCCACTCACCTTCGCCGCGCCAGCCGTCGGCCAGCAGTTGCAGCGTGTCGGCGCTGTCGTACTCCGGCAGGCTCCACAGGCCCGCCCACACGCCGGTGGCCGGGCGCTGCACCAGCCACCAGCGCGTGCCCTGGCGCAGCCACAGCAGTGCGTGCGTGCGCCGGCCGCGCTTCAGACGGCGAGTCTTGACCGGGTAGCGCTCGGGCCTGCCCTCGCGCCGCGCCACGCAGCGCGGGGCCACCGGGCAATGCAGGCAGGCCGGCGCGCGCTGCGTGCACAGCGTGGCTCCCAGGTCCATCAGGCCCTGGGTGTAGACGCCCACCTCGCGCGCCGGCAGCAGCGCTGTGGCCTCCGCCCACAAGGCCTCGATGGCGCTGGCGCGCGCCAGATCGTCCTCGAAGCCGAGCACACGCGACAGCACGCGCTTGACGTTGCCGTCGAGGATGGCCACCCGCTCGCCGAAGCAGAAGGCCGCGATCGCCGCCGCCGTGCTGCGGCCGATGCCCGGCAGCTGCGCCAGGGCCGCGGCCTGGCCCGGAAACCGGCCGCCGTGCTCGGCCACCACGGCCTGCGCGCAGCGGTGCAGGTTGCGTGCGCGGCTGTAGTAGCCCAGGCCGCTCCACAGCGCCAGCACGTCGTCCAGCGGCGCCGCGGCCAAGCTCTGCACGTCAGGGAACCGCTGCAGGAAACGCCCGTAGTAGGCCAGGACCGTGGCCACCTGCGTCTGCTGCAGCATCACCTCCGACAGCCACACGCGGTAGGCGTCGCGCGTGCCCTGCCAGGGCAGGCCATGCCGGCCTTCGCGCTGCTGCCAGGCGATGACGTCTTCAGCGAAGCCGTCGGCGCGCTCAGGGGCCGGCGGCGGGGCAGCAGCGCGGCTCACGCCGCATCTTGCTGCGCCTGGGCATCGAGCGCCACGCGCGGCACCGTCGGCTCGAGCGCCAGCTTGCGGGCGCTGGCCACGGCCTCGTCGGCCACGGCCGTGAGGCGGGCGAGCATGGCGCCGAGGTGGTCGTCCTGCGCCTGCACCTCGGCGATGCGTTGCTCGAGCTCGCCCGAGGCCACCTGCACGCGCTGCAGCGACTCCTTGCGCCGCGTGAAGCCGCGCCGCCGCTCGCGCAGCTGCATCTCGACCTGGCCCTGCGCGCTCTTGCTCCAGAGCTCCAGTTCGCCGGCGGCGTTTTCGTACACCACGCGCAGCTTGGACAGCAGCATGCGCCGGAACTGCTCGGCGAAACCCGGCGTGGCCATGCGGAAGGCCTGGCCGAGGCCGAGGTAACGGCCGTAGTTGTGATCGATGCGGTTCAGCTCGTCGGCAAAGGCCGCCAGAGACGGCATCGGTGCCACCGCGAAGGCAAATCCGTACTCGGTGTTGAGCTGGCGGAAGCTGGCGTCGAGCATCTCGCGCATTTCCTCGGCCTGCGTGCCCGCCTTCTTGAGGTGATCACGCACCCGGCCCATCAGCGTCTCGAAGGCCGCCTTGCCGCCCAGGTTGAAGAGCGACGCCGTCATGGCCGCGTGCATGGCACCGACTTCGCGGCGCAGGGCCTCGGCCGACAGCAGCGCCAGCACCGACTTCAGGATGCGCGCCTGCACCGCACGCAGCGCCGACAGCTTGGCCGTGCAGCGCTCGAACTCGGCGATCTCGGCATCCACGCGCTCCAGCATCAGCCGCGTCTTGGCGCCGCTCTTGCCGCGCAGCCCGCGCAGCTCCATCAGCTGCTCGGCCAGCGTGCGGCGGCGGTCGCCCAGGCGCCGGCCAGCCTGCAGGCGCAGTTGCTCCACCACGCTCACGGCCGACTGCACCAGCAGCTCCTGCCGCCGTGGCAGCAGCTCCGACACCAGCGCGGCCTCCAGCGGCGGCAGCCGGCTGGCCACGAGGCGCTTGTCGTCGAGATCCACGCGCGCGGCCAGCGCATCGCGGGCCGACAACGGGAACACGCGCTCCAGCGGCATGCCCAGCGTCTGCGCCGTGTCGTGGCGCTGCTGTTCGATCTGCGCCTGCACCACCGCCGGGCCCACCATCGGGTCGGCCAGCGTGTCGATCTTGTTCAGCACCACGAAGCGTTCGAGGCTGGCCTGACCGAGGTGGTCGCGCCAGATCGACAGGTCGGACTTGGTGACGCCGGTGTCGGCCCCGAGCACGAACACCACCGCGTGCGCCGAAGGCAGCAGCCCCAGCGTCAGTTCGGGCTCGGCGCCGATGGCGTTGAGGCCCGGGGTGTCGATGACCACCAGCCCGCGCTTGAGCAGCGGGTGCGGGTAGTTGATGACGGCGTGGCGCCAGGTGGGCACCTCGACGAAGCCGCCCTCGTCGATCGGCGGGTTGTCGTCGGGGCGTTCGTCGTTCCAGAAGCCCAGGGCGATGGCACGTTCCTTCTCGACACGCTGCGTGCGGGTGACGGCCGAGAGCGCCTGCACCAGTGTCTTGGGGTCGCGGGCGTCGAGTGGCACGTGGTGCCAGGGCTCGTCGCGGCCGCGCAGCTCGGCCAGACTCAGACCGCGCAGCCGGGTCTCCACGGGCAGCAGCGACAGCCTCGGCGGCGCGTCGACCTCGTATCGCAGTTCCACCGGGCACATCGTGGTGCGGCCCGGCGTGGCCGGCAGCACGCGCTGGCCGGCATCGGCAAAGAAGATGGCGTTGATCAGCTCGCTCTTGCCGCGCGAGAACTCGGCCACGAAGGCCAGCACCAGCGTCTCTGAGCCCAGCCGCTCGCGCAGCGCCGACAACAGGGTGGTGTCGGTGGCGTCGAGCAGGTCCTGCTCGCCGAGCGAGCGGCCCAGATTGACCACTGCACGGTCGAGCTCGGCGCGCCAGGTCGCGAGGGCATCGAGGCTGTCGGCAATGCGGCTGTGCATCGTGAGAAATCGCTCGAAAGACGCCGCCGGATACGGCAGCGGGCATCCTAGCGCAGCGCCGTCACGCGCCCGCCACGGAAGTCACGAGGCAACGGACGGTTACCGATACTGACAAGACGGCAAGGCCTCGCCGAGGGGGGCCTCAAACGCGCTCAGCGCTTCTGGCAGGCCGCGCAGAAGTAGGTCGAGCGCTGCGACATCACCCGCCGCTTCACCGCCGCACCGCAGCGCGAGCAGGGCTGGCCCTCGCGTCCGTACACGGCCGCCTCGGCCTGGTAGGCGCCGCTGGCGCCGTGCACGTCGGTGAAGTCGCGCAGCGTCGAGCCGCCCAGGGCGAGTGCGCGGCCCAGGGTGCCGCGCACGGCGGCCAGCAGGCGGTCGGCACGCGGCAGGCTGATGCGGTCGGCGCGCAGCGCAGGGTGGATGCCGGCCTGGAACAAGGCCTCGCAGGCGTAGATGTTGCCGGCGCCGACCACCGCATCGCCGGCCAGCAGCACGGCCTTGATGGGTGCGCGCCGCTGCCGCAGCGCGGCATGAAAGCGCGCCGCCGTGAGCTCGGGGTCGAAAGGCTCCGGCCCCAGTCGGGCCAGCAAGGGCGCCGCCGGCGCATCGTCCATCGAGGCCGACCAGACCACGGCGCCGAAGCGACGCGGGTCGTTCAGGCGCAGCGTGCCGCGGTCGGTGACGAGGTCGAAGTGGTCGTGCGGGCCGGGCTCGGGCGCATCGGCCTGCAGCGCCAGCGAGCCCGACATGCCCAGGTGCATCAGCAGCCCGCCTTCGGCCAGGCCCTGGCGCGCCAGCGGCATCCACAGGTACTTGCCCCGGCGGGTGATGTCGCCGATGCGCAGGCCGGCAAAGCTGGCCGGGGCGCGGCCGAGCGGCCAGCGCAGCGGTTTGCCCAGGCGCAAGGCGTGCACCTGGGCACCGGCCAGGGGGGCGGCGATGCCCCTTCGTGTGACTTCGACCTCCGGCAGTTCCGGCATGCAGGCATTATGGGAGCATGACCCGACGCCCATCGCCGCCCCGCCGCGGCGCGCCTGCCGCCCGCCCGCTCCTCGTTGCCGCCACGCTGGCGCTGCTGTCCGGCATGGCCTGGGCGCAGGCGCCGACCACTGCGCCGCCTGCCGCGCCGCCGGCCGCCGCCGAGCCCGCGCCGCCGCTGAACTCGGCCATGGACGACCGCCTTTTCTACCAGCTGCTGATCGGTGAACTGGCCTTGACGCAAGGCGATCTCGGCACCGCCTACAGCTGGCTGCTCGACGCCGCCCGGCGCACGCGCGACGACGGTCTGTTCCGCCGCAGCATCGACATCGCCATCCAGGCGCGCAGCGGCGAGCAGGCCCTGGCCGCCGCCCGCGCCTGGCGCCTGGCCCGGCCCGAATCTCTGGAAGCGCTGCGCCTGCAGGTGCAGTTGCTGATGGGCACCGGCCGCACGGCCGAGGTGACCGAGCCGCTGCGATCGCTGCTCAACGAAACCCCGCTGGCCGAGCGCGGTGGCCTCATCGCCGCGCTGCCGCGCTTCCTGCAGCGGGCCGGCGACGCCCGCGTGGTGGCCCAGTTGATGGACGACGTGCTCAAGCCCCACCGCGAGCGCACGCAGACGGCCGTGCCTGCCCGGGTGGCCCAGGGCCGCGCTTGGCTGGAAGCCAAGGACCCTGCCCGCGCCTTGGCGCTGGCCCAGGAAGCGCAGGCGCTGGACCCGGCCGCCCCCGGCCCGGCACTGCTGGCGATGGAGCTGATGCGCGAGCGGCCCGAAGCCGAAGCGCTGCTCAAGGCTTATCTGGCCCAGCCGGCCGCCGAGCCCGCCGTGCGCCAGGCGTATGCCCGCGTGCTGACGTCCTCGCAGCGCTACGCCGACGCCATCGCGCAGCTGGAGCTGGCCGTGAAGGCGCAGCCGCAGGAGCCGGGGCCTTACCTGACGCTGGGCGCGCTGCACCTGGAGCTCAAGCACCCGGTCGAAGGCGAGGCGGCGCTGAAGCGCTTCGTCGAGCTGTCCACGCCACCGGCCGGCGAGCCCGCCGCCAGCGACGACGGCCGCCCCGACGACCGCCTCGAACAAGCCTGGCTGATGCTCGCCCAGGCCGCCGAGATGCGCGGCGACTTCAAGGCCGCCGAAAGCTGGCTGGCGCGCATCGCCGACCCCGAGCGCGCGCTCGACGTGCAGACGCGCCGCGCCACCATCCTGGCCCGCGAAGGCCGTGTGCGCGAGGCCCGGGCACTGATCAAGGCGTTGCCCGAGCGCGACGCCGAGGAGGCGCGCGCCAAGCTCTCGGCCGAGGCCGGCATGCTGCGCGAGGTGAAGCGCTGGAAAGAGGCCTACGAGGTGCTGGGCCAGGCCGTGCAGCGCTTTGCCGACGACACCGAACTGCTCTACGAGCAGGCCATGATGGCCGAGAAGCTGGATCGGCTGGCCGAGATGGAGCAGTTGCTGCGCCGCGTGATCGCGCTCAAGCCCGACAACGCGCATGCCTACAACGCCCTGGGCTACTCGCTGGCCGACCGCAGCCAGCGGCTGCCGGAGGCGCGCACCCTGATCGCGAAAGCGCTCGAGCTGGCCCCGGGCGACCCGTTCATCACCGACAGCCTGGGCTGGGTCGAGTTCCGCCTGGGCAACCGCGACGAGGCCTTGCGGCTGCTGCGCCAGGCCTATGCCGCGCGCCCCGATGCCGAGATCGGCGCCCACCTCGGCGAGGTGCTGTGGTCCCTGAACCAGCGCGACGAGGCCCGCCGCGTGTGGCAGGAAAGCCGCCGCCGCGACGCCGGCAACGAGGTGCTGCGCGAGACGCTGGCCCGGCTGCGGGTGGACCTCTGAGCCCGGCGCCAGCAGCCCCCGCACGCCGCCGGCTGCTGGCCAGCGGCGCCGCGTTGCTGCTCGCAGCCTGTGCCACCCGCGCGCCCGACCCGACCGTCACCACCGGTCGCCTCGCCTTGCGGGTAGACGCCTCGGCCGAGCGGCCTGCGCAGAATGTGAGCGCCGGCTTCGAGCTGGCAGGCGACGGACGCCAGGGCGAGCTGAAGCTGCTGTCGCCGCTGGGCACGCAGCTGGCGTCGGCGCGCTGGGCGCCCGGGCTGGCGCTGCTCATCACCGGCGACGGCGAACGCCGCTTCGACACGCTCGACCGCCTGTCGCGCGAGGCCCTGGGCGAAGCCCTGCCGCTGGCCGCCTGGCCCGACTGGCTGGCCGGCCGGCCCTGGCGCGAGGCGCCGCACAGCCCGCTCGCCGACGGCTTCGAACAACTCGGCTGGCGCATCACCACCTCGGCGCTG
>Ga0068877_10000488_pt1 | contig 34248 bp, 29 predicted proteins | sample NOAtaG_FD_66437 | JGI IMG/M metagenome (GOLD analysis project Ga0068877, IMG submission 66437) | Freshwater lake microbial communities from Lake Erie, under a cyanobacterial bloom - NOAA_Erie_Diel6S_1000h metaG | ecosystem: Environmental > Aquatic > Freshwater > Lake | place: USA: Ohio, Lake...
AGGCTCTTGCCCTCGCCGACGGTCAGGCGGCCCTGGCGGCAGGCGGCTTCGATATCCAGGCGCATCGCGCGCTTCAGGTCTGCCACGTCGTACTGCACGTAGCTGAGTACCTCTTCGACGGTGTCGCCCTCGATGACTTCCTCGATGGCCCACTGCCCCGCGTCGTTGATGCTCAGGTGCACCGCGTGCGTGTCGCCCAGCAGGTTGTGCAGATCGCCCAGGATCTCCTGATACGCACCGAGCAGGAAGACGCCCAGGTAGTACGGCTCGATGCCGACCTCGTTCTCCGGGCGTTCGCGGACCTCGTGCAGTTCGAGGGTCTTCTTGTCGATGCGTTTGTCGACGAAGTGATCGACCTTGCCGTCGGAATCGCAGGTGATGTCGGCGAGGATGCCCCGGCGTGTGGGCTCTTCGTTGAGGCGGTGGATCGGGACGATGGGGAAGAGCTGATCGATGGCCCACGAGTCGGGCATGGACTGGAAGAGCGAGAAGTTGCAGAAGTAGATATCGCTGAGCAGTTCGGGGAGCGCGTCGAACTCGTCGGGGAGCTCGCCGCGTTTGTTGGCCTTGTCGAGGAGTTTGTGCCCGATGGCCCAGAAGAGCTGCTCGGCCACGGCGCGCATCGGCAGCGACATGTACCCGAGGCTGAAGAGGCTCATCGCCTCGTCGCGTGCCTGCGTGGCGTCGTGGTAGGTTTCCAGCAGGTTGCGGTCGGTGATGTTCTGGTACGCATCGAGCAGGTCGAGCACGGGCTGGGGGACTTCCCCGCCGCGGGCTTTCTCGTCGTTCATCGCCTTGTCGATCGCGGCCAGATCAGGGTTCGCCTCGAAGCGCGATGCGCCGACGACATCGAGGACCAGCACGCTGCCGTAGGCGACCATGGCGCGTCCGGATTCGGAGATGATCTGCGGGTGCGGCACCTTCGCGTCGTCGCAGACGGCCTTGATGCGGTAGACCACGTCGGCGGCGTATTCCTGCACGGAGTAGTTGATGCTGCTGGACCAGGCGGACTGGGAGCCGTCGTAGTCCACGCCCATGCCGCCGCCGATGTCGAGCATCGTCACGCCCGCGCCCATGCGGTGCAGCTCGCAATAGATGTGCGAGAGCTCGTTGACGGCGTTCTTCAGCACGCGGATATCGAAAAGCTGGCTGCCCACGTGGCAGTGCACCAGCTTCAGGCAGTCGAGCATGTCGTGCTTTTTCAGGTAATCGACGGCCTTGAGAACCTCGCTGACGAAGAGGCCGAACTTGCTGCGCACGCCGGCGGAAGATTCCCAGCGCCCCGCGCCCTTGCTGGAGAGCTTTACGCGGATGCCGATGCGCGGGCGGACGTTGTAGGTCTTGGCGTGCTTGACGACGAGTTCGAGCTCGTCGAACTTTTCAACAACGGGGATGATGTTGCGACCCAGCTTGGTGGCGAGGATGCAGGTCTCGATGAACTCGGAGTCTTTGAAGCCGTTGCAGATGATGGGCATGCCGTTGACGCCCGGGCCGCCGGCGGTTGCGGAGAGGCCGAGCACGGCGAGGAGTTCGGGCTTGCTGCCGGCTTCGAGTCCGAAGTTGAGGTTGACCGCGAGGGAGGCGATCTGCTCGCAGACGTGGCGTTGCTGGTTGACCTTGATGGGGTAGACGCAGCAGTAGCCGCCGGTGTAGGCCTGCTCGTTCATGGCGGTGTCGAAGGCCTTGCGGATCTCGCGGAGGCGGTGCTCGAGGATGTCGTTGAAGCGGAGGAGCACGGGGGTGTGGATGCCGCGTTCTTTGAGACCTTGGACGACCTCGTGCAGGTCGATGGGGCGTGCGGGGTCTTTGGTGGGGTTGACGGTGACGTGCCCGCGGGTGTTGACCCCGACGTAGCCCTTGCCCCAGTCGTGGATGCCGTAGAGCCGGGCGGCGTCGTCGGGAGTCCAAAGACCTTGGATGAACGCGTTCTTGTTCGAGGAGATGGTGGCCATGGTGTGAGGGAGCAAAGGGCGTGCGGCGGTGGGGGGGCGGAGGAGGCGGGTGGTTCGGGCGAGAAAAGGCAAGGACGGTCAGCGAAGAGACAACGGGTGCGGGTCGCCTTGAGCTTCCGTGCGTGCCGCGGATTCGCTGAACCGGCGAAGCGATGATCGCGTGAGCCGGCGAGCGGGAACGAAGCGGAACGGAACGGGAGGGGAGAGGCGGAAGAGCAACGTCGTCGCGATGGCGGGGGCGAACCGTGTGCCGGGCCCGAATCTTCGCTGGGGCAAGGCCGCGCGTCGAGGGCGCGCGGGATGTGTGCGCGTCCGGGAAAAGTGTAGAGGGGGTTGGGCGTGGTGCAAGTGGTTTTTCTCACACCCGACGATCAAGAAATCATCGGCGGAGTCGGGCGGTGCGTTGGAGGTTCAGGCCGTCCGGACGCCTGCGTCGCCACTGCCCGCAAATGCCAGAGCCCGGCGGAACCGCAGCACTTGCCAGAACAGCAGCAGCCCAACCGCCAAGGCGGAAAGAGTCCTGATGGTGTTGGGCAGCGCGGGCAGGAACCACAGCGCACCGACAAGCATCACGACGGGCCAGAAGGCGTGCTGCGCGCCGCCGCGGGGCGGTTGCGGGTTCTTTACGGATTCGAGCCAAAGCGTGGCCTCGGGGAGCTTGTAGGCGATCCATCCGAGCGTGATGAAGACCAATGCGCCGGTGGCGCGGTTGAACAGGCTCTGTGAACCGAGATTGCCGCCCAAGGCCATCACGGTGATCACCACGCACGCGACGGTCGAAACGACGATCGTTGTGAAGAGCGCGAACTGCAGCGAGGTCGCGAAGTACGGCTTTGGCTTGAAGCCACGGACGGGTGGCAAAGACCTGATCGCGCGGAACCCGTCGAGAATGCGCCCGACGCCTTGGAAAGACAGCGGCAGAAAGGCGATCATGTGCAGCAGCGTGCTGAGGCTGCAGATCAGCGTAAAGAGCAGGTACACGAGCCTCATCGAGTCGTTCTCGACGCCCGAATAGCAGGTGCCGAATACCACCACGGTGATCGTGTTGGCGAGCATCACGAAGAACCAGGCGATCCCTCGGCCGGCCTTGTTGACGCTGGATTCGAAGCGAACAACGGTTGAGTCGATCACCGAAGCGGTGACGGCATGCCCGCACTCCGGGCAGCGATCGTCCGCGGCCACCCCGCGGAGTTGGTAGCCGCAGTTCGAACAGAGAACGCTGTCGGACTCGAGCACACCGGTTTGCGGGTTGATGATGCTGGCGTTCTCAACGCTTGTGAGGCTGAGGATCTCGGCCTTGGTCCAAGGTACAGCGGTGATGGACTCCACGAATGCCGTGCCGCAGTGCACGCACCAGCTATCGATCGGCGATCGTGCGGTGGCTTGGCGATGGCATGACCGGCAAACGAAACCGGCGGGGATGGTCTGAGTCGCCGCGGGCAAATGCCACTTGGCAAGCCCCGGACGTTGTGACGGCGGGAGCTTCATCAGCGAGGTGAGAACGCCTCGGAGCTCAAGGAACGGGTAGATCGCCGCCAGCATCAAGGGCGGGAAGAGGCCCGCCAGGATGATCGCGAAGAAGACCAGTCGCATATCACTGCCGGCTTTGGTCCTCCCGGCGCGCACGCACGCCAGGGTCACCAGTTCCAGCGCATAGAAAGCCCAGGCAAGAAAGACCAGATAGCCGATGATCCCGATGGATATCGCCCAGAGCCATTTCTCTTGGAATGTTGCCTGCGTGTTGATGACCAAGCCCGCGGCGTTGATCGCCGGCAGAATCGTGGCGAAGATCCGGGCCCGCCGCGCTGCGGTGACAAACTCTCGATCTTTGAGATTGATGAGGGCAAGCGAGAGAATCCACGATCCGATGCAGCATCCGCACGCGGGTATCAGGGCCATGAGGTAGGGATCGATGAAGTCGAGCACGCTCCCCCGACCGATCCAAATGGCGATCAGTTGTGCCGCAAGAAACAACGCAGCAGATCCGAAGTATGAGAACAGAATCACGGCCGATCCGAGGCGGATTCGCCGGAGCGCGCTGATCGAAAGACCAAGGAACGAAGTCTGAAAGAGCGACTCGGCCACCGCCGAGCCGCAGGAGGGGCAGGCGCCGGCGACAGATCGGCCTTTCAAACTCCCGCCGCAACGCCAGCACGAAAGCGTGGTTTCAACCGTCGGTCGCATGTCAACTTGAAACGCGGACGGAGGATTCTGCTGCGGCTTGGGCGATTGTGTGTTCATGAACGTGCCGGTGATCTGCTCCGAAAAACAAACATGGCCGCTCAGATCGAGCGGCCATGAAAGATAGTCACAGAGTACGTTCCATGGACGTTGTATCAGGCGTGAGCAACCGCCATCGACTTCTCGGCGATAGTCGTCGTCGCACCGCCCGGCTTCTCCGCCCGATCGTGCTCACCCTCATGCTCCGCCTTCTTCACCTTGTGCGCCCCGGCCAGCAGCAGGTAAATGCTCGGCACGAAGAGCAGCGTGAACGCCGTGGAGATCAGCATCCCGCTGACCAGCACCTTGCCGATGGAGTTGCGGGCCTCGGCGCCCGCGCCGCTGACGAAGACCAGCGGCATGTGCCCAGCCACCGTTGCCACGCTGGTCATCAGCACCGGGCGTAAGCGCGTCATGCTTGCCTCTTTGACCGCCTGATACTTCTCCATCCCCTGTTCACGCAGGTGGTTGGCGAACTCGACAATCAGGATGCCGTTCTTCGCCACCAGGCCCACCAGCGTGATCAGCCCGACCTGTGAATAGATGTTCAGCGTCGTCCACTTGGTGAATGTGAACAGCAGCGCGCCCGTCACCGCCAGCGGCACGCTCCCCAGCAGCACGATCAGCGGATCGCGGAAGCTGCCGAACTGCGCTGCCAGCACCAGATAAATCAGCAGGATTGCAAACCCCAGCGTGACCATCAGCGACGAACCTTCCTGCCTGATCTGCCGCGATTCGCCCGCGAAGTCGATGGAGTAGCCTGCGGGAAGGACCGACCGCGCCGCCTGTTCGATCGCTGCCAGAGCTTCGGCCTTGGTCGTGCCGGGAACGGCGATGGCGTTGATACGGAAGCTGTTTCGCTGCTGGAAGCGGTTCAGCGTGCGCGGGGCGGCGATGGTTTCGAGACGAACAAACGACGAGACGCTCACCAGCCCGCCGTCTTTCGCGCGGACTTTCAGGTTCAGAAGCTGCTCGGGCCGCGAGCGGTTGCTGTCGGCGACCTGCGGAATGACCTTGTAACTCCGCCCTTCATAGTTGAAACGGTTCACATACCCGCCCGACAACAGCACCGCCAGATCGCGACCAACCGAGGCCAGATCCAGCCCCATGTCCGCGACCTTCTCACGGTCGATGATGATCCGTGTCTGCGGCAGGTCGATCTTCAGGTCCGTGTCGGCGTAAATCACCTTGCCCGTGCCATAGGACATGCCCACAAGCTGCCCGGCGAGTTCGGCCATCTTGTCCGGCTCGTCCGTGCTCGTCACCACCAGCTCGACGTCGAAGTTCCCCGCGCCGGGCAACGGCGGCGGCAGGACCGGGATCGCCTGAATCCCGCCCACCGGCGTCACCAGCATGAACGCCTCTTCCACCAGCTTCTTCGTGTTCCGTTCCTTCGGCCGCTCATCCCACTTCACCGTCTGGATGCCGCCGAAGCCGGTCGAGGGCGTCATGATCACGCGCCAGACAAACTTCGTCTCAGGGATCGTTTTCAGGTTCGCCGTCACCTCGCTGGCGGCCTTCACCGTCGCGGCCAGTGTTGAGTCCGGTGCCGCGTTCAAAATGAAGAAGACCCCGCCTTCGTCCTCCGTCGGCGCCAGTTCCTGAGGCGAGTACAGATACAGCGGCACCGCACCGGCGGTGATGCACACCGCCGCGGCGGCCATTGTCCAGCGCAGGCGCAGCGTCACGTCGAGCGTCCGCCCATAGGCCTCGCGCACGCGTCCGAAGATCGAGTTGACCAGCCGGGTGAGGTACCCCTCCTTCCCGTGCGCGGGGACCATGAAGGCGCTCATGATCGGCGAAAGCGTCAGCGCCGTGACCCCCGAGACCACCACCGCCGCGGCAAGGGTGAAGGCGAACTCCTTGAAGAGCACGCCGGTGAGCCCACCCTGGAAGCCGATGGGCGCATAGACCGCCGCGAGGGTGATGGTCATGGAGATGACGGGTGCGACAAGCTCGCGAGCGCCGATGAGCGCCGCCTCGATCTTGCCCTTGCCCTCGCGGATGTGCCGCTCAACGTTCTCGACCATCACGATCGCGTCGTCGACCACCAGACCCACCGAGAGCACGATCGCCAGGATCGTCAGCAGGTTCAGCGAGAACCCGAAGAGCACCATGAAGATGCACGCGCCGATCAGCGAGACCGGCATCGCCACCAGCGGCACCAGCACCGTCCGCAGCGATCCCATGAACAGGAAGACCACCACCGCAACGATCGCGATGGTCTCCGCGAGCGTCGTCTGAATCTCCTTCAGCGCGTTGGCCATGTAGAACGTGCCGTCGTAGGCCAGCTTCATCTCCACGCCCGCGGGCAGGATCTTCTCGATCTCTTTCAGCCGTTCCTTCAGTCGCTCCGCAACCTCCAGCTCGTTCGCTCGCGGGAGGGGCCAGACGCTCAGGTACATCGCCGGCTTCTCGTTGAACCCCGCCTCGCCCATCGCCTCTTCGCTGCCCAGCTCCACCTTCGCCACATCGCGCAGGCGCACGATGGTGCCGTCGCGCTGACGCACGATGAGCTGCTCAAACTCCTCGACCGTCCGCAGGTCCGTGTCGGTCAGCAGATCGACCTGCACCTGATCGCTCTTGGTCTTTCCCACGGCCGCAACGAAGTTGTTGTTCTGCAGCGAGGCATACACCTCGCTGGGCGTCACGTCGAGCGCGGTGAGCTTGCTCTGATCGAGCCAGATCCGCATCGCCAGCGGGCGCGCACCCTCGACGCCGCAGCGCTGCACGCCCTCGATGGTCGCCAGCTCGGGCTGAACCTGCCGTGCGAGAAACTCGTTGAGCCTCGTCAGGTCCAGCGTCTCACTGGTGAAGCTCACATAGAACGTCGCGTACGGCCTGTCGGCGCGCTGGATCTCGATGCTGGGCGACTCCGCCTGCGCGGGCAGTTCTGATCGAACCTGGTTCAGTCGTGCGCTGATCTCCGCCAGTGCGTCGTTGGCGTCGTGGTTCAACCGCAGGCGCACCGTGATGGTGCTGATCCCCGCGGTGGACGAGCTTTCGACGTAGTCGATCCCGTCGATGGCGGAAACCGCCCGCTCGATGGGCGTGGTCAGGAACCCGCGCACGGTCTCGGCGCTGGCGCCGATGTACGCGGTGGTGATCACGATCGAGGTCGACTCGATCCGTGGGTACTGCCGAACGGGCAGCGCGCCGATGGCGCGGATCCCGATGGCGATGATGATCATGTTGATCACCAGTGCGACCACCGGCTTGCGGATGAAAAGATCGGTCAGGGCTTTCATGGTGTGCCTGTTCTGCTCAGGGCTGATCAGTTCGTTCGATGCCGCCGTGTCCGTTCCGGCGTGTTGAGTCGTCCGCCTCGGGTTCACACGCCGAAACGTGCGTGTGTCACATTGTCTTCGCAGGCTCGACGGGCTTCTCGTTGCTCGACTTGTCGTTGCCCAGCGACGGAGCCTGTGCCGGGTTGCCCGGGCCTCCGGAGCCCGGACCGGGCTGGCCCGCGTCAGCCGCGGGCATGACCAATGCACCCTCGCGCAGCTTGAACGATCCGCTCGAGGCGATGATCTCCCCCTCGCTGACGCCCTTGAGCACGATCACATCCGAGCCGATCACCGGGCCAAGCGTGACAAACTTCTGCACCGCTCGCATCACGTCGGTCTTCTTCCCCTCAGGGCCCTCGCTGACGGTCTTCACCGTGAAGACCTGGTCCGCATACGTCGCCTTGCGCACGGCCGTCACCGGGATCACCACGTATGGCTTGGGCTCTTCCACCGGCACGCGCACCTTCACGAACATTCCTGCACGCAGCTTCCCCTCCCGGTTGTCCACCACCGCCCTCACGCGCACGTTCCGCGTCTGGTTGTTCACCGATGCGTCGATCGCCGCCACTACGAGCTGGATCTCCGTCGCCCCGCTGCCCATCGAGCCCGTCGCGTCGAGCGCGCCGCTGACCTTTGTTCCCGTGCCGATGCGCGAGAGAAACTCCTGCGGGATCGCGAAGTCGATGAAGATCGTGTCGGCGACCTCCTGCAGCGTCACGATCGCGTCGTTGCCGCCCATGCCCATCTGCTGCGGCAGGAACTGCCCCTCGTGCACCGTGCGGATCCCCGCGCGGGCACGGAACGGCGCCCGGATCGTGTGCTTCTCCAAACGTGTCTGCACGCGCTGGATCCGTGCCCTCGCCTCGTCGACGGAGGCGATGTTGCGAGCCCGCTCCGCGGTGGCCTTTTCCATCTCCGCGCGGGCGCGGTCAACCTCCATCGCCGAAGTGGCACGCGACGTCAGGGCCGCCTCCTGCCGCCTGTACTCCGCCTCCGTCAGGCGGATCCGCGCCTCGACCACCGCGACATCCGCCTCCGCGACGCGCAAGGTCGCCTCGGCGCTGCGCAGCTCCGCCCGATCGGTCGAGTCGTCAAGCTGCACCAGCACCTGCCCCTGCTCAACGATCGCCCCCGAGTCGAACCCCACTTTGCGCACCACGCCCTCGACCTCGTTCTTCACCGTCACGCTGCGCAGCGCTACAACCGTCCCCACCAGGTCGCTCATCGGCGCCCACAGCGTCGTCCGCGCGGGTTCGAGCTTCACCGCCGTCGGCGGCTCCATCTGCGGGGCGTTCGCTGCCTTCGCGATATCCGACCGCTTCCACAGCCACAAACCACCGGCGCCCAGCCCCAGCACGCCGAACAACGCCACGCCCGCGACGATCGAACTCGTTCTCACTTCACACCTCGCTTGCCCGCCCGCCCGGTCTGATGTCCCGTCACCGCCCCCCGCCCTGTTCTGCGCACGTTTCGCTTCGCCATCACGCGGCGTGCGCCCGGTTTCTTTGCCCTCGCTGCGTTTCCGTCGGCGTCATCGAGCAGTTGCTCAAGCACGCTTCGCATCTTTGATAAGCGCGACTCGCTTGGTGACCGCAGCCCGAAGATCATCCCAAGCCACAGCCCGTGCACCGCCAGGTGGACCAACTCCCCCGCGCCGGGCCGAAGCTCATCGCTCTCGACCAGCGCCACCACCTCGTCGTGCAGATTCCGCAGCGGCTGAAGGTGCTTCTCGTCGTGCACCAGCGCGGCGATCAGCACGCGGTTGCCCGTGCGCTCGTCCTCGTCATTCACGCACCGCCCGCTCATGCACAGCCCCATCATCGCCGCGACGGTGGGGGAGGCGTGCCCCTCAGTGCCCAGCCGCTCGCGCAGGGCCATGAACTCCGATTTCCAGCGCTCGACGTGCCGGGTCACCATCGCCAGCACCAGCGCGTCTTTGCTGGGGAAGTGGTGCAGCAGCCCCGCCTTGCTGAGCCCCGCGACCTTCGCCACCGCGCCGATGGTCACCCGCCCCATCCCCTCGCGCAGCACCACCTCGTGCGCCGCGTCGAGCATCTTCTCCAGATGCTCGGCCCGCGCGTCCTTCGCTCCCGCCCCATCGGAACGCTCACGTTTGATCCCGCCGCGTGACAAGCCGAATCCTACCGACCGTCTGGTCGGTCGGCAACAAGACCAAACCGCATCCGCACGCTTTTCCGCCCGATTTCGTCGTTTCGAAACACAAACACAGGAAATCACCGGGGTCGCAGGTTGCTCCCGCGGGCTTCCGGTCGTGTTTCAAACATTCTGTAAGCGCAGCATGACGTGAACAACGCGCCGCGTTCACGCGATGGTGATCGGTTCAGCCTGACAACCAACTCACACACCCGCCGCCGCCAGGCCTGCTTTCCCGATCACCCGCTCGGCATACTCGTTCATCGCGTCGCGCAACTGCTCGAAACTCTCCAGCACGTAGTAAATCGGCTGGTAGTGATCGATCTCAAACGGCGTCGAGCAGACCCGCTCCAAATCAAACGGCCGCCACTCCGGCACGGGCCTCGTCGAGCACGGCTTGGCGCTCTCCGGCCCGTCCACCTTCTTCTCCCACTGCCCCGTCAGCGAGTACGCGCTCTCCGCGTGGCTGCTCACCAGCCCGCTGCCGTAGACCTTCACCTGCCCGTCCTCGCGGATCAGCCCGAACTCCACCGTGAACCAGAACAGCCGCCCCAGCCGCTCGATGTGCTCCGGATCATCGCACATCAACGCCGCCTTGCCGTAGGTTTGCAAGAAGTCCGCGAAGACCTTCAGCGTGTGCAGCGGCACATGCCCGAAGACGTCATGGAAAATGTCCGGCTCGGGCAGATAGTCCATCACCTCACGCGGGCGGATCAAAATCGTCGTCGGAAACTCCCGCTGCGCCAAACACGCAAAGAACGCCTTCGCCGGCAGATACCCCGGCACGCCATAGCTCGCCCACTTGCTCTGCGCTTGCAAAAACTTGTTCACCCCGTCGAGCTTCTCGCCCTTCTTCTTCACCACCCCGTTGGCAACCGTGATGTCCTTCGTCAGGACCAAGTCGTCCAAAAGCGGGATCCGATCTCCCGACAAGCGGAGCACCTTCATCCCCTCGATGAACTGCCGGCTGACCTGTTTCTCCAGCACGCTCCACCGTCGCGTGAACAGCTCATGCCACACGTCGTGATTCTCGGGGGTGTATTTCTCATACCCCTGCGTGATGTAGAACTTGTCCGCGTCCACATCCTCGCACCGCATGTTCGGCGCCGCGTCTGCCGCCGCCTGGGCATTGCGTGCTTCGTCGCTGTCGATGATGTTGTTGTAGTTGATGTCTTTGCGCATACACCACACTCCGCGACGATGAATCGGTCGTACCCTGACGATCCCGGACGCCGCCGAGCCAGCATCCCTCACCTATTCCCCGATCCCGCCTTTCGCTGATTCCCAAACAAAAACCCCAACCTCACCCCTAAGGGAGTATACATCGTCTTGAGCAACCGTGTGGGTTCAGGGGACGAAAGGTGTACCATCAGACGACCAGACGCACGCCGATGGAAAGCCCATGATCAAACCCCGCCTTTTCACCTCGACCACGCCCTCAGGTCTTTCACCCATGCCGTGCCGTCGGCGGAGTGTGCCAACCCTCCTGGCAACCCTGGGTCTTGGTCTGTCCCTCGCGATGACCGGCTGTCAGCAGGGCGACGAGGTTCAATCGCCCGTCACGCTCCAGCCCATCCAAGCCCCGGGCAACGTCACCATCCTCGCGCCGACGGTCCAGCCGATCATCAAGCCGGACCCCGCGAAGGAAGCCCGCCGCGACGCGAACATCATCCGTCAACAGACGCAAACGATCGTCTCCGATCTCTCCACGCGCAAGCGCACCTACGCCCAGCTCACGCCCTACGAGCGCGAGCTGCTCGACATGCTCATCGCCACCGGCAAGGTCCCGGGGCTTGAGAAGGCCAAAGACGTCAAGTAATCCCGCCGCTGTCACAACACCGGTCGTTTACGCTTCGCGACCGTGCAGTTCGGGCATCTTCCGCAGGTATTCAACCGCGGCGGGGTGCGTGCTGTGCAGGAACCGCTCGTACGCCCCGTCGTACACCACGCGCCCCTGATCCAGCATCACCACCCGCGGCCCGAGCCTGCGCAGCAAGTCCTTGTCGTGCGTGACGACGATGCTCGTCCGCTTCGCCTTTCCTTCCACGGGCGTTTCGCCCTGCCGGGCGCGGTGGTGGACGTTCCAGATCAGTTCGTGGATCTGCGCCGAGATCACCGGGTCCAGCCCCGTCGTCGGCTCGTCATAGAACAGCACCAGCGGGTCGGCCGCGATCGCCCGCGCGATCGCCACCCGCTTGGCCATCCCCCCGGAAAGGCTGTCGCGGTCCTTGCCGATGACGTCGTCGACATCCAGCGCCGCCGCCGCGATGCTCTCGCGCACGCGTTGGGCGATCTGCTCCTCGCTCATCCCCGCGTGCTCGCGCAGCCACAACGCGATGTTGTCAAAGACCGTCCCGCTGAACAGCGCGTTGCGCTGAAAAACAATCGACCACGCCAGACGCACCTCATCAAGCCGATCGTCGTCGATCTCGTTCAGATCGACCATCGGCGTATCGGGCTTGGTGTGATCGACCACCGCGACGGTCCCCTCGCTGGGGATCATCAGCCCCGTCAGGTGATCCAGCAGCACGGTTTTGCCGCCGCCGCTGGCGCCGACGATCGCCACCAAGTCGCCCGCGTTGACCTTGAAATCAATCTCCCGCAAAACCTCGCGCTCGCCAAAGCGCTTCGTCAGCGAGCGCACGGCGATCTCCGGGCTGCCGATGTTCAGCGGGTACAGCGTCATGTCCGCACGCCGGCGTTTCACAGTGCTTCAGCATAGCCCGCGCACATTCCCCCGCCCCCGCCCCCTCCCGTGCCACCGATCACGCGCAGCGCGATCGGTGCCTTCCTTGCTGAACACATACACTTCCCCGTCGTGATCAACCTCGACAACAACGCCACCACGCAGCCCACGCCGCAGGTCGTGCATTCGGTGCAGAGCGCGCTGACCGAGCACTGGCACAACCCCAGCTCGGTCCACCGCGCCGGTCAGGCCGCCCGTCGAGTGGTCGAGCTCGCTCGCGAATCCCTCGCCCGTCTGGTCAACGTCCGCCCGAAGCTCCTCACCTTCACCTCCACAGGCACCGAGGCGATCGACCTGGCTATCCGCGGCTCACTTTGCACCCTCCCCGCCGACCGGCGCGTTTTCGCCACCACGCCCGTCGAGCACAGCGCCGTCCGCGAGATCGCCGACCAGCTCCGCACCCGCGATGAAAGCTCGGTCCTCACCCTCCCCGTCGATCACGCCGGCCGCGTTGACCTCGCCCGCGCCGAAAGCCTCCTCACACGCTCCGTCGGGCTGCTCAGCGTTCAGTGGGTCAACAACGAGACCGGCGTCATCCAACCCCTCCACGCCCTCGCCAGCCTCTGCGAAAGCCGCGGCATCCTCCTTCACGTCGACGCCACCCAATGGGTCGGCAAGTGCCCAACCAACCTTTCACCAACCGACGAAGAGCTTCTCGCGGGCGAATCCGATCCAGCCGCCGGTGTCCTCCGCTGCGACTATCTGACCTTTTCCCCGCACAAGTTCCACGGTCCCAAAGGCGTCGGCGTCCTCGTCACCCCCGCCGCCGCCCGTCCACGCCCGCAAATCCTCGGCACGCAAGAATCCGGGCGTCGCGGCGGCACTGAGAACGTCCCCGGCATCGCCGGCGCGGGCGTCGCCGCACAGCAAGCCCTCGACTGGCTCAGCGACGATTCGAACATCCGCGCGCAGCAAGCCCTCCGCGACGAGTTCGAGCGCGCGGTCCTGCAAGCCTGCAAGGGCAGCGTGGTGAACTCCGCCGGCGCTCCGCGCATCTGGAACACCACCAACATCGCCTTCCCGCGCCTCGAAGCCGAGGCCATCCTGCTCGCCCTGAGCGAGCGCGGGCTGTGCGCCTCCGCCGGCGCCGCCTGTTCCTCGGGTTCACTTGAACCTTCACCGGTCCTGCTGGCGATGGGCATCGACCCGAAACTCGCCCACGGCTCCGTCCGCTTCTCCCTCTCTCGCTTTACCACCAAGGCCGAGATCGATGCCGCCGCGAGGATCACCATCGACGCCGTGGAAAGGCTCTCCCTCGTTTTGCCGAACTGAAACCGTGACAACGCCCTGAAACCGCCGGGCCATTCATCCCTACGATGGGGGGCTATGAGCAAGAACCCATACGACCCGAACTCGTTTTCACAGCCCAACGCCTACGGCACCCCGTCCCAGGCTTCCATGCGCCCGATGTCGCCGGGCTATGCCGATGATGCCGTGCTTCCGCCGCCGTCGCGCACCAGCATCCTCGCCATCACCTCGCTGGTGCTTTCGCTGATCTGCTTTGTCCCGACGCTCAGCGTCCTCGCCGTGCTCCTCGGCGCGCTCTCGCTGATCTTCATCCTCAACTCCAACGGCCGGCTCTCCGGGCGCGGCTTCGCCATCGGCGGCATCGTCCTGGGCCTCATCGTCACCGCCTTCCAGGTCGCCCTGCTCATCGGCGCCTCGTCGCTGGTCAACGCGATGCTCCGCTCCGCCTCCGCTCCCTACGTCGCCCTCGAATCCGGCGATACCAACCAGCTCCGCGCCTACCTCAGCCCCACCGCGTCGACATCCGTCACCGACGAGCAGATCAAAACCTTCGCCGCCTCCGTCAAGCAAGTCGGCGGCAAGGTCGTCCCCTTCAACGGCAACCTCTTCACCGCCTATTCGATGATCCGCGGCGTGGCCGACCGCTTCACCCCCAACGTCCAGAACCGCCTCAACACCGCACAGGCTCAGAAGAGCACCACCGGGCGCGACTTCTTCCCGCTCTTCGTTCAGTTCGAGAAAGGCTCTGCCATCGTCCTGTTCGAGTTCAACGCCCCCAGCCAATCCTCGCCTCCCAGCGGTTTCGCCTTCTCCGACTTCCTCCGCGGCAACATCACCAACATGGGCCTCATCGCACCCGACGGCAGCGAGATCTGGCTCGTCCCCGACGCTGCTCCGGGCACACCGCCCGCCCTGCCCCCGGCCTCAACGCCCGCACTCCCCGAGAAACCCGTCAAGGCCCCGCCGGGCTCGGTCTGATCTCGCCGCAACTCACGTGAAATAACGCAGGGCGGGCCCGACGCGTCGGGCCCGCCCTGTTTGTTTCCAGTCCCTTCACCCATCGCGGCTCTCCGCGGCGGATGCCGACCGATTCAGCGCCCACCCTCGATCGCCACGATCAGCGAAACCTCGTCCGAGAGCGCGCCCTCGGCGATGTACTTGTTCATGCCGAAGTCCGACCGCTTGAAGCTGAAGCGGGTCTCGAAGCCCGCGACCGTCACGCCGGGGGCCATGCCCGGGCCCTCGCCGGTCTTTTCGACCTTGACGGTGATGGGCTTGCTCTGCCCGCGAACGGTCAGGGTGCCCGCGACGTCGAAGGTGTTCTCGCCGGTCTTCTTCACCGAGGTGCTCTTGAAGCTGAAGGTGGGGAACTCCTTCGCGGAAAAGAAGTCCTGGCTGCGGATATGGTCGTCGCGCTTGCTGTTGCCGGTGTCCACCGAGGCGGTCTTGACGGAAACATCGATCATCGACTTGTCGCTGCCGTCGAGCAGGAACGAGCCGGAGATGTCGTTGAAGCGCCCGTAGAAGTTCGAGGCCTTCAGGTGCTTGATCCCGAAGATTACCGAGGCGTGGACGGGGTCGACCTTGAAGGCCCCGCCCGCCGCCGCCTGCGTCTTGGCGCTCTCCTGCGCCGCGTTGACGCTGTTGCCAACGGTCAGGGCCGCCGCGCCAACCACCGCCGCCGAGAGTGCAAACGCCGAGAACGTCCGAATCGTCTTGTTCTTCTGCATGGTTCAAACTCCGAACGAAGCACCGGGTCACTGATGCGCACGGCACACCCGCACGCGCACCACGCCCGAACCCCGAACTGCGAAGGACCATAGACGAAGACCAAACCCCGCAGGTTCAGTCTCCGAATCTACGGAGATCGACCAAATCCACGAATCTGAACCCGAAAGACATACGGGAAACCCCTTGCCGATCCCACACCTTGTTCATTTTCGACCAAAACAGGCTCGCTTTTCTCGGCCTTTGGTTTAGGCTTAAGCCGTTGTGTTTCCACGCCAGCGCCATGGCGTGGCTTGTGAGAAGGAGATCGGTTGTGAATATGTCGAAGTTCGGAAGCGTCGCGGCCTTGGCCGCGGGGGTTGTGGCTGTGGTGTCGAGCGCTGCCAGCGCTCAGACCGCCAGCATCGTCGCCTCGCGCGACAACACCCTGTACCAGACCACCTCGGGGAACACCTCCAACGGTGCGGGGGACGGGATTTTCTCAGGGCGAAACCGCGGCGGGACGATCCGGCGCGGTCTGGTCTACTTTGACCTTTCCGCCATCCCCGCCGGGTCGATCATCACCGGTGCCACCCTGCAACTGAGCTTCCAGCAGGGTCAGGGCACCGCCGCCGCCAACATCCACCGCTCGCTCGCCAACTGGGGCGAAGGGACCAGCAGCGGCTCCGGTCAGGGTGCACCCGCCACCACCGGCGACGCCACCTGGCTCTTCAGCTTCTTCAACACCACCTCATGGACCACCCCGGGGGGCGACTTCGTCCCCGTTGCCTCCGCCACCGGCGGGACGCCCAACGGCGGCTTCGTGCAGTGGTCTTCCGCCGGTCTGCTCTCCGATGTGCAAGGCTGGTATTCGGGAACCCTGAGTAACTTCGGCTGGTTCATTCTCGGCGACGAGTCGGGCAACCAGACGGCCGACCGCTGGGGGTCTCGCGAGGTCGCGGGGGGTGCGGAGTTCGCCCCGACGCTGATCGTCAACTACGTCATCCCGGCCCCGGCCGCAGGGGTGGGGCTGGCGATGCTGGGGCTGACGTTGAGCCGTCGCCGCCGATAAATCCGATCAGATCGTTCAAAAGTGAACCCAAAGCCCGGCATGCCGGGCTTTTTTCAATTGATTTTGAAAACAAGCTGGATCATTTCAATGATTTCAACGTAAAATGAAAGTATGAGCACGAAACGGCGCAGCACGGGGTTGGCGGAGTCGCAGGACCGGCTGATTGCCGCGTGGGGGCAGATGGGTTCGACGTGGGGGATCAGCCGAACGATGGCGGAGGTTCACGCGCTGCTGTACATCACGGGACAGGCGCTGTGCACCGACGATGTCATGGCGCGGCTGTCGATCAGCCGGGGCAACGCGAGCATGAGTTTGCGGGCGCTGGTGGACTGGGGCGTGGTGCAGCGTGAGCATCGTCGCGGCGATCGCAAGGAGTACTTTGTTGCCACCAGCGACGTGTGGGTGATGCTGCAGTCGATCCTTCGTGAGCGGATGAAGCGTGAGATTCATCCGGTGCTGGCGAACCTGTGCGAGATCCGCGACGAGTCGGGGCAGGTGGGCACCTCGGCGACGGGTCTGGAGAACGCCGAGGATGACAGCGACGAATCGGTTGAGGAACACCATCGACGCCTTGACGATCTCATCGCGCTCGTGCGCGTCATCGACGAGATGGGCACCAAGCTGTTGGCGCTGGACCCGCAGCTCATGAAGCAGACGGCCATGGCCCTGGCGGGTGGCGGGTTTGACGAAACGCCCGCGCGCAGCGGCGGGAGGGGCAACTGATGCCACAGACATTGCACGATTCACCAGTCGAATCCCCCGCGTGCGAGAACACGGCGCAGGCCCTGCTGGCGATGCGCTGGTCGCTCTCGCGGAGCGACCAGGGCGAAGGCGAGCTGGAAATCCGCGTGACCGACGGGCCTTCGGGCGGCGGCTGCGATGGTTCATGCTGGTGCGTGGCGATGATGAACGGGCGCGTGCTGCGCGAAGGGCCCGCGACGAAGATCACCGATGCGACGAATCGCCAAATCCACATCGATGCGCCGGGGCTGGTGGCGGCGAGCGTGTGCTTGAGCGAGGGGCAGGCGCAGGGCGCGACGCTGCTATACGCTCGAACGGCGATGCTGCGCGAGGTGGGCGTGCAGGGCGGACAGGCCGACGCACCAAGGCTGGTGCGCTGGGCGGGGTGAGCGGGTTTTTCGTGAAACGAAGAACGCGTGTGAAGGGCCCGGTTCTGGAGCGCCGGGACCACCCGTGAGCTTTACGCAACCTGCGCCAGCGGCGCGTCGACCGCCTGCTGATTGCTCTGCGCGAACTCCACCGCGACGGTCTGGGCCTCGCCTTGGATGCCCAGCGCACGCACGACACGGGCAAAGACGAGTTGATCTTCACGCACGATCGGCGTGTTGGACCACGAGATCGCCAGGCGAAGAGTCTCTCCCGGGTTCAGCAGACGCGGCGAATCGACGCGCAGCAGCGCGCCGGTGACCGATACGTTGCTGGTGCGGGCGCTGAGGGCCCGGCGTGCGGTGGGGACAACCACCTTGCACGGGCGGTCAACATCGAGTCGGACATGCCGACGACGATCCGCGGGTGAACCCATCGGTGCGTGCGGGTCGGGGTGTTCGTGGCTTCGGCTGATGTTCACCCCAGTGCTATCGGACATTCGACTGCTTCACTTCAGGGCCCGGGCGCACCTTCGCCATTGGCGTTGTGCCGCGGCGTGGTCGGGGCATGGTCGGTGCACGCGGATTCGGTGGGTTTCGGGCCGGAGAATCGGACCGCGGCATTGGCTGGGTTCATACGATCGCGGTGGCATGATGCCGCCGGAAGTGAACATCCCGCTCAACCCGCTCTCGATGACCGGCGAGGAGTTTGCTCAGCGCTGGAAGCGCGCGGGAATCCCCGGCGGGCGACCTCGCGCGCTGGAGGCGTACGCGGCGTTCTACCGCGAGGGCGTTTTGATCCCCGAGTTGAAGCTCGACGAGCGGGCGCTGGGCATCGGCGCGGTGGTGCGCACGCACACCAGCGAATCGAACGAGGGCACGGTGCTGAAGTTCACCCAGCGGGTGCCGAAGTCCTTGGCCACAGCGTTGGCCTCGGCGGCGGTGACAAGCGCGGTCGAACGAGCCGAGCACCAGCCCGACGCATCGGCGAGCCTGAGCCTACCCGTTCATGCCACTGCGGCTGAAGTCGCGACGGTGGAGACCGAGAGCGTGGTGATCCCGATGGTGGGGCGCAAACGCGAGCTGAGCTACACCATCTGCGTCAGTTCGCAGGTCGGCTGCGCGATGGGGTGCGTCTTCTGTCAGACGGCCCAGATGGGTTTGCTTCGGCACTTGACGCCTCAGGAGATTGTCGCGCAGTGGTGGGCCGCGAGGCACATGGTGCAGCGCCCGGACGCGAACGCGCCGATAGACAACATCGTCTTCATGGGCATGGGCGAGCCCTTGGACAACTTCGACAACGTGGTGAAGGCCATCGAGATTCTCACCGACCGGCGCGGGCCCGCTTTGGCGATGCGGCGGATCACCATCTCCACCGTCGGACGTGTCGACGGGATTGAGCGGCTCATGGAGCAGGTGCAGAAGCCCGGCTGGCATCAGTTGGGCCTTGCGGTGAGCCTCAATGCGCCGAGCGATTCGGTGCGGTCGGGGATCATGCCGATCAACCGCGCGTGGAACATGGGCGAGCTGCGGAAGCGTCTGTGCGCGTGGGGGAGCGCCAGCCGGGCGCACCTGTGTCTTGAGTATGTGCTGATCCCGGGCGTGAACGACGGGCCCCAGCATGCCGCGGAACTGGCGGCGTATGTCCACGGCGAGGAGTTCGAGAACCGCCGGGCGATCTTTGGTGAGGGTGAGGAGCCGGGCTTTGATGATGCGCAGGTTGCGCGGTATCCCGGCGCGTCTCTGCGCGGGCTTGTGAATCTCATTCCGTACAACCCGCGCGAGCAATCGCCCTGGCGCGCGCCGACGGAGGACGAGGCGGAGCGGTTCATGCAGTGGCTGCGTGGGCTGGGTGTGTATTGCAAGCGGCGGCGGACGAAGGGGCGTGATCAGATGGCCGCGTGCGGGCAGCTTGGGAATCTGGAGTATCGCCGAGCGGGGAAGAAGCCGCTGACGAAGTGAGCGTGGGCAAGGATGCAGAAGGGCCGAGGAAGCATGGGCATGACGCCGATGGGCATGGTGCTGGTGATGACGGGCGGCGCGCTGGGTGCGGCGGCGCGGTACGCGATGGTTGACCTGATCAAGCCGAGCGCACCGGGCTTTCCGCTCGGGACGCTGCTGGTGAACCTGCTGGGCTGCGCGCTCGTTGGTGTTCTGGCGGGGGCGATGGGCGTTTCGCCCCTGAGCGGAAAGGCGAGCGGCAACGTGTGGCTCTTTCTCGCGACGGGCGTGCTGGGCGGGTTCACCACGTTCAGCGCCTTCGCGATCGAATCAACGCAGCTTCTCAAGGACGGGCGCGCGTGGGCGGCGCTTAGCTATGTGCTGCTGAGCACGGCGCTGGGCGTCACGCTGGCGATGGGGGCGATGGTGGTGACGGAGAAGGTCGTGCGATGAGGCAACGCTTTGGTCAGAGCTTCTTCATCGCGTCCACCAGCGTGTCGATGTGCTGTGTGGTGTGGGCGGCGGAGATCTGGCACCGCAGGCGTGCGTGACCCTCGGGGACCACCGGGTAGCCGAAGCCGATGACGAAGACGCCCAGCTCGAGCAGGCGTTTGCTCATCGCGATGGCCTTGGCGGTGTCGTGCACGATCACGGGGCAGATGGCGGTGGGGCTGGGCAGCACATCAAAGCCCGCGGCCTTGAACTTCTCGCGTGCGTACCGCACGTTGTCCTTCAGGCGCTGCACGCGCTGCGGCTCGCGCAGCATGATCTCGATGGCCTTGTTCGCGCTGCACGCAACCGTGACAGGCAGGGCGTTGCTGAAGAGCGTCGGCCGCCCGCGCTGGATGACCAGGTCGATGGCCCGGCGCGGACCGGCGATGAACCCGCCGGCGCCGCCGCCGAGGGCCTTGCCCAGCGTGCCGGTGAAGAGATCGACGCGGCCTTGGGTCGAAGTGGGAGCGCCGACGGGATCGACCATGTTCCAGTGTTCGTGCGTGCCGCGCCCGGTGGTGCCCATGACGCCGTGCCCGTGCGAGTCGTCGACGATGAGGATGGCGTTGTACTGATCGCAGAGGCGGCGCATTGCGGGCAGGTCGGCGATGGAGCCTTCCATGGAGAAGACGCCGTCGGTGACGACCCAGATCTGCCCGGTGACGTCCTTACTCGCGCGGGCTTTCTGCAGGGCTTCTTCGAGCGAGCCCGGGCCGGTGAGCAGGTTGTTCTTGTAGAGGCCCTTCTGCACGCCCTTCTTGATGACCGTCGCCAGGCGGATGGCGTCGATGATGCACGCGTGGTTGAGCTCGTCGGAGATGATGCAGTCGCCCGGCTCGCAGAGCGTGGGGAAGAGCGCCTCGCTGGCGGTCCAGGCGCTGACGAAGGTGTACGCGCTTTCGGTGCCCATCATGCGGGCGATGGAGTGTTCGAGCGTTTCGTGAGGCGTGAAGGTGCCGCAGATGAAGCGGACCGAGGCGGTGCCCGCGCCGTAATCGCGCAGGGCCTTGATGCCCGCTTCGATCACCTCGGGGTGATTCGCCAGGCCCAGGTAGTTGTTCGAGCAGAAGCACAGGGCCTTGCGATTCTTGCCGTCGGGCCCGCGCATGACGATCTCCGCGTCCATCGGGCTGTCGAGCATCTGCAAGTGCTTCCACAAGCCCTCGGCCTTCAACTGCGCCAGCAGCTTGTCCGTGCGGTTGTCAAAGGTCGCGCTGTGCGCATGACCGGCGGCGGAGTTGGTCGTGGTGGCGGTGGCGGTGGTCATGGTCGTGCTTCCGTGGGTGTTCGGTTCGGATGGACGAAGTTCAGTTCAGCAGGATCTCGACGGTCCCCACGCCGCCGACGACGCAACTGATCACGCCGTTGAGCGTGAAGAAGACCAGCGGCAGGCCCTTCAGGCCGCTGCGTGCGAGGATGACGTGCTCCAGCACGAGGCACGCGCACGCGAAACCGGCGGCGGCAAAGTAAATCGCGTTCAATCGCGGATCGATCAGTCCGACGGCGATCAGTGCCCCAGCCGCGATGACGTGCAGAGTGCGGGCGAGCAACGCCGCCCCGCGTGAGCCGAGCTTCGCGGGGATGCTGTGCAGCGCGATCCCGCGGTCGAAGTCTTCGTCCTGCAGGGCGTAGATCACATCAAAGCCCGCGACCCAGCAGGTGATCATGATGCACAGGGCGTAGAGCGACCAGACGCTCGTGAGCGCCGCGGGATTTACCGCGAGTGCGGCGGCGAGGGGCGAGATCGCCAGCGCGCTGCCGAGGAGCACGTGGCACAAGGCCGTGAAACGCTTGGCGAATGAGTAGAGCGCCAGCCAGCCCAGCACGGGGAGGCACAGGTACGTCGGCCAGGGGTTCTCGAAGAAGAACCAGAACGCGGCGGCGCCGGTGATGAAGAGCAGCGCGGAAGCAACAGTGATGCCCAACGCTGCGGGAACGCTGAGCTGCCCGCTGGCGATCGCTCGCCGAGCGGTGCGCGGGTTCATCGCGTCGTACCGCGCGTCGGCCAGACGGTTGACCATCATCGCCCACGTGCGCGCGAAGACCATGCACGCGACCACCAACGCCATTTGCCCGGCGAAGCGTTGAACGCTCGAACCCGGGACCGAGCGGTCCCACGCCATGACCGCGCCCAGCACCGCGAAGGGCAGCGCGAAGACCGAGTGGTGCAGCTTGATGTCCGACGCAGCGAGCTTCAGTGAGCCCAACACCCCCGCGCCCGAAGTGTTTCCCGGGCGCACGCCGGGCCCGTTGGGGGCCGAGGGATCAATCTGCGTGCTGGATGCGGACATTCGCGGTGATCGTAGGTTCACGCTCCGAACGACGGTTCGTCAGCACGCGCCCGCAAATGAGTCACCCGCCGCACGTTCGGCGGCTGTTCATAGCTTCACTCACCTACCCCGCACGGGTGATCGCCGCAGACGCGGGGAACGCGGCCTTGAACCGGCGCGAACCGGACCAGATACTTGTGCGTAGGATAGTTGTTAGAACAGACAAACGCGGCCCGGGGCACAGCAAGGCCAAGCAGGCAAGCAAACGAACCCGAGCCCCGCCCGTCGCCGACGCGAACACGATCATCGAAACCAACCATCGAAAAGGAGAACCCATGATCACCATCCGCAAAGCCAACACCCGCGGCACCACACGCATCGGCTGGCTCGACTCCAAGCACTCCTTCAGCTTCGGCCGGTTCTACGACCCCGACTTCTCAGGATTCAGCAACCTCCTGGTCATCAACGACGACACCGTCGCCCCCGCGATGGGCTTCCACACCCACGGGCACGACAACATGGAGATCCTCTCCTATGTCCTCTCGGGTGAGCTGGCCCACAATGACTCCGCCGGCCATCAACGCACGATCACCCGCGGCATGGCCCAGCACATGTCCGCAGGCTCGGGCGTGCAACACTCCGAGTTCAACGCCTCGCGCACCGACCCCGTTCACTTCTACCAGATCTGGATCCTTCCGTCGAAGCGAGACGTCCCACCGGCGTACAACGAACTCCCCTTCGACCCCAGCAAGCGCACCGGCAAGCTCCAGCTCATCGCCTCCGCCACCGGCACAGACAGCACCGGTGAAATGGCCATCGCCTGGAACGCCGACGCGACGCTCTTTGCGAGCATCCTGCCCAAGGGTGCAAGCGTGAAAGCGGTGATCAACGACACCCGCCCGGCATGGGTGCAGGTCCTCCGTGGCGCTGTGCACGTCAACGGCACCGCCGCCGACGCGGGCGACGGCCTCGCCATCGTCGGCGAGCCCGAACTGACCATCACCCAGACCGGTGACGGCGAAGCCGAGGTGCTGGTCTTCGAGCTGGCGAAGCAAGCTCCGAAGACGCGGTAACTCCTCTGGTTGGGCGATCGCTCAACAGAGCAAACGCGCGCCACACAGAGCACAAAAAGAAAAAGACCCCACGCCAATCGGCTTGGGGTCTTTGTGTTTCTCGTTCGTTCGCCAGCCGTGAAGGCCACTCGGTTCGTTCGATCGGTCGGCGGTGAGGCCAAGCCGAGCGATGCCGAGATGGAGATCAACGCTTGGAGAACTGGAACCGGCGGCGTGCACCGGCCTGGCCGTACTTCTTGCGTTCGACGTCACGGGCGTCGCGGGTGAGCATTCCGTGATCGCGGAGCGTCGCCTCGGTGGAGGGGTCGAAGTCCTTCAGGGCGCGGGCGATGGCGAGCTTGATGGCCTGGGCCTGGCCCATGTAGCCGCCGCCGTTGACGCGGATGAAGACCTCAAGCCGACCGGCGGTGTTGGTCGCCTTCAGCGGGGACATCGCGTCGGTGCGGTCGCGCTCCTCGGCGAAGTACTCTTCGACCGTCTTGGCCTTCTTGACCTTGCTCTGCTCGGTGTGGATCAGGACCTTGGCGGTCCCGTCCTTCGGCGCACGCAGACGCACGCGCGCCACGGCCGTCTTGCGACGACCAAGGCCCCACCACCAACCCTGCTTGTCCGCGGGCTTCGGTTGACCGGCCGGACGCTCCGCAACAGCGCTCGACGCGGGGGCAACGGCCACCGGGGCAACCGCCGCCGCGGCCAGGGTCTCGGTCTTCTTCGTCTTGCTCTCAGCCATGGCTTGCTCTCGCAATCAGAGGGGTCGGGGGGTCGGTCGCCCTCGCCTTGTTCGACCTCTCTTGGGTTCTCGTTTCGTTCGTTCGATCCGGTCCTGCTTCTGAAATCACCAACTCACCGTCGATCCGCTTGCAAGGCCCTTCCGAGCCCTCGAATCAGATCTCCAGCTTCGTGGGCTTCTTGTCCTCGTGCGGGTGCTTCGCGTCCGGGTAGATCTCCAGATTCGACAGCATCACCCGCGACAGACGGTTCTTCGGCAACATCCGACGAACCGCGTCGCTGATCAGCCGGTCCGGCTGCTTCTCGCGAACCTGCCCGTACGTCTCGGCCTTCAGGCCACCCGGGTACCCCGAGTACCGCATCTTCAGACGCGTCTGGGCCTTGTTGCCCTTCAGCTCGACCTTCTTCGCGTTGATCACCACGACGTTGTCGCCGCAGTCGACGAACGGGGTGTACTCCGGACGGTTCTTGCCCATCAGAGCGATGGCAATCTCCGCCGCCAGACGACCAAGGGGCTGCCCCTCGGCATCAACGATCCGCCAGGGCTTGCTCGCCCGACCGGGCATCAGATACGTGGTTTCGCGACGCATGAACTCGACTCCTGTCTGCCCTCGTCTCCCTCCGTCTCGCTTCGGACACAATCGTCCAGCCGCGTGACCGAGAAAGAATGTCGGGCGTGCAACGCCTTCGCTCGCGGCCTACCGGGCCGGGCGGGCAACGGTCCAAGGCTTCATGCCCTGTCCCGTCGCAAGCTTGACAATCAACCGCCGGACTCAGCCTGAGCCCAACGGGCCGAAAGTATTGACCACCCGACCCGTCAGGTCAAGCCCCATCGCACCATCGTTCGGGTAGCGTTCGGAAAATCAGCCTCGACATTCAGTTGCACGGCAAGAAGAGGTTGTTGAAGAAGCAGTTGAAATCCCCTTCGTTCACCCCGTTGTTCGTGCAGTCCGGATTCTCCCACAGGCTTGTCCCGTCGTCGCAGGCAATGTCGCACGACGCACCCACCGCCGCCGGCCCAAGCCCCGACTGAAAGAAAAAACCCTCCGACGCGAAGAACCCGTTGTAGTCGCCCTCGTTCACCCCGTTGTTCGGCGCGCTGACCCGCGGCGGCACAACGCCCGCATCGTCCGCGATATCCGCCAGACAGACCGGCGGCACAATCACCGCCTTGCGCATATCCGGAATGATCGCCGGCGTGTTGGCAAAGAAGACCGACCGCTCATCAGCCGTGAAGAGCCCGTCGCCGCTGGTATCGCGCAGGCGATAGATCTTCTTGCCCGAGTTGTCCACCACCAGCAGCGAGCTATCGCTCAGCGCCACAATGTCGAGGATTGAGAACCCCGACTCGTTGCTGGAATAGACCAGCACCGCCTCGCCGGCGTCGTTGCAGTCGCCGTCGTTGTTCAGGTCGCGCAGACGGACAATCTGATCCACGGCCCCGGTAATGACCTGATACGTATAGAAGGCCTGTCCGAAACCGCCACCCGCCGGTCGGATCGGATCGAACTCCATCGCGAATCCTGAGCTCGGCGTAACCCCCGCGCCCGGGCTGGTCCAGTACGAAACGAACTCGTTCGCGTCGTCGCAGTCCCCGTCGTTGTTCAGGTCCTGCAGCTTCCACACACCCGGGAACCCCGCGGTGTTGTTCGATTCGCGCACGAACCCGAACCCGCCCGAGAAGAGAATCTCCTGAGGCGAGTACGTCGTGTTCCCGGGGCCGAGCGGGCCGGCGTTGCAGTACGACACGAGCTCGCCGGCGTCGTTGCAGTCGTAGTTCCCGTTCAGATCACGCAGGCGGAAGACGCCGTCGGTGGGATACGCGACGTTCCCGGCGTTGACAACATAGATCTCGCCGGCGGCGTCAAAGCCCGCGCCGGTCACGAAGCCGAGCTGGACAGGCCAGGGATTGGGCGAGGTTGCCAGGATTGAGCTTTCGCCCGCGTCGCGCGCGTCGTTGTCATGGTTGTTATCTCGGTAACGCAGCACGCGCGTGGCGGCCTGATCCCCAACGATGAGCAACCCGTCGCGACGGATCGACATCGCCGTGGGGTTCAGCGTCCCGGTGGCGTAGATCGTCGCCTCGCTGTTCTCGATCACCCCGTTCTGATTCCGGTCCCAGAGCAGCCAGATCACGTCATTGTCTCGGTCGCCGACCAAAAGTCGAAGACCCACGGCCGGGTCCATCGGCGGCGGGCCACCAAGGGTTCCGGCGCTCACGCACAGCAACGCCGCAACACCCAGCACCATCGGACGCACCGTGCACGCTGAGGCGATGTTCATCATGCACGTGAGCCTACCGCGCCTGAAGCCCGCCGCAAGCCCCCGCGCGCTCAGAGCGACTGTCTCGTCGTCGCCCGCCACGCACCGGGGATCAAGCTCCGCACCCCCGTTCGCCTATCGTCAGGATTCCCATGTCATCCGAGCACACCGACAACGTGAAGTCCGCGCCGATCGAGGTCACGGGCAGTCAGCTTGACGTCGCCAAGGAGATGCTCGTCATGGCCGCCCCGACCGTGGCGACCATGACGTCGTACACCCTCATGCAGTTTGTCGACGGGTGGATGGTCTCGCGGATCACCCCCGCCGACCCGGTCTATCTCACCGCGCAGGGCAACGGCTCGGTCTGGTCCTTCGCGCCCACCTCGTTCTTCATGGGTCTCGTCGGCGTGGTCAACACGTACGTCGCGCAGAACCTCGGCGCGGGGACGCCCCGCAACGGAGCCGCGTACGCGTGGAACGCCATGTGGCTGGGCCTGGCCCTGTGGGCGTGCGTGCTTCTTCCCGCAACCCTCGCGGTGCCGTACGTCTTCGCGAACATGGGCCACGACGCAAAGCTCGTCGAGCTCGAAACCGCCTACGCCCAGGTCCTCCTCCTCGGCGGCATCTTCACCATGACCTCGCGCTCCATCGCGCAGTATTTCTACGGCATGCACCGCCCCGCCATCACCCTCGTCGGCGCACTCGCGGGAAACATCACCAACCTCGTCTTCAACTACTTCCTCATCTTCGGCACCTTCGGCTTCCCCGCCCTGGGTGTCAAGGGCGCCGCCATCGCCACCGTCATCGGCTCTTTCGTCGAGCTCATGATCCCGCTGACGGTCTTCCTCTCCAGCAAGTACAACACCCTCTACTCCACCCGCGCCGCGTGGAGGCCCGACCTGCAACGCATCCGCGAGATCATGAAGCTCGGCTGGCCCCCCGCCGTCATGTTCGGCAACGAGCTGATCTGCTGGGCCATCTTCATGACCTACTACGCCGGTCACTTCGGCGTCAACCACAACAACGCCGGGTGGATCGTCCTGCGCTACATGCACCTGTCCTTCATGCCCGCCGTGGGTTTGTCGTACGCCTGCACCGCGATCGTGGGCAAGTGCCTCGGCGCCGGTCGGCCCGACCTCGTCCCGCGCCGGGCGGCCCTGGGCGTGACCATGGCCATGATCTACATGGGCCTGTGCGCCCTGGCCTTCGTCATCTTCCGCGAAGACCTCGTGCGGGTCTTCGTGCCGGACGAACTGCTTCAGAAGAAGCCCGAGGTCGCCAATGACGTCATCGCCATCGCCGCGGGGCTGATGATCATCGCCGCGGTCTTTCAGATCTTTGACGGGCTGGGCATCACCCTGGTGGGCGTCCTCCGCGGCGCGGGCGACACCGTCTGGCCCGGCGTGGTGACCATCGTCCTCTCGTGGGTCTGCATCCTGGGCCTCGGTGCGGCCCTGACCTTCCTCGTCCCGCACTGGGACCTGAAGAGCAAAGGCCCCTGGATCGCCGCGGCGATCTACATCATCCTGCTGGGCCTAGCCCTCGCCTGGCGCTTCAAAGGCGGCGCGTGGAAGAACATCAAGGTCATCGACCGCCCGATCACCGGCGGTCGTTGAGTTGTTAGACCTTGTCTTCGGTGGCACCGCTCTCCAGAGCCGTGCGCTGGATGCCGTCGCGAACACAAACTCCAAAATCGATCACGAACCGCTCGTCACTTCTCCCGGTTCAACCAACCCCAGCTCCATCCTCAGCCCCGACTCGACCGTCGGGTGTACGAAGATGAATCCGCTTTCCAGCAGCTTCGTGGGAACCACCGCCCGGTCGCGCAGCAGCTCGTCGCTGATGCCCCCCGCCAGCGCACGCACCAGGCCCGCCGGCACGCGCACGAACGCGGGCCTGCGCACCAGCCCGCCGAGGGTTTTCGCAAAGTCGCGGGCGCTGATCGGCTCCGGCGAAACCACGTTCACCGCCCCGTCGAGCGACTCGGTGTGCAACGCGTGCTCGATGGCCCCCAAGGTGTCGTCGAGGGAGATGGTGCTCCAACGCTGAGGCCCGTCGCCAAGCGTGCCCCCGAGCCCGAGTTTGAAGGGGGCGAGGAGGCGGGGGAGCGCGCCGCCGGTGTGCGCCAGCACGATCCCGAAGCGCAGGTTGACCACCCGCCGGCCGTGGACGCGGGCCGGGTTGCTGGCGGCCTCCCACGCGCGCGCAACCTCGCCCAGGGTCGTCTGCGCGCCGTACGAAGCCCGCTCGTCCGCGGGGTTCTTCGCCCCGCGCGTGTCGTAGCCCGCAATCCCCGAGGCGACCAGGAACGTGCGCACGCGCCCGGGCATTGTCGAAAGAGCGCCCGCAATCGTCCGCGTCGTCCGCACGCGCGAGTCGGTGATCGCCTGCAAGCGCGCGGGCGTCCAGCGCCCGGCGGCGATCGGCTCGCCCGCGAGGTGGATCACCGCGTCGAGGTCGGTCAATGCCGCCGCGAGCGTTGGCGAAGGTTTCGAAAGATCGATCTCGCGGACTTCGGTGGGCAGGCCCGGGTCGTGGGCCAGGTTTGCGCGCCCGGGGCGGACCAGGCGCACCACGGCGTGCCCGGCGTTCATCAGGTACGCGCAGAGGTTGCGTCCGATGAGCCCGGTGGAGCCGGTGATGCCGATCTTCAGGCGGGGCAGGTGCGCGAAGCACTCGTGGCGCAGGGTGTCCAGGCGGGTGCGTTCGTGGCGGAAGGCGAACATGCGGCGCAGGTCGCGCTCGATCTTCTTGCCCATGACCAGCGCGCCGAGCGGGCCCATGGGCAGGCGGTACTCGATGTGGTCGGTCAGTTCGCTGGTGGTGTCGGTGATGGGGCGGACGGTGTGGGTGTGGACCCAGTGTGCGAAGGGGCCCGAGAGCTGGCGGTCGGTGAAGCAGACGCCCTCGACGTGGTTCTCGTGCTGGGCGATCCAGCGGAGTTTGAGCGGGCCTTGCTGGATGGCGAGGGTGACGCGGAGATTGGCGAAGTCTCCGACGGCGGATTCGACGCGGACGGATTGCCAGGTTGGGCAGAGGCGCGCAAAGCCGCCCGGGCGTGTGTGGAAGGCCCACAGCGCCCGGGCGGGGACGTGCATGGGTGCCCTGAACTCAATGATGGGCACGTTGGGTTGTCCTTTGCTTGAAGTTGCTTGTGAAGCGGAAGATCAGCGGGTGGGGAGGTTGCGCAGCCCGATGAGTTCGAGCTCGATGGTGACGGGGACGTTGGCGGGGCGGGTGGTGGGGAGGCCCGGGTTGGTCATGTTGAGCTCTTTGGGGACGGTGAGGGTGCGCTTGCCGCCGACCTTCATGCCGATGACGCCGTACTGCATGGCGGCGAACTCACCGGGGAGCCAGATGTAGGGGTTGGTGGCGTCGCGGGACTCGAGGACCTTGCCCTCGGCGTCCTTGATGGTGTAGGTGGTGACGGGGAGGCAGTTGAGCCCGGCGGCTTCGCCCGTGCCTTCTTTGGTGTCGTTGATCTGGAGGGCGTCGACGAGTTGGATGACGAAGACGAGGTCGGCCTTGGGGGGGATGCCCGCGCCGGGGGGCGGGTTATCGCCGTAGGCCATGGCGGCGGGGATGGTGAGCTTGCGGATGCCGCCGACCTTCATGCCGGGGACGCCTTTTTTCCAGCCGGTGATGACGCCGTCGAGCGGGAAGGAGATCGGCTCGGAGCGTTCGAAGGCGGAATCGAAGATAGCGCCGGTGTCTTTGACGGTGCCGTGGTAGAGGGCGACGACGGTGCCGGAGGGCTTGACCTCGTAGCCCTCGCCGATCTTCATGTCCTCGATGATGAGCCCGCCTTCGAGCTCCTGCTTGTTGACGATGGGGAGGTTGGGGACGGGGATGCCCTTGGGGGCGGCGGGAGCGGCGGCGGGGGTTTTCATGTCGGTGGGGGTTGAGGGTTGAGCGGCGGTGCCGGCCTCGGCGGGCTTGTCGCTCGCGGGGGAGGGGTTGGCGGGGGTGGCGGGGGTTTCGGGCTTTTTGTCGGGTTCGTTGGTCAGGGCGAGGGCCGGTGCGGAAAGGCCGGCGAAGAGGGCGAGGGTCAGCGAGAGGGATTGTGCAGAGCGACGGGTCATGACCTTGGTCCTTGCAAAGGGGGTTGCGAACGGGCGCGTACCGGGCAGGAACGAAGTTGCCCGGTGCGACGGGGGAGAGGATAGGAGTGGTGGGGGAGGGGCGATGAAGTGGTTTAACGCCGGCACGTGGTGGCGCAGATCAAGCCGACGACGAAGACGCGGATCGATTTGGGATTGTCACTCGGAGATCCGAAGCTGGTCAGGGGCGGCGACAAGAGATTGCTCGCCACCGGCGGGTTCGAAAAGAAGGACCGCATCACGCACCGGATCGAGGTGCGGAGTGTGGAGGAGATCGATGAGGAGTTGGTTGGATGGATGAGGGGTGCGTATGAGCGGGGGTGAGGGGAACGGAGAGATGTTCGGCGTCGAGCCCAGTTCCGCGAAGCGTGCAGCGCTCGATTACTCGAACGCGATCGCGCACCCGGTGGTTGTTGATCTGGCAGCGAGATACCGGAGTCGGAGAGCGACGAATGCGGCTTCCGGATTGGATTGCCAAGGCAGGCCGCGGGTTGCCGGCTTCTCGAGCAACTTGATCAGCAGTTCATCGTGGATAGACATTTCTGGGGGGATCTTCAAAGCTGCGCTCACGGTGCTCAGCTCTCGAAGGAGCACGAAAGATGACCCGACGCTGGTGAACTCATGCTCGGCGTCGGCTGCGGGATCGCGAACCCACAGTGGCTCCTGAAACTCAAGGGGGATGTAAAAGCCGGTGTGATCCTCGTGGTGGATCAGATGTGCCGTGGCGTTGAGGCTCACGGCGTGTGCGGCGTGCGTGCTGGGGACGCGCTGCAGGACGTGCTCGGTGAGTTCGGCGTGTTGCCAGTTCATCAACGAAGCACGCACGAGCGGGTCACGGTTCTCGGCTTCGGGTTTGAGACGCGCGTTGAATCGATCAGGTTGGTCGGTGTTGGCGACCAGAGCGGCCCGGCGGAGTTTGTGAAGCCAGCCATACGCGCCGAGCTCGAGAGAGTCATCGTCGTGTGCGCGGACACGGGGCGTTGTTTGCGACGAACTCAAGCCCAGTGCCTCAATGACGCGGGATGAGATCACCGCGAATCGCTCGCGGGCCTTTGTGGGCAGTGTGCTGGTGTGAACGAGTGAGGCGACGAGTCCCATGTGGAGATCCGAGTGCGGGGTTGTGAACGTGCCGCATGAGCATTCGAATGGCTCATCGCTTCAGCGGCGGGTTGATGTCGAGTGGTGCCGACTCGGGTGCGAGGGGCAGAAAACTGGACAGCGCTGAGAGAAGGAAATCACGGCGGAGATCGGTGGCGAGGCGGGCGAACTTGATGGTGCGCCCGGTGGTGGTGGTGAGAGCGAGATGTTGATAGGTGTTGTCGTCGCTGCGGATGGTGACGCGACCGACCGAGCGGATGTCGGAGATCTGCAGGTTCCGGGTGTGGCCGAGGGAACCGACGCCGGTGAACAGGGCAAGAGTCGTGCTGGAGACACGAAACTCGACTCGGCCCGCGGCGGTGAGAAAGCAGACGGCGATCAGACAAAGGCCACCGAAGGCGAACGGGAGCAGAAAGAGGATCATCCACCAGCTCTGCGAGAGCGGTGCCCGAAGAGAGACGAAGAACATCAATCCGAGGCCGCCGTTGAAGAAGAGCGTGAAGAACAGGTAGGGCCAGAAGTGCCAGGACTTCAACGAGGCACCGAACCGCAGGGGGGTCTCTTCGCCGTGAATCCAGCAGCCCTCCGGAGCATCCGTGATCGAGGACAGTTGCTGACGAAATGCCGGCGGGTTTGAATGGTCGAGGCGCATGATCATTTCGCGTCGATGAAACCGTGTTCAGGTTGTCAGAACATTCTTCACACCCGGGTTGATGATGCGTTCGACGAAGAAGCCTTGCGCCTTGCCGTTGGGGGTGAAGTAGGCCCAATCGACAATGTCGTCGAGCGCGACGCGGACGGTTTCGCCTTTCTGCGGGACGCCCGGACTTGAGGCGACGTTCTCGGTGATGCCCACGAGGTGCGTGGCTTCGGAGCCGGTCATTCGGCACCAGGTGTACTCGTGGGTGTTCTCGCTGGTGACGAAGCGGGCCTTGAACATCACGGGCGGGTCGGCCTTCGGGCCCTGACGCTGGAACGCGCTCAGCAGCTCGGGGACCCGCGTGCGCGCCTCGGCCATCGCGGCGTTGATGGCCTGATCGTCGGCGCTGACGTGGATCAGCGGGCGAACGAGCGAATCGTCGGCGAACAACTCGGCCAATCGGCCTTCCTTGAGCATCGCCTCGGTCTTCTCGTCGGGGAGGGCGAGCTGGTCCGTATCACGGAGCATCAGCAGTGTGACGTTCTCGTCGTGAAGCTCCGCCGCGACGCGAGCGATAAGCCTCAACAACTTCTCGCTGAGCTGTGCGTCGGCGGGATAGTCACCCATCAGATCGACAGCGCACCAGGCGGTGTGCGAGCGGTACGCCTCGCGGGCCTGTGGATGCTCCAACTGTTGGTAGTCCGCGATGCTTTCGTCGGGGCCCCAGTAGGGAACGTGTGAGTCGATGAGGGCGAGCGGGGGAAGATTGGGAATGACGGCCGCGAAACCGGTGGTGTGCCCGTCGGGCATGGGGATGGGGTGAAGCTCGACCTCGGCTTTGAGGGCCCGGCGGAAGATGCCGCGGGCGTCAGCGTCGGTCAGCCGCCGGGGAGTTGATCGCATCAGCACGATGGAGAGGATGGGCTTGTCACGCTTCATCCGGCGGAGGAGAAACCAGATGAGCAGGCCCAAGGCGATAGCGGAGATGGCGATGATGGGGACGTAGATCATGGGTGACTCTGCGAAAGTGGATGAGCAAAGAACGCGTGATTGTGTACGAAGAGCAGCGCGAGAGAATGTAACAAAAAAAGCCCCGGACGGATGCCCGGGGCTTGAAGAGTCATGTTGAACTGAGTTGAACGGTCTTGGGCCTGACGGGGCTTACTTGCCCGAGAACTTCTTGCCGCTGACGTTCACGAAGCGGGGGGTGCCGTCGCCTTTTTCGAAGAGGTCGGCGAACTTGAAGCCCTTGCGCTTCTTCCACGCGCCGCGGTGATAGGCGTCGGAGGCGAGGAGGGGGAAGAGGGCAGAGAGCTCGCCGAAGACCATCTGCTCGTGGACGACGTCGACCTTGCCCCACGAGCAGGCCTCGCGGAGGGTCGAGCCGCTGAGCGCGCCGTCGCGGCTGTCGGCGACGGTCATCTGGATGGCGTACTTGTGCATCCCGACCTCGTTGGTCTTGCGGAGATCCGCGCCGCCCTTGCCGGTCTTGCGTTCGGCGAGGAGTTCCGCCGCCACGACGATGTCCTGGGCGAAGTTCTTGGGAACGCCGCCACCGAGCATCAGCAGCCCGGTGTCCTTGCACGCGAGCTTGATGTCGGTGAGCTCGCGGAAGTCCTTGCCGCTGTCGAAGGCGACCTGTCCGCGGCCTTCCTCGATGGCCTCGGTCTGCTGCAGCACGATGCCGAAGCCGGCGGAGCAGTCAGAGAAGGCGGGGACGAAGATGGGCACGCGCTTCTGGTAGCAGGTCTTGACGATGGACTCGTTCTTGGCGAGCTTGGGGTTGTTGGCGAGGTACTCGCCCATGGCCTCGATGAACTCACGCGAGGAGTACGCGCCGGGTGCGAACTGATCGAAGATCTTGTGCGTGGTGGCGTCGCAGGCGCGGAGGTCGTCCTCATCGATGTAGGTGTCGTAGATGCGGTCGATCATCATGTTGCGGAGGGTCATGTCGTCGACGGGGGGCGCCTCGGGCGAGCCGGGGGCGATGTAGTGCTTGAAGCCCAGGCCCTCGAAGAAGTCCTGGTCGACGATGTTCGCGCCGGTGGAGACGATCGCGTCGATGCAGTTGTTCTCGATCAGCGTGATGATGGCCTTCTTCAGACCCGCGGAGATCAGCGACCCGGCGAGGGTCAGGATCACGGCGCAGTC
>Ga0068877_10000492_pt1 | contig 34186 bp, 30 predicted proteins | sample NOAtaG_FD_66437 | JGI IMG/M metagenome (GOLD analysis project Ga0068877, IMG submission 66437) | Freshwater lake microbial communities from Lake Erie, under a cyanobacterial bloom - NOAA_Erie_Diel6S_1000h metaG | ecosystem: Environmental > Aquatic > Freshwater > Lake | place: USA: Ohio, Lake...
GGTTGCACGCACCACGGGCGCCAGGCCCGAGGGCGTTGCGATGCATGGACGAAACGGCCGCACTCGGCCGGGTCTCGTCTGACAGAAACGACCAAGACCCGATGCCTTGACTGCATGGTCCGCTCGAGGGACTTACCGATCTCTTTCCAGCGAGCGTTTCCGCGCGATGCGAACGGACAGGGATGCCGGCGTCACCGGACCATGAGCCCGCACCGGCGCTGCCCGCGTCAGCGCGCGCGAGGCCCCATTCGTCGCGGCCGAGTCCCGGCCCGGGTTGATCGACGTGGCTTGCGTGCAGGAGTCGATGCGTGGTCGTGCCACCGGTGGGCACCCCGTTGCGGGCACGACCGCTTCGCTGGCCGGCGCCGAGCGCCAGCGTGGGCGCGTCCATCGGAGACGTCGTCGCGCACCGCGGCACCGGCGTTGGCGCCGCGGGACGTCCGCGCGATCAGACAGGAGCGCGCGCAGTGCTCCGCATGCCGGCGTCGGTGTTGGACGGAGCAGGTGGTGCGTCCACGTGCAGCCTGGCGCATCGGGGCAGACGTCCGCGCAGCCTCCACACGGGCCGGCGGTCGGGGGCTGCGGGTCGATGCCGCCGACGATCGCGTCGGGGCTGCAGCGCCTGACGGCTGCGCCGATGCCGTCGTTGCGGGCAACCCGCATCGGCTCGCGTTCGTCCGCCATCGGTGCATGGCCGGCCTCGTCGCGCGCGAGCGGGTCGACCGGTTCGCAGCAGGATGCGAGGCTCCCGTGCAGGCACCACCCGGGCGGTCGTCATGCGCGATCAGCGCCGGTCCGACGGGCGCCATCGGGCGCTTCGCAGGCACCTGCGGCGCAGGCCGAAGCAGCTTCAGGCGAGGTGGTCGCGAGGCGCCGCGGATCCGAGGCGACCGGCGCACCCGTCTCGCGCGCCTCCGCCAGCAGGCCTCCGATCGCCGCGCCGAGCACCAGATCGTCCAGCGCCCCGAAGTGATGCAGGGCCACCCGTCCGGCGGCGTCGAGCACCAGGTGCGTGGGCGTGCCCCGCAGCCCGTACGACGCCATCGTCCGAGGCACCGCCCCGGCCTCGCCGGCGACGTCCACGCCGATCGGGAAACTCCAGCCGTACTCGTGCACGAAGGCGCGCAGCGCCGCGGAGCTCATGACGGCGTGGTGCTCGAAGACGGTGTGGAGGCCCACCACGGCCACCCGGTCGCGCGGGAAGGCGCGCCACACCCGCTCGGCCTGCGGCAGGGAGTGCGCCACGCAGCCCGGGCACAGCATCTGGAAGGTGTGCAGCAGCACCACGCGGCCACGAAGGGACTGCAACGTCGGCGGCGCCGGCGCGTTGAGCCACTCGCGCGCGTGCCAGCCGGGCAGCACCGGCCGCTGGTCGGGTTCGGCGGTCATGGGAGGTCCCGTTCGAGGCGTGGACGCGGGGCGCTAGAACTGCCCGTCGCGCACGTAGGGCTGGCTCCACAGGATGCTCTGCAGCAGCACGGCCTTCACCCAGGCCGCGTGCATCTTCTCCACCTCTTCGGCCGCGGCCCCCTTCTTCGCGAGGAAGGGCTTGAGCGTGGTGGTGATGGGGATCGTCAGCGCAGGGATGTGGCGGAAGTCGACCTGCGGCACGCTGTTTGCGCCGTCGGTCCGGTTCTTCTTCGTGCGGTGGTGGCGCAGGCCGATCTCGTGCTGCCAGTCGAGCCAGCGCTGGTCGAAGCTGGCGTCGGCCGTGTCGAGGATCCAGAGCGCGAAGCGCTTGCGGACCGCCTCGAGGTAGGCGCCGTCGGGCTTGCCGGTGGCGGCGTTGCCGAAGAAGTGCACCAGGTGCGGCGTGCCGGCCACGAATCCGTACCAGACATCCAGGATGGCGTCGGTCTGGTCGACCAGGATGGCCTTGCTCTGGCGCAGCGCCTTCACGTCGTCGTCGCTGAACAGCAGCGAGGTCTGCAGCTGCTTCAGCTCCGCCAGCGTGACGGGCGAGGTCGCGAGCGTGCGCTGGCCGTAGGCGTAGCCGGGCACGGCGGAGGGGGTGGCTTGTTGGGCGTGGGTGGAGGTCATGGCGGTCACCAGGGCAAGGGCGGTCAGGGTGGAGGACAGGGGGGCGGACAGGGTCTTCATGCGGTCTCCGGTTCGACGGGGCCGGCCGTTGCAGCGGCCTGGGCTTGCATCTTCGGAGGTTGTTCTGGATCATGAGTGACATGAAATCCAGCAAAAATTACTCAGCGTCCAATCCGGCCGCGTCGCGGTCGGCCCCCCCGCTCGACCGCCTGTCGACCCTGCTCGAGCGCTTCCACGTCCGTGCATCGGTGTTCCACACCGGGCCGATGTGCGGCCGCACGCGTTTCGAGGCCCGGCCCGACCGCGCCTTCCTGCACGTGCTGCGCCGGGGCGAACTGCGCATCGAGCACCGCGGCGGCCCGCTGGCGCGGCGGCGGGTGGTGGTGGACGAGCCGACGCTGGTGTTCTACCCGCGCGCCGTGCACCACGAGTTCGTGAACCCGCCGCGCGAAGGGGCGGACTTCACCTGCGCCACGCTGCATTTCGACGGCGGCGACCGCAACCCCATCGTCGCCGCGCTGCCCGCACTGGTGCTGCTGCCGCTGGACGCGGTGTCGGGGCTGCAGCCCACGCTGGAGCTGCTGTTCGCCGAGACCGACCGGCCGCGCTGCGGCTCCCGCCTGCTGGCCGACCGGTTGTTCGAGGTGGTGCTGATCCAACTGCTGCGCTGGATCGTCGACCATCCGCAGGCCGCGGGCGTCTCGGGCGGCCTGATGATGGGCCTGCATCACCCCAAGCTCGCACGCGCGCTCGTGGCCCTGCATGCCGCGCCGCAGGAGGACTGGCCGCTGGCGCGCATGGCGCAGGAGGCCGGGATGTCGCGCAGCGCGTTCGCCGACGCCTTCCGCGACGCCACGGGCCTGACGCCCGCCGCCTACCTCACCGACTGGCGCCTGACGCTGGCTTCGGCGCAGCTGCGCGCGGGCCGGCCGCAGAAGCTCGTCGCGGCCGAGTCGGGCTTCTCCAACGGCTCGTCGCTGAGCCGGGCGTTCAAGCAGCGTTTCGGGTGCTCACCGCGGGCGTGGCTGGCCGACGAGGACAGAAGGAACCCGACCGCCGCCCGGCGGGACGCGTGAGGCGGGCCGGCACGGGCGCAGTTCGCGCCTCGAATGCAGCAGGTGCTGCAGCAGACCACGAGGTCGCGCACCGCGACGCCGTCGGCTCTTGAGCCCTGCGGGACGGAAGGCCGCCGCCCGCGCCGCGCCCCCGCCCGCACGGCCTGTAGCCCGGCGCCGTGCGCCTAGTAAGTCACCCTCGCGAGGTACGTCCGCTGCGAGGCCTCCAGCGCCTGCTGCAGCGTCGTGATGCCCGCCGCCTCGAGCAACGGGATCATCTTCGCGAACACCTCCGCGGTGACGATGGCGTCGCCCAGCGCCGTGTGGCGGCCGAGCACGGTCACGCCCAGCCGCTCGGCGATGGCCTCGAGGCGGTGGCTTTCCTGCTGCGGGTGCAGCACCGCGGACAGCAGCAGCGTGTCGAGCACGGGCATCGTGAAGCGCACGCCGGTGCGCTCCTCCTTCAGCTGCAGGAAGCGCATGTCGAAGGCGGCGTTGTGCGCCACCAGCACGCTGTCGGCGGCGAAGGCGTGGAAGGCGGGCAGCACGGTGTCGATCGTCGGCTGGCCGCGCAGCATCTCCGGCTGGATGCCGTGGATCGCGATGCCGGCCTGCGGCAGCGCGCGCTCGGGGTCCACCAGCTGCTCGAAGCTGTCCTGCCGCCGCACCTTGCCGGCGACGACGCGCACCGCGCCGATCTGGATGATCTCGTCGCCCGCGCCCGGGTCGAGCCCGGTGGTCTCGGTGTCGAACACCGTGCACGTGAGCCCGGCGAGGGCGCGCGCGCCGAGCCCGCCGGCGGCGCCGTCGCCGGCGCTGCGGCCGAACAGGTCGAAGTCGTAGAACTCGGGCCGGCTGTCGTGCCGCACGACGGCCGCCGCCTCCAGCGGCGCCGACTCGCCGGCCAGCGGCAGCAGGAAGCGGAAGAAGGCACGCTGCGCGGCGCGCTCGCGCTCGAACCAGAACGCGCCGCCATGGCGCTGCACCACGTCGCGCAGCGTCAGCGCCGCGGCGCCTGCGGCATCACCGCCTTCCAGCGGCTCGGTCTCCCAGGCCACCACCGTCTCGGTGCTCATGGGCTGCACCGGGAACGCCAGGTCCAGCATCGCGCGGCCGGCGGTGCGCTCGCCCGGCGGTGCGAGCCGCAGCAGCAGCCGCATCGTGCCCCAGCCCTGCTCCAGGCGCAGCGCCAGGTGCACCAGGGCCTGAATCAGCGAGAAGCTCTCCACCTTCAGCCACAGCGCGGGGTCGACCTCCGACAGCTGCACCCGGCTCGCGCAGACGGCCTCGATGCGGCGGGCGGCGGCGGCGGCGAGGTCGGCGCCCAGCATGTCCTCCAGCGGCCAGCGCGTCCTCAGCGCGCTCGCGCTGCCGGCCGCGGCCTCGTGGATGCGCGCGGCAAGCGCCCCGATCTCCTCGCGCACCACGGCCAGCAGGCGCTCGCGCGTGGCCGCGTCGAGGGCCGGGTCGTCGAGCAGCTCGACGGCAGCCTGGATGCTGCCCACCGCGCTGCGGCTGCCCTCGGTCAGGCGGTGCAGCAGCCGGTCGCGCTCGCCGTCGTCGGCGATCTCGCGGGTGATGTTGTCGAGCATCAGCACGAAGCCGTTGAGCGGCGCGTCGGCGGCGCCGGATTCCCGCGGCGCTTCCCCTTCGCGGGCGATCTCGCGCACCGGCGCCAGCTGCACCCGCAGCAGCTGCCCGCCTGCGGTGGCGGTGACGAACTGCGCCGAGGGCGCCGCGGCTCCGCGCGCCAGGCGTTGCTGCACCGCCTCGAGCGCGTGCGCGACGAGGCGGCGATCGAGCACGCCGTAGATCGAGCGCCCCAGCGCCACGGGCTCGGCGCCGCCGATGCGCGGCCCCGGCCCGCCCGCGGCGTCGGCCAGCGCGCGCAGCTGCAGGCGCGCGCGTGCATTGAACAGCAGGATGCGGCCGTCGAGGTTGCAGACGACGACGCTCTGGGTCAGCTCGCTCATCAGCACCGCCAGGCGGCTGCGCTCCAGCTCCACCGCGCGGCTGGCCTCGGCCACGCGCTGCCCGATCTCCTCGCGCAGCTGCTGGCGCTGAAGCAGCAACGCGTCGACGGCACGGGCCAGCGCCACGCTGCCGGCGCTGCCGCCCGGCGGCACCTCGAGCGCGCGCGCCTGCGGGCTCGCGAGCAGCACCTGCAGCCGCTCGGCCAGGCGCCCCGGGGCGGCGCCGTGGCGCTCCCACGTACGGCGCAGCGCGGCGCCGGCCGCGATCGAGGCGGCAAACCACAGCAGCACGACCAGCGCCGCGCGGTCTTCCACCAGCGCCCACAGCGCGGCGCGCTGCGGCGGCTCGAGCGTCAGCGCGAGCGCCGCGGCCGCCGCGGCCAGCAGCGCCGCGAAGGCCGCCGCCGGCACCAGTGCGGCGGCGAGCGCGGCGCGGTCGATCCTCACGGCCTGCTCCTCACGATCCGATCCTCGCGGCTCGCCACCGAAGCCCGGCCGCTCACGCCGTCGGCGAGCCGAGCAGCTCGCGCACCTTGGCGGCAAGGTCCCGGGTCGAGAACGGCTTGGTCATGTAGGCGTCGGCGCCCACGCCCAGGCCGGTGGCGACGTCGGTGTCGCGCCCCTTGGCCGTCAGCATCAGCACCTTGATGCCGGCAGTGGCCTCGTCGGCGCGCAGCGCCTGGCAGACCTCGATGCCGGTGCGCCGCGGCATCATCACGTCCAGCAGCACCAGCGCCGGCCGCTCGGCGCGGATCAGCGCCAGCGCCTCCTCGCCGTCGCGCGCCACCAGCACCGCGTGGCCCTCGCGCTTCATCAGGTACTCGAGCGAGACGACGATGTTGGGCTCGTCGTCGGCGATCAGCACTTTGTAGGTCATGACGGGGTCTCCTGCGGGCCGTGCCAGGGCAGCTCGAAGCCGAAGCAGGCGCCCTGCCCGGGCTCGCTCCTCAGCCACAGCCGGCCCCCGAAATGCTCGACGATCCGGCGGCTGATCGGCAAGCCCAGGCCGGTGCCCTGCGGACGGCGGGTCGCGTCGCCGCCCTGGCGGAACTTCTCGAACACCAGCTGCTGCTGCGCGGCCGGCACGCCGGGGCCGTTGTCCTGCACCTCCACCGTCAGGCCCGCGGCGTGCTCGCGCAGCCGCAGCTGCACGCGCCCGCTGCCGGCGGGCACGAACTTGGCCGCGTTGGTCAGCAGGTTCAGCAGCACCTGCAGCAGCCGGTCGGCATCGGCGCGCAGCGTGCGCACCTGCGCGGGCCGGTCGACCTCGAGCACCGCACCGCGCTCGCGGAACAGCTCGCGCGTGGTGAGCGCCGCCTGTTCGACCAGCGCGCCCAGGTCGACGTCGGTGCTGCGCCACTCGGCGCTGCCCGACTCGATCTTGGCCATGTCCAGCACCTGGTTCACCAGGCGCGACAGGCGCTCGGTCTCGGCCACGACCAGGGCCAGGAACTGCTGGCGCTGCGCCGGCTCCATGTCCGGCTCGTCGCGCATCAGCTCGGCCAGGGCGCGGATGCTGGCCAGCGGCGTGCGCAGCTCGTGCGTGACGCTGCTCATGAAGTCGTCCTTCAGGCGGTCGAGCGCCTGCAGCTGCTCGTTGAGGTGGCGCAGCGCCGAGGCCTCCTCGACGATGCCCAGCACGTCGTCGAGGTCGAGCGCCTCCTCCTGCACCGCCGAGGCCACCATCACGCGCGCGCTGGCGCTGCCGATGGCACCGGCCAGCTGCGTCTCGGCGAACTGCACCAGCGCGGCGTCGGGCACCAGCGCGTCGGGCGAGGCGCTGCCGCGCTCGCGCGCGTAGGCCGCGAACAGCGCCTGCGCGCGCGCCGCACCGAGGAAGCGGCCCACCAGCGCGACCAGGTCCGCGGTGCGCGCGGTGCCGCGCCAGAACACGCGGCCCTCGCTGCCGCGCTCGAACACGTCCACGAACTGCAGCGCCTGGCCGGCCTCGGCCGCGCGCGGCGGCCGCGCCAGCGACACGCCGACGTAGAGCGCGGCGTTGACCAGCAGGCTCCAGAACAGGGCGTGCGTCAGGTTGTCCAGGCCGGTCACGCCGAACAGCGCCTCGGGCCGCAGCCAGCCGATGCCGAAGGGACCGTGGGCGACGAAGCCGGCGTCGATGACGTCGCTCCAGCCGCTGCGCGCGATGGACGGCAGCATCAGCGTCCAGGCCCACAGCAGCGCGCCGGCCGCCAGCCCCGCCAGCGCGCCGTCGCGCGTGCCGCCCTTCCAGTACATGCCGCCCAGCAGCGCGGGCGCGAACTGCGCCACCGCGGCAAAGCTGATCAGGCCGATGCTCACGAGCGCGTAGGCCTCGCCGGCGACGCGGAAGTACAGCCAGCCGAGCAGCAGCAGCGCGACGATGACGCCGCGGCGGATGGCGAGGATCGTGCGCGTCAGGTCGCCGCCGCCGGCAAAGCGCTTCAGGCGCAGCAGCGCGGGCAGCACGAGGTCGTTGCAGACCATCGTGCTGACGGCGATGGCCTCGACGATGACCATGCCGGTGGCCGCCGACAGCCCGCCGACGAAGGCCACGAGCGCCAGCGCGCCGTGCCCGCTGGCCAGCGGCAGCGACAGCACGAAGGTCTCGGGGTTGGCGGTGCCCGGGGCGAAGAACAGCAGCCCGCCGGCGGCGATCGGCAGCACGAACAGGTTGATCGCGAACAGGTAGGCCGGGAACGCCCAGGCCGCGCGCCGCACGTGCCGCTCGTCGACGTTCTCCACCACCATCACCTGGAACTGCCGCGGCAGCAGCAGCACCGACAGCATCGCCAGCAGCGTCAGCGCGAACCAGGCGGCCCAGGCGAAGCCGGGCGCGCCGTCGGCGGCCTCTGCGGCGGGCTGCAGCACGCGGGCGATGTCGGGCCGCGCCAGCGCCTGCGCGAACAGGTCGGCCGGCCCGCCGAACAGGCCCCAGGTGACGAAGGCGCCGACGGCCACGAAGGCCACCAGCTTGACCACCGACTCGAAGGCGATCGCCGCCACCATTCCCTCGTGGCGCTCGGTGTTGTCGAGGTGGCGCGTGCCGAAGGCGATCGTGAAGCCGGCCAGCAGCACCGCCACCCCGAGCGCCGTCCACGAGCCGGCGCCGGCCTGCGCCGGCTGCCCGGTCAGCAGCGCGTAGCCGCTGGCCACCGCCTTGAGCTGCAGCGCGACGTAGGGCACCACGCCCACCAGCGCCAGCAGCGTGACCAGCGTCGCCAGCAGCCGGCTCTTGCCGTAGCGGCTGGCGATGAAGTCGGCGATGCTCGTGATGCGCCCGCGCCGCGCGATGCGGATCATCTTGCGCAGCACCAGCCAGGCCAGCACCATGGCCAGCGTCGGCCCCAGGTAGATCGGCAGGAACCACAGGCCGCCGCTGGCGGCGCGGCCGATCGATCCGAAGTAGGTCCAGGCGGTGCAGTACACCGCCATCGACAGCGCGTAGACCCAGGCGTTGCCGATCACCGAGCGGCCGGCCGCCGCGCGGCGGTCGGCCCACCAGGCGATGCCGAACAGCAGCGCCAGGTAGCCGAGCGAGGCGGCGAGGACGGCGGCCGGGGCGAGCGTCATCGGGCAGCACGCGGCGCGGTCAGTCCTCGTCCCCGGCGCGCTCCATCAGCAGCGCCAGCAGCACGATCAGCGTCAGCCACAGCCCGAACAGCCAGACCGCCGGCCGCGGCAGGCCGAGCAGCGTGCCCGGCCCCAGGCCCAGTTTCAGCAGCGGGAAGTCGAGCAGCAGCCAGCCGGCGGCGAACAGGGCCAGGGCGCGCTGCGCGAGCAGCGTGGTGCGCTGCGGCTTGGGCATGGGGGTCTCCTGGGTGGCCGGGGTGGCCGGAGTGGCCGGAGTGGCCGGGTCGTGGGGGTCACAGCGTGTCGAGGTGGAAATGCTGGCGCAGCCAGAGGCGGAAGGCCTTGACGATGTCCAAGGCGTCGCGCAGCGGCTCGCGCTCGAGCGTGGACAGCTCGCCCGGCCGCACCTCGTTGCCGGCGGCGCGGCCGCCCGCCTGCTGGCGCAGCTGGTGCGTCAGGCGCAGGCCCATCAGCAGGTGCAGCGCGTCGGCCAGGTCGCGCGCCTGCGTGGCGTCGAGCACGCCGCGCGCGGCCAGCGCCGCCAGCCGCGCCGCGGTGCCGGTCTCGCGCAGGCCGGCCTGCAGCGCCAGCGCGCGTACGCCGTGCACGATGGGGAAGGTGCCCAGCTTCTTCAGGTCGAGCGCGCGCTCGTCGCGCCGGCCGGGCACCCACGAGAACCAGCCGCGCGGCTCGTGGAACCGGTCGGCCGCGGCGGCGAAGCGGGCCAGGTAGGCGTCGGCACCCGATAGCACCCGGTCGAGGTGCGCGCGCGCGGCGTCGAGCAGCGCCGCGTCGCCGGCCACCGCCGCGGCGTCGAGGAAGATGGCCAGGTGCATCGGCCCCTCGGGGTCGGCGCCGTGCACCCAGCCGCGCAGGCTCTCGCGCCAGGCGGCCATCGGCTGGCACCAGGCCGGGTTGGACACCATGATGCCGCCCGGGCACGGCGGCCAGCCCAGCCCGGCCAGTGCCGCCGAGAAGCCCGCGGCCGCCGCGCGCGCCGCATCGACATCGGCGTCGTCGCGCAGCAGCAGCGCGTTGTCCTGGTCGGTCTTGACGATCTGCTCGCCGCGACCCTCGCTGCCCATCACCAGCAGGCAGCTCGAGGCCACCACCTCCGCCGGCGCCACCAGCGCCCACAGCCGCGCGACGAGGCGGCGGTTGAGCTCGCTCACCAGCCGCGTCACGCGCTCGATGCGGATGCCGCTGCCGTGCAGCAGCCGCACCATCTCGTCGACGCGGGCGGCGGCGGCCTGCAGCTCGGCCAGGGTCGTGGCCTCGTCGATCTGCACGCCGATGATGTGCGAGTGGTTGGCGACGAAGCTCACCAGGTCGAGCTGGCCGAGCAGGCCCGTCACCTCGCCGCCGGCGGCGGCGTCGCGCACGACGAGGCGGTGCACGCGGTGCGCCACCATCAGCCACAGCGCCTCGAACAGCTCGGCGTCGGCGTCGACCTCGACGATGTCGAAGCGCGCCACCTCGCGCACCGCCAGCCGCTGCGGCGGGGTGTCGCGCAGCAGCGCGTCGCGCAGGTCGGTGGTGGTGAAGATGCCCAGGCGCTCGCCGCCCCCGGGCGCGCCGGCCGCGTCGCGCACCAGGGCCGTCGTCAGGCCGCGCCGCGACAGCTCGCGGCACACGCTCACCAGGTCGAGCCCGCCGTCGACGTAGAACGGCTTGCGCACGAAGGCGTCGCGCACCCGCGCCGTCACGAGCGACAGCATCTCGCGCTGGGGTTCGGTGGCGGGGGACATCGGGCGAGGACCTCGCGGCTGGAAGTACACGTGGCCGCCGCGGATCCGGCTGCGCCGGGCCGCTGGCGGCGCCCCTAGGCGATGAGGCGGCCCGACGCTCGCGCCGGGCCGCTTCGGGGGGTGGGCCTTTTCAGTGGCCCGACGCTCCGGCGGCGCCGATTCCCGTCTCCGAGCGCACCTGCTGCGCCAGGAAGCCGGCCTTGTCCTGCAGCGCGCGCTTGCTGCGGTCGAGCACCGAGAACAGCCAGATGCCGGCGAAGCCGATCGTCATGCTGAACAGCGCCGGGCTGGCATACGGGAACCAGGCCGAACCCTTCGGGTTGCCGAGCGTGGCCTCCCACACCGCCGGCGACACCACCGTCAGCGCCACCGAACTGAACAGGCCCAGGAAGCCGCCGATCACCACGCCGCGCGTCGTGCAGCCCTTCCACAGCACGCTCATCAGCAGCACCGGGAAGTTGGCCGAGGCCGCGATCGCGAAGGCCAGGCTCACCATGAAGGCGATGTTCTGCTTCTCGAACGCGATGCCCAGCACCACGGCGACGATGCCCAGCGCGATGGTCGTGATCTTGGAGACGCGCAGCTCGTCCTTGCTGTCGGCCTTGCCCTTCTTGATGACGGTGCCGTAGATGTCGTGCGACACCGCCGAGGCGCCCGACAGCGTCAGGCCGGCCACCACCGCGAGGATGGTCGCGAAGGCCACGGCGCTGATGAAGCCGAGGAAGACGTTGCCGCCCACCGCGTTGGCCAGGTGCACCGCGGCCATGTTGCTGCCGCCCAGCAGGCCGCCCTTGGCGTCGAGGAAGGACGGGTTGGTGAGCACGAACACGATGGCGCCGAAGCCGATGATGAAGGTCAGGATGTAGAAGTAGCCGATCCAGGTGGTGGCCCACAGCACCGACTTGCGCGCCTCCTTGGCGTTGGGCACCGTGAAGAAGCGCATCAGGATGTGGGGCAGGCCGGCGGTGCCGAACATCAGCGCCATGCCGAAGCTGATGGCGGAGATCGGGTCCTTCACGAAGCCGCCCGGGCCCATGATGCTGAAGCCCTGCCGGGCCGCCTCCTCCGGGCTCTTGCCGGCCGACTGCGCGAGCCCGGTCTTGATCTCCACCGCCTTGGCGAACATCGCCTCGGGGCTGAAGCCGAACTGCCACAGCACCATCAGCGCCATGAAGGTGGCGCCGCCCAGCAGCATGATCGCCTTGATGATCTGCACCCAGGTGGTGGCCGTCATGCCGCCGAACAGCACGTAGACCATCATCAGGCCGCCGACGATCAGCACCGCGATCCAGTACTCGAGGCCGAACAGCAGCTTGATCAGCTGGCCGGCACCGACCATCTGCGCGATCAGGTAGAACGCGACGACGACCAGCGTGCCCGAGGCCGCGAACATGCGCACCGGGGTCTGCTCGAAGCGGAACGCGGCCACGTCGGCGAAGGTGAACTTGCCCAGGTTGCGCAGCCGCTCGGCGAGCAGGAAGGTGACGATCGGCCAGCCGACGAGGAAGCCGATCGAGAAGATCAGGCCGTCGAAGCCCGAGGCCATCACCGCCGCCGAGATGCCCAGGAACGAGGCCGCCGACATGTAGTCGCCGGCGATCGCCAGGCCGTTCTGGAAGCCGGTGATGCCGCCGCCGGCGGTGTAGAAGTCGGCCGCGCTCTTGGTGCGCGCGGCGGCCCACTTCGTGATCCACAGCGTGAACGCGACGAAGATGCCGAACATCGCGATCGCGGTCCAGTTGGTGGCCTGCTTCTCGGCCTGGCCGAGGTCGGCACCGGCCGCCACGGCCGCGGCCGCGCCGACCATCGCCGCCAGCGGCAGCGCGTACTTGAGGGGGGAACTCATTTCAGCACCGCCTTGTTCAGGTCGTCGGACAGCTTGTCGAACTCGCTGTTGGCGCGTCGCACGTAGATGCCCGTGATCAGGATCGTGAACAGGATGACGCCCAGTCCGAGCGGCATGCCCACCGTCGTGACACCCTCGCCCAGGCGCGTGGCCAGCAGCGGCTTGTTGAAGGCCACCAGCAGGATGAAGCCGTAGTACACGACCAGCATCGCGAGCGTCAGCCACATGCCGAAACTCGTGCGCCGGGCCTTGAGCTGCCGGTAGCGCGGGTCGTTGGCGATCTTCCGGACCAGGTCGTCGTCCATCGCATGTCTCCTTGGGGAATCGCGCGCCGCCGCCCGGCGGCGCGAACCCACACTTTGCGTGGGGGTTCTGGCGCGGCTCTGACGCGAACCAAACGCAGGCTGACGCCGCGCTGAGCGCGCGCTTACGGACTACGCGTAAACCCTTGTTTTTCGTTTCGCATCGAGCGAATCGTCGATGTGTTCGGGTTTCTCCGGATCCGTTGCCCGCCGCCCGGCCCGCGGACACTGTGCGCCGCGCCTGCCCTGGAGACCGCCGTGACCGACCCGAGCCCCACCGACGCCGACCGCTTCCGCGCCGCGCGCGACTTCCTGCTCGCGCACCGCACCGACCCCGACGCCGCCTGCGCCGGCTTCCGCTGGCCCGCACTCGAGCGCTTCAACTGGGCGCTGGACCACTTCGAGCGCCTGGCGCGCGAACAGCCCGACGCGCCGGCGCTGGAGATCGTCGACGAGGACGGCGGCCGCTTCGCCGCCACCTATGCGGAGATGGCGCTGCAGGGCGCGCGCACGGCCGGCTGGCTGCAGTCGCTCGGCCTGGCCCGCGGCGAGCGCGTGCTGCTGATGCTGGGCAACGAGCCGGCGCTGTGGCAGTCGATGCTGGCCTGCATGCGGCTCGGGCTGGTGATGATCCCGGCCACCGCGCTGCTCTCGCGCGACGACCTGGCCGACCGGCTGGAGCGCGGCCGCGTGCGCGCGGTCGTCACCGGGGCGGGCAACGCGCCCCGCTTCGAAGGCCTCGACGGCGCGGGCGCGGGGCCGCTGGTGCGCATCGCGGTGGGCGTCGCGCCCGGGCAGGCGGCACCGGCCGGCTGGCACGACTTCGCCGCCGCGGCAGCGGCCACGCCGCACGTGCCCGACGGGCCCACGCGGGCCGACGAGCCGCTGCTGCTCTACTTCACCAGCGGCACCACCAGCAAGCCCAAGCTGGTGCTGCACACCCACGCCAGCTACCCGGCCGGCCACCTGAGCACGATGTACTGGACCGGCCTGCGCCCCGGCGACCGGCACTGGAACATCTCGTCGCCCGGCTGGGGCAAGCACGCGTGGAGCAGCTTCTTCGCGCCCTGGAACGCCGGCGCCACGATCTTCGTCTTCAACCAGGCCCGCTTCGACGCCCGCCGCACGCTGGACGCGCTGGTGGCCGGGCGCATCGGCAGCCTGTGCGCGCCGCCCACCGTGTGGCGGCTGCTGATCCAGGAGCGCCTGGCCGACTGGCCGGTGCGGCTGACCGAGGCGCTGTCGGCCGGCGAGCCGCTCAACGCCGAGGTCATCGAGCAGGTGCGCGGCGCCTGGGGCGTGACCATCCGCGACGGCTTCGGCCAGACCGAGACCACGGCCCAGGTGGGCAACCCGCCGGGCCAGCCGGTCAAGCCCGGCTCGATGGGGCGGCCGCTGCCCGGCTACCGCGTCGTGCTGCTAGACCCCGACGAGCGGCCGGCCGACGAAGGCGAGCTGTGCCTGGCGCTGGACGACCCCGCGCTCGGCCGGCCGCTCGGCCTGATGCCCGGCTACGCCGACGCGCCCGACAAGACCGCCGAGGTGATGCGCGGCGGCCACTACCGCACCGGCGACGTGGCGCGGCGCGACGCCGACGGCTTCATCACCTACGTCGGCCGCGCCGACGACGTGTTCAAGGCGAGCGACTACCGCATCAGCCCGTTCGAGCTCGAGAGCGTGCTGATCGAGCACCCCGCGGTGGCCGAGGCCGCCGTGGTGCCGAGCCCCGATGCGATGAAGCTCGCGGTGCCCAAGGCCTTCGTGGTGCTGGCCGCGGGCCACGCGCCCGACGCCGCCACGGCGATGGACATCCTCGCCTTCTGCCGCGCCCGGCTGGCGCCCTACAAGCGCATCCGGCGCCTGGAGTTCGCCGAGTTGCCCAAGACCATCAGCGGCAAGATCCGGCGTGTCGAACTGCGCCGCCGCGAGGAGGCGCGCCCGCAGCCGGTGGCGCCGGGGGCGGGCGAGTACTTCGACGACGCGCTGCGGGGCTGACCGCACGCGCGCGCCGGCGCGCGCGTGCCGCCAGCGGCACTCAGGCCTGCGCGTCGACGGGGAGGACGAGGTCGAGCTCGCCCCCGCCCGAGCCCCCGCGCAGGCCCTCCGCGGCGCGCTGGAGCGCATCGGCCAGCAGCATCGCGGTCGGCGAGCCCGCTTCCGTCTTCAGGCTCAGCACGGCCGAGCCCGCGACGCCGCCCTCGTCCCCCCGTCACCTCGAGCTTGAACTCGAGTGGAGCCACGGCAGGCTTGGTGCCCTCTACACGGCAGGCTTATTGCCCCTGATGGAACCTTCGACTTTCGCGCCGTAAAGCGGGTGAGCGGTCGTACCGGAGTTCAGCGGCGGCGCGGCCTTGCCTGCAGCGAAACTCACGCCGAACGCGGCCTGCACTTCGGCAGGCTTGAACGGGCAGGGATTGAAGCTGCTGGCCTGCGCGAACACAGGGGTTGCCGCGACCAGCGCAACGGCAAAGAGGGGGATGTCGGGTTTCCTGCCCATGAGACATGTCTCCTTCGGGAACCTGCAACGGGTCATGATGCGTGCTGAACGACACGTGGGTGTCGGTCATGGCAACCGGTGGCCGGTGTGTCAAGTCAGCGATGCACAGGGCGCCCCAGCCGCGCGATGGCCCTGTGCCGGGTGCGGGGTCTGGCCGGCTGTTGAAATACCCCGATACGTTCGCGGGCGCCGAGGGCATGTCCGTGGACTTGACGAGGTTCCCGGCGGCCGGCCGATGACGCCCTGGTGGTCCGTGCCCGCGACGGCGGCGCCCCGGCAATCATCCCCCAGCCGACCGAAGCCGACCTCGGCGGTCCTCGGCTGCAGCGGGACTCCGCACGGACACGGTTCCCCGGAGCCGGAGCCGGAGCCGGTGCCGGTGCCGGTGCCGGAGCCGGAGCCGGAACCGGAGCCGGAGCTGCACGCGCACACGCATACGCCACCGCAACCGAACTCGCACCCGCGATCGCAACCGCCCGACCGGAGACCCCCCGATGCAAGCCGCCGACGCCTCCCTCTACGACCGCCGTGTCTGGCGCAGCCACTACGCACCGGGCACCGCACCCGACCTGCCGCCCACGCCGCACGCCAGCCTGGCGGCCATGGTCGACGCGGCGAGCAGGGAGTTCGCGGCGCTGAAGGCCTTCACCACGGTGGTGCCCAACGGCATGAACGGCAGCCTGAGCTTCGCCCAGGTGGACGAGCTGTCCGACGCCTTCGCGGCCTTCCTGCGCGGTGAGCTGGGCCTGGCCGCGGGCGCGCGCGTCGCGGTGCAGCTGCCCAACGGGCTGGCCTACCCGGTGGTGGCCTTCGGCGTGTTCAAGGCCGGCTGCGTGCTCGTCAACACCAACCCGCTGTACACGCGCCCCGAGATGCAGCACCAGTTCCGCGACAGCGGCGCCGAGGTGCTGGTGATCACGGAGCTGTTCGCCGACAAGCTCGACGCCGTCGTCGGGCCGACGCCGGTGCGGCACGTCGTGGTGGCCGGCGTGCCCGAGCTGTTCCCGGCGGTGCCGCGCGGCATCGTGCGCGCGGTGCAGCGCTGGTGGAACCGCGCGCTGCCGCCGATCCCGGTGCCGCACCTGCGCTTCGCGGCGGCGCTCGCGCGCGGCCGCGAGCACCTGCGACGCCTGGGCGGCGCAGCCGCCGTGCGCGCCTGGTGGCAGCCGATCGGCCCCGCCGACACCGCCGTGCTGCAGTACACGGGCGGCACCACCGGGGTGTCCAAGGGCGCGCAGCTGACGCACGGCAACCTGCTCGCCAACGTGGCCCAGATCCGCGCCATGGGCACGAGCCTGATCGAGCCGGGCCGCGAGTGTGTGCTGACGGCGCTGCCGCTCTACCACGTGTTCGCGTTCACGGCCAACCTGCTGAGCTTCTACGAGGCCGGCGCGCGCAACGTGCTGATCCCCTCGCCGCGGCCGGTGCAGAACCTGCAGCGCGCGGTGGAGAACACGCCGCTCACCTGGATCACAGGGGTCAACACGCTGTTCAACGCGCTGCTCAACGAGGAGTGGTTCGTCGCCTTCCCGCCGCGCCGGCTGAAGGCCGCGGTGGCCGGCGGCACGGCGCTGCACCACGCCGTGGCCGAGCGCTGGGAGCAGGTCACCGGCACGCGCATCGTCGAGGGCTACGGCCTGACCGAGAGCTCGCCGGTGGTGACCTTCAACCTGCTGGCCGGGCGGCGCCGCGCCGGCTCGATCGGCATCCCGGTGCCGGGCACCGACGTGCGGCTGCTCGACGACGCCGGGCAGCCGGTGCCGCCCGGCGAGCCGGGCGAGCTGGTGGTGCGCGGGCCGCAGGTGATGGCGCGCTACTGGAACCAGCCCGCCGAGACCGCGCAGGTGCTGCGCGACGGCTGGCTGCACACCGGCGACGTGGCGGTGATGGATGCCGACGGCTTCTTCACCATCGTCGACCGCAAGAAGGACCTGATCCTGGTGTCGGGCTTCAACGTCTACCCCAACGAGGTCGAGGACGCCATCGGCCGCCTGGACGCGGTGCTCGAGGCCGCAGTGGTGGGCGTGCCCGATGCGCGCAGCGGCGAGGCGGTGCGCGCCTACGTCGCGCGGCGCGATCCGTCGCTGACGGCCGAGCAGGTCATCGACCACTGCCGCACGCTGCTCACCGACTACAAGGTGCCGCGCTCGGTGGTGTTCCGCGACGAGCTGCCCAAGTCGCCGATCGGCAAGATCCTGCGCAAGGAGCTCAAGGCCGAGGTGCGCTCCGAGGCCGCCGCCGCTGCGGTGGCGCGCGAGCCGGCCGACGCCTGAGGTGGCCTGCGCACCGCGCCGCCCGCACCCCGCCGCCACTGGACACGAGGACCCGCGATGCTGACCGAAACCGAAACCCGCCTGCTCGGCGTGATGATGGCCCTGATCATGCTCGGCATGGGGGCATCGCTGACCTTCCGCGACTTCCTGATCGCGTTCCGCAAGCCCAAGGGCGTGCTGGTGGGCCTGGTCTGCCAGTACGGGATCATGCCGCTGCTGGGCTGCACGCTGGCGCTGCTGCTGGGCCTGCCGCCCGCGCTGGCCGCCGGCCTGATCCTGATGGGTTGCATGCCGGGCGGCACCACCTCCAACATCTTCACCTACTTCAGCAAGGGCGTGCTGGCGCTGTCGATCATGATGACCAGCGTGTCCACGCTGGTGGCGGTGGCGGTGGTGCCGCCGCTGATCGCGCTGTACTCGGGCGTCGCCGGGGTCAGCGGCGAGTTCGTCGTCCCGGCGGCCAACGTCGCGCAGGTGCTGGTGGTGCTGCTCGTGCCCACGGTGCTCGGCATGGTGCTGCGCAAGGCCAACCCCAACATCGGCGCGACGGTCGAGCTGATCGGCGGCCTGCTCGGGGTGCTGGTGATCCTGTTCCTGATCGTGTCGTGGGTGCCGCGCAACCACCAGCTGCTGGCCACGACGCCGTGGCCGGTGTACTTCGCCGCGATCGGCCTCGGCCTGGTGGGCATGGCGCTCGGCTTCGGCCTCGCGCGGCTGCTGCGCGAGGACGCCAACCGCTCGCGCACGATCGCCCTGGAGACCGGCATCCAGAACGGCCCGCTCGCGGTGCTGATCGTCACGCTCACCTTCACCGGCGAGCTGCAGCAGCAGGTGCTGCTGATCCCGGTGCTGTACTCGCTGTTCATCGTGCTCACGTCGACCGCGGTCACGCTGTGGTTCCGGCGCCTGTCCGAGCGCGAGGCGCTGGCGCGCGACCGCGCCAAGGTCGGCTCGCTGCCGGTCGCGCCGGCGCGCTGAGCCGCGGCCGCGCCGCAGGGGCGGCGCGCTCGGGCGGGACGGGTCCGCGCCGCCGGGCCGCGCAGCCGGGGGCTGCGTGCGGCTTGACCAGCGGCAAGGGCGCCGCCCGCAGCCGGCGCTACCGTGCGGCTCGCGCCGGTTGGGGCGCGAGGAGTGTTCGATGCGACCCGTGGTCTCGTTCCTGCAGCACGCCGCGGTGCTGCTCGGTGCCGTTGCGGTGCTGCTGGCGCCCGCCGCCGCGCAGGCCAGTGGCCGCGAGGAGGCACGTGAGGGCACGCGCACCGCGAGCCGCTCGCAGCAGATCGGCGGTGACCTGTACGCGGCCGGGTCCGAGCTGCGGATCGGCGAGCCGGTGACCGGCGACCTGATCGCCGCTGCCGGCCGCATCGACGTCGACCACCCGGTGGCCGGCGACCTTCTCGCGGCCGGCGGGCGGCTGCGGCTGGGCGGGCGCGCCGAGCGCAGCGTCTACGCGGCGGGCGGCGAGGTCCGCGTGTCCGGCCCGGTCGGCCGCCATGCGCGGCTGCTCGGCGGCGAGGTCGAGCTCGCGCGCGACGCGGCGGTCGACGGCAACGTCACGGTGGCCGCCGGCAGCGTGCGCCTGCTCGGTCCGGTGCGCGGCAGCGTGCTGGTCGCGGGTGGCCGGGTGCTGATCGACGGGCCGGTGGGCGGGGACGTGCAGGCGACGGCGGGCGAGCTCGAGCTCGGCCCGAACGCGCGCATCGCCGGCGCGCTGCGCTACCGCAGCTCGGAGGAGCTGCGGCGCGACGTGGCCGCGCAGGTGGCCGGCAGCGTCGAGCGGCTCGCGCAGCCGGCCACCCGCGGCGAGCGGGGCGCCGGCGAGCGCGTGGGCAAGGACGGGCGCAGCGGGGACGACCGGGGCGACGACCGTCACGATGACCGAGGCAGCGCCGCCTTCGGCGTGGCCGGCATCGCCTGGACGGCCGGCCTGATGCTGCTCGCGGCCCTCGCGGTCGGTGCGCTGCCGGGGCTGTCGGCCCGCGTGGCGCAGACCTGGCGCGCGCGGCCCGCGGCGAGCCTGCTGCTCGGCTTCGTGCTGCTCGCGAGCCTGCCGCTGGCGGTGCTGCTGCTGGCCATCACACTGGTGGGCCTGCCGCTGGCGGTGTGCCTGCTGCTGGCCGCGCTGGCGCTGCTGCCGCTGGCCTACGCCGCCAGCGCCGTCGCCCTGGGCGACTGGGCGCTGCAGCGCTGGCGTGCCGAGCAGGGCGAGCGGCGCGGCTGGCGCATCGGCGCCGCCTGCCTGGCCGTGCTGGTGCTGGCCGCACTGGGCGCGCTGCCCTACGTCGGCTGGCTGGTCGGCCTGCTCGCGCTGCTGGCCGGCCTCGGCGCGCTGCTGCTGCAGCTGCGCCCGGCGCGGGCGTCCGCGGCCCCGGGCTGAGCGGGCGCCGGCCGGGGCGGCGCGCGGCAACGGGCCCGCGCGCGCTGCCCGAATCTGCCCTGCCGTTGACCGGCCTCAACACGCCTCGCGCCGATTGCGCTGACGATGCTTGCGAGCTTCGCCGGCGCGGGCGATGGCAGGCGCCGGCGAGTGCGAAGGCCGACCGGAAAGACAGGGAGCAGGGAATGAAAAGAGTCTTGCGCAGCCTGGCCTGCGTCGCGTGCGGCGCGGTGCTGGGCACCTCGGCCCAGGCGTTCGTCACGCTGGCGTCGTGGACTCACGGCGCCTATCCGTTCAACGACGTCTACTACTCGTCGTCGACGAACCTGCTGTGGTATTCCAAGTCGCCGACGCAGCACGACCCCGCCGATCCGTATGCCAACCAGTACGAGTGGTACTACGACAACCCCGCTTCGCAGCAGGGCGCCTACCGCTGGGCGCTGAACCTCCAGCTCGCGAGCGGGGGCGTCACGCTGGGCGACTGGCGGCTGCCGGAGGTGGTGGTCTCGGTCGATCCCAACGGCCAGAAGGCGTTCGCCGGCGAGATCGACGCGATGCTCGCGGAGATCGGCGGCTCCGCGAAGATGCAGGACTACTTCCTGGGCATCAACGCGATGGGCACCGGGTGGCCGTACATGGTCTGGACGCAGACCTGGGACATCGGCAATCCGAATCCCCACGTGTGGGCCTACAACGTGCCGGGTAACGTCTACCAGCCCGCCAGCGTCACGCTCGCGTGGTACCAGGCGTACATGACCACCTTCGCGGTGATGCCGGCCACCGGCATCCAGGGCGGCGGCCCGGCCACGGTGCCCGAGCCGGGCGTGCTGCTGCTGCTGGGCTACGGCGCGGCGGCTGCCGCCTTCGTGCGGCGCCGCAAGGCAGGCGCGGCCGGCTGAGGCTACGAGATCGACGGGCGCACACCGGCGCGCCCGTTGCAGGCACCGGGCCCGGCGGCCGCCAGCGTCCGTGCGCGGCCGGAAGGGGCCGTGCCACACTGGCGCGGTATCGTGCCCGGATGCTGCGCGATTTCTCGGTCTCGGCGCTGGTGGCGGGCTTCGTCGCCGTGCTGGTGGGCTACACGTCGTCGGTGGCCATCGTCTTCCAGGCCGCCGCCGCGCTGGGCGCGACGCAGGCGCAGACGGTGTCGTGGATGTGGGCGCTCGGCCTCGGCATGGGCGTCACCTCGGCAGGGCTGTCGCTGTGGACCCGCAAGCCGGTGCTGACGGCTTGGAGCACGCCCGGCGCGGCGCTGCTGGTGAGCGCCGGCGTCGGCGTGCCGATGGAGCAGGCGGTGGGCGCCTTCGTCGCCTGCGCGGCCCTGGTCACGCTGGCCGGGTTGACGGGCTGGTTCGCGCACGTGATGGACCGCATACCACAGGCCCTGGCCGCGGCGCTGCTGGCCGGCGTGCTGGCGCGCTTCGCGTTCGACGCCTTCCTGTCGGCGCGCACGGCGCTCGTGCTGGTGCTGGCGATGTCGTGCGTGTACCTGGTGGGCCGTCGCGCCTGGCCACGCTATGCGGTGCCGGCGGTGCTGGCGGCGGGCGTGGCCGTCGCGGCCGCGCAGGGGCGGATCGACCTGTCGGGCGTGGCCTGGGACTGGGCCGTGCCCGTGTACACGGCGCCGGCCTTCAGCCTGGCGGCGCTGGTGGGCGTGGCGCTGCCCCTGTTCGTCGTCACGATGGCGTCGCAGAACCTGCCGGGCGTTGCGGCGCAGCGCGCCGCCGGCTACGACACGCCGGTGTCGCCGGCCATCGCGACGACCGGACTCGCCTCGCTCGTGCTCGCGCCCTTCGGCGGCTACGCACTGAACCTGGCGGCCATCACCGCGGCCATCTGCATGGGACGCGAGGCGCACGAAGACCCGCGCCGGCGCTACGTGGCCGCGGTGTGTGCGGGCGGCTTCTACGTCGTGCTGGGTCTGCTGGGCGGCGCGGTGGTCGGCCTGCTCGCGGCCCTGCCCAGGGAACTGGTGCTGGCCGTGGCGGGCCTGGCGCTGCTGGGCACGATCGGCAGCGCGCTGGCCGCGGCGATGAAGGACGAGGGCTCGCGCGAGGCGGCGACGATCACCTTCCTCGTCACCGCCAGCGGGCTGACGCTCGGCGGCGTGGGCGCAGCGTTCTGGGGCGTGGTGGCGGGCGCCGCGGCGCTCGGCGTGGCGCGTTGGCGGCGCGGCGCCGGCGCGGGCGGCGCAGGCTGAGCGCGGGCCAGGGCCGGGCGGCCCCTGGCGCCGCTTGTCGCGGCGCTCAGTCCGCCAGCGGCACGTGCAACGAGTGGACCACGCCGTCGTCGCGCACCTCGTAGTGGTTCGCGCCGTCGACGAAGATGCGGTAGCAGTCCCACTGTTCCACGCCCAGGCTGCGGAAGCAGCTGTGCGTGCCCGTCACCTTCCACTCCTTCTTCCAGGCCCCTTGTAGTGCGGGCCCCAGACGACGTCGCCGTGGACGATGCGCTGCAGCGGGTCCCAGGTCGACGTGCCGTAGGCCTCGAACCCGGTGTCGTGGACGGTGAAGCGGAAGCTGCGGCCGGCGAGCAGCTTGACGATGGTGTCGGTGCCGGTGATCGGCGTTGCCGTCGGCGGGACGACAGGCTGTGCGACGACCGCGTGCGCGCCCAGCGCAGCGGCGACGGCGGCGAGGGCTCTGGGCTTCATCTCGTGCCTCCTCGCGGCCGAGGGACGGCACCGAGGGCGCGTCTTCTGCCGGCCGCGCAGCTTCCTTCTACGCCCGCCGTCGCGCCGACGCGTTGCGCAGGCGCAATCCGGCGGCAGCCTCGCGCCCGACCGCTCAGCCGCGCACGACCCCCGGCCGCGGCGCGCCGGCCGCGGCCCACGCCGGGCCGTCGAACCAGCCGTCGCCGGCCAGCGCCGCGCGCAGCATCGGCAGCGCGTCCAGGCCCCAGAACAGGCGCCCGCCGAGTTCGAAGGTCGGCACGCCGAACACGCCGCGCGCGACGGCCTCCTCGGTGGCCGCGCGCAGCTCGCGCTTGACGTCCTCGCCGGCAGGATCGCGCGCCGGCGCGAGCTCGGCGGCCAGCGCCGCCAGCCGCGCCGGGTCGGTGGCCGAAGCGCCGCCGCCGCGCCACGCGTGGTGCAGCACCGCCTCCACGACGCGCCGATTGGGCCCGCAGGCCAGGGCCAGGCGCAGCAGCGGCAGCGGGTTGTAGGGGTGCTCGGCCGGCACCTCGATCGGGCAGCCCTGCTCGTGCGCGAGCCACTGCACGTGGCGGAAGGTCCACTGCCGCTTGGGCTCGATCTCCGCCGGACCCTTCTGCCCCCAGTGCGCCAGCAGGCCGGCGAACAGCACCGGCCGGTAGCGCACCTCGTGGCTCAGGCCCTCGAGCGCCTGCGGCAGCCGCTCGAAGGCCAGGTAGGCGAAGGGCGAGACCGGGTCGAACCAGAAGTCGATGCGCTTCATGCGTCGGGCCCCTGGCCGGCCGCGAGGCGCAACCGCCTGCGCTCGGCGCGGCGCCGGCCGAGCGCGAGCCACACGTCGCGCTTCTCGGCGTCGTCCAGCAGCGACCAAGCCGCGATCTCGTCGAGCGTGCGCAGGCAGCCGGCGCACCAGCCCGTGTGCTCGTCCATCCGGCACACGCCGATGCAGGGGCTCGGGACGGGGGCGTCGGTCATCGCAGTGCGGTGGCGGACACGGGCGAGGCTCAGCCCGCCGGCGCCGCGGGCCGGGGCAGGTCAGCCGCAGGCGGCAGCGGGGCCGCGTTGGCCGCAACCGCCGCATCCGCCGGGGCCGGTGGCTGCGTCACGTCGGCCACCGGTGCGCCGGTCAGGCCCTCGAGGTCGGCCGGGTGCAGCCGAAAGACACCGTTCGGGTGCCCCGCCGCGGCCCAGATCTCGTCGAAGCGGAACAGCTCGCGGTCGATCAGCGTGACCGGTTCGGTGGCGTGCGCCAGCGGCGCCACGCCGCCGATCGAGAAGCCCGTGCGCGCCTTGACGAAGGCGGCATCGGCCCGCGCCAGCGCGCCGGTGCGGGCGGCCACGCGCCGCTCGTCGACGCGGCGGTCGCCGCTGGCGATGACGAGCACGGGGCGGTCGTCGGCCACGCGGCGGAAGATCACGCTCTTGGCGATCTGCCCGACCGCGACGCCCAGCGCCTCGGCCGCCTGCTGCGACGTGCGCACCGCGCCGGGCAGCCACCGCGGCACGTGCGGATGGCCGCGCACGGCCAGCGCCTGCGTCACGCGCTCGAAGCCCTCGTTGGACGGGGCCGGTGCAGCCGTGGCGGCGGCTGTGCCGTCCTTGCCCGAAGTGCCCGAAGTGCCCAAGGTGCCCGAGGTGCCCGCTGCAGGCGTGTTGCCCCCTGTCGCGGCCGCCGTGCCGCCGGCCCCGGTGCTCATGTCGTGGCCCCGGCCACCTGGGCGCCGCGGCGGGCCAGCAGCGCGCGGCCGGCGCGTGACGCCGGCGGGCGGCCCAGCACGCCGCAGACGAAGGCCCCGGCATCGACCAGCGCGTCGAGGTCGATGCCGGTGTCGATGTCCATGCCGCGCAGCATGAACACCACGTCCTCGGTGGCCACGTTGCCGGTGGCGCCGCGGGCGTAGGGGCAGCCACCCAGGCCGGCCACGCTGGCGTCGAAGACGTGGATGCCCATCTGCAGGCAGGCGTGGATGTTGGCCAGCGCCTGGCCGTAGGTGTCGTGGAAGTGCCCGCTCACCTCGGCGAGCGGAAAGTGGCGCAGCGCGCGCTCCATCGCTGCCTGCACGCGACGCGGCGTGCCCACGCCGATGGTGTCGGCGATGCCGCAGTGGTCGACGCCGATGTCCTTCATCCGCCGCACGACGTGCTCGACCTCGTCCGGCGTCACCTCGCCCTGGTACGGGCAGCCGAGCGCGCAGGAGATCGCGGCGCGCACCCGCAGCCCGGCCTCGTGCGCGGCCGCCACCACCGGGCGGAAGCGCTCGACGCTCTCGTCGATGCCGCAGTTGATGTTGCGCCGGCTGAAGGCCTCGCTGGCGGCCCCGAACACCACCACCTCGTCGGGCCGGGCGGCGGGGTTGGCCAGCGCGGCCTCGAGGCCCTTCAGGTTGGGCGTCAGAACCGAGTAGCGCACACCGGCCGCGCGCTGCGGCGCGGCCAGCACGGCAGACAGCACCTCGGCGGCATCGGCCAGCTGCGGCACCCACTTCGGGCTGACGAAGCTCGTGACCTCGATGCTGCGGCAGCCCGCGGCCTGCAGCCGGCGCACGAGCTCGACCTTGTCGGCCGCCGCGATGGGCTGCGCCTCGTTCTGCAGGCCGTCGCGCGGGCCGACTTCGACCAGGGTGACGTGGGTGGGCAGCATGGCGGCTCGGGGGACGAGCCCGCACTATACGGGCGCGGCCCCGGCACCACGGTCCATGCGGTCGATGGCCCGCACGGCGGCGGCGCGGCGCCGCTACGGGGCCGGCGCCAGGCCGAGCAGCTCGGCGCTGCGGCGCGGGTGGACGAGGTTGACGCGGCCGCGCCGCTCGGCGCCCTGCAGGATCGCGTCGCGCACCTGCGCCACCGTCAGCGCCGGGTTCAGCGCGAACAGCTTGGCGGCCAGGTTGGCCACCTGCGGGCTGGCCATGCTGGTGCCGCTGGCCTTCATGCGGTCGCCGCCGGGCAGCACGCTCTCGACCTCGAAGCCGTTGGCGTGCAGCACCACCGTCTTGCCGAAGGTGGAGAAGCTGGTCTCCTCGCCGGACCGATCCACCGCGCCGACCGTCAGCAGGTTGGGCAGCTGCAGCCCGGCCGGGATGTACTCGTCGAAGTCGGCACTGTTGTCCTCGTTGCCCGAGGCGGCGACGAACAGGATCTCGGGTGCCGACGCGATGGCCGCGCGCAGCGCCTCGCGCTCGACGGCGAACAGCCGGCGCGCGATCTGCTTGCGCTCTTCCGCGGTGGCGCCGACGTTATGCCAGGCCAGCATCTCCTCGTAGGCGCCGGCGCCGTAGCGCCAGCTCATGTTCACCACGCGCAGCTTCTGCGCCTGGAAGGCGCGCACGATCTGCGCGTAGGCAGCGGCCGTGCGGCGCGACAGCTCCTCGCCCGGCTGCACCGGCTCGCTGCGGTGCTCCCACAGCATCGAGGCGGTGAACACGCGTGCGAACGGGTTGCCCTCGACGGCGATGCCGGCCACGTGGGTGCCGTGGATGTAGTAGCCGGCCAGGGCAAGGTCTTCCTGGAAGGCCTTGGCCTGGTCGGGGCGCAGCGAGGCCACCGTCTGCTTGAGGCGGCGTGCGTCCTCGGTGTCGAGCGCCGCCCGCAGGTCCATCGCACCCTTCACGGTCTGGCGCAGCTGCGGCCAGCGCGACTCGGCTTCGCCCAGCGGCCGCAGCAGCGCGGTCGCCGGCCGCATCTCGCGGTCGAAGGCGATGCCGCGGCCGGGCGTGGGCTTGAACAGCGACAGGTCGACGCCCGAGTCCCAGATGCCGATCCCCACCTCGCCGGCCTTCGCGCCGGCCGGGATGGCGAACTGCCGCGACGTCCAGACGTCGGGCCTGGCCGCCACGGGCGCGTGGCGGTCGATCACCGCCTGCAGGCCCGCGACGACCTCGGCGCGCACCGGCGCCAGCAGATCGTTCTGCACGCGCGCGCCGATGATCGAGCCGACCATGCCCTCGGGCACGTCGAGCTTCATGTTGCGGGCCATCACGTCCACCTGCTGCTCGAACGCGCCCTGCACCAGCGCCGGGTTCAGCAACTCGAACTGGCTCTTGCTGCGCTTCACGCCTTCGGCCACGTCGGCCCACTCGAGCGCGCCGAAGCGCTTCTCGACCTCGGCGCGCACCCAGGCGGCGTCGCGCCTGGCGAGCTGCTGCTCGGCCACGATCGATGCCAGCACGCCGGAGGTGGCGCGCGGGCCGGGCTTGTCCTGCAGGCTGCGCAGGCGCTCCACCAGGGCCGGCACGGAGGTCCAGTCGCCGCGGAACTGGGCCAGCGACAGCAGCGTGCCGTGGTACTCCCGCAGCGTGGCCGCGTCCTGGATGTCGAAGCGCTCGAGATCCGCGCGCAGGTTCTTCTCCAGGGCGTCGGCCAGCGGCAGCAGGGCGTCGCGCGGGCCGGCGAGGTACTCGCTGGGCAGGCGCTGCAGCCTGATGCTGCGGCGGGGCAGTTGCTCGGCGCGGGTGACGATGGTCCGTTCGGCGGACGACGGGGCGGTGGGGGCGGGCGTGGGCATGGGTGGGCTCTGGGCAGCAACGACCTGGGCCGCCAGCAGCAAGGCGGGGGCGACGGCGACGGCAACGGCAATGGGCTTCATAGCGGGTCCTTCGGTGGGCACGGGTTGCCGGCACGCGGCTCGCATGCGGCTCGCATGCGGCTCGCATGCGACTGGCACGTGGCCGGCATGCCGCAATGTGTCAGGCCTGCGCCGCCTCCGCCGGGGCGATGCGACGAACGGAGGCCGGCGGGGCACGAGCGGCGCGTCCGCACGGACCAGCGCGCGCCCGCCCGAACCGGAGCGCGCCGCCCGCGGCGTGCACCCGCCAGCCGGGGCCCGGCCCCCGGGCCGGTGCCGCCGCGCTCGTCAGCCGGCAGCGGTGGCCGCGGCCGCGAGCCGCAGCAGCTCGCCGCCCTCGGCCACCTGGTCGCCGGCCCGGTACAGAAGGGCCTCGACCACGCCGTCGCGCGGCGCGGCGATGGTGTGCTCCATCTTCATCGCCTCCATCACCGCCAGCGGCTGCCCGCGGGCGACGCGCTCGCCGGCCTGGACCAGGAAGGCCACCACCTTGCCCGGCATCGGCGCCGTCAGGCGGCCGGCCTCGCCGGCGTGGTCGCCGGCGTGGGCGATCGGGTCGTGCTCGACGACCAGTGCGCTGCCCGCGTCGGCGAACACCGCGTGGCGCTCGCCGTCGGCATAGACCGTGAGCGTGACGCGGCGCCCGCCGAGGGTGAGGTCGTGGCGGCCGTCGCCGAGCGCGCGCGCCGCGAACGGGTGCCGTGCGTCGCCGAGCACGAGCGTCGTCGCGCCGTCGTGGTGGCGCTCGACGGTCACCGTGTGGCGCTGGCCGCCGATCTCGAGCTCGAGCCGGCGCCGCGCGCTGCCGAACAGGCGCCAGGCGTCGCGCCGGCTCCACGGGTCGGCGTCCTCGAGCGCGGCCTCGGCGGCCATCACGCCGGCCGCGACGCCGGCCGCCGCCCACTTGGGCGCCAGGCCCGGCGCCTCGAACAGCGCGGCGCGCTCGCGCTCGATCAGTCCGGTGTCGAGGTCGGCGGTGGCGAAGCTGCGGCTGGCCACCACGCGGCGCAGGAAGGCCACGTTGGTGTGCAGGCCGACGATGTGCGTGCGGCCGAGCGCGGCGTCCAGCCGCGCCAGTGCCTGGCCGCGGTCCTCGCCCCAGACGATCAGCTTGGCGATCATCGAGTCGTAGTGCGGGCTGATCGCGTCGCCCTCGCCGAAGCCGCTGTCCACGCGCGGGCGCAGTTCGTCGCGCGCGAAGGCCGCGTGCGCCGGCCAGCGCGCCACCTGCAGCGTGCCGGTGGCGGGCAGGAAGCCGGCATCGGGGTTCTCGGCGCAGATGCGCGCCTCGATGGCGTGGCCGCGCAGCACCACCTGCTCCTGTGCCAGCGGCAGCGGCTCGCCGGCGGCCACGCGCAGCTGCCACTCGACGAGATCGAGCCCGGTCACGGCCTCGGTGACCGGGTGCTCGACCTGCAGCCGCGTGTTCATCTCCATGAAGTAGGCGCGGATGTCGCCGTCGTCGAGCTCCTCGGCCACGAACTCCACCGTGCCGGCGCCGACGTAGCCCACGGCCCGCGCCGCGGCCACCGCGGCGGCGCCCATCTCGGCGCGGCGCGCGGCGCTCAGGCCCGGCGCCGGCGATTCCTCGAGCACCTTCTGGTGGCGGCGCTGCACCGAGCAGTCGCGCTCGCCGAGGTGGATGACGTTGCCGTAGGTGTCGCCGAAGACCTGGATCTCGATGTGCCGCGGCCGCGTCACGTAGCGCTCGACCAGCACGTGGTCGTCGCCAAAGCTGGCCTTGGCCTCGCGCTGGCACGAGGCGAGCGCGGCGGCGAAGTCGGCCGCCCGCTCGACGCGCCGCATGCCCTTGCCGCCGCCGCCGGCGCTGGCCTTGATCAGCACCGGGTAGCCGATGCGCTCGGCCTCGCGCGCGAGCAGCGCCGGGTCGTTGTCGGCGCCGTGGTAGCCGGGCACGAGCGGCACGCCGGCCCGCTCCATCAGCGCCTTGGCAGCGGACTTGCTGCCCATCGCGGCGATGGCCGCCGGCGGCGGGCCGATGAAGACCAGGCCCGCGTCGGCGCAGGCCTGCGCGAAGTCCTCGTTCTCGGACAGGAAGCCGTAGCCGGGGTGGATGGCCGCGGCCCCGGTGGCGCGCGCCGCGTCGATGATGCGCTGCCACTGCAGGTAGCTCTCGCGGGCCGGGCCCGGGCCGACGTGCACGGCCTCGTCGGCCAGCATCACGTGGCGCGCGCGCGCGTCGGCGTCGGAGTAGACGGCCACGGTGCGCACGCCGAGGCGGCGCGCAGTGGTCATCACGCGGCACGCGATCTCACCGCGGTTGGCGATCAGGATCTTCTCGAACATCGTCGTCTCCAGGCGGCCCGTTCGCCTCAGGGCGTCCACACCACGTCGTTGTCCACCGCGTACGGCCTGCAGCGCTGGCCGTCGCGCCACTGGCAGCGCCCGAGCGCGCGGCCGAGCGCCCAGTCGCCGCTGGCCCACGACACCGCGCCGTTGGGCGCGATGACGAAGGCGCGCGGCACGGGCGCCTGCAGGAACGCGCGGTAGAACTGCTCGCGCCGCTGCGCCGTGACGGGCACCTTGTCGATCTCGTCCACGCGCGCGAAGCCGCTGGCCGGCGGCCGCGGCACCAGGCCGCTCTGCGTGAAGCCGGCGCGCGCGAGGAAGGCCTCGGCCAGCGGCACCCAGCGGTCCATGTCGGCGCCGAGGCCGTCGTGGCCGTCGACCGGCCGCGGCGGCGCGGCTGCGGTCGCGGCGGTCGCAGCGGTCGCGCCGGAGGCCGGCACCGGCCACGGGCCGAGGTGCTGGAACTCGATCCGGCCTCCGCCCTCCTTCCAGGCCTCGGCCCAGCGGCGCGGGACCTGCTCGCCCCAGTAACGGTCGTGCGTCCAGTACAGCCACAGCGTGGGCGCCGGCGCGGTGGCGGCCTGCGTGCGCCACAGGCGCTCGAGCGATGCCGGGCCGCACGGGTTGCCGGGGCGGCCGTCGGGATCGCCGCCCGAGCCGCCGGCGACGTTGATCGCCGCCACCAGCCCCGGCGGGTTGCGCGACGCGACGGCCAGCGTCGTCAGGCCGCCCACCGAGACGCCGAGCTTGATCCAGCGCGTGGCGTCGATGTCGGGCTGCGCGCGCGCGTGCGCCAGCGCCGCCAGCACCTGGTCGGACGCCGCCCGCGCCATCGGCTCGTAGCGCTTGGCGCTGCACGGGCCGCTGTCCTCGGGGTCGAACTCGCCGTAGGTGTCGCCGTAGCCCACGCGCGTGGGCACGACGACCGCGAAGCCCTTGGCGACCAGCCAGCGCGCCTGCGTCTCGAAGCGCTGCCGGCCCTGCTCGGCACGGCGCTCGTTCGGGCCGCGGCCGTGGCTGAAGACGGCCAGCGGGAACGGCCCCGGGCCCGGGGGCCGGAACAGGGTGAGCGCGATCGAGCGCGTCTCCTCCCGCCCGTACATGTCCTTGACGGTCACGTCGATGCGGCGCACTTCCTCGCGCAGGTCGGCGGCCAGGCGGTCCTCGGGCAACGGCTGCGCCGGCGCGGCAGCCGCCGCCAGCGCGAGCAGCAGCGCCGCGGCGCGGCGGTGCCCCGCACCCGTCCGCGGCGGGCGCGCGCGTCGGGGCGTCGGTGCCCCTTCCGGCGGCGGATGTGCCTCCACGAGCCGCGTCATGCCCGCGCCTCCTGCGTGCCGCCGCCTGCGAAGCGCCGCCACAGCCCGCGCAGGAAGCGGGACAGCACGACGATCAGCGCCAGCGCGACGGCGACCGCGACGCCGAGCGCCGGCCAGAACCACAGCGGGTGCGTCCAGGCCAGCCACAGCAGCGCGGGCACCGCGGCGTCGCCGGCCAGCGACAGGGCGATGTTGGACAACGGCTCCGGCGACGTGTTGACCGCCGCGCGCGTGGTGGCCTTGGCGGCGTGCGCCGTAGCCGCCAGCGTGCCGCCCATCAGTGCGGCCAGCAGCGCCCAGGTGGCCGAGTCGCCGCCGAACACGCCGGCGGCCAGCGCGGCGCCGGCGGGGATGCGGATGACGGTGTGCAGGGCGTCCCAGAGGGTGTCGACGCCGGGGATCTTGTCGGCGACGAACTCGATCGCGAAGAAGACGAAGCTCGCCGCCAGCACCAGCGGGTTCTGCAGGATGTGCAGGCCCGGCGGCAGCGCGATCCAGCCGAGGTAGCCCGCGGCGCCGGTGAGGAAGACCACCGCGTACAGGCGCAGGCCGCTCGCCCACCCGAGTGCGGCGGCGATGGCGACGAGCTGGGCCAGGTCGAGGTTCATGGCGCGGGCGCGGCGCGCCAGGACGGGTCGCGCTTGTCGAGGAAGCTCGCGATGCCCTCGCGGCCCTCGGCGCTGGCGCGGATGTCGGCGATGCGCCGCGCGGTGTCCTCGCGCAGCGCGGCGTCGATGGGCCGCGCGGCCACGTCCTTGACCAGCTGCTTGCAGGCGCGCACCGCGGCCGGGCCGTTGCCCACCCAGGCGGCGACGATGGCGTCCACCTTGGCGTCGAGCGCGTCCGCGGCCGCCACCTCGTGCACGAAGCCCAGGCGCTGCGCGGTGGCGGCGTCGAAGCGCTCGGCGGTGGTGAAGTAGCGCCGCGCCGCCTGCTCGCCGAGCGCGCGCACGACGTAGGGGCCGATGGTGGCGGGCAGCAGGCCGAGCCGGGCCTCGCTGAGGCAGAACGTCACGCCCTCGGCGGCCACCAGCACGTCGCACACCGCGGCCAGGCCCACGCCGCCGGCGTAGCAGTCGCCGTGGATGCGGCCGAGCACGGGCACGGGGCAGGACCAGATCGTCCACAGCATCTCGGCCAGCGCCGCCGCGTCGGCGCGGTTCTGCTCCCAGGTGTAGCCGGCCATCGCGCGCATCCACGACAGGTCGGCGCCGGCGCAGAAGGCCTTGCCGCGACCGCCGAGCACGATGGCGCGCAGGCCGGGTTCGGCGCCGAGCGCACGGAAGGCGGTCGTGAGCTCGGCGACGACGCCGTCGTTGAAGGCGTTGCGCACCTCCGGTCGGTCGAGCCACACCTCGGCCACGTGGGGCGAGGGGCGGCGGACATCGAGCGTGGAAGCGGGCGCGGGCGCCGACGAGGCGGCGGGCGCGGCCGCGGGCGAGGCCGCGAGCGAGTGGGGGGACGGAACGCCGGGCGACGGGGTCATGACAGGGCCTGCTCGCGCTGGAGCATGTAGACGAGGTCGAGCTCGGGCGCCGGCCGTCCCAGCGCGGTGAGCGCCGCGGTGACCTGGCCGCGGTGGTGGGTGCCGTGGTTGAAGACGTGCATCAGCGTGGCGGCCCAGGGCAGGCGCATCGCCTCGCCGGTGATGCGCCGGTACTCGATGGCACCCTGCAGGCGCTCGGCAGGCACGGCGCCGACGAGCGGCAGCCAGTTGGCGGTGCCCTCGACCAGCCGCGCGCGCAGGCGCCGGCGGTCGGGCTCGGCCTCGGCGTCGAGCTTCACCATCGGCGACTCGCCGCGCGCGTAGCGGGGCCACCAGAGCAGCTGCCCGGCCACCAGCAGGTGGTTCAGCGTGCCGTGGATGCTGCGGAAGTAGAGGCCGGTGTCGCGCCGGCAGTCGGCGTCGTCGAGCGCGTCGACGTGCTCCATCAGCCGCCGCGTCGCCCAGCCGTCGTAGCGCGCCATGACGAGCAGATGCGCGCGCATCGGATCGGCCACGGGGTCGACCAGCACCTTGCGCAGCATCACGCTGCGGTAGGTCTTGCCCGCCCACTGCGCGCTGCCGACCTCGGCGTAACCTGAGCGGCCGTACCAGGCGCGCAGGTGGGCGGCCGGCGCGGCGGTGTCGAGCACGATGCGCGCGAAGCCCTGCTCGCGCGCCCACTGCTCGGCGGCGGCCAGCAGCCGCGTGCCCAGGCCCGAGCGCTGCAGCGCGGGCTCGACGCCGAACTGGTGCAGGTGCGCCGTGTCGGGCGCCTGCAGCCAGCGCGCCTCGGCCACCCAGGGGTCGGCCGCCGCGTCGTAGGGCGGCGCGATGCAGACGCTGCCCACCGGCGCACCGGCCGCGTCGATTGCGACGAGGCAGGCGCCGCGCGCGACGCGCCGGCGCGTCGTCGCCTCGTCCTGCGTCGCGGCGGTGAAGTTCATGCCGGCCGCGGCCAGGCCGGCGTAGGCGCGGTTGAGCATCGCCGTCAGCGCGCCGAGATCGTCGGCGGGCTGCAGCGGGCGGATCGCCAGTTCGGGCACGGCGCGGTCCTCGGGCCGGGCGGCCCTCACATCCGGAACACGCCGAACTGCGGCCGCTCCGGGATCGGCGCGTTCAGCGCCGCCGACAGGCCGAGCGCCAGCACGCGCCGGGTGTCGGCCGGGTCGATGACGCCGTCGTCCCACAGCCGGGCGCTGGCGTAGTACGGGTGCGCCTGGCGCTCGAACTGCTCGAGGATCGGGCGCTTGAACGCGGCTTCCTCCTCGGCGCTCCAGCGCCCGCCCTTGGCCTCGATGCCGTCGCGCCGCACGGTGGCCAGGACGCTGGCGGCCTGCTCGCCGCCCATCACGCCGATGCGCGCGTTGGGCCACATCCACAGGAAGCGCGGCGAGTAGGCGCGGCCGCACATGCCGTAGTTACCGGCGCCGAAGCTGCCGCCGATGATGACCGTCAGCTTGGGCACCGTGGCCGTGGCCACCGCGGTGACCATCTTCGCGCCGTGCTTGGCGATGCCCTCGTTCTCGTACTTGCGGCCGACCATGAAGCCGGTGATGTTCTGCAGGAACACCAGCGGCACGCGGCGCTGGCAGCAAAGCTCGATGAAGTGCGCCCCCTTGAGCGCGCTCTCGCCGAACAGGATGCCGTTGTTGGCGATGATGCCCACCGGCATGCCCTCGAGGTGCGCGAACCCGGTGACCAGCGTCGGGCCGTAGCGCGCCTTGAACTCGTCGAACTCGCTGCCGTCGACGATGCGGGCGACGATCTCGCGCACGTCGAAGGGCTTGCGCGGGTCGGTCGGGATCACGCCGTGCAGTTCGGCCGGGTCGAAGCGCGGCGGCCGCGGCGCCACGGTGGCCAGCGGCCGCGGCTTGACGCGGTTGAGCCGCGCCACGCTGGCGCGAGCGAGCGCGAGCGCGTGGGTGTCGCTGTCGGCCAGGTGGTCGGCCACGCCGGACAGCCGCGTGTGCACGTCGCCGCCGCCCAGGTCCTCGGCGCTCACCTCCTCGCCGATGGCCGCCTTCACCAGCGGCGGGCCGCCCAGAAAGATGGTGCCCTGGTTCTTCACGATGATGGTCTCGTCGCTCATCGCCGGCACATAGGCGCCACCGGCCGTGCACGAGCCCATCACCACCGCCACCTGCGGCACGCCCTGCGCCGAGAGGTTGGCCTGGTTGTAGAAGATGCGGCCAAAGTG
>Ga0068877_10000494_pt1 | contig 34152 bp, 26 predicted proteins | sample NOAtaG_FD_66437 | JGI IMG/M metagenome (GOLD analysis project Ga0068877, IMG submission 66437) | Freshwater lake microbial communities from Lake Erie, under a cyanobacterial bloom - NOAA_Erie_Diel6S_1000h metaG | ecosystem: Environmental > Aquatic > Freshwater > Lake | place: USA: Ohio, Lake...
CGGACCCGCTGGACCGGGCGGAGGCGGCGCTGCGGCGCGGCGAGGTTGGGCTGATGCTCAAGGGGCTCGACGCGCTGCGGGCGGAAGGGGGAAAGGAGCCGGCGCGGGCGGTGCGGTTGCGGGCGGAGGGGTTGGAGTTGATCGGGCGGTATGAGCTGGCGCGGCGGGTGGGGAGCGAGGCGGTGGCGCGGCTGGCGGCGAGAACCGATCAGACCTCGGCGGATGAGATCGTGGAGCTGGTGCGGGCGACGGCGGTGTTGCTGCGGCATGGGCCTGAGCGGGGCGGGGAGGGTGCGCAGGCGGCGGAGGGGGTTGCGGCGGACTTTGAGCAGATGATGAACCTGCTGGCGGAGGCGCGGCGGCGCGATCCGCTGTCGTTCTCGGCGCGGTTTGTCGAGGCGGAGCTGCTCTTTGACAAGGACAACTACGCGCAGGCGGGGCAGGCGCTGCAGGAGGCGATGAAGCTCAACCCGTCGTCGGCGGAGATCTGGGGGCTCATGGGTGAGCTGGCGGTGAACACGTTCGATCTGTCGATGAGCGCGAAGGTGGCGCAGCGGCTGGATGCGCTGGCGGTTCTGCCCGGGCTTGAGGGGAAGGACGAGGCGGAGGCGTCGGTGGTGGGCGCGGTGGTGCGGGGGCGGGCGGCGCTGCGGCAGGATGATTGGAGCGGTGCGGTGGAGGCGCTGAAGAAGTCGGTGAGCCGGATGAGCTCGGCGGCGGGGCTGCGGCGGGGGATGGTCGCGGCGGTGGCGGTTTCGTTCGATGAGCAGAAGACGCGGGCGCTGCTGGACGAGTATGACGCGTGGGCGGCGGAGCAGGGGCGGTTGGCGGGGTTGGAAGGCGAGGGCGGGAAGCCGGCGGAGGCGTATGCGGCGGCGGGGCGGGCGCTCTCGGATTCGCGGCGGTATGAGCGGGCGTCGGCGTATCTCAACGAGGCGGCGAGGAGAAGTCCGACGTGGAGCGTGCCGCGGGCGGAGCTTGGGCTTTTGCATATGCAGAGCGGGCGGGATGAGGAAGCGCTGGGGGCGCTGCGGGCGGTGGAGCGGCTTGATCCGTTCAATGTGCGGGCGGCGAACAGTTTGAAGCTGTTGCGGTCGATGGCGGACTTTGAGCGGGTGGAGGGTGAGCGGTTTGTGATCCGGGCGAAGCCGGGGCTGGATGTGATGTTGGCGCGGGAGATGCTGCCGGCGCTTGAGGCATCGGGGGTGATTGTGACGGGGGATGGGCCTGGGGGTCTGCGGCATTCACCGATGAAGGCGACGGTGATTGATCTGATGCCGAACCATGCGCAGTTTGCGGTGCGGATTGCGGGGATGCCGCGGATTCACACGATCGCGGCGAGCACTGGGCCTGTGATTGCGATGGAGTCGCCGCGGACGGGTGCGGGGCATTCGGGGACGTACGACTGGGACCGGGTGTTGCGGCACGAGTATGCGCACACGGTGGGTTTATCGCGGACGGGGAACCGGATCCCGCACTGGTTTACGGAAGCGCAGGCGGTGTATCTGGAGCGGGCGCCGCGGGACTATCCGACGGTGCAGCTCTTGACGCGGGCGATGATCAACGATGATCTGCTCGGGATGGATGAGATCAGTCTGGCGTTTACGAGGCCCAAGCGCCCGACGGATCGGCAGCTTGCGTATGCGCAGGGGCACTGGATGATGGAGTACATGATCGGCAAGCACGGGGCGGAGTCGCCCTTGGTGCTGATGGATACGTACGCGAAGGGTGCGAGTGAGGAAGAGGCGTTTGTGAAAGCGCTGGGGGTTGGGCGGGAGGAGTTCTTCGCGCGGTTTCAGGATTGGGCGGCGGGGCAGTTGATCGCGTGGGGGATGGATATCCCGAAGGGGACGCCGACGGTTGAGAAGTTGTTGGAGATGGAGCAGGAGAAGCGGAAGGGGGAGGAAACGGTCGAGCCGACGGCGGAGATGGTGGATGGCTGGTTGAAGGCGTATCCGGAGCATCCGGACGTGCTGGAGCTGGCGGTGGTGTTGCGGACGCGGGACGGGGCGAAGGTGACGGCGGAGATGAAGCCGCTGCTGGAGCGGTATGCGAAAGCGCGGCCGGTGGATCCGATGCCACGGAAGTTGCTGGCGGGGCTCGCGCTGGAGTTTGGGGACGATGCGGGGGCGGCGGAGCATCTGGAGTATTTGGATATTCGGGAGGAGAAGAGCGCGACGTACGCGGCGGAGCTGGCGCGGGTGTACATGCGGATGGGGGATATGGAGAGGGCGTGGGTGAAGGCGACGCGGGCGACGCGGGTTGGGCCGTATGACGCGGCGATGCGGGAGCTGGCGGCGACGGTGGCGCTGCGGCGGAAGGATTATGCGGGCGCGCGGGGGCATTTGGCGTTTCTGGCGGCGTTGGAGCCGAGCGTTGAGAAGCACAGGCAGCGGTTGGCGGCGTTGGAGAGGTTTATTTCAGAGGGGAGGTAGGGAAAAGCTCAAAGCTCAGAGTTCAAAGCAGCAAAGGGCAAAGCAGCAAAGCCGCAAATGAAGAGCGAGTGGCTGAGTGGCGAAGTGGCGAAGTGGCGAAGTGGCTAAGTGGCTAAGTGGCGAAGTGGCTAAGTGGCTAAGTGGCTAAGTCATTCGGTGGGTATTGAGGTCCGAACAGTGGCCGAACTTTTTGGTGGGTTTGGGGGGAATGTGGGGGTGGTTTGGTTGATCGGGGTGAATGGGGGTGGTCCGCAGCGCCGATAACTGAGGCATGGCGAAGCCCGAGAGCAACGTGAGCGGGACCGGTGGCGGTGGCGGCGGTGGTGTGCGCGGGCGGAGCAAGGTGGTCACGTTGCCTGAGCTCTTGGAGCGGCGGCGCGGGGCGCGGTCGATGGGTTTGAACGTGGTGCAGTGTCACGGGTGCTTTGACATTGTGCATCCGGGGCATATTCGGCACTTGCGGCAGGCGAAGAGCCACGGGGACATTCTGCTGGTGAGCATCACGGGGGATTCGTGCTATGCCAAGCGGGGCGGGGCGCCGCTGATCCCTGAGGATCTGCGCGCGGAGAACCTGGCGGAGCTGGACTGTGTGGACTGGGTGTACATCGATCAGCACGGCACGGCGGAGGAGGTGCTGCGGCAGGTTGAGCCGGACGTGTACATCAAGGGGAAGGAGTATGAGCACAACGAGGACCCGCGGTTTCTTGCGGAGCGGAAGGTTGTGGAGGAGGCGGGCGGGCGGGTTGTGTTCTCGTCGGGGGATGTGATCTTTTCGTCCACGGCGTTGATCGGGACGCTGGAGCGGTCGGCGGACCCGTATCACGCGCGGCTGAAGCAGCTTGTCAGCGAGCCGTCGCTGGATGGGTCGCAGCTCAACGCGTTGATCAGTCAGTTTCGTGGGAAGCAGATGCTGGTGGTGGGTGAGAGCATCGTGGATGTGTACGTGCACTGTGATACGCCGGAGGTCGCGAGCGAATCGCCTGTGATGACGCTTCGGCCTTTGCGGCGGGTGCAGTATGACGGGGGTGCGGCGATCATTGCGCGGCATGCGGCGGCGCTGGGTGCGCGGCCGGTGCTGTTGACGGGCTTGCCGAAGAGTCCGGAGGCGGAGGCGCTTCGGCGGAGGTTGATGCAGGAGGGTGTGCGGGTTGAGAGTGTTGAGACGGATGTGGCGCTGGCGCAGAAGCAGAGGTTTTTGGTCGGGCCTCAGAAGGTGATGAAGCTGAACATGCTCGATCCGATTGTTCTGGACGCGTTGCGTCAGGACGAGCTGGTGATGCGGGCGGAGGAGCTTTCACGCGGGATGGACGCGTGCGTGATTGCGGACTTTGGGAACGGGCTTTTGTCGCACAGTGTGGTGGAGCGGTTGTGCGGGGCGGTGCGGGGGAATGTGCGGACGCTTGCGGGGGATGTCTCTGGGCGGAAGAGTGCGCTGCTGAACTTCAAGGGTGTGGATTTGTTGTGTCCGAGCGAGCGGGAAGCGCGGGACGCGCTGCGGTGCTTTGAGGAGAGTGTGCCGGCGGTTGCGTGGCGGTTGATGCAGGAGACGGGGTGCAAGAGCGCGATGCTGACGATGGGCGGGGACGGGCTGATTGCGTTCGAGGAGTTGCCCGATGCGCGCGGCGCGGGTGAGGAGTATCGCTCGCGGGTGCGGGGGCAGCATGTGCCGGCGCTGAGCGGGTATCCGGTTGATCCGCTTGGGTGCGGCGATGCGCTCTTGGCGGCGGCGACGCTGACACTGTGCTGCGGCGGGAGTGTGCTGGCGGCGGCGATGATCGGGTCGTTGAGTGCGGCGGTGCAGGCGCAGCGGCTGGGGAACATCGCGGTGTCGGCGGGTGATCTGCGGGCGGCGCTGGTGCGGGTGATGTCGGCGAAGCTGGCGGTGGGGACGGGTGTTTCAGGGAGTTTGGACGGGCTTTTCCGCGGCGAGGCGAGTGCGACCGCGCCGGTGGAGACGGTGACGGCGGCGGGGATGGTTGGTCGAGGAGCGGGCGCGTGAAGATCTCGTTTGTGATGCCGACGCGGAATCGTGAGGCGGTGCTTGCGCAGACGCTCGGGCGTTTGGCGGAGTTGGTGCTGCCGCGGGGTGTGGAGGCGGAACTGATCGTGGTGGACAACGCGTCGTCTCGGAAGGTCAGCAGCGCGGCGCTGCGGGCGGGGCTGCGCGGGGCGATGGACGTGCGGGCGATTCGGCTGGAGAAGAACCGCTCGGCGGCGGCGCGGAACCTTGGCGCGGCGCACAGCCGGGGCGAGTGGGTGGTGATGCTGGACGATGATTCGTACCCGATCAGCGGGGAGGGATTGGTCAGTGCTTTGCGTGAGGCGGGGGAGGATGTGGGGGCGGTGGGCGGGCAGATCTTTTTGCCGGAGGAGCACCGCGGGGCGGAGGCGGTGAGCGCGGGGATTGTGGCGCGGGAGGCGGGCGGGTTGCCCGAGGTGTTTGTGGGGTGCGGGGCGGCGATCCGGCGTGAGGTCTTTGAGATCAGCGGCGGGTACGACGCGCGGTTTGATTACTACGCGGAGGAGTATGACCTGTGCGCGCGGCTGCTGCTGGCGGGGCTTCGGGTGAGCTATGACCATCGCTTCACGGTGATGCACCGCAAGTCGGCGGCGAACCGGGACTTCGGGCGGATCGCGCGGCGGCTGGTGCGGAACAACGCGTGGGTGATGCAGCGGTACGCGCCCGGGGCGGTGCGTGCGGCGGAAGTGCGCGGGGTCTTTGAGCGGTATTGGCGGATCGCGAAGAAGGAAAAGGCCGTACGTGGGTATGTGTATGGCGCGGCGGAGGCGCTGGCGACGCTGGCGGTGCAGCCGCGGCGGGAGATGAGCGCGGCGGTGTGGGACCGGTTCACGGGGTTGAGCGCGGCGCGGGAGGCGATCGCGGCGGAGATGAGCGTGAAGCGGTTTGAGAGCGCGTGCGTGGTGATGGAGGGGAAGAACGCGGCGCTGGTGAGGCGTGCGCTGATGGAGGCGGGGGTGACGGTGGTGGAGGATGAGCGGGGGGCGGAGGCGTTGGTGGTGGGGACGATGTCGCCCGGGCCGATGTTGATGGCGCGGGACCTGTTGATGAGCACGCGGGCGGGGGCGCGGGTGATTGTGCCGAGCGTTGAGGTGGGGAAGACGCCAATGGGGGCGGATGTGGCTTGGGATGGTGGGGAGCGGCGCGGCGCAGTTGCGGCGTGAAAGATGGAATGCGAGGAAAGAAGAGCACGGCTCTGGAGAGCCGTGCCACCTGGAGACGGGGATGATTCAGGTGCGGCCGACTTGGGGGAGGAGTTTTTGGAGCAGGGTGAGGGCGTGTGCGAGGTGGGCGGGGCTTCCTTCGCGTTCGATCCAGGCGGGAGCGCATGCGGCCATGAGGACGCGGCGGATGTTGGCGAGGGTGCCGTAGTCGTCGTCGCAGATGAGGCCGAGGTTTCGGCGGAAGGTTGCGAGTTGCGAGAGGAGGCTGGGGTTGTCCTTGGCCGCGGGATGGTGTTTGTGTTTTTTGTCGGGGCGGTGGTGGTGATCGGCGGTTGAGGGGTGTTCGAGCGCGTGGGAGAAGGCGTGGCGGTCGCCGAAGTGCTGGCCGTGCCAGGGGGTGTCGGGCGCAGCGGTTTTCTTGGCGGCTTTCTCTGCTGAGGCGGCGGCGGAGTCGAGGTGTGTGCGGGCCCAGCAGACGCGTTCGAGGTAGAGGGCGTCTTCGAGCCAGTGACCGGTGTGGACGAGGGCGAGGTCGATGAGGACGAGGCGGTTGTCGGGTGTGCGGATGGCGTTGCCGCCGTGGAGATCGCCGTGGCACCAGGAGTTGATCTGTCGTGCGTCCCAGCGGCGGATGAGCGAGGGGAGGGCGCGGCTGACTTCGCGGAGTTCGTGTGCCCATTTGGGGGCGTCGGGGATGACGCCTCGGCGGGCGACCTCGCGGGATTTTTCGACGAGCTTGTCGAAGGGGAGGGGCTTGGGGGCTGGGCGGGACGGGGCGGCGGGTGTGTTGATCGGCTCGATGAGTTCGCAGCGGGCCTGCATGTGAGCGCAGGCGCGGAGGAGGTCGTTGAGGGTGGGGCGGTCGAGGTTTTTGCCGACGGTTGAGCCGGGGATTCGTTCGATGATGAGCCAGGCGAGGTCGTAACCGGCGAGGGAGTTGCCGGAGGCGATGAGGCGCGGGGTTGGGGAGAGCGGGTCGCTGCCGAGGGCGCAGGTCCAGCGGTATTCGACTGGGCCGACGGGGAGTTTGACGACGGCGGGGAGTTCGTGGCCTTGTGAGGTGGTGATGACGGTCATCCCGGTGGAGCCGCCGCCGCGTTGATGGTCGGAGCGGAACCACTCAACGGGGGAGAGGGAGTGGCCTTGATCTTTAATGGACTGAGCGAGGACGGGCTCGAGCATGGGCCCGAGGGAGGCGCCGAAGGCGGGAGCGGGCTGGGCTTGGTGCTCCGGTTGGTCGGGCATGATGAGGGGCGGTGCGTGCTGGTGAGATTGGTTGTGAGGGGCGCGGGTGATTGAAGATCGAAGGCGCACGGCTCTTCAGAGCCGTGCCACCGGGAGCCATGACAACTCAAAACACCGTACCGCGCGAGGGCGTGGTTGTCGAGCGGGGAGTGTTGGGATCAGGCAGGATTGGTGTCGGCGGGGTTTATCGGGGCGTGAAGATGGGCGGTGTGCATGAGTTCGATGATTTGCGTGGGGGAGAGTTCTTCTGGGCGTTGCGTTGGGTTGATGGAGGCGGGGAAGGGGAGGGAGCGGCCGAGGATCGCGCCGAGTTGCTTTCGGCGTTTGCTGAAGAGCGTTTGGCAGAAGCGGGCGAGGTTTGCGGGCTGGTCGGTGAGGGGCTTCTCTCGGCGGCGGATGAGGACCATGGCGCTGTGAACTTTGGGGCGGGGCCAGAAGCATTCGGGGGGGAGTTTGGCGATGAGGGAGACTTCGCCCATGGCCTGGGCGACGATGCCGAGCAGGCCGTAGTCCTTTGAGCCGGGCGGGGCGAGGAGTCGGTCGGCGACTTCGCGTTGAATGGTGACGGCTTGAAGGGAGCAGAGCGGGTGATCGATGAGCAGCGAGAGCATCAGGGGCGTGGCGGCTTGATAGGGCAGGTTGGCGACGAGTTTGAAGGGTGAGCCTGCGAGTGCGGCGGCGGCGTGCTCATTGAGGCGCTTGCCCGAGGCGAGGCAGTCGCCCTCGATGAGGGTGAAGCGGGAGGCGGCGGGTGATGCGGGCGAGAGGAGGCGGTCGCGGAGGAGTTGGGCGAGGCCTGTGTCCATCTCGCAGGCGATGACGCGGCAGCCGCGGTGGAGGAGTGCGTCGGTGAGGGTGCCCGTGCCGGGGCCGACTTCGAGGATGGTTTCGGCGGGTTGAACGTGGGCGGCGTCGACGAGTTTGGCGACGAGGTTTTGATCGATGAGGAAGTTTTGGCCGAGGGCGTGACGGGGCGAGAGGCCGCGGGCCTCGAGCATGGCGCGGATTTGTTGGAGGGACTGCATCCGAAGAACTCAGAGTTTATTTCTTCTTACAGTCTTTTCTGGCGTCTATATGATTTGCTTATTGTACTTATTCTCTCAACGAGATTCCTCGCCGCATTCCGAGCATTTTCCAGACATTGTAAGTGGATAACGACATGAAGGGCATAAGCCGGCCTTGATTCGCGCAATCCTTCGCTCACACAACCATCTTGTCCACCTTCGCTTAAATTTCGCAACAAACCAACGTGTTGATAAGAACAGTGCTGCTGATGCCGCTAGGTAGACGACGATCATGCCACAGATCAAGGGTATAGCACGCTCGGACAGCACCACACCCCACGTTATCCCTTCATTCGCAAGGCCCCGCGCGAAAAGACTGGTCGGTCCGGGATTGATCTTCGACAAGCGCTCAGCCGCATCGAGCAAATCACTTCTATTGATGTCTTCTCGCAAAATGTGCCTACTGACAACAAACGCGACGTATCCAATGCCGCCACCACCATGTTTCAGATTCACATCGGATCCATCTCGCTCGCCGCCGAAGAAATTGGGCAGGAAAAAGACCCCACGCTGAGCAATGATGTGGCCGTAGTGTTCAACGCCTTTCCACGAGTTCATCACCAAACCCGGCCCGCCATTCCACTTCGAAACTTCGATGCGATCCTCGAATGAGATGGCCTTGCGACCAAAAGCCACAAACAAAAAGTGTGCCATGAACAAAAGAACCGCAACTGCAATAATTACAGTTGCGGTGGTCAAGATTTTTCGAATGTTTATATTAACAGAATCTACTCCGAGTATTCAAACACTAAACAAAACATCTAACCACTTTTCAACATCAGCGTCATCGACGATCCCATCTCCGTCAACATCATAGAGTCTGGACTGACTCACTGGCACAACATTCTCAACGTGGTACTGAAGCAGTTCAAGATCATCGCTATTTAGCTGTAGATCGCCGTTGAAATCGCCGTACACTCCAGAGTTAACCAAATGGCTAGCATACTCACGAATCTCATTCTGAACCGATTCGAGTGTGCCAGAAAGCGAGAGAGCATTGCTCACTTTAATATTAACACCAGAGATCGGTCGACAATTGTACGGGGCATCGTAGCATTCGTGAAGTGCGCGGTGAATCTCGAAACACTCGAAAAGAGTCAGCGACTCAAACGAAGCAATATCGCGATTATTACCCCATTCAGACATATCAATACGCATCTGCCTGAGACTGCTTTCTGGGTCTAGGTCCAAGCTGACCACTACAGGACCATGAGTGTCAACGTCCCAAGGCACAGCCTCAGGAACTGGAAGACCAGTCGGAGCAAGAGTCGGGAATCCATGCGGAAGATCCGGATTCCATGCCGGATCACTCGGGGTGCTTGGATTGTTCGGCCGCCCGTCACTTTGACAGCCACATTCATTCGGAACCAGCGTGAAGAAATAAGGCACTACAACACCTGAGCCTGGGATTTCTTCGACGAACTCCTTGGTTTCCGAATATGTTTCATCCGGTCGGTTGGTCCAAGGCCAGCACAACTTGTAGATTGTTCGTTGATTAAACAGTCGATAACTCTGTCGGTAGAATACTTGAACGCAGCCACACTGGGCGGCATTCGAAAACGTAATTGAGTCTCCACTGGTTTTCTTCTTGCCAAACTTGAGTGAGGTCGCTATCCCGCAAACTGTAAAACTGGCATCAACATCGCCGCTTGTTTGAGTTCCAGCAGTGATCGTGATGGGACCGCAGCACTTGATTTCACCGAGTGGCTTTCGAACATCGAGCCTCATTACATAGTCACCACAGGGAAATGGTACGTATGCGTCACCTTGATAAACGCAACGAGGACTCGTCCAACGTGGCTCGCCATCTAGCACCCATCGCATGTTCTGTGCGTTCACGCCGCTCGAAAGTACCAAAAGTGAAAATCCTGCTACGAAAAGTCGCCGATAGTTGTTCATGGAATCACTCCTGCAAAAAGTTTACTTTGCAGACATGAATCTGTCAACAGTAGAATTACCCCTAACTGCGCTCACCACTCGCCTGCGAGGATCTTGTCGATTGCGTCGGCGACGCCCGAGTTGTCGCAGGTGGCGGTTTGGCGTTTGCTGACGGCTTTGATTTCCGGGCGGGCGTTGCCCATGGCGATGCCGAGGCCGGCGTGGGTGATCATGGAGAGGTCGTTGAGCTGGTCGCCTATGGCGGCGGTGCGGGCGGGGTTGATCTTCAGGCGGTTGGACAAGCGCTCGATGGCTTGCCACTTGTCGGCCTTGGTGTGGAAGAGCTCGACGATGTGGACGCTGTGGATGCCGTCGTCGACGCGGTCTTTCGGGAGCAGGGCGCCCTGGAAGTGCTGCATGCTGGCGCGGCCTTCGAAGCGCTGGGCGAGCTGGGCGGCGAGGTCGTCGATGCTGTCGTTGGCTTTGTATGCGCCGACGCGGACGGAGTGCTGGTGGTCTTCGTCGTGGTGGACGCTGGTTGCGTAGCGCACGCGGACGCCCATCTTCTTGAACCACCAGCGCGAGGCGGCGTCGAGGGCGTGCTCGCCCGGGCCTGTGGTTGGGTGGTCGGGGGTGATGGCGAGGTAGTCGTACTGGGTTGGGTGCGGGTCTTTGAGGATCAGGGCGGGGTGGTTGCGCTCGCGGAGGAAGTGCACGGCCTCGTGGACGAGGTCGGTATCGAGGGTGAAGCGTTCGAGGGTTTCGCCGGTGTTTGGGCAGGCGACCATGGCGCCGCCGGAGACGACGACGGGGTCGCTCTGGGCGATGGCTTTGAGGATGGGTGTGCTTTCGATGAGGGCGCGGCCGGTGCAGACGGTGACGATGATGCCGGCCTTTCGGGCGCGGGCGAGGGCGTCGAGGTTGCGCTGGCTGACGCGGCCGGAGTGGTCGAGGAGGGTGCCGTCGAGATCGACGGCGATGAGGTCGTACTTGGGGGGCATGAGGTCAGCGTAGGGTGGGGTATGCTGAAGGGGGAGCGAGCGGGAGTTGAGGATGATGATGAAGAATGCGGGTTGGTACACGCTGGATGAGCGGGAGGTGGGGAGCGCGGTGGTGCGGGTGAAGGCGGTGCCGGGGAGCAGGCGGGAGGAGATCGCGGGTGTGTTGGGTGATCGGCTGAAGGTGCGGGTGAGCGCGCCGCCTGAGAAGGGAAAGGCGAACGAGGCGATTGTGGGGTTGATGGCGCGGGAGCTTGGGATCGCGGCGCGGTGTGTGGAGGTGACGCAGGGACAGACGCGCGCGGAGAAGACGCTGCGGATCGTCGGAGGCGGAGGGGATTTGGGGGTGAAGCTCGACCGGCTGGGCGCGGGAGCTTCGTAAGGAAGGATGAATGACCCCGGCGGGAATCGAACCCGCACCTCAACCTTGAAAGGGTTGCGTCCTAGCCGCTAGACGACGGGGCCGGCTATGAAGGGGATTCTAGGCTTTGAAAGAGGAGGTGGACACGTGCGGCGATGGAGCCGGGGATGGGCTCAACCCGAACAACACCCCATTTCATGCGAACGAGCTTGATCGTGGGGTGATCGGCGAGGGGTTCAAGGGGTGTGTTGAGTCGGGCGGCGAGCCATTCGGCGGCTTCGTCGGGCTCGGCGTGCTGGCCTGAAGGTGTTTCTGGGCGGAGGGACTCGATTTGATCGAGGGTGATCTCGATGAGCCGCTCGCCCTGGAAGCGGATGGTCGCGCGGGCGGAGCGGCCCTCGATCGGGCCTCGCAGGGTGAAGAGGTCGAACGGCTCTCCGCGGGTGTGGAGTGCGGCATTGGCGAGGGCCATCGTCGAGAAGGCCCAGCGGGTGCAGCGGGGGCGGATGAGGGTTGGGGGATCTTCGAAGAAGACGGAGCCGGTTTCGATCAGGTCGGGGCTTGGGTTGCGCCAACGCTGGGCGTGGAGGTTGGCCTGCTGCTTCTCCCAGGCGAGGCGTTGCAGGAGGTTCAGGCGGTGACGGTGACGCTGCGCGCGGCGAGCGAAGATGATGGCGGTGATGAAGAGGGCGCCGGCGAGGAGCTGATCCAGACCGATCGGGGGTGCGGAGCGCGAGGATTGATTGATGATGATGATGACAGCCAGGACGGGGGTGGCGATGTAGGCGGGGAGGCGGGCGGCGACGTGCGCGGCGGAGCTGGTGGAGATGCCGAGCAGACCGACGAGGAGGGTGAAGAAGCCGAGGATCAGGAGGATGATGAGTGGGAAGTCGAAGCGATGGGCGGAGGCCATCTGGATGATGGCGGCGAGGGAGATGAAGGCGAAGGCGCCGAGGAAGAAGGCGGCGGATAAGAGGACGGCGAGGCCGCGCCCGGCGAGGTCGGACTTTGCGACATCGCGTGCGCCCATACAGGCGAGGCAGTGCATGGCGAGAGCGAAGAGGGTGGTGCTGGCGATGATGATGACCATGCGCGGTGGAGAGGGGGCGGAGCGAGGTGTCGGAGCTAGAGGGTGTCGATGTGGAACTTTTTGGAATCGCAGGAGCGGCAGGCGAAGAGGATGAGCGCGGGGGATTGGTCGCGTTGGAGAGATTCGAGGAGGTTGAGCGCGGCGCGGCCGGAGACTCCCAGATCGTGGATGATGTGGCTGAGCAGAGAGCCTTCGAACTCGCGGAAGCGTTCGCGGAACTGTGCGATCGAGAGCGGGCCGACGAGGGTGCATGCATCGGCGCAGCAGGCGGGCCAGTGGCCTTGCTGGAAGGTATTGATGAAGGGGGTTCGCTCGACGAGCAGGTCGGCGATTGGTTGCGGGATGAGCGTGTCGAGGGATTCGACGTCGATGAACGTGGCGCCGAAACGTTCGTGGGCGAGGCCGGAGGCGATGCACCAGGGGCAGAGGGTGGGCTGGTGATCAAGATCGCCGAAGACCGGGCCTGCGTAGATGACGGGAGCGAGGCGTCGGCAGGCGTCGCAGGGGGCCTCGGTTCGCTCGAAAGCGCCGGTGAAGAAGGGATCGGGGTGGTAGGTGAAGCTGGGGAGCGGGTCGGTGATGGGCGGGAGGTTCGCGGGCGGTTTCTTCACGGTGGACTCGCGGTCGGGCGTGGCGCTGTGTGAGGATACCTGTGGCGAGGGAGGGGGAGGGAATGAAAAACACCCCACCGATGTTTGGGCGGGGTGTTGGGTGATTGCGGGTGAGGGAGGGGAAGGCGGATTACATGCCGCAGAGTTTGCGGAGGGCTTCGGCCTTGTCGGTCTTTTCCCAGGTGAAGGTTTCGTAGGACTTCCCGGAGTAGGTGATCTTGCCGGGGGCGCGGCCGAAGTGGCCGTGCTTGGCGGTGGGGGCGTAGATGGGGGTGCGGAGGTTGAGGGACTCGATGATGCCGCGGGGGTTGAGTTTGAAGGTCTGGCGGATGGCGTCGGAGATTTTGGCTTCGTCGCACTTGTTGGAGCCGAAGCAGTCGACGTAGACGGAGGTGGGCTCGGCGACGCCGATGGCGTAGGAGAGCTGGATTTCGCAGCGGTCGGCGAGGCCTGCGGCGACGACGTTTTTGGCGATGTAGCGGGCCATGTATGCGGCGGAGCGGTCGACCTTGGTGGGGTCTTTACCGGAGAAGGCGCCGCCGCCGTGGCGGCCCATGCCGCCGTAGGAGTCGACGATGATTTTGCGGCCGGTGAGCCCGGTGTCGCCGTGGGGGCCACCGATTTCGAATCGGCCGGTGGGGTTAACGTGGATGGTGATGCCGGGGTTGAACCAGGTGCCGAGAACGGGCTTGATGATGTGTTCGATGACGGCCTTCTTGAGGTCGGCCTGACGGTCGTTCCACATCGGGTCGTGCTGGGTGGAGAGGACGACGGTGTCGACGCGGACGGGCTTGTTGTCGTGGTATTCGACGGTGACCTGGCTCTTGGCGTCGGGGCGGAGGCCGGGGATGATGTTCTCGCGGCGGCAGTGGGCCTGGAGCTCGACGAGGCGGTGGCTGAGCTGGATGGCCAGGGGCATCAGCTCGGGGGTGTCCTTGCAGGCGAAGCCGAACATCATGCCCTGGTCGCCCGCGCCTTCGCGGTCAACGCCCATGGCGATGTCGGGGGACTGCTTGTTGAGGGCGACGAGGACGGAGCAGCTTTCGGAATCGAAGCGCATGTCGCCGGAGGTGTAGCCGATTTCCTTGACGGTTCGGCGGACGAGGTCGGAGATTTCGACGTAGGTCTTGGTGGTGATTTCGCCGGCGACGACGACGAGGCCGGTGGCGCAGAGGGTCTCGCAGGCGACGCGGGAGTAGGGATCGTCGGCGATCATGGCGTCGAGGATCGCGTCGGAGATCTGGTCGGCGACTTTGTCGGGGTGGCCCATCGAGACGGATTCGGAAGTGAAGAGGCGCTTCATGATCGTCGGCTCCGGAGGCGGTGAAATGGGGGACGGGAACGAGGGTAAGCCGATGAGCCGGGTCGGCGTGGGTGCCGGGGGAGCTCATCGGGGGGAGGATGATAGCGGGCGGTTGTTGGCGGGAAGGAGCGTCGTCGGCGTGGAATATGGTTTTTGTTTGTGGCAGAACTGAGGTGGATTCGCACGTGGTGATGAATCGAGGGCCGGGTTGGCGGTAGGCTGGGCTGCATCATGAGCGCGAAGAACCAGAACGTTGAGCTTGAAGCGTGGGCGAAGCAGACGTTTACCAAGGGGGAGGCGCGGAAGGTGCTGCTGCCGGCGGGTTTTCGGCTGTACAAGTTCACGGGCGGGTCGCTGGTGGATCGCCAAGGTCGGGTGACGCCCTGGTGGAGCGCGCGGACGGGCCTCGATTCGAACGACCCGGGGCTGGAGGGTGTGCTGGAACGGTCGGCCCGGGCGGGGGTTCATCCACGCGAGCACGTGCGGGCGCGGGCGGCGGTGAAGAACGCGTGGAACAACCTCGACGGGATCTTGAAGGTGCGGCTGCTGAACGAGACATGGGCGTGGTACGGGCGTGCGCGGCACCAGCCGGTGGACGCGCCGGATGGCAAGGGCGGGTTTGTGGACTATCCGAACGTGGTGTTCATCGGCGGGTCGTACCAGTTGTTCATCCCCAATCTGGCGGCGAGCGATGTGCAGATCGATGAGGGTGTGTGAGGGGTGCGGGGGGTGCGCGGGGCGGAGGTTGGTTGGTGATCGACGGAACCGCGCGGGCGGAGGAAGAGCTACCCTGCGGGCATGCCAAGCATCCGCCGATCGCCTTCGGTTTCGGACTCGAGTGTTTCAGCCGGCCGGCAGAGCGCCGGGGGGAAGTTGAACCTGAGCTATGCGCAGTCGGGCGTGAACCTTGAGGAGAAGGACAGTTTTACGGAGTCGCTGGGGTCGCTGATGCGGAAGACGCACGGGCCGCGGGTGATTCCGAACCCGGGCGGGTTTGCGGGGCTGTTCAGGCTGGACTACAACGAGAAGTTGTTTGCGCGGAACTACAAGCAGCCGGTGCTGGTGGCGTGCGCGGACGGGGTGGGGACGAAGCTGAAGCTGGCGATTGAGATCAAGAAGTACGACACGCTGGGCATTGATCTTGTGGCGATGAACGTCAACGACATGATCGTGCAGGGGGCGGAACCGCTGTTCTTTCTGGACTACATCGCGGTGCCGAAGGTTGACAAAGCGCTGCTGAACGAGCTGATGAAGGGGATTGTGGAAGGGTGCAGGCAGAGCGGCTGTGCGCTCTTGGGCGGCGAGACGGCGGAGATGGCCGGTCTGTACGCGCCGGGGGACTTTGACCTGGCGGGGTTTGCGGTGGGTGTGGTCGACGCGGGGCGGGCGCTGAATCCCACGCGGGTTGAGGTGGGCGATGTGGTTCTGGGGCTGGCCTCGGCGGGGATTCACTCCAACGGCTATTCGCTGGTGCGGAAGATTGTTGAGACGGCGGGGCTGGATCTGCACGCGCCGCAGCCGGGGGCGGTGGATCGCCCGAAGCGCGCGAGCTCAACGAAGACTTCGACAAGCAAGCGCGGCGTGAAGGGTGGCAAGGGAGCCAGCGGATCAGCGCGCGAGGCGACGCTGGGGGAGACGCTGCTGACGCCGACGCGGATCTATGCGCGGAGCATCACGAAGCTGCTGGCGAGTTACAAGGTGAAGCACGTGATCAGCGGGATGGCGCACATCACGGGCTCGGGGATGAGCGGGAACCTGTGCCGGGCGCTGCACCCGAAGGTGGACGCGGTGGTGCGGAAGAGTGCGTGGCCTGTGCCGGCGGTCTTTCGGTATTTGCAGGAGCAGGGCGGGGTGAGCGAAGAGGAGATGCGGCGGGTGTTCAACATGGGGATCGGGTATTGCGTGATTGTGAGGCCGAGCTTTGCGGAGAGCGTGGCGCAGCAGCTGCGGAAGCTTGGAGAGAAGGTGTATGTGATCGGGGAGGTTGTGAAGGGGAAGGGGGAGGTGCGGGAGGTGGAGTGAGGGGGAGGGTGAGATCACCTGCTCGGAATGTGGGGATGTCTTCAACGGGACGGAGGTTCGGTTGCGATGGCTTCAGCGGGTGACGTGAGTGTCGTGCACCCGCACGAAGAATTTCGCCTTGCTCTCGTGGCGTTCGCCTTCGTCGTTGACAGAACAATGATCGTCCAAGCGAGATCACATCGTTATGACGATGGATGTTCGGAGCACGGCTCTGGAGAGCCGTGCCACCAAACGCAGGACTGCTTCGCGATGCGTCACCCCATCACAATCACATCATCCTGCAAGCAGCTTGTCACCACCGGGCCTTTGGTTGGGTCGACGAAGACGTTGATTTCGAGGCGGACGCCGAAGGTTGGGAGGTAGAGGCCCGGCTCGATGGTGTAGCCGATGGCGGGGATCATGGTTCGGGTGTCGCGGGTTTCGAGGTTGTCGAGGTTCATGCCGACGCCGTGGACTTTGGGGCCCGGGCTGAGGGAGTGGCCTGTGCGGTGGCGGATGAACTTTTCGTAGCCGGGGGTGATGAGCTCGCGTCTGGCGGCGTCGTCGAGCTGCCAGCCTTGCACGGGCTGGTTGGCCTTCCACGAATCCTGCGCGAGCTTGAGCGAGGCGTTTCTGGCGGCCTTCACGGCGTTGTAGACCTTCATGCGTTCGGGGATGAGGGCTTCGCTGCCGCAGGCGCCGACCCAGGTGATGTCGCTGAAGATGTGCTGCTCGCCCGGGGTTCGGGCCCAGAGGTCGATGAGGACCCAGTCGCCGCGCTTGATGCTCGCGGGGTTGTGTTTGTCGACCTCGAAGTGCGGGTCGCCGGCGTGGGCGTTGACGGCGACGACGGGCTCGCCGTCGGTCTGGAGTTTTTCGCGCTCAAACGCGCCGAGGATCCTGCGTTGAACGTCGAGCTCGGTGATGGGCTGGTTGGCTTTCAGGGCGGAGGAGATCATCGCGAAGGCGTCGTCTTTGATGGCGGTGACCTTTGCGGAGACGGCGCGGTGGTCGGCCTGGGCGGCTTCGCTCCAGCGGGCGACGGAGACTTGGATGAGGTCGGCGCTGGAGACGACCTCCATGCCGAGGCCGCGGATGAGCTCGATCGCGCCGGCGTCAACGAAGCTGACGGCGGGGAGCTGCCCGCCCGGCGAGTATTCCATCGCGACGCGGGCGGCGCCGGTGAGCAGCTCGGCGAGATTGGCGCGGAGCTCTTGCCAGGAGAGGAAGATCTGTTTGCGGATGGGGTCTTTGTCGAACTGGGTGGCGTCGATGGCGTGGACGAGGGCGGTGGGCTCGCCGCGCGCGGGGATGATGATGGCGAAGCGGCGTGTGGTCCAGCGCTTGCCGCTGGGCGAGGGGAAGAGCTGGGCGGCGATGGGGTTGCTGCCGCGGAAATCCCAGAGGACCCAGGCGTCGATTCGGCGGTCGAGCATGAAGGCTTGCAGGTCGCGCATGGCGGTGGTGGAGATGGTCATGGGTGGCTCCGGGTGGGAAGGGATGAGGGATGAGGGGTGAGTGCTGAGGGAGAAGCTTGGTCAGGGTTTGGGGGCGTCTTGTTTTGGTTGTTGCGGTTCGTTGAGGATGGCTTTGAGTTCGGGTTCGAGGGCTTGCCACCAGCGGCGGTAGCCTTCTTCGCTGAGGTGGAGCAGGTCGGGCATGATGGTTCGGCTGATGCTGCCGTCGGCTTCAGTGAAGGTGGCACCGATATCGAGGAAGCGGACGCGCGGGCCGCCTTCGTCTGCGGGGATGTTCCGTGCCCAATCGCTGAGGAGTTGGTTGGTGAGCTGGGCTTTCTGGTTGAGTTGGTCGTTCTTCTCGCCGCGGGGGAGAATCGCCAGGACGATGATCTTCGCGCTGGGCAGGCGCTGGGCCATGGCCTTCACGCACGCGCGGATGCCCGAGGCGACCTCGGCGGGTTCGTCGCTGTTGAGGTTGTTTGTGCCGATGAGCAGGACCACGGCCTTGGTGGGCTCGCCTTTTCTGGGCTTGTTCAGCGAGGCGAAGGACTCGACGGTGATGCGGTGGAGAACGTGCTGGGCGCGGTCGCCGCCGATGCCGAGGTTGATGGCGTTGAGCGTGGCGGGGCCCTTTGCCCAGATCTCTTTGCCGGCACCTTCCCAGCCTTGGGTGATGGAATCGCCGATGAAGATGACCGGCGCGCCCTGAGCGAGGGCGGCCTTGTTCACGCGGTTGTTGAGCTCGCGCAGACGGGTTTGCCACCAGCCGTCGGTGCGGGGTTGCGGGTTGATGGCGGGGTTGTCGCTGACTTTGGCGGGCGGGACTTTGCCCGGCGGGAAGACGGCCAGCGAATCGACGGCGATCGAGGCCTCGTTCATCAGGCGCTCGGCTTCGCTTCGGGCGGCGTTGAGCGCGGGCTGATCAACGCCAGCGGCGAGCGTGTCGGGGCTGGCGTACTTGATGACGAGATGAGCCGCGACGACGCCCGTGGGCGTGCGAGCGACGATGGTGCGCAGGCGCGTGCGGGTGAATGCCCGTTCAACGTTGCTGGTGGTCTGATCGGTGATCGACAGGATGCCCTGACGATCTTCCCACCCGGCGGCGGTGCAATCAGGATCGCGGGTGATGGTCAGGCGGACGGTGCACGGGCCTTTGCGCAGCAGCGCGACGTGCGCGGAACGCGGGGCGGCGGGTTCGAGCGTGCTCAGGGTTTCATCGCCCCAGCCGGCGGGGGAGTAGAAACGGATGGTTGCGCGGTCGTCACGGTGCTCGATCAGGCGGGAGATGGCGCTGCGTTGGGCTTGCTCGGCTGCGGCAATCGGCGTGGTCGGCGGCGTGGAGGTGGCGGGTTGAGCGGCGAAGAGGGCCGGCGCGAGTGCGCACGCGCATGTGAGCACGAAGGCGAAACGACCGGCGATGCAACGGGGGTTGTGCGTGGTCGTGGTCATGGCAACCTGCTTTCGTTCGCGGTTGGTTGGGCGATGGTGCCAGCGATGGTGGCGATGTTCGCGAGATCGCTGAGGTGCGCCGGGTTGGCGGTGCCGACGACGGCGGCGGTGACGCCCGGCGTGTTCAAGACGCCGCGAAGCGACTCGGCGGGATCGACATGCCCGGAGGCGAGGGGCTTTTTGATCAGCACGCCGACGCCTTGGGCGTGTGCGCGCGCGACGAGACCTGCCATCGAGCGGTCGTGCTGGTTGAGGGTGAGCATGAGCACGTCGCAGCGAGCGTGCGCGTGCGAGAGGGCGAGTTCGCCGCCGGGGATTGAGCCGATGGACGCGCCGACGGCCCGGATAAGGCCTTGGTTCTGCAGCTCGCGCAGCGTGCGCAGGGCGTGGCCTTGCGCGAGGACATCCTGATCGAGCGAGCCGGTGGCGAAGTGGAGCAGGACGATGTCGAGCATCGGCACGCGGAGATGCTTCAGCGAGCGCTCGACGGATTCGCGGATGTGCGTCGGCGAGAAGTCGTAGGTTGAGGCGCTGGTAGCTTCGTTGAAGACCTCGCCGACCTTGGTGCAGATGAGCCAGCGGTCGGTGGTGTCGGTGTTTGCCTGGGTTGCCGCGGTGGGGGCGATCTCGGGCAGGAGCGTGCCGAGGCGTTGTTCGCTGCGGCCATAGGCGGGGGCGGTGTCGATCAGGCGGATGCCGCGGGACCACGCGGTGCGCAGGAGCGACCGAACGGCGTCGTCGGTGGGGAGCTGTGTCGGCGCGGCGCCGGGGTACTTCAAGCCGGTCAGGCGCCCGAGCTTGACGGTGCCGAGGGCGAGCGGCGGGAGGGCGATGCCGGTGGTGCCGAGCGGGCGCGGGATCATGCTGAGCCCCCGATCCCCCCCACTGCTGTCGTGTCGCGAGCGGTTTCCCACGGCAGCGTGCCGACGTGCGCGCGCGGGAGGCTCGCGAGCGCATCGTGCGTGAAGGCGAGGTGAGCCGAGCTCGGTTCGTTGACGGTGAAACCAAGTTGACGGAGCTGATCGACGATTCGCAGCGCCAGCAACGGGGCGAAGGCGAGCTTGGTGGGCCAGACGGCGAGGATGTTCCCGGCGCGCTGGATCACCGGCTCGTCGGGGCGTGAGCCGTCGGGCATGAAGCCCTCGGCCCGATCAATGCGCCCGGCGGAGAGGCGGATGCCCGAGAGTTCACGATCGAGCCAGGGGAGGCAGGCGCGGAGTTCCTTTGTGCACGCGTCGATCTGCTCGGCGGTTGAGCGTGGCACGCCCTGCTCGGCGATGCCGCCGCCGATGAGCCAGTGCGTCGGTCCTGCGGCGCCTCGGGAGAAGCTGGTGATGGTCAATCGCGGGACAGAGCCGACACCGAGGCAATGCCCGAAGAGCATGCCGCGTGAGGGGAGCGTTGACGCGAGCGGTTCGGGGAGCTCGGCATAGAGCATGTGCAGCGGGCGCGTCTGCATGCGGACGAACGAGCCGAGGGGTTCGGGTGTTCTCTCGTGCTCGCCCTGCATGACGCGAGCCAGCTCGGCGTTGCCCGCGCCGGCGCAGCAGATCAGCACGCGGGTTGAGAGTGTGACGGATTGACCGGTGTGCAACTCGGCCGACACACGGACGCGGTGGCTTGCGTGCGGCGCGGTGTGCGTGATGCTCGTCACGCGGCTGACGCGGGCGATGGCGTGCTCTTTCCCGGCGGAAAGAGCCGCGACGACGCTGGGAACATCCAGCACGGGCTCGCCGACTTCGTAGACATCGACGCTGCTCGGCGCGCTGGCGAAGAGGTCCGGGCGGCTGGACTTCTCGAGGCGCTGCACCGGCGTGCGGATGGCCTTGCTCGCGGCGACGCCCGAAAACCGCGACAGCAGGCCCGAGGTGGTCCAGAGCAGTTGATGCTCGCTGAGCACGCGGGCGGCGGGGATGGCCACTTCGCCTTCGCCCTTGAGCGCGGCGCGCCACGCGGCGGGCATGGCGCTGATGGCTTTGCTGGCGCTGCTGGCCTGACCGGTGAGGGCGTACTTGATGCCGCCGTGGATGATCCCCTGTGACCAGAGGGTCTGGCCCTGACCGAGTGCGTGGGCCTCGATGAGCCCGGCGCGGAGGCCGCGGTTCAGCAGTGTGGCGAGAGTCCACAGCCCGGCGATGCCGCCGCCGATGATCAGCACGTCGAGCTCGATGGTGCGTGGTTCGCTCACGTTACCAGCAGGGTATCGCCGAGGATCGCGCAGCGGGATTGTCAAAATACAGCCCGCGCGGTCAGCTCGCGGTGGCGACGATCACCGTGCGGTCGTCGGCGGCGGGGGCGTTGTGCGCGAAGGCGCCCAGTTCATCGAGCAGGGTGGTGAGGAGGGCGGCGGCGTCCTCGTGCGGGCGGGCGATGATCTCGTCCAGACGGTCGGTGCCGAACATCTCACGCGTCGGTGAGAAGGTCTCGGTGATTCCGTCGGTGTAGAGGATCAACGCGTCGCCCGGGTCGATCTTCAGCGTGGCGGTGGGGTACTCGGCGTCTTCGAGGATTCCCAAAGGGACACCCTGTGCGCTGTCGACGGAAAGCACGGGCCCGGAGGTTTCGCCCGAGGCAAAGCCCACGCGCAGCCGCGGCGGGTTGTGCCCGGCGCTGGCGTAATCGAGCGTGCGGGTCGCGGGGTTGTACACGGCGTAAAACGCGGTGACGAACATCATCCCGCCGCTGGTGGTCAGGGCGTAGCGCGTGGAGAGCTCGCGATTGACCGCGGCGAGGAACTTGCCCGGCGCCTGCCGGTCCGTCGGGGCGACGTGGGCGATGGCGTGCATGATCGCCATGAGCACCGCGGCGGGTGTGCCGTGACCGGAGACGTCGGCGATGAGCATCCCGACGCGACCGCCTTGCAGCTCGAAGAAGTCGTAGTAGTCGCCGCCGGCGTTCTTGCTGGTCTGGTAGTGCGTCGCGAGATCCAACCCCGGGACGCTGGGGAGCTTCACGGGCAGCAGGGCGCGCTGGATGTCGGCCACCGCGCGCATCTCACGATCGAGGGCCTCGTTGCTCTCGGCGAGTTTCTTCGACAGCACAAGGTTGGAGGTCGCACGCCCGAAAAGACTGGAGAGCCAGACAAGCTCGGGGACTCTGTGCGTCTCGAAGGCGTGGCGCTCGCGACGCATCACGCAGACCATGTTCAGCGCTTCGCCCGATTCGTAGTGCGGAATGGCGAGCATCGACCCGAACCCGTTCAGGTACATCGCGCACGGGTCGCTTTCGTCGACACGCAGGTCGTTGATCAGCAGCGGCTTGCCGGTGTAGAGCAGCTCGCCGAGGATCCCCCGGTCCAGCACGGGGAGTTTGTGCGGCTGCTTCCAGGGGTCGATGTCCTCGCTCCAGCCGCTGAAGCGCGTGATGCGGAACTTCGGGGTTTCGAGCCCACGCTTGGAGAGACTGACGATGCCGTCGTTGCGATAGAGCGAGCGCATGCGCTGCCCGTACTGCTTGACCATGAGCTGCGGATCGGACTGGGTGCTCATGTCGCGCATCAGCGCGTCGATCTGCGACAGGCGCTGCTGCCAATCCTCAGACCAGCCCGCGCCGTTGTCCTGTGTCTCGCCCGGCCCGCTGGCAGATGCTGCACCCATAAGGGCATGGTACACGGACGTGCGCCGCTTGCCGCGGGTTTTCGACTGGAAAGACGCGAGGTTGAGCGTAGAAATCACGAACGCGCGAGCCGGGGTTTACCCTCGGGGTGCTTCGCCGGCGTTGCTCGAATCGGGCTTGGCGTTCAGCACGATGACCTCGGCATTGGCCTCACGCTCCCGCCGACGCGTGCGGGCGCGGAAGGACGACACGCCGTATTGCTTCCGCCACCAGATGAAGAACAACGCACCGCAGGTGGGAAAGAGAATCCCGACGGTGATGGCGATCCAGAGCCCGGGCATGTCTTACAACTCCACCATCTCCATCGCCGGGGACTGCTCGATCGGCAGCACGGGCATGGCGACGCTGGTGATGAGGGCTTCGAGGCCGGGGATCTTGCCCATCTCGGTGCGCAGGGCGGCGGGGTTGGCCAGCGGGGCCTGTGCGCCGGTGCCCTGCTTGGCCTGCGTGTACAGGTCCAGACCGATCTGCGACTCGCCGCGGGCGCCTTCGCGCGCGGGGATGGCCTGCTCGAAGGCCTGGATCAGGCCCTTGGCGTTCTCGAAGCAACCGGCCTTTTCGACCCACGTCACGCTGGGCAGCACAACGTCGGCGCGGTCGATCAACTCGCTGGGCAGCGTGTCGATGGCGACGACGAACTTGCCCTCCAGCGCCTGCGTCAGCGCGCCGGTGATCCAGTTCGAGGGGTAGTTGCCCGTGATGATCACGCCGCCGACCTCACCGCTGCGGAGCTGGGCGATGATCTGCTCGAAGCTCGCCACGTAGCCGCCGTGGGGCGAGGCCTTGCTGACGGCTTCGAGCACGCGCTTGACCCCGCGACTGTTGGGGCACTTCTCAGCGTAGAGCTTGAACCCGTCGGCCTTTCCGGGCGGGAAGGTCTTGTCCTGACCCTGCACCGGGATCGGGCCCATCGCCAGGAACGCGCGGTCGTCGATCGCCCTTGCGGCCTTCGCCATCGCGTACGCGTCTTCGCAGCTCAGCATCGGGCTGACAATCACCGCGATGCGCTTGCCCTTGGCGCTGACGGCCTTCAGCCCCTCCACCGCGTCGCTGATGCCGCGGGCCCACTCGGTCTGCAACTGCACGCCGAACTGCTTGTGCCGAGCGCCGCTGAGGCGGTCTTCACGCTGGACGAACTTCCACCCGTGGCGGACTTCGTCGGTGATCCACCACGTGTTGACGGCCATGTTCGTGCGGGGCTTGATGCGGTAGACCTTGCCCTCGTTGTGCTCGACGAAGATGTTGTCGCCGCTGGCCGTCAGGCCGTCGATGCTGGGGGTGCTCTTGAGGAACCAGACGCGTTGAGCGAAGAGGAAGTCCTTGTCGAGCAGTGCGCCGACGGGGCAAAGGTCAACGACATTGCCCGCGAGTTCGTTGTCGATGGGCTTGCCGGGGAAGACGTCGATCTCTTCGCGGTTGCCGCGACCGGCGACGAGGAGTTCCGCCGTGCCGCTGACTTCGCGGGTGAAGCGGACGCAGCGCGTGCACATGATGCAGCGGTCGCTGTAGAGATAGATGTTGGGCCCGACGTCCTTCTTGGGGTTCTTGACCTTGGTTTCCTCGAAGCGGCTTTGCCCGCGCCCGTACTCGTAGCTGTAGTCCTGAAGGAGACACTCGCCGGCCTGGTCGCAGACGGGGCAGTCCAGCGGGTGGTTGATCAGCAGATACTCCATCACCGACTTCTGATTCGCGACGGCCTTGGGCGAGTCGGTGTAGACAACCATGCCCTCCATGCACGCGGTCTGGCAGGTGGGCATCAGCTTCCCGCCCATGTACGGCATGAGCTTGCCCGTCGCCTTGTCGGGCATCCAGACCTCCGCAAGGCAGATCCGGCAGCTCGCGACGACCGAGAGCCCGTCGTGGTAGCAGTATTGAGGGACCTGCACCCCTTCACCGTTGGCCACCTGCAGAATGAGCTGGCCGGGCTTGAACTCGCACACACGTCCATTGATGGTGATCTGGGGCATAGCGGGTCGATGGTAGCGCTCATCCGGCGGGCTTCGACGGCTCACGGCTGCCTTGCTGCTGAGGACGCTTCGGGCCATCTGATCCAAAGGAGGAACCCGGGCGGAGCTTCCCAAAGCGCCAAAGCTGTCCCAATTGACATAGGGGTTCCCCTGTTCTTGGACTCTTCATACTTGCATTAGTGGATTTTCAGCCTCTTTGGCTGCATTATCCGTCTATCGCACGGAGCGCCGCTTTCGGTGCCTTCCGCAGGCCTTGAGGAGAGAGAGTTCCCACGGTCAATCTGGCTTTGTTCCCACCTGTTGCGTGCTGGTCACTGGTGCTGTGCTGGCTCACGTTGTGAGTCGGTTGCCGTGATCTTCGCGTGATGTGGTCCACACCCCCGGCGGGCGAAAGCCCTCCACACCTTGTTTATGGAGAGAGAACCAATGTCCCGTACTGCCCTTGCTTTGTCCGCCGCCGCTGTTCTGACCGCTGTTGCCTCCAGCCAGGCCTCGGTGGTCATCGCCACCTTCAACGGTGCGAACCCCGGCGACAACTTCACCATCACCACCAACGGCGGCACCTCCACCTCGCAGGTCCGCGCGGGGCTGATGAACTGGACCCGCACCGGCGGCGACGCCCCGGGCCTCGCCCCGACCTTCTGGACCTTCTGCATCGAGGTCACCCAGAACGTCAGCAACAACAACTCGTACACCTACAACGTGCTGCCGGCCGATCAGGCCCCCAACACCGCGCCGATGGGCCTGCAGCGGGCCGATCTGCTCTCCGAGCTCTTCGGTCGCTACATCTCGACGCTGAACTTTGCCAACACCACCCAGGTGGCCGCCTTCCAGATCGCGATTTGGGAAATCGTTTATGACACCGGCGTCGATCTGCTCAACGGTGACTTCCAGGTCACCGGCGGCAACGCCAGCGCCCGCACCATCGCGCAGAACTTCCTGAACTCCCTCGACGGCACCGGCGCCCGCGTCACCGTCGACGCCCTCGTCTCCAGCAACAACCAGGACCAGATCGTCCCCACCCCCGGCGCACTGGCGCTCATGGGCATGGGCGGGCTGCTTGCCTCGCGCCGTCGTCGGATGGCCTGAGTTTCTCCGACACGATTCAATCACGTCTGACAACTGCACACGGGCCGCCGGCACAAAACCGGCGGCCCTTTGTGTTATAAAATCCGTTGTCCATACATTCACCGTGATGATGCAGAACGCAAACTCGTGCACAACTGCACTTTCTCGAACCAGAATGCCCGCGTTTTCGCTTGAAAAGCCACCCGAGCGATCAAACCGAGCACCCGATCCCACGGCGAGCAAGCTTCAGGCGAGCTGGTTCCCCTTGACATCAGGCGAAGCACGTAGTATAAACTACCGAGTTGTCGGCCCACGACCGGAGCGTTGAGAGAGACTTCGATCTGAAAGCACAGCGGCAGTTTCGGTTTGCGAAACGCACCGAAAAAATATCGCGTTGGTTTGTGTGCGGATGTTTGGGCTTCGGGCGGAACGGGTCTTTGGGTCGAACTGTTTGAAGATGCTGATCCCTGCGGATCAGTGCAGGGCCAGCCGGGGCCGGCCGGGGCCGGGGATTCGGCGTGCCTAGGGCGGTGGTTGAGTGTGTTCCAACGAAAGATGCTCCGCCCGTGACGAGCGACCGTCACGGGCAACGGGCCGCGGGTGCCGCGGATTCCGGAAATGGGGTGGTTTGAGGTCGCACAACACGCGAGCCTGAGAGGGCTCAAGGAGAGAGAGTATAGCTATTTCATCGCGTTCTTTGTGTCTTGCCGTTCCTGCGGTTCTGGCCTTCGCGGGCGTTGCTTCGGCGACGATCGTGAACTCGAACAACGGCACGCCGGGCGATCTGTTCACCAACGCGGGCGGGTCGAACCAGGGTCAGGCCATCGTCGGCAGCTCCTGGTACTACAACAACACCCGCTTCAGCGGCTCGGTGGGGATCAACACCACGTACGCTCGCTCGGGGAATGGCTCGGCGTACGTGGGCGGCACGCAGGACTCCAGCAAGGCCGACATCGAACTGCTCCCCAACGCCGTCGGCTTCGGAGGGAACTTCTTCTCCAACGGCGTGCTGGGGACCCTCGGCTCGCTGAACTCCCTGTCGTACGAGTGGTACCGTGACTCCTCCAGCACGGCGCGTCCCGACCTTCACCCGGTGATCCGCCTGCTGATCGACGCCGACGGCAACCTGAACACCACCGGCGACCGCGGCGGGCTGGTCTTCGAGCGTGCGTACAACGGCGGCGGCGCCGTTCCCACCAACCAGTGGGTCGCTGAGAATGTCTTCCTCAGCAACGCCAACATGTGGACCTTCGGCGCCGGGATGAGCTTTGCTCAGCTCGGCTACGGCATCACCCTTTCGGGTTGGCAGGCCGGCGCGGGCACGATCTCCGGCTCCAGCGCCATCATCGGCATCTCGATGGGCATCGGCTCCGGCTGGGGTGGGAGCTTCGCCGGCGCGGTGGACAATGTGTCCTTCGGGTTCACCGGCGGTCAGTCCTACAGCTTCAACTTCGAGGTGGTCCCGACCCCGGGCGCGATGGCGATCCTGGGCATGGGCGGGCTCGTTGTTGCCCGTCGCCGCCGGGCGCAGGCCTGAACGAGACCATCCTGATTTCTCATCAAGAGGATTCCTTCTTTACACCACCACAGGCCCGCGGGCGACGACCCCCGCGGGCCTGTGTTTTTTTGTTTACGCCTTTGCACACCGTCACCCCCACCCCCCACCGCTCACCAACCACCCCCACACGGCGCGGGGCATCGTGACCCGGGCACCTACCATCCGCCCCTATGTCCGCCGAACCGAACAACGCCGCTTCTTCGTCGAACACCGCCTTGAACGCCCCGACCGGGACGCGCGATCTGTACCCGCTCGAACTCGCCCGGCGGCGGTGGATCGAACGCCGCTGGCGCGACACGTCCCTCCGTCACGGCTTCGAAGAGATCGACGGGCCGACCTTCGAGCACACCGAGCTCTACACCCGCAAGTCAGGCGACGGGATCGTCTCAGAGATCTTCGGCGTTTACTCGGGCAAGGACGAGGCCGGGCTGAAGTCCATGGGTCAGCGTCTGGCGGCCGGTGAGACCGGCGCGGTGGCGCCGTACGCGCTGCGCCCGGAGTTCACCCCCACGCTGGCGCGGATGTTCGCGGCCCGCGCCGGGCAGCTGCCGCGCCCGACCAAGTGGTTCTGGCAGCAGAACTGCTACCGCGCCGAGAAGCCCCAGCGCGGGCGCCTGCGCGAGTTCATGCAGTGGAACTGCGACATCATCGGCATCCCGGGCGAGCCCAGCGCCGTCGCGACGCCCTCCGCCGCGGAAAAGGCCGAGCTGGACGCGGAGATCATCGCCTGCTGCATCGACCTCCTGCGCGGGGTTGGGCTCTCGCCCGCGAACGTCAAGGTGCGCTTCAACGACCGCTCGGTCCTGGGCAACATCGTCTCGCGCCTGGGCGTCGATGACGAGCACCACGCCGCGGCGTTCGCGCTGCTCGACCGTCGCAACAAGCTCGACAACGCGGACCTCGAAGCCATGGCCTTCGAGTTCGGGATCAACTCCATCGAGTTCCTGAACTTCCTCAAGCGCCCGCGCGGCGGCGAGAACCTCGCCTCCTCGCTGGCGCACCTGCCCGTGACGGACCGGGGCGATCTGGAGCGGCTGACGCAGCCCCTGACGCTCTTGCAGAGCCGACTGGCCGAGGCCGGGTGCGCCGAGTGGTGCGAGGTGGACATGAACATCGCGCGCGGGCTGGCGTACTACACCGGGATGGTCTTCGAGGTCATCGCCGACGGCGAGCGCGCCGTCGCCGGCGGCGGACGCTACGACAACCTCATCGCGACCTTCGGCGGGCCGGCAACGCCCGCGGTGGGCTTCGGGATGGGCGACGTGGTGCTGTCGCTGCTGCTGCAGGACAAGGGCCTGATGCCCAGCGACAAGCAGATCGCCGCAGAACTCGGGCTGCGCCCCGACGCGTTCGTGATCTCCAACGGCAGCCCCGAGGCCGACGCGCTGGTCGGCCCTGTGCTGGCGAAGCTCCGCGGTATGGGCCTGCACGCACGCCGGTCGTACAAGTCCACCGGCAAGATCGGCAAACTGCTGAAGGAAGCCAGCGACGTGAACAGCCGATTCGCGGTGATCATCGAATCGAGCGAAGAGATCACGCTGAAGGACATGGACCAGAACACGCAGGACCGCGGAGCACGTGAGACACTGCTGGCGCGGATCACCCCGGCGTGAGGATTCCGTGATCAGGAACGCTGCCGAGCGAGACGCAGGGCCCGCTGATAGACCGCTTCCAAATCGCGGACCATCGTCTGCGCACTGAAGCGCTCGGCGCACATCGCGCGCCCGCGTTCGGCGAGTTGCCCGCGTAACTGCGGGTTCTCCGCACACCAGCGCAGGGCTTCACGCAGGCCCTGCACGTCGCCGGTCTTGACCAAACGTCCGGTCTGCATGTCGATGCACGCCTCGCCCGTCCCGTCACAGTCATAGGCAACCGGGCACACGCCGCTGAGCAGCGCCTGAGGCACGGTGCGCGGGAGTCCCTCGCGCAAACTCGGGTGCGCCAGCACGTCCATCGCACGGACCAGCCCCGGCACACGCTCCGGCGGCACCAAACCCGTCAGCACCACGCTCGCCCCTCGCACGCGATCAACCGACTCGCCCCGGTCGAGCTGCGCAACCTTCAGCCCAAGGCTCCCGGCACGATCGATCAGTCTCGCACGCCACCACCCGTCGCCGACCCACAGCAGCTTCATCGTCGGCGTGGCCTTGAGATCGCCGGCGAGGGCCGAGAGCACGTCGTCGTGCCCCTTGTGCTCCGCAAGTCGGGCGACGGTGCCGACGACGAAGTCGTTGGCCGCGAAACCCAGCGACGATCTCATCTCATCACGGCCCTCGCCCGCGCTCGGAACAAGATACGGCTCGACCTCCATCCCCGAATAGACCGTGACGTACTGCTCACGCTGGCCTATGCCGCGAGCAAGAAACTGCTCGGTCATCGCGTTCGCCACGCTGACGATCAGGTGACAGCGCTTCGCGGCATACCGCTCGGCCATCTCATAGATCCGGTTGCTGACGCGGGTTTCCAGTCGTGCGATCCCGCCGCCGTCGATCGGCATGAACGGCGGCCCGTGGATGGTGTGAACCACACCGGCAAAGTCCGTCAGACCGGTCGACCAGAGATCGTCGGTCCAGGAACTGACCGACCACCCGGCACTCCGTCCGATGATCCCCGCCTTGCTGCTGTGCGTGTGGATGATGTCGGGGTCGATCTTCTGTATCAACGCCCGGAGTTGATACCAGCACCGCACGTCGTGCCACGGGTTGATCGACCGGACAAGGCTCGGCACCACGTGCGTGGTGATCCCCCGCCCATCATCAGTGCGGAACGCCTCAACCCGTTTCAGCAGCGAGCCCTCGGGCCCGTAGATCGGCCCGAAAGCCAGATGAACCTCGTGCCCGAGTCGGGCTTGGCCTTCGCAGGAGAGAACCGTGTTCTCCTGCGATCCGCCCAGGATCAGCCGCGTCGAGATGTGCAGAATCTTCAGCACGTCGTGACAGAGAATGTACCCGCAAGCGTGCGACTCGGCACGCCCGACGGTTTGAAGCACGGTTCACACCCACTCCCGCGCCCCAACGAATCTCTCGCCTTACCATGCCCCAGCATGTCCAAAGAGGTCGTCATCACGGGTATCGGCGCGGTCAGTGCTCTGGGCGTCGGCGTGCAGCCGTTGTGGGAGGGGCTGTGCGCGGGCAAGACCGGCCTGCGCCCGATCACACGCTTCGACGCGCAGGGCTTCCCCAGCAAGCTCGCCGGCGAGGTTGAAAACTTCTCCGCCCGTGATCTGGTCCCCAAGAGCTACCGCAAAGCCGTGAAGGTCATGGCGCGGGACATTGAGTTGGCGGTCGGTGCGGCGATGGAAGCCGTCAGCGACGCGGGCCTGATCACCCGCGCGGCGCTCGACCTTGAGGCCGACCCCGCCAGCGCCTCGAAGCTCACCATCCCCTCCGCTCGCATGGGCTGCCACATCGGCGCGGGGCTGATCTCCGCCGACGCCGACGAACTCGCCGCGGCGATGGTCACCAGCAAGGACGACACCACCGGCGAGTTCGACAAAGCCCGCTGGGGCAAGTCCGGGATGGAAAACCTCACCCCGCTGTGGATGCTCAAGTACCTCCCCAACATGGTCGCCTGCCACGTGACCATCATCCACGGCGCCTGCGGGCCATCCAACACCATCACCTGCGCCGAAGCCTCCGGCCTGCTCTCCATCGGTGAATCCCTCCGCGTCATCCAACGCAACGACGCCGACCTCTGCTTCTGCGGCGGCGCCGAGAGCAAGGTCAACCTCATGGGCCTGCTCCGCATGGACTTCGCCGGCCGCCTCGCCCCCACTCCCGCCGAGGCGACCGACGGCTCCAGCGTCGTGCGCCCATACGACCCCAACGCCACCGGCGGGCTGCTCGGCGAAGGCGCGGGGCTGCTTATCCTTGAATCCAAGCAGAGCGCAACCGCCCGCAACGCCCGCGTCTACGCCGAGGTCGTCGGCTTTGGTTCTGCCCACAGCCCACGCCGCCCGTCCTATCGCGGGCAACGCGGGATCGCGGCGGACTTCAACCCCGCGGAGCCCGACGAAGGCTTCGAGTTCGCCATCGCCAACGCACTCGACGACGCCAAACTCTCCGCCAGCGACATCGACGCGGTGGTGACGCTGGGTTCGGGCGTCCCGAGCGTTGATTTGGGCGAGGCCGGCGCGCTGAAAAGAGTCTTCGGCCCGCACCTGCCCAACATCGAGATCGTCACCGTCGGCCCGAACATCGGCAACTGCATGGCGGGGATCGGCGGGTTGCTCGCCGCCGTCGCCACCAAGGCCGTCAGCGAACAGAAGCTCCCCGCACGTCTGAACGCCGGTTCACCCGTCGAAGGTCTCCGCGCCGGACCGGCCCCCGCGCGATCCGCCAAGCTCCGCCACGTCCTGGCCGTCAGCAGCTCGCTCGGCGGGCAGAACGCCGCGATCATCCTCCGCCCCGCCCGCGGCACGTAAACCACGCAAAGCCCAGCCGCCGAACGATTCCACCCCCGGTGCTTGCCATACCATTCCCGCTCGCGAAGAGGCTCTACCCGCCTCCACCGAGCCCCCTTTTCCCCGCCCCACCCCCCCACCCCACCCCCCAATCCCCCTTCCACGGAGCTACCCATGCACAGCGATTACGACCGTCGTGACTCTCGCGATTACTCCTCCAACAACCGCGGCGGACGCGACCGCGACCGCGGCGGCGATCGTGGTGAACGCGGCGGGCGTCGCGGCGTCCCCCTCGCCGAGCTCGACCCCGCACTCACCGGCACCAGCCACAAGGTCATCGGCTGCGCCCGCGACGTCCACATGGCCCTCGGGCCCGGCTTCGACCGCACCGTCTACCTCCACGCCATCATCGACGAGATGCGCACCCAGGGCATCGACTTCAAGCCCGACCACGCCTTCGACGTCCGCTTCAAGGACAAGGTCGTGGGCAAGTGCGTCGCCGACCTCTTCATCGCCGACCGCTTCATCGTCCAGATCATGTCCCGCCCCGGCGAGATCGGCTCCTACGAACGCGCCGCCCTCCGCGCCCAGCTCCGCGCCGCCGACCTTGAACTCGGGCTCATCATCAACTTCGCCGGGCGACTGCTCAAAGACGGCCTCGTCCGCGTCCTCAACCCCGACAAGCTCGCCGCCCTCCGCGGCGAAAACACCGACACCGGGCACGACCTCGACGAAGCCGACGCCTACGACCCCGACGCGCCGAACTGAAAAGCTCAAAGCTCGAAACTCAAAGCTCAAAGCTCAAAGCTCAGATCTCAAAGCGAAATGCCCTTCTCAGAGCCGTCGGCTTCAGCCGACGGTTTTTTCATTCCCGCTCACGCACTCCCTGCAAAGCGTTGCCACAGTCCAGCTTGAGTGATCTGCCACTTCGCCACTTCGCCACTTCGCCACTTCGCCACTTCGCCACTTCGCCACTTCGCCTCCCCTATTCTCCCCATCATGGCTTCCGAACCGCGCGTCGTCATCACCGGCATGGGCTGGGTCACTCCCCTGGGTCACAGCGTGCAGAGCGTCTGGGAGGCCCTCATGGCCGGTCGGTCGGGCGTGGGCAAGATCTCGCGCTTCGACGCCGCCACCTTCAAGACCAACTTCGCCTCCGAGGTGAAGAACTACCGCCTTGAGGACCACCTGACCAGCGCCGAACAGCACGCCGACGCCGGGCTGAACGCGAAGTTCGCCCTCGGCGCCGCGGCTCAGGCCTTCCGTCAGGCCGGTCTTGATCAACCGTCCGTCAAGCTCAACCCGCGCCGCTTCGGGCTCTACCTCGGCTCGGGCGAGGGGACTTTGGACTTCGACAACTACGCCGCCGCCCATCTCGCGGGGTGGGACGAAGCGGCCCGAAAAGTCAACGGGCAGAAGTGGGCCGCCTCCGCCTACAAGCGCATGAACCCCGCGCGCGAGATCGAGCAGGAGGCGAACATGACCATCAGCCATGTCGCCTGGGCCTTCAACTGCCGCGGCCCCGCCAGCAACTGCCTCACCGCCTGCGCCGCCAGCATCCAGGCCATCGGCGAGGCCTTCGAGATCATCCGCAGGGGCGACGCCGACATCATGTTCGCCGGCGGCGCACACTCCATGATCCACCCGCTGGGGATCACCGGGTTCATCCGCCTCACCGCCCTCTCCTCGCGCAGCGACGAGTACACCACCGTCCCCCGCCCCTTCGACCAAACCCGCGACGGCTTCGTCATGGGCGAGGGCGCGGGGATGCTCGTGCTGGAAACCCTTGAACACGCCAAGGCCCGCGGCGCCAAAATCCTCGCCGAGATCGCCGGCTACGGCTCATCCGCCGACGCCTTCCGCATCACCGACATGCACCCGCAAGGCGACGGCCCGAAGGCCGCCATGCTCGAAGCCCTCACCCAAGCGGGGATCAACCCGATGCAGCTCGACGCCACCGGGCGCCCACCGATCCACTACATCTCCGCGCACGGCACGGGCACGAAAGAAAACGACAAGATCGAAACCGCCGCCATCAAGGCCGTCTTCGGCCCGCACGCGCCGAGCATCCCCATCTCATCGATCAAGTCCATGCTCGGACACCTCATCGCCGCCGCCGGGGTCAGCAACGTCATCTCCTCGGTCATGGCCATCAACTCGGGCTGGGTCCCCCCCACCATCAACTACAAAACCCCCGACGCAGAACTCGACCTCGACTACGTCCCCAACACCCCACGCAACCTCACCGACCGCGGCGGCGTCCGCGCCTGCCTCTGCAACGCCTACGGCTTCGGCGGCCAGAACGACTGCCTCGTTATCCGTGCAGTGTGAGAAGAGAGGGATCAGGGAATAGGGAATAGGGATGAGGCAAAGGCAAAAGGCAAAAACCTCCCGACAAGCCACTGCCACTCAGCCACTCAGCCACTTTGCCACTTTGCTGCTTTGAGCTTTGAGCTTTGACTTC
>Ga0068877_10000495_pt1 | contig 34144 bp, 22 predicted proteins | sample NOAtaG_FD_66437 | JGI IMG/M metagenome (GOLD analysis project Ga0068877, IMG submission 66437) | Freshwater lake microbial communities from Lake Erie, under a cyanobacterial bloom - NOAA_Erie_Diel6S_1000h metaG | ecosystem: Environmental > Aquatic > Freshwater > Lake | place: USA: Ohio, Lake...
GCTTCTGTGATTCGTACGGCGATGAAGATGCTCATGGGGGATCGGCTGAAGTACACCGGGCTGCTGCTGGGGATCGCCTTTGCGGCGCTTTTGATTGTGCAGCAGGCGTCGATTCTGGTGGGGCTTGCGCACCAGACGGGTTCGTTCATCCGCGATACGGGGGTGGCGGACTTGTGGGTGATGGATGATCAGGTGCGGTTCAGTCAGGACAGTCTGCCGATCAGCGACAACACGCTGCTGCGGGTGCGCGGGATCAGCGGGGTGGACTGGGCGGTGCCGATGTACCAGGGGTTTTTGAAGTCGCGGCTGCCGGACGGGACGCGGAAGGTGGTGATCCTGGTTGGGATTGATGACGCGACGCTGATCGGCGGGCCGCCGGGGATGGTTCAGGGGAACCTGAAGGATCTGCGGATTGACAAGGCGGTCATCGTGAAGGATGACGAGCTGAACACGAAGTTCAAGATGAAGCGGGGCGGTGACCGCGGGCTGCGTGTGGGGGATGTGCTGAGCATCAACGATCAGGACGCGGTGATCGTGGGGACGTACAGCGCGGAGAAGAGCTTTTTCTGGGAGCCGGTGGTGTACACGACGTACACGCGGGGCTTGCAGTATGCCCCGCGCGAGCGGAAGCTGATGAACTATGTGATGGTGAAGCTCAAGCCGGGGACGGATCTTGAGCAAGCGCGGACGGAGATCGAGAAGGCCACGGGTCTGCGGGCGCGGACGGGGGACGAGTTTGAGCAGATCACGGCGGACTACATCCTCAACGAGACGGGGATTCTGGTGAACTTTGGGCTGGCGGTTTTTCTGGGGTTTGTTGTCGGGACGCTGGTGGCGGGGCAGATGCTGTACAACTTCACGCTGGACAACCTGCGGTACTACGGCACGCTGAAGGCGATGGGCGCTTCGAACATGAAGCTGGTGGGGATGGTGCTGGCGCAGGCGATGGTGGTGGCGGTCTTGGGGTACGGGCTTGGGCTTGGCGCGGGGAGTTACCTGGGCAAGATTGTCGGCGACGCGGGGCTGGCGTTCCGGATGCCCTGGCAGGTGCCGGTCTTTGCGGGGGTGGCGATTGTGGTCTGCTGTCTGATCGCGGCGTTGATCAGCATTCGTCGGGTGATCCAGCTTGAGCCGGCGGTGGTCTTCCGGGCGTGAGATTGAGTTTTCGACGCGGCGTGTGTGTGTGGTCGGTTCTGCGGCGGCTTTGAATCGGTGAGTTGAACCATGGTGACAACAGCAGCGACAACAGGTGCGTCAGGGACGGCGAACGCAACGGGCGGCACGCGCAAGCTCGCGGTGCACTGCAAGAGCGTCACCAAGACCTACGGCGCCGGCGGGGCGAAGGTCACGGCCTTGCGCGGGATCGATCTGGAAATCGGCACGGGCGAGCTGATGATGCTCGTGGGCCCCTCGGGGTGCGGGAAGACCACGCTGATCTCGGTGATCGCGGGGATTCTTGATCGTGACGCGGGCGAGTGCACAGTCTTCGGGGTTGACTTCAACACGATGTCGGCCTCGGCGAAGACGAAGTTCCGCGGCAGCAACGTCGGGTTCGTCTTTCAGGCGTTCAACCTCATCCCGACGCTCACGGCGGCGGAGAATGTCGCGGTGCCGCTGATGATCCTGGGTGAGGGGCGGTCGGCGGCGGTGAAGAAGGGCAAAGAGATGCTGGAGAAGGTGGGGCTGGGGGAGCGGTACAAGAGCCTGCCCAGCCAGCTCTCGGGCGGTCAGCAGCAGCGTGTGGCGATCGCGCGGGCGCTGGTTCACGAGCCGCGGCTGATCGTCTGTGACGAGCCGACGAGCGCGCTGGACCACGAGACGGGGCACGTGATCATGCGATTGCTGAAGAACGTGGCGCTGAAGGACGATCGGGCGCTGGTGATCGTGACGCACGATGCGCGTATCTTCGGGTTCGCGGACCGGATCGCGAAGCTGGACGACGGCGAGGTGAAGAGCATCCAGACGCCGGCGGAGATGAACATCGGCGTGGCGAAGTGAGGCCATGCGAGGGCGGGGCGGGTGAATGTGTTGATGCGTGACTTTGGGGAGTGGTTTGAAGCGAGACTTTGAACACGTTTGAGCAAAGGAGCCGGGCATGTTTCGAGCGATGATTGTGCCGTTGCTTGCGGTGGCGGGGTTTGCGTTCGCGGTGCAGACGGTGATGAGCCAGTCTCAGGAGAAGCCCAGGCCCAAGCCGATCGCGGAGCCTGCGCGGTCGCCTTATGCGGATTCGGTTGCGGGGTCGGGGATCATCGAGGCGAGCACGCGGAACATCGCGGTGGGGACGAACATCGCGGGGATCGTGACGGAGGTGTTGGTCGAGGCGGGGGCGAAGGTGAAGGCGGGCGACGCGCTGATGCGGATCGACGATCGGACGCTGCGGAGCGAGCTGGTGACGCGGAAGGCGGCGCTGGAGATTGCGCGGTCGCAGGCGCTCATCGCGCAGGCGCAGGTGGATCGGCTGAAGCAGCAGCCGCGGAAAGAGGACGTGCCGCCGGCGAAGGCGCGGGTGGACGTTGCCAAGGCGCAGCTTGAGGACGCGAAGGAAGTGCTGGCGCTGATGGACGCGGTGGCGGACAAGCGGGCGATTGTGAAGGAGGAGTGGACGCGCCGGCAGAACGCGGTGTTGACCGCGAACGCGCGGCTTCAGGAGACGCAGGCTAGCTTTGACCAGCTCCTCGCGGGCGCGTGGTCGCAGGACATCGCGGTTGCGGAGGCGCAGCTTGCGCAGGCCAAGGCGGGCGTGACGCAGGCGGAGGCGAACGTGGCCGCGACGCAGACGGAGCTTGATCGGCTGGTGGTGCGGAGCCCGATCAGCGGCGAGGTTCTTCAGGTGAACACGCGAGCTGGCGAGTATGCGCAGGCGGGGGCGTTGAGCACACCCCTGATGCTGCTGGGCAACACGGAGGTGCTGCACGTTCGGATCGATGTGGACGAGAACGACGCCTGGCGGGTGCGGTCGGGTGCGAAGGCGCGGGTGTCGCTGCGCGGGAACCCGCAGATTGCCACGGATAACACGACCTTTGTGCGGATCGAGCCGTTCGTGATCCCCAAGCGGTCGTTGACGGGCGACAGCACCGAGCGCGTGGATACGCGCGTGCTGCAGGTGGTCTACAGCTTCCCGCGGGCGGCGCTCAACGCGTACGTCGGGCAGCAGGTGGACGTGCGGATCGACGCGACGGGTGTGAGCGGCACGGGTGGTGGTGGCGGTTCGAGCAGCGGCGATGGTGCGCCGGTCATCAACGGGCCCGAAACCGGCGTGAAGAAATCCGACGCGGGCATGACCGCCTCCGTTCCTTCGGTTGGTTGAGGACTCTGCCTTCGCGTGACGGGCTTTGAATGCGGCGTTTTGAGTTGGTTCTGAGTGATGGTTTCGATCGAGCTGATTGGGTGAACAAAGGTGCAAACCATGCGTCGTGGAAAGTTGAATGGGCGTTGCGGTGCGTTGCGGGCTGTGTCGGGCGGGCTTTCCGTGTTGATGCTGCTGACGCTGGCGGGGTGCGCGGTGGGCCCGAACTATCAGGAGCCGGCGATCAACGCGCCGGAGAAGTGGCTCGACGCGCAGGGTGAGGCGAAGAAGGCCACCGACGCGACGAACGCGGCGCTGACGACGTGGTGGAAGCAGCTCAGCGATGCGCAGCTCGACAAGGTGATGGATCTGGCCCTGCGCGGGAACCTGGACCTGAAGCTCGCGGAAGCGCGCGTGAAGCAGGTGCGGGCGCTGCGGCAGGGAGCCGCGAGCGGGCTGCTGCCGACGATCGACGCGACGAGCGGGTATCAGCGGCGTGAGGACTCGCCCAACGTCGGTGCGGGCTTGGGGAATGCCGGCGGGTTCGGGCGGTCGGGCGACGCGTACAACTCGTGGAGCGCGGGGTTCGAGTCGTCGTGGGAGCTGGATTTCTTCGGGCGCGTGCGGCGCGGGGTTGAGGGCGCGGAGGGCGACCTTCAGAGCGCCGAGTTTGAAGCGCGCGACGTGCTGGTGGCTTTGACGGGCGAAGTTGCGCGCAACTACGCGGAGCTGCGCACGAACCAGCAGCGCCTGGAGATCACGCTGGGGAACCTCAAGACGCAGGAAGAGACGTTGGCGCTGAGCACGTCGCGGTTCGACGCGGGACTGACCAGCGAGCTTGATGTCGTGCGAGCGCGGGCGAATGTGGAAACGACGCGCTCGGCGATCCCGTCGCTGCAGAGCGCGGTGCGGGCGTCGATCCACCGGCTCGGGTTGCTCACGGGTCAGGCGCCCGGGGCGTTGATCGCTGAGCTTTCGGTGGCCGGGAGGATCCCCGAGCCCAGCGGGGCGGTCGACGCGGGCGTGCCCAGCGAGCTGCTCAAGCGCCGCCCCGATCTGCGCTCGATCGAGCGGCAGCTCGCGGCTCAGACGGCCCGCATCGGTGTGGCGACGGCGGACCTGTACCCGCGGATCACCCTCGGCGGCAGCGTGGGCTGGAACGCCAGTAAGATCGCCACGCTCTTCGACGCCAGCAGCGTGACCTACGGCATCGGGCCCTCGGTCTCGTGGAACATCTTCGACTACGGGCGCATCCGCTCGAACATCGCCGCGCAGGGTGCGGCGGCGGAGCAGATCCTTGTGCGGTACGAGCGTGCGGTGCTGTCGGCGTTTGTCGAGGTTGAGAACGCGCTGGTTTCGTACACCAACGAGAAGGTTCGGCGCACGTCGCTGCGCGATGCCGTGGCGGCGGGGCTGCGGTCGGTTGAGCTTTCGACCGAGCTTTACAAGCAGGGTCTGACGGACTTCAACGCGGTGCTCGACGCGCAGCGCCAGCTCTTCCTACTCCAGGACACGCTGATGCAGAGCGAGGGGACGGTGGCGGCGAACTTCATCACGCTCAACACCGCCCTCGGCGGCGGGTGGGACCCGCGGGGTGATCTGCGCTCGGCGGTGATCCAACCGACGGCGAAGGAGAACAGCGCGGGCGGTTCGACCTGGCAGCCCGCTGGTGCGGTGCCCGGGAACAAGAGCGAGCCGACGGCGAAGTGAGATCATCGGCGGGCGAAGAAGGCGGCGAAATAGGCGGCGGGTTCAGCGGGTCCAGCGGTATTCGTGGCGCTGGATGAAGTCGATGCTGCCCGCGAACTTCACGCGCTTGGTGATCGAGAAGACCTTCGCGCCGATGCGGTAGGTTTTGCGGATCGTCGCGGGCTTGTTGTCGTCGGTGCCGGCGTGCTCGGTGACGATCTCGATCGCCTCGAGGGATTGTGCGCGGGAGAGGACGCGTTCGACGGTGTTGCCGTTTTTGATCGAGGTGCCGTCGTCGATGAGTCGCAACTCGCTGGCGGCGTTGGCGTGGGGCTCGTCGTCGTAGCCGAAGGCGATGGACCAGATGCCGCTGGATGGCTTGTCGGTGCGGACGCGGAGCGTCGAGCGGATGGTGGTGTTCTTGCCCGAGGTGTAATCAAGGTACGTCAGCGTGCCGGTCCAGCGGTGATCGACGAGCGTGTCGAAATCGCTGGGCAGGGCGGCGGGTTCGGGGATGATCAGCGAGTCAGCGCGCGGGGCGGGGGCGTTCTCGGTGTGCTTTGAGCACGCCGGGAGGATGGCGGCGCAGAGGAGCAATGAGAAAACGATTGGGCGGGCGGGTGTTGGCTTTGCGCGGCGCATGGCCCAGTCTACAGAGTGCAGCCGAGCGGTGAAGCCGGGATCACATGGGCTTCTTGCTGATGGTCACGTCGTAGACGTGGAGGAGCTTTTCCTTGTCGAAGATCATCTCTTGCCGGGTGAGGCCGACGATGTCGTACTCGGGGGTGAGTTCGATGGCGTCGACGGGGCAGGCTTCTTCGCACATGCCGCAGTAGATGCAGCGGAGCTCGTCGATCTCGAACTTGACGGGGTACTTCTCGCGGTCGTCCCAGGGGGATTCGCCCGCGGTGATGTGGATGCACTTGGCGGGGCAGATGGTCGGGCACATCATGCAGGCGACGCACTTGACCCGGCCCTTTTCGTCGCGGTTGAGGCGGTGCACCCCGCGAAAGTTCTTTGCCTCGAGCCCGCCCTTCTCAACGGGCAGGTGCTCGCGGCGCTGCTCTGGGTATTGCATGGTGCGGCTGGTTTTGCCGCCACCGAAGCTGGTGAAGAAGTGGCGCATCGTGGTCCCGAAGCCTTTGAAGACCTCCGGGAGATAGACGGACTCGCGCCGGTTCATGTCCGGGACTTTGACGAGCAGAACATCTTCGCGACGGATGGCCATAGGGCTGAAGGGTAGCTGGGTCGGGGCCGGTTGGGAACCGGACTGCGGCGAGGGTGGGAGGAGGGATTTCGGTGGATGGGCGGGTGGGTGTGGCAGGTCCGAGAGCCTGAGTCTCGGCCGAGATCGGCGGTACTCGGTGGGATCAGCGAGCCGGGCGAGGGTGAGAAGCTGGGCAGCTTTCGCGAGGAATCGGCGGGTTCTTTCGACCGAAGCGTGAGGCACATCCGCCCGCGGCGTGTACAGTTCATAGTGCGTGGGCGCACCGATGCGTCGGCGTGGTGCCTTGCCCGCGCGGACAGGATGCGATTCATGGGTACACATCGTTGTGCGGGTTCCGTGTCTTCGCTCGCGATGCTCATCGCGGGGGTTGTGGTCGGTGCGGGGATGGCCCGTCCGGCCGCGGGGCAGTTTGTCACGAACCCCAATGGTCTGATGGATGCGTGGTTTGATACGCGTGAGCCGTACCTGCCGCTGAACTTCGCCTTGCAGGTGGACGGGCCCACGGGAATGGGTGTGCCCGTGCGGATGTTCGCCTTCGGCCCGTCGAACGGCACGTGGCGCTACAACTTTCAGAACTTCCCGGAGCCTTTCGCGGCCTGGATGCCCCCGGATGGGCGCACGCTCAACACGCAATCCCACCCGGTGCTCTTTCAGCAGCTCAACGCGAGTTACGGCAGCCCGGGGGCCGGTCAGTTCAACATCCCCGACCTGCGCGGGAAGGCGATCGTCGGCGAAGGGGGCGGACCGGGGCTTGAGATCATCAGCCGGGGCGCGACCGTCGGCAGCGACTTGACCACGCTGACGGAGGCGAACCTTCCCGCGCACACGCACACGCTCGGGCAGCAGACATCCAGCAGCACCGGCGGCGGACAGGCGTTCAACAACCGCTCGCTGAACTACGGCTTGAATGTGGTCATCATGAACACGGGGGCGTACCCGTCGCAGTCGGGACTGCCGAATCCGACGATGGCGACGCCTGCGCAGCCGTTGATCGGGCAGATCCAGTTTTTGTGCGTCAGTGCGCCGAACGCGGGGTACCTGCCCGCGCGCGGGACGGAGTTGAACATCAGCTCGAACTCGGCGTTGTACTCGATCATCGGAACGTTGTACGGCGTTCCGAACTCTCCGCAGACGCGGTTCATCATTCCCGAAGCGCGCGGGCGTTCGCTGGCGGGGCAATCGTTCGACACGCAAGTTCCCGCGGGTTTGACGGCGCGGGCGCTGGGCTCTCGCTACGGTGCGGAGTCGATCACGCTGACGACCGCGAATCTGCCGCCGCATGTTCACACGATGCGGACGGGGATGTCGACGTCGTCGGTGGGTTCGGCGGTGCCGATCAATAACGTTGCGCCGCAGGCGGCCATCACGTACTGCATCGCGTACACGGGCACGTACCCGGTCTCCGGCGCGCCGCTCAGCGCCAGCAACGCGTACGTGGGCGAGGTGATCGCCTTCGCGGGGAACTATGCCCCGGACGGGTACTTCCCGTGTGACGGGCGTTTGCTCTCGATCGATCAGTATGAGCCGCTGTTTTCGCTGATCGGAACGATCTATGGCGGGGACGGGCAAACAACGTTCGCGGTTCCGGATCTGCGGTCGCGCGTGCCGGTGATGGCCAGTTCGATCAAGCCGCTGGGCTTTGCCGACGGGCGCGAGCAGGTCACGCTGGGCTTGAGCTCAATGCCCCGGCACACGCACGAGCTTGCCAGGGCGGGGTGCCAGCCGGCGGATATCGCCTGCGACGATGGCTTTTGGTTTGATCCGACGTTCTTCTTTTCGTGCACGAACAACGGCGTGAACGAGGGTGACTACAACGCGTTCTTCTCCGCGGGAGGTTTCTTCACACAAGCGGGCCAGGGGCTGGCCGCGGTGGGCAAGTTCAGCGACATCGCGTACGACTCGGGCGATCCGCTGCCGCCGTTCGGGCCGGTGATTCCCAATGCCGTGAACAACGGGGTCAACGAGGGTGACTTCAACTGCTTCTTCAACAACTTCTTTCTGGGGTGTACGCTGAACTGACCGGAGCTTGAAGGCCCGGGCCCGTCATACGTGGTTGGACCCGGCACGAACCGGTCGTTGCATGCGCAGAGATTTGGTAAGTTGGGGTATCCTGATCGGGATCGCCAGATGCGAACGGCGATCGCGTTGTGTGATGTTGCGATGTTTGATCGGGAGGCAGTGGTATTTCGGGGGCCAAGGTTTACACTGAGCAGGCTCGGCGATCGAACAGGGAGCGTTCCCGATCGATTGTTCAACTCGGGAGTGACCAATGAAGCAGAAGATCGTGCGGGGCTCGGGCGGTTGGCGCGGAGGGACATTGCGCTGGCGCGATGGTGGCGGGCGTGGACGGGCGCGGGCACTGGCCGCGTGCGTGGGGTTGTTGGCAGGTTCTCCTCTTTTGGCGCAAACGACAGGGCTTGCGGGGTTATCGAACCCGTTGCCGATCCAGAACATGCAGCCTTCGCTCGCGCTTCACTTCGCGGTGCAGGACCAGGGCATCTTCGGGCAGGGCGTACCGATCCGCATGTTCGCGTACAGCGCGGGCTATTGGAACGTGTTGACATCCGATGGTTGGGTCCCCCCCGACGGACGGACGCTGCCGATTTCGGGCAACGAGTCGCTCTTTGCCCAGCTCGGCACGACTTACGGCGGGGACGGTCTGAACTTCTTCAACGTGCCCGATCTTCGCGGGCGCACGCCTGTCGGCGAAGGACAGGCACCGGGGCTGAACAACATCCCGCGCGGGGCCGCGGTGGGCAACAGCTCGCCCGTTCTTCAGGTGAGCAACCTGCCGCCACACGCGCACAGCTTCGGCTCGACAACCACCGGAACGTCGGGGTCGGGCGCCGCGTTCACGAACCGGCAGGACTCTCTTGGGCTTCACATGGCGGTGGCGAGGCAGGGGATCTTTCCGACGCGCGGCGGCGGCGGTGGCTTCCCCGTCAACCCGTCGGAGCCGTGGTTCGGCCAGATCTTCTTCATGTGCGTGCAGCCGACCTCGGGCAACACCTTTCTGCCGGCGGTGGGCACTTCGATCTTGATCCAGAGCAACCAGGCGCTTTTCTCGGTGCTGAGCCTGAACTTCGGGGGCAACGGGACAACGAACTTCAGTCTCCCGGACACGCGCGGGCGCGCGCTCTCGGGACAGGCCACCTCGTTTCCGGTGAACGGGCGCACCGCCCGAAGCACGGGCGAACGCTACGGAACCGAGAACGTCTCGCTGCTGTCCGCCAATCTTCCCGCGCACAACCATCCTGTCAGCGGCGGAACGTTCACCGGCTTGACCGGCGGCGGTCAGCCCTTCGACAACAGTCAACCGACGCTCGCGGTGACGTACTGCATCTCGGTCAACGGGATCTTCCCGTTCAGCGCGGGGATGTCCGATCAGGAGGGCTACCTCGGTGAAATCGTTGCCTTCGGGGGCAACTTCGTGCCGGACGGCTACCTGCCGTGCGACGGAAGCCTTCTGAACATCCAGTCGTACTCCACACTCTTCTCGCTTCTGGGCACGACCTTCGGCGGCAACGGCACCACGAACTTCGGTATCCCGGACCTCCGCTCACGCGTGCCGATCATGGCTTCGGCGCAGATCCCCTTCGGCACCGCGATCGGCGGCGACACGTCCAGCATCAACACCACGCAGATGCCCGCGCACACCCACCAGCTTCTCCAGCCGCCGCGGTGCCAGGTCGCCGATATCGCCTGCGACAACGGCACGCCGCTCAGCCTCTTCTCGGGCTGCGTCAACACCGACGTGAACGAGGGCGATTACAACGCCTTCTTCGCCGCCGACGGCTTCTTCTTCCAGGCCGGCCTCGGAAGCGCCGCCATCGGCGCTTCGTGCGATGTTTCCTACGACAGCGGCGAGCCCCGCCCGCCCTACGGGCCGGTGATTCCCAATGCCGTGAACAACGGGGTGAACGAAGGCGATTACAACTGCTTCTTCAACTTCTTCTTCCTGGGCTGCTGAGTCGGCACCGGATTGAAGTTCGACGTTGAGTAATCAACGACCAATCGAAAAGCCCCGGCACCGTTGAACGGGTGCCGGGGCTTTGTTTTTCTTCGCGTTGATTCGCAGCTCTGGCTACGCCGGGTTTACTTGGCGTTCTTGCCCGGGCCGGTCTTGACCGACTTGTCGGGCAGCGGCGGCGTGACCACCGGGGGCACGGGCTTCTCCTTCATGAGCTTCTGGAGGTGCTCGACGGCGGCCTTGAGCTGCGCGTCCTCGCCCTTGAAGGCCGCGTGCGGCGGGTTGTCCACGACGATGTCGGGGTCGACGCCGTGACCTTCGACGAGCCAGATGCCGTCGAGGTTGAAGACGCCGAACTCACCGGCGCTGGCGAGCCCGCCGTCGGAGAGGTCGTTGCTGCTGCTGAGCCAGACCTCACCGCCCCAGGTGCGGGTGCCGATGACCTTGCCGAGGCCCAGACGGCGGAAGCCGTCGGAGAAGGCCTCGCCGTCGGAGGCGGTGAAGCTGTCGCAGATGACCACGACGTGCCCGCGGAAGGCGTACTGCATGTTCCAGTTGGGGGCAACGCCCACGCGCTGGTTCCAGTACATCCAGGCCTTGCGGAGGAGCTGGCCGAGGATCCACGAGTCGATGTTGCCGCCGTTGTTTCGGCGGACGTCGATGATCAGCCCTTCGCGGTTGTAGACGGGGAAGTACCCGCGGGCCCACTCACTGATGTTCTCGGTGCCCATCGCGCGCAGGTGGACGTAGCCGATCTTGCCTTCGCTGAGCTTTTCGACCTCGCGCCGGCGTGAGAACTCCCAATCGGTGTAGCGCAGGTCGGCCTGCACGCCGCCGCTGACCGGACGGACGATGAAGTCCTTCGCCTCGCCCGCGCCGCGCTTGACGGTGATGAGGACCTGCTGGTTGGCCTTGGCCCGCAGCAGGGCCGCGGGGTGGGGCACGTCGAGCGTCGATCGCCCGTTGATCGCGGTGAGGACGTCGCCCTCTTTCACGTCGATGCCCGGGCGCATCAGCGGGCCGGCCTTGTTTGGCTCGTCGGGGTCGTGCTTGTAGATCCGCGAGATGACCCAGCCGCCCTGCTTCTCATCGCGGGTGAACTCGCACCCGAGGTACGAGATCGAGACGTTGTCGGTGCCTTCGCGGAAGTCGCCGCCGCGGACGAAGTGGTGCAGGGTCGAGAGCTCGCCGGTGAGTTGGGCGAGGATGTCGTTCAGCTCGGCGCGGGAGCGGATGCGTTCCACGAGCGGGGCGTACTTGGTCCGCATGGTGTTCCAGTCCACGCCGTGCATGTTCGTGGCGTAGAAGTAGTCGCGGAGCAGCCGCCACGCGTCGGTGTAGAGCTGGCGATACTCGGCCATGGGCGAGTAGCTCATGCTCCACGCATCGAGGTTCACGCGGCCTTTCTCAAACTCCGCTGGCGCCGGGGCGGCGTCGACGATCGAGATCGCCTCGCCCGTGTACAGCATGATCTTCTTCTTGTCGGCGCTGAGCTCGTACGCCTGCAAACCCGAGGCGACGGTCTTCACCTCGACCTTGTCGTTGCTGATCGCAACACCCTTCAGCGAGAAAGCGCTCTGACCGGCCTCGGTTGCGCCGAAGTACACCGCGCCCTCGGTGACGCTCAGACGCGAGTAGTTGCCCGGGGCGATGGGCACCTCGATCAAACGGTCGGCCAGGCTTTCCATCTCGATCACCACCGGGGTGACCTTCTTCGCGTCCTTGCCGTCCTTGGACTCTTTGCTCTCCTTCGAGTCCTTGGCTTCCTTCCAGTCCTTGCCGTCTTTGGCCTTGTCGGTCTCTTCGGGCTTGGCCGGTTCCTTTGCGGGTTCCTTAGAAGGCTCCTTCGCCGGCTCGGTCGGGGGCTGCTTGACGTCCGTGCCCTCCGCCGGCGTCGGCTCGGGCTTCTTGTCCTTCTCTTTGTCTTTGTCTTTGTCCTTGTCCTTGTCTTTCTCTTTCTCTTTGCTCGCGTCGTAGAGCTCGTCCTTCGCCTGCCAGGGCGAACGCTCGCCGGCCTTGAGCGCCAGCGCGAAGACCTTCGTCCGGTCCTCGAAATACGGCTGCGGCGCCATCGGGCCCCACGGGCTCATCACCGTCGAGCGGATGTTGCGATCCGACAGGAAGTACAGCCACTTGCCGTCCGGGCTGAACGCGGGGCTGAAGCTCTCGAAGCGGTCGCTGCTGATGGGCGTGACCGTCTTGTCCTTCAGCGAGTACAGCTGGATCTGCTGGGCCATGTTCGAGGCCTGCGCCTGGAAGACCAGCCACTGCGAATCCGGGCTCCACGAGTAATCCGTCGGGCGGTCCACCGGCGAATCGAAGACCTTCGTCGTCTGACCCGTGGCGATCTCGGTGATGTAGAGCTTCTGGTTCTTGTCGCTGTGGGCCATCAGCTTGCCGTCGGGGCTGATGACCGCCTCCCAGCGGAGGATCTCGCCGTCGCTGGTGATCATCTTCTCGTCGCCGGCGTCGCGGGCGCCGCGGGCCGGGAGCGACCAGTATTCAACCTCGCCCGAGCGGTCGCTGGCGAAGACCACGCGTTGCCCGTCGGGGGTGAAGATCGCCGAGCGCCCGCGAACGCCCGGGGTGGTCATCAGTTCGACGAACCGCCCGTGCCGCGCCTTCGCCGGCGCGACAAAGACCCGTCCGCGCGAAACGAGCGCCACGCGGTCGCCGTTGGGCGAGACGCTCACGCTGGAGATCGCCCTCACCGGCTCCTTCACCCAGCGCTCGCGGAGCTGATCCAGATCGCTCGTCAGCGTGATCTTCACCACGCGGTCGGCGTTGGTCTTCACGTCCACGATGTGCACGTCGCCCTTGTGCGAGTAGGTCACGCGCCCGCCGTCCATCTCCGGGTTCGAGGCGTCGAACTCCTTATGGAAGGTGTGCTGCTTGAGGTCCTTGCCATCCTCGTTCATCGACCAGAGGTTCATCACCCCGTCGCGGTCGCTGAGGAAGTAGACCCGGCCCTCAAACCACATCGCGTCCTTGCTCGTTCCGGCATAATCCGTCGTCAGCGGCGTCGCATCGCCCGCGCCGGGCGTGAACTTCCACAACTGCTGAATGAACCCGCCCTTGTACCGCTTGGTGTGCGAGCCCTGGAAGGGCAGACGCGTAAAGAAGAACGTCTTCCCGTCGCCCGAGAAGCTCCCCTGGTCCGCTTCGTACAGCTCAACGATCGACGTCGCGCCGGTGGTCAGGTCCAGCACCACCGACTGCGAGCTGGGGAGCGTTGCGAACTGTCGCGTCGAATACAGGAGTTTGTTGTCGGGGGTCCAGCCGACGAACCCGCCGCGCTGCCAGCCCCAGGTGCGCCGCACGGGCAGCCCGCCCTCCATGGGCATGGTGTAGACCTCGGAGGGTCCCTCGTAGCTGGCGACAAACGCCAGGGTCTTGCCGTCGGGGCTGATCGCGGGCATCGACTCTTCACCCGCGTGCGCGGTCAGCCGCGTGGCGGTGCCGCCGGCGGTGGTGACCTTCCAGATGTCGCCCTCGCTGACGAAGACAATCGTCTCGCCGCGGAGCGCCGGGTGACGGTAATAGCCGAGCGTTTGGTTCTGCTGGATGCCGCCGTCGAGAATCGACGCGGGGCTCGCGGCGGGCCTGGCGTTGCCCTCGCTGAGCCTCATCCCACCGGCCGGGGCGCTGCTGCTTCCCTCCGGCGGCTGCGCGATGGCGCACGCCGAGAGACTCAAACCCGCGGCCATCGCGACGGCAAACGCCGCACCCGCAACCCCGCCATTGAAACGACCCGCGAACCAACGCCGAAGCGAACGATCCCGCGACTTCTGCTGCATGTCGACCTCCACAGATGTGTTTGTGCCCGCGCCCGCCCGGCAGAAGGCCGAACGGTTTCACCGCCCCCCCACACTCACCACCCGCCACTCACCACCACCCGACATCAGCCTACTTGCGTTTCTTGAATCGGTCCTTGATGCTTGGTGTGTAGCTCGTGCCCTTGTTCCGCAGGAACGACGAGCCCATCCCGGGGAGCATCGGGCCCTGACCCGCCGCCCCGAGCTGCTTCACCGCCTTCATCTTGTCCAGCGCCGACATCCCGGCCATCTGCTTGGAAAGCTGGCTGATCGTGGTGAACTGCTTCACCAAAGCCGCCACTTCGTTCTCGCTGGTCCCCGAACCCTTGGCGATGCGGCGTCGGCGCGAGTTGTTCAGCAGCTCGGGCTTCCGCCGCTCGTCCTTGGTCATCGAGTGGATGATCCCCTCCACCCGATCGAGCTTTTCATCCTCGATGTTGATGTTCTTCAGCGCCGAGCCGATCCCCGGCAGCAGCCCCAACAACTGCTTCATCGGGCCCATGCGGCGCAGCGAGCGGAGCTGGTTCAGGAAGTCCTCAAGCGTCATCTCGCCCTTGGCGAGCTTCTCCTCCAGCGCTTTCGCGTCCTCTTCGCTGACCTGCTCGCGGGCCTTCTGCACGAGCGAGACCACGTCGCCCATGCCCAAAATCCGCCCCGCCACGCGCACGGGGTGGAACTCTTCGATCGCGTCGAGCTTTTCACCCACACCCACGAACCGGATCTTCGCCCCGGTGATGCTCTTGACCGAGAGGGCCGCACCGCCGCGGGTGTCGCTGTCGAACTTGGTGAAGATCAGCCCGTCGACTTCGAGCTTCTCGTGGAAGCTCTTCGCCGAGCGCACCGCGTCCTGACCCGTCATCGCGTCAACGACCAAGAAGATCTGGTGCGGCTTCAGCCGCAGGTTCACCTGCTTCAGCTCGTCCATCAACTGGTCGTTGACGTGCAAACGACCGGCGGTGTCCAGAATCACCGTGTCCACGCCCATCGACCGCGCCTTGCTCACCGCGCGCTCGCACACACCCACCGCCACGCCCACGGCCTTTCCATACTCCGCCGTCTTCTCCGGCTCGCTGTAGAACGTCACCGTCGCGCCGCCCGGCAGATCGCGCTGCACCTGCTCGGCGACGGTCTGGAGCTGATCCACCGCCGCGGGGCGCTGCAGGTCCGCCGCCACCAGCATGACACTGCGCCCGCGCTTCTTCAGCCACCCCGCCAGCTTGCCGCAGGTCGTGGTCTTACCGCTGCCCTGCAGGCCGCACATCATCACGATGGTCGGCCCGGGCTCGGCCGCCGCCACGCCCGGTCCGTCGGCCATCATCATCTTGGCGATGTCTTCCTGGCTCGCCCCCGCGGGCACCTCGGGCAGATCGCCCAGGAGCTGCACGAGCCGGTCGTAGACGATGCCGATCATCTCCTGACCGGGGTTGAGGCTCTTGGTCACCTCGCGCCCCAGCGCGTCCTTCAGCACGCCCTCGGTGAACGAGTTGACCACCTCCAGCGCCACGTCGGCCTCGAGCAGCGCGGTGCGCACCTGCTCCATCGCCTCGCGGACGTTGGACTCGCTGATCGCCCCCTTGCCGGAGAGTTTGCGCAGGACCGAAGAAAACCCGTCGGAAAGCCGGTCAAACATGGTCGTCGAGGATAGGGGCTCTGCCCCCGCCGCGTCTTACGGGCATCCAAGGAAGAAGTTGTTGAAAAAGCAGTTGTAGTCGCCCTCGTTCACGCCGTTGTTCACGCCCGCGTCGGGGGTTTCACCGAACGGCGGCAAGGGGTCGCCGTTGTCAAAGGCGATGTCGCTCCAACTCGCCCGGATGAAGAACCCGTTGAAAAAAGCGTTGTAATCGCCTTCGTTGATGCCCGAGTTGTTCCGGAAGCTCGCGCAAGGCCCGAGCGGGTCGCCGGTGTCATCACCCACATCCGCCGGCGAGCACGGCGCGTTGCGAACCTCACGCTCCGCAGCCGACCGTAAAAGCGCCACCAGTTCTCGCACGTTCCCGCTCGATGAAACGTCTGTTGCGACGCAGCCGACGATCCCGTCGTCGAAGTCGATCCAGCTCGTAAATCCGCGCGCACCCGCCGCGAGCGCACCGATCAGTTGCCCCTGCGCGTCGCGTTGATCAAGCCACACACCAACTCCGTAGTCGCTCAGACCTGCAATCGGCGTGCCCAGAACCGGGACACCCTGCGGACTTTGCCGCGTGAACATCGCGCTCACCGCGCTCTGCGAAAGCACACGCACGCCGTTGTACACCCCGCCGGCGCGAAGCATGTCCATAAACCGAGCAAACTCCTCGGCGTTGCTGTCGCACCCACCCGCTATCCGCGGGTTGCTCTCGCTGGAAAGCACGTACCGCGTACGCGTCATGCCCAAAGGCTCCGCAATACGCTGGATGAACATCGCATTCCAAGATTCACCGGCCGCCACCTCCGCCGCCGATCCCGCCGCATGCATTGACACCCCGCCGTACAAGAAGCCCTCCCCGGGGTTGTACTGCATGGGCATTCCCGCGATCTGCACCGCCGCCTGCTGCAGCGAAATGGTCGTGTTCGACAGAGCCAATGAGTTGCCCGGCAGTCCCGAGCTGTGAGAGAACGCCTGACGCACGGTGATCCCCGATTTGTTCCCCGTGAACGAGGGCAGATACTGGCTCAGACGACTCTCCAGCGTAAACGAACCGCCCGAACGGTCCACCTGCGACATGATGACCGCGCCCGAGATCGTCTTTGTTGCAGAGTCGGCATTGCCCACCTGACCGACCGTCCACGCCCCGAACGCACGCTGATACACCACTCGCCCCCGGTGCATCAGCACCACCTCGAAACCCGAAATTGGTGCCGGCACTCCCTGTCCCTGGACCGCACCAAGGGCGATCTGTGTGACCTCGCAGAACGTCGGCTGTGCCGGCGCCGCCATCACTTCTGCGCCGATCCACAACGAGGCCACCACCATCGACGCACGCGCCGCAGAGGCACCTTGAACCGCAACACACCTCATCGTTCTGCTCCTGACCACCCCGCACACACCCACGCTCAACGCGGAGCCATGCCCCGTCATTGCCAGGAGAATCCGCCTCCATCCAAAGCACACCCCCCCCCTCCCCCAACCGCTCACCCCACCACCTCGCGAAGCTCCTCGGTCATCTTCACCGCCGCGTGCGTCACCGCCTCGGTCCAGTGCCTCCCGGCGTTCTCGCCGCGCCAGGTCGGGTCCTCGTACGCGTAGATAATCGCCCGGCTTGATGTCACCAGCACGCCCGATGTTCCCGCCCGCTCGCCGTTCTTGATCGCCGGGCGCAGCATCACACGGATGTCGTCCTTCGTTCCGCCCTGCGCACCGTACCCGGGGATCAGAAAAACCTGGTCTTTCATCCGCGCCCGCAGTTCCGCCGCCTCGCTCGCCTGCGTCGCACCCACCACCGCACCCACATCCGACAATCCCCGGCTTGAAATCCACCCGGCCCCCAGCCGCGCCGTTTCGTCCGCCATCATCTGCGCAACCGTCCGTCCATCCTCCAGCTTCGCCCGTTGGATCCGATCTCCCTCGGGGTTGCTGGTCCTCACCAAGAGAAAAACCCCCAAACCCAGCTTGAGAAACGGCTCGGCGACCTCCACACCCATGTACCCGCTGAGCGTCACCGCGTGCGCGCCGCTCTGCTTGGCCGCCGCGGCATAGTGCCCCGCCGTCAGCGCGATGTCCCCGCGCTTGGCGTCGAGAATCACCGCCAGCCCCACGCTCGCCGCGTGCGCCATCCGCGCGTGCATCACCTCCAGCCCGATGGTCCCCAAGCGCTCGAAGCATGCCGATTGAAACTTCACCGCCGCCACACGACCCGCAACCGCGTTGATCACCCCGTGGCAGAACTCATCCACCGCCCCCACCGTCTCGCCTAGCCGCTCTTTCACCCGCCCCGGCAGCTTCTCCACCACCGGATCCAGACCAACGCACACCACCGAGCCCGTCGACTCCATCGCGCAGTGCAACCGCTCAGCGAAACGAATCTCGTTGTCCATACTCCCCCCATCGTACGCCTCATACCCTCCATCGCTCATGCTCACACCCTCCCACATCGACCTGAAAAAAGACCGCGGGCTCACCATTCAATGGTCCGACGGCTCCACCAGCTACTACTCCATTGCCTACCTCCGCAAGATGTCCCCTTCCGCCGACGCACGCGAACTGCGCCAGCAAATGACCAAAAACCCCCTCACCGTCCTCCCCGCCTCCGCCTTCAAAAACGCCGGGCCCATCGTCGCCACCAACGCCGATCTCGTGGGAAACTACGCCCTCCGCATCACCTTCAGCGACGGGCACTCCACCGGCATCTACTCCTGGGAATACCTCCAACAGATCGATCCGCGTAACGACGAACGCCGTGCCGACGGCGGCCCGCCCGCCACCGATTCCCCCAACACACCCTGATCAACGCTTCTTCATCCCATCCCCCCACCACTCCTCACCGTGCCCAGCAAGCGACCAACGCCCGATGAGCCCAACCGCCCCGCTCAGGCACCAACCCTGCCGCTGAGCGCGCCACTGACCGAACTCAAAGGCGTCGGCCCACGGCTCGCCTCCGCCCTCAACAAACTCGGCGTAAAGAACATCGCCCAGCTCGTCGCCTACCTCCCCATGCGTCACGAACGCCAGGAGGCCGAGGCGCCCATCGATCAACTCAAGCCCGAGAGCATCGTCTGCGCTCGCGGGCTTGTCAGCGCCACCCGCATCGTCGCCCGCGGCTCACGCCCGCGATTCGAGGCCGTGCTCGTCGACGACACCGGCCGCCTCGACCTCGTCTGGTTCAACGGGCTCTACCTCCGCGACAAGATCCACGTCGGCATGAAGCTCCGCGTGCAAGGCAAGGCCAAACGATTCGGGCCCGGCGGCTCATCGCTCCAGATCGTCAACCCGCGCCACGAGCTCATCAGCGACGCCGCCGACACCGAGCCCGCACCCCGCACCGCACGCCTGCGCCCGGTCTACCCCGCCAGCGAGGACATCTCCACGCTCCAGATCGAAAAGGCCGTCACCGCCGCCCTCGACCCGGCCCTTTCGCAAATCACCGACCATCTGAATCGGGACTACCGCGCCAAGCGCGAGCTCATCGAGCTCACCAGCGCCTACCGCGCCATCCACACGCCCAGCACGCAGGAACAGGCCGACGAAGGCCGCCGGCGATTGGCGTATGACGAGTTGCTGCTGCTGCTGCTGGCCGTGCGCTTGAAGCGTGCCCAGCGCCTTGCCCGCAGCGAATCGCCGGTACTCAAACTCACACCCGCGATCGACAAGGCGATCCGCGCCCGCCTGCCCTTCACGCTCACACAGGCGCAGGACTCCGCCATTGCCCAGATCGTCGGCGACCTGAAGAACTCGCAACCGATGAACCGGCTCGTGCAGGGCGACGTGGGCTCGGGCAAAACCGCCGTCGCGGTCTACGCCATGCTCCTCGCGGTTGCCAACAAGCACCAGTCGGCCATGATGGCCCCGACCGAACTCCTCGCCGAGCAGCACTTCGCCTCCATCTCGCGCATGCTCGCCTCCGCGAACGTCCGCACCCTTCTGCTCACCGGCTCGCTCTCCGCACCGCAGCGCGCCGAGGCCCTCCGAGCCATCGCCGCGGGCGAGATCGACATCGTCGTCGGCACCCACGCCCTGCTCACCCACCGCGTCCGCTTCAACTCCCTCGCACTCGCCATCGTCGACGAACAACACCGCTTCGGCGTCCACCAACGCGCAACCCTTCGCACCAAGGGCGCCGACGAAACAAGCGACGACACGCCCCTGAAGCCGAACGAAAAAGCCCTCACCCCCCTCACCCCGCACACACTCGTCATGACCGCCACGCCCATCCCCCGCACGCTGGCGATGACGATCTTCGGCGATCTCGATGTCTCCACCATCGATCAACTCCCCCCCGGACGCAAAAAAGTCACCACCCGCGTCGTCGCCCCGCCGCTGAGGCAGGAGGTCTACGACTTCATCGCCCAGCGCGTCGCCAAGGGCGAACAGGCCTTCATCGTCGCACCCGCCATCGACGCGAAACACCCCGACCCGGATGCCGAACTCTTCGACCCGCAGAGCGAACTCGACAGCGACGCAGGCGAAAAATCCCGGTCCGTTCCGCACGCGCCGCCCGTCCCCATCCGCTCCGTGGCGCAGATCGCCAGCGACCTGAAGCACTCCGCCCTGAAATCCGCCCGCGTCGGCATCGTCCACGGCCAGCTCCACCCAACCGACCGCGCCCGCGTCATGGACGACTTCCGTCAGCACCGCCTCGACGTCCTCATCGCCACCACCGTGATCGAAGTCGGCGTCGATATCCCCAGCGCCACCGTCATGGTCGTTGAAGACGCCGAACGCTTCGGGCTCGCCCAGCTCCACCAGCTCCGCGGTCGCGTCGGCCGCGGCACGAAGCCCGGCGTCTGCGTCCTCATCGGCGCGCCCGTCACCGACACCGCCGACCAACGCCTCCGCGCCATCGCCAAACTCGCCGACGGCTTCAAACTCGCCGAACGCGATCTCGAAATCCGCGGTTTCGGCGACGTCGTGGGCATCCGCCAATCGGGCATGCCCCCCTTCCGCGTGGTCAACCTCGCCTCCGACCTCGACCTGCTCACCCTCGCGCGCCGAGACGCCATCGACCTGATCGATCACGACCCGCAGCTCGATAACCCGCAGCACGCCCTGCTCAAACGCCGCCTGCTGAAAGCCCACGCCAAGTGGTTGGGCATCGCCGATGTGAGCTGAAGTTCAATCCCAATCCGCTCGGCCCACACCCGGCCCACATTCGGCAACCACTCGGCAACCACTCGGCCCACCGCCGATGACCCTCCCGCACACCTCCCGCACTTCCGCGCGGGTTTCCCCGATCCGATCACGCACTTTTCGGTACACTGCCCGGATGCTCGACGCATCCGCTCGTCGTACCCCTCGCCGCACCTTCCGTGGGCTGTTGGGTCTTCCGCTCTCCGTCCTTTCGCTGGCCCTGCTCACCGGCTTGCTGGTGATCACCCTGCCCAGCGCGCTGCGTGCGCAGCCCGCGGCGCAGCAGAGCCTCCCACCCGCCAACCGGGTGGGCCTGAACACCAGCGTGGACTTTGCCGCCATCACCAACGCCACCGTGCACACCGCCCCGGGCAAGTCGCTGAAGCGCGCAACCGTGGTGATCAAAGACGGCAAGATCCTCTCCGTCCTCTCAACCAAAGACGGCGAGCTCGATCCGCCTGCGCCGCCCGCGGGCACCCGCATCTATGACGCCGAGGGTCTGCACGTCTACGCCGGGTTCATCGATCCGTTCGTCGAGGTTGATTCACCCCGCCCGGATCCGGACCTGAAAGGCTCGCACTGGTCGGCGAAGGTCATGCCCCAGCGCCGCGCCCTCGATGGGCGGGGCATCGACGAGGGCACCGCGAAGCAGCTTCGCGCCCAAGGCTTCGCAACCGCGGTGATCTCGCCGCGGGGTGGGATCTTCAAGGGCCGATCCGCCGCCGTCTCACTCGCCAGCCCCGCCACCGACCCGGCCCTGCCGCGTCCGGAGGCGTACCGCGACAACGTCTATCACAGCGTCGAGATGGAAGTGGGCGGCAGCCAAGGAGCGCAAGGCCGCTGGCCCAGCTACCCCGACTCGCAGATGGGCGCTATCGCGCTGATCCGCCAGACGCTCATCGACGCCGACTGGCTCGCCTCGGGCGCGAGCTCAGCCGACCGATCGCAACAAACCGGCGGCAGCGACCCCAACGAAGCCCCCGCGACGGCCGTCGCTTCGCTCAACATCGCCGCACCGCTGATGCTCAGTGCCGACGACGAGTTGGAAGTGCTGCGTGTGATCAAGATCGCGCGCGAGTTCAACCGAAGCGCGATGGTGCTGGGCTCGGGTCTTGAGTTCCGCCGCCTCGACGCGATCGTCGACGCGCTCAAGCCCGTGGTTCGCCAGACCGCGAGCGAGAGCGTCGACCAATCGGGCATCCCGCTTGTGCTGCCCCTGAACTTCCCTGAGAAGCCCCGCGCGAACTCCATCGGCGAAGCCGAGGACCTGTCACTCCGCGAGTTGATGACCTGGGAGCAGGCCCCGACCAACCCGCGCCGCCTGCACGCGAAGGGCGTGAACATCAGCCTCACCTCCGCGAAACTCAAGGACCGCTCACGCTTCCTGAGCAACCTGCGCGAAGCCGTGCGCCACGGCCTGCCCGAAGACGCCGCCCTCGCGATGATCACCACCAACCCCGCGGCCCTCACCGGCCTCTCCAGCCAGCTCGCCACCATCGAGCCCGGCAAGCGTGCCAGCCTGACCATCACCGACGGGCCCCTGTTCAACAAGAAGACCAAGCTCCGCGAAGTCTGGGTCGACGGGCAGCGCAGCGAGATCTCCGCCGCCCCGTCGAAGCTCGAAGGCATCTACGACCTGACCATCACCCCCGCGCCCAGCGAGCCCGGGCCTTACACGATGGTCATCGACAAGGACAACGCCATCACCATCCGCCGCCCGGCACCCGCCAAAGCCGAAGAGGCCAAGCCCGCGGATGCGAAGCCCGACGCGAAGGAACCCGACGCGAAGGACAAAGCCGCCGAACCCGCCGAACCTGCCAAGTCCGCCGAGCCGGCGAAGTCTGAAGCACCGAAGTTCCTTTCCACGAAGGCCCGCAACGTCCAGCTCTTTGACAACCGCGTCTCGTTCATCTTCGACAGCGAGCCGCTGGGCAACCCGGCGATCGTGACGATGTCGGGGCTGATCGACCTGCCGCCGGGCGTGACGACGATCAACACCAAGCAGCAGCGGAACCTCCGCATGTCGGGTCAGGGGACGCGCGACGCTTCGGAACGCTTCACCTGGGTCGCACAACGCACCGGCGATGTGCCCAAGCCCGAAAAGCCTCAGCCCGCCAAGACCGATGCCAAGCCGGACGCAAAGGCCGATACCAAGGCGGACAAGCCCGCAACCGACATCGTCACCGGCACGTGGGTTTGCTCGGCCGACATCCCGGGCGTCAACGCCAGCGTCCCCGCAACGCTCAAGCTCAAGCTCGAAGGCACCAACGTCAGCGGCACCGCCTCCGCACCCGACGGCACGCACCCGATCACCGCCGGCACGTTTGACCCCGCGGCCAAGTCGCTTTCGCTGACCATCACCCCGACCGACGGGCGATCCGCCGCCCGCGCGGAACTGACCATCGACGCGGAGACGATTTCCGGAACGGTGACGGCCGCCGAAATGAAGATCACCGTCAAGGGCACGCGCGAGCAGCAGAGTGAAACCGCGGCCGCGGCTGAGGAGGAGAAAGACGATGCACCCGACGTCCCCGAGGCACTGCCGGGCCTGCCCTTCGGGCCTTTCGCCATCACCGCCGAGGCCCGCGCCAAAGCCAGCCCCACGGTGCTGGTGATCACCAACGCCACCATCTGGACCAGCGGCGGCGACGGCATCATCGAGAACGCCACCGTCATCGCCCGCAACGGGAAGATCGAAATGGTCGGCAAGGCCATCACCCCGCCCACGCCGCCCAAGGGTGAAGAAGCCTCGTGGCTCATCATCGACGCGAAGGGCAAGCACGTCACGCCGGGGCTCATCGACGCCCACTCGCACACCGGCATCTCTCGCGGCGTCAACGAAGGCGGGCAGGCCGTCACCGCGGAAGTCCGCATCCAGGACGTCACCAACCCCGATACCGTCAACTGGTACCGCCAGCTCGCCGGGGGCATCACCTGCGTGCTCAATCTCCACGGCTCTGCGAACTCCATCGGTGGTCAATCCCAGGTCAACAAAGTCCGCTGGGGGTGCGCGCACCCAGACGACATGCACGTGAAGGAAGCCCCCCCCGGCATCAAGTTCGCTCTGGGCGAGAACCCCAAGAGCGCCAACTGGTCGGGCGAAGGCACGATCTACCCCCAGACCCGGATGGGCGTCGAAGCGCAGATCCGCGATCGCTTCATCGCCGCCCGTGAGTACGCCCGCTCGTTCGCGGCGTACGACGACGCCGTCGCTCGCATCAACATGCTGAAGATCGCCCCCGACGAACAGCAGCGCCGCATCCGCGAGCTGACCAAGCCGCACCGCGATCTGGAGCTCGATGCGCTGGTTGAGATCCTTCAGGGCAAGCGCCTGATCCACTGCCACTCGTACCGCCAGGACGAGATCCTGATGCTCGCGCGCCTGTCGCAGGAGTTCGGCTTCAAGCTGGGCACCTACCAGCACATTCTCGAAGGCTACAAGGTCGCCGACCTTGTGCGCGATTCGTCCATCGGTGCCAGCGGCTTTTCCGACTGGTGGGGCTTCAAGGTCGAAGTTCAGGACGCCATCCCCCAGGCCTTCCCCATCATGCACGAACAGGGCGTGATTGTCAGCTACAACAGCGACTCGGACGAGATGGCACGGCGCATGAACGCCGAGGCCGCCAAGGGTGTGAAGTACGCACTTCTGCCCGACGGCACGCGCACCGTCACGCCCGCGCAGGCCATGCAGTGGGTCACCATCAACCCCGCGAAGCAACTGAAGATCGACCACCTCACCGGCAGCCTCGAAGTCGGCAAGCAGGCGGACATCGTCATCTGGTCCGCCGACCCGCTCTCGGCCTTCGCCCACGCGGAACAGACCTTTGTCGAGGGTGTTCGGCTCTTCTCCATCGACGACGACAAGACAATGCAGGAAGAGAACGCCCGCACGCGGACGCGCATCCTCAAGAAGCTCTTGAAGGACGGGCCGACGAAGAAGCCCGCCGCGAAGGATGCGAAGGACGGCAAAGAGGCCAAGCCCGCGACGCCCGGCACGCCGGCAGCGCCGACGAGCGAGCCAAAGAAGCCCACGAACCAACTGCTCGCCAGCGAGCTTGAAGCCGAGATGCGTGCGGAGGGCCTGCTCAGCGACCGCGCAGAGGCCTCGTCGTTCGGCGATGGCGCGATCGACTCGCCCCGCTCGGGCGGTCGTCGTCCGCTCTTGAGCACGATGCTCAAGGACGCGGAGGTCGTCGCCCGTCGCGAGCATTACCTCGAACTGATCCGCAAGGGCATCGACCCCGAGAACTCACGCGGGGGCCAGTGCGGGTGCGAGATCTACAACCTCATCCACCGACGGTGATGGCTCTTTGTCTTTGGTGGCACGGCTCGAGAGAGCCGTGCTCCGGTGTCTTCGCTTCTCGTTTCTCGCTCGTACTTCCGATTCAGTCTGTCTCGATTCGTCGTGAAATCCAGCCTCTCAAGATTCTGCCTGACCGAGATTTCCCATGCTGAACCACCGCTCCGCGATTGCTTCGTTGCTTCTCGCCGCCGCTCCGTTCGCCGGCGCTCTTGTGCCGACGGTGCTGACGAGCACCGCGCACGCGCAGGATCTCACACCGCGGGCGGGCCCGCAGACGCAGGACATTGCGCTCGTGGGGATCGACGCGTACACGGTGGATCGCGAGGTGATCACCGACGCGTGCGTGGTCTTCTCGAAGGGAAAGATCACGCGTGTCGGCCCGCGGGCGCAGATCCAGCCGCCGACGGGCGCGAAGCTGATCAACCTCGCGCAGCCCGACGGCAAGCGCCTGCGTGCGTACCCCGGTCTCTTCGCGCCGTTCACCACGATGGGGCTGGAGGAGATTCAGGCCATCAAGCCCAGCCGCGATACCGCCGAGACCGGCGCGATCTCGCCCGAGGCGCTCGCCTTTGTCGCGGTGAATCCGGATACGTGGTTCCTGCCGGTTGCGCGAAGCAACGGCGTGCTGCTTTTCGGAACCTTCCCCACCGGCAACTCGATCCCCGGGCGTGCGTCGGTGATCTCGGCCGACGGCTGGACGAACGAGGACCTGGCGCTGAAGCCCGAGGCGGGGTTGGTCGTGCAATGGCCCAACGTCCGCGTCGTGCGTGCGCGGTGGATGGACCTTTCCGACGACGAGCAGCAGAAGCGCATCACCGAATCGCAGGACCGCATCAACGGGGCCTTCCGTCAGGCGCAGGCGTATCTCGCCGCGAAGGCCGCCGACCCCGCGTCGGTCAAGACCGATCTGCGTTGGGAGTCGATGCGAAAGGTCTTTCCGGAGTTCCTCCCCCCCACCGCCCCATCGACGCAGAAGCCCAAGCCGCCCGAGCTGCCGACCTTCATCACTGCGCAGGAGTATGACCAGATTCTCTCGGCCCTGGCCTTCGCGAAGCACTTCGGCCTGCGGCCGGTGATCGTCGGCGGGCGCGATGCGCACCTGGCGGCGGAGCAACTGAAAGCCGCGGGTGCGGCGGTGATCATCGACACGGTGAAAGAGATCCCGCGCCGTGACGACGCGCCGTACAACGCGAACTTCAACCTGCCCGCTCGGCTCAAGGCCCTGGGTGTTGCGTTCACCATCGCCAGCGGCGAAGAGACCGCCCACGAGCGCAACCTGCCGTACATGGCCGCGCTGGCCGTGGCGCACGGCCTTTCAGAGCCCGACGCGCTGCGGGCGATCACGCTCTCGGCGGCGGAGATCCTGGGCGTTGCCGACCGCGTCGGCTCGCTCACCGAGGGCAAGGACGCCACGCTCATCATCACCGACGGCTCGCCGCTTGAGATCCGCACCCGCACGCTGGCGGCGTACATCGACGGCCGCCCGATCGACCTGACCAACAAGCAGACCGTCCTGGCTGAGCGCTACCGTGAGAAGTACCGCCAGATGAACGAGCAGAAGAACCAGCCGAAGCCGGATGGTGCCGCCCCGGCGCAAGAGAAGCCCCGATGACCGAATCGAAGCCCGCGGTTTTTCTCGACCGCGACGACACGATCACCAACTCTCACCCGCGCACGGCCCATCTGCCGCGTCCGGGCGATCTGCTCGATCCTGATCTGGTGGAACTGCTCCCCGGCGCGGGTGAGGCGATCGCGAAGTTGAACGCCGCGGGCTGGCCCGTGGTGGTCTTTACCAGTCAGGGGGGCATCGCACGGGGCGACATGCCGCCGCCGTTTGATCGACCGAGGGCCACGCTGGCGCAGGTCGAACTGGTCAACGACCGTGTGCGGGCGTTGCTGGCGGGCTTTGATGCGCGGCTGGATGCGATCTACTACTGTCCGTTTCATCCGATCGGCACGGTGCCGAGGTTCACGCGCGAGCACCAGTGGCGCAAGCCCCAGCCCGGGATGTTGCTGTCGGCGGCGGCTGAGCTGGGATTGGATTTGTCGCGGTCGTGGGCCGTGGGGGATATGGCGCGGGATACCGAGGCAGCCCGCAACGCCGGAATCCCCGCGAATCAGGCGGTGCTTCTGGTGAAAACGGGCGACGCCGACGCCGGGGGGGCGAACCAAGGCGGGCCGACGGCACCCGATCTGGCTCGCGCGGCGGAAATGATCCTGGGCCGAAACGGTCGATAAGCTCTCCGCTCGCAACCGAAGGCCCGAACGATCGTGTGATCACCGCCATGCCCGATGCAAGCAAGCCAGCCCGTGTCCTTGTCTTCCTGCCGAGCTGGCTGGGCGACACCGTCATGGCAACGCCGACGCTTCGGCTTCTGCGCGAGGCGATGCCGCGGTCGATCATCGTGGGGCTGGTGCGTCCCGGGCTTGATGACCTGCTCGCGGGGAGCGATCTGCTGGATGACGTCCGCGTGGCCGACGGGCGCTCGGTCACGGGCCCGGCGAAGATCGCCAGCAAGCTCATCCCGCTGCGCCTCGATGCGGCGTTGCTGCTGCCCAACTCGTTCTCAAGCGCCATGACGGTCCGTCTGGCGGGGATTCCCATCCGCGTGGGGTACGACCGCGACGGGCGCGGGCTGCTGCTGACCGACCGGTTGCTGGCGCCCAAGCGCCCGGCACCGTTCAAGGGTTGGGAACCCGTCAGCGCGGTGCAGTACTACCTCGCCGCGGGGCGGGCGCTGTTGCAGGTTCTGGCGGCGCGCAACTACGCGGCGGATCTCGCACCACGGCTGGATGGTTCCAGCAGCCTGACATGGACACCGATGCTGGAACTCTCCAGCACACCCATGCAGGACGCGCTGTCGCGCGAGCTGCTCGAACGCGCGAAGATCGACCCTTCGAACGAGCCGTTCGTGCTGCTGAACCCGGGGGGGAACAACCCCGCGAAGCGCTGGCCGGTGGAACGCTTCGCCGCGGTTGCGCACCACCTGATCCAGCGTCACCGCGTGAAGCTGGTGATCAACGGCTCGCCGGCCGAGGCGCCGCTGGTGGCGCTCATCCGCGACGCGATCGCGCTGAACCACCCGGAGGACGCCGACCTGGTCTCGTGCCTGCCCGAGCTGGGCGTGACCGTCGGCTCGCTGAAGGGCGTCGTCGCCCGCGCGAAGCTTGTGATCACCAACGACACGGGCCCGCGCCACCTCGCGGCGGCGTTCAACGTCCCGTGCGTTTCGCTCTTCGGCCCAACCGACCCTCGCTGGACGATCCTCCCCGAGCGCGACGCGGCGCACCCGCGCGAGATCATCCTCACGGCCGATCCGACGCTCCCGGCTGAAGAACTCGCCGACGATCACCCCGAACGCTGCCGGATCGACCAGATCGCCACCGACGACGTGATCGCGGCGGTCGATCGGCTGATGCTGTCGGCAAACCAACGTTGAGCCGAGCGGCGCGGGCGAGCAGAACGATCGGCATCACGCCAGATCCGCGCCGCCCTCGACCTTCAGCGGGTAGCGGGCTTTGTGGCTCAGCCCCGCGGTGCCGACGATGTCGATCTCGATGGTCCACTCCACGCGCGGGAAGCTCACGCCGTCGCCCGAGCCGGGCAGGTCACTTGGCAGCAGCGTGTTGAGCGTCAGCGAGGCGGGCTCCTGCCCCGGGGTGTTGAGGTTGATCGCCGGCAGCGCCCAAGCGCCCAGCGGATCGCGCACGACCATCGAGGACTTCCCACGGCGCTCGCGGCGAAGTCGCTCGCAGACCAGGCGGAGCGAGAATGACGATGTCGCGTCCTTGAACGATTCGACCTCCGCGACGATGAGCACCTCGCCGCCGGTGGTCACGGGCGTGGGTGAGACCAGCACCGTCGGCTCGCCGATCCACCCGCAACGCCGCCAGGCTTGCAGCGCGAACACACCGACGACCATCGGCGCAAGCACGCTGACACCCGCGGTGATCCAGAAGAGCCAGCCGATGGCATCGGGCCCGCCGAGCAGCGCGTACAACCCCGGCGCAATCGGCATGAGGCACGAAGCCGCGAAGCACACCAGCCTCCGTCGGCGAATCTGCGCGAGGGTCTCTTTGGGCCCGAGCAACCTGAACCCGCCCTCGCGGAGCGTTGACGAGGCTTCCTTGCCGTCGATGCCGATCTTCAGCAAGGCGTTCAGCCAGAAGATCAGCGCCAGAATGCCCGCGTTGAAGATCCCCACAGGCCAGCTCTGATACTCGCGCAGGATGAACGCGTCGTTCGGGTCGTCGGGGTTTACATTGACCTTGGGGGTGGTGCCGAGACTGAACCTGCTGGTGCGCCGGATCGCTTCGCCCTGGTCCGAGATCATCCAGTCCCAGATCGGCAGCAACTGCCTCGACCTACGCGACATCGTTCCCGCGACGTTCGAGCCCGGCTCGTCATAGCGGTACTGGATATCCGCGCGGTAGTTCGTCCCGCCCCTCCTCGTTCGGCTCGTTACCACTTTCGATTGCAACACCTCGCCCTGAACCTCGGGCCAGCCGGTCATCGCCTGGTGCTGGCGCAGGGCCATCCGGCCGCCGAGCGAGAAGAGGGCGGCGATGCCCACCAGCCCCAAAAACATCGCGATCCAGGTCAGAGTTGCCTTGATGAAGCCCACGCGTGAATGCTCCTGCCCGCAAATGACGCTTCAAGGTCCGAGAAGTCCGGTCTTTGTCCGCCTCAACAGGGCCCCTCAAGCGGCACTTGGCTTACGCCGACAAGGGGCTAGAATATCGACCTTGCCGGGATGCCACCGGCCGGGTCGGGGCGGGGTGGTTCGGTGGGTGGGTGGACAATCTGGCCGTGGTTGACTGGTACCAAGGTCGATCATGGGGGCATAGCTCAGTTTTGGTAGAGCGCATCCATGGCATGGATGAGGTCAGGGGTTCGAGTCCCCTTGCCTCCACTTCAGACTTCGCGAGGATCCACCCGGATCCTCGCGTTTGTTTTTGCCCCGATCGGACTTTCGACCGGCCGAGCCCTGCCTGTTTCGCTCTGTTGCGGACCCGGCACCCGTGTTGCCTGCTCGCAACAGCGTTCAACGAAGCGATGCCCCGGGGTCTTCCTGATTCTGCTCGCGGCGCGAACTTCCGCGTCGTGGGGCCCATAAAACCAGTGAGCCAAGGCCGGCACGCACGCCCGCCGACGTTCCGCTTTGCACGGTTGACGAAGGCCCCCATCGGCGTGCACACGGGCACGGAGTTTGCCCCTCAGTGGATCGGAGATCCGAGAGATGCACACCGCCGCGCCGTCAACTTGCCCAAACTCGCAGATTCACCGCACGCGTCAGAAGCTGCTCATGAGCGTTCTGTGCGCCAGCGCGCTTCTCGCCGCGGGCTGCTCAACGAGCATCCCGCGCGTAGCGCAGTTCCGCGACGGGCTTGGACCGTCGGCCGGGCTTTCGAGCTCCAGCGAAATGATCTTCGCGCCCGAAGCCACGCAGGCCGAGCTCGCGGGTTTACACGCCGACGAAACGCCCGAGTTCTCACGAAGCGACGCGCGCCTGGGGAGCCTGCCGCCCGGTCCGCAACTGGCAACCAGCCAGTGGCCCTCACCGCAGCCGCCGTCGATCGAGCGGTACCGGATCATCTTCCTGCCGCGGAGCGCGTCGAGCACGCTGATCTTCCTGCCGCAGCGCGAACACTTCAACCACCGCGAGTTCAACTCGGGCGGCACCTGGCGGTGATGTCGATATCCGCGCGCTCGCCGGCTCAGCGCCGCTTCAGCATGATCTCCGCCAGTCGGCGCTCGCGGTAACGTGAGTCCTGCAGCATCTTCTCGGCGTTCACTTCCGGGCTTCGGTCTTCGCTCGTCGGTGCGGCGCCCTGTTGCCCTGCACCCGGAGCATTCGCGGAGGGGACCGCGGTGGTCTTCGACCGCTCGCGGGCCAGCTCACCATCGAAGACACGCGTGGAGATCGGGCCCTCGCCCACCGCGCCGCTGAGCAGCACATCCGTCGCCCCCGGGCGCTGCGGCATCACCCCGGTGCTCACGCGCGAGTCCGCCGGCCCGCCTCCAAACTCGGGCACGTCCTGGTTCAAGGGCGTCGCGCCCGTCCGCCCGCCCAGCGGTACGCCACCGAGAAAAAACTTCGTCCCCGGCGGCACCGGGATCGAGATCCCGTCCCGCGTCCGCTTGTACACCGACTGCGGAAAGACCGCCCACACCGACCCGCTGATCCGCACAAACCACCCCGCGTACGGGGTGTCCGCGTCACGCGGAATCTGATACACACCCAAGAAGTTGTTCGGCACGCGCAGATCGTTGGGCATGCTCCGCAATCCCCCGTCCAGCGTGCCCACGTCCGCCATCCCCGCGTCCACCCGCTTGAGGTCCTTCAGCGTCAGACGATCCGCCCGCGGCTTGCGCGCTTCGTGGTTCGTCACCGCCGGCGCGGGCTCGTCGCCGCGACGGAGATCCACCGGAGCGTTGGGGCTGACCTTCGGCGCCACAGGCCGCTGATCCTCAACCTCTGGCTGCGCCGGGTCTGCGGGCGCTGCGGGGGTTGCCGGCATCGCGGGCGCTGCGGGCGGGATCGGATCAGGCTTTGGTTCGTCGGCGCTCGCGACAGAGGCAAAGACCGCCACGACAGCCAACGATCGGCACAGGTCCGCCTTTTTCACAGGTACACCCGCACTTTCAAAATGACCTTCGAGTCCTCCCGATCGGGCAGTTCGTCGAGGATCCGCCCGCTGGCCGTCCAGCGGTACAGCGCCGACCGAACCGGCTCGTCGATCCCCGTGTCCGAGCCCGAGCTCTGCAGCACCGTCACGCTGGAGACCGTGCCGTCCTTGCGGAAGACAACCTCCATCAGCGGCGGCACCGGCGCGAGCGTCAGGCTGTTCAGCAGCGTCAGCCGCGGCCGCTCCGTGCGGACTTCCAACCCCTCACCAACTTCGATGCGCCCGTTGCGCGAGACAAAGACGCCCTCCATCCGGCGCGTGCTGGAGGCGATGCTCTCGCGGTCGCTCGCTTCGCCGGGCTCGGCATTCGGTGAGCCCGGTGCAACCCGCGCGGTGCTCTTCGCATCGCTCGAAAGCGCGTTGGGCTGGTTGGGCTTCGCACCCGCGGAGGCCTCCGAACCCTTTGGCTGCTGCTTCGCTTCGTTGGTCGCCTCGGGCTTGATCGTCGGCAGCTCGCGCGCCGAAGGCACGGCCGGCGCTCCGGGCGAATCCACCACGCCCACCCGCGCGCCGCCCGAAGCGTCCTTCGCCTCACGCGGCAGATTCTCCTTCTGCTCCTGCACTTGCTGAAGCTTGGGCGAAAGGACCATCGCCTCCTGCGGAGATGCCGCGGGATCCTTTGGTCGTTCACCCGCGTTGGGCCCCAGGGCCTGCTTCGCCTCGCGATTCTCATTGCCCCTCTTCACGTCCGTTGGTGCGGGTGTGGTGGAGGGCGACGGCAGTGGCTTGGTCGTATCAAGGACGACGGTTCCCGCCGCCTCGCCGGGCGTGGCCTTCTCCGACGCGTTCACCGGGTTGGCAACGCCCGGCTTCGCCTCGCGCGGGGTTGGGTCGTCGGATGTGCCGGGGACTTTGGGGTTCTTCAGGCCTTCAACCGCCGGCGCGGGGGTCTGCGACGGGTTGTCGGTCCCGCGGATGCTCGTCGATGGAGGCAGATCCGGCGCGTCGGGCTTCGTCACGTCGCTGGGCAGCGGCTGGTTGATCGGCGCTTGCGGCTGGCTTGTCGGCACGCCGGGCGTCGTGTCGCTGAGCGACTGCGTCGGGTTCCCGGTCATGGGGATCCCGCTTGGGGTGCTGGAAGCCGAGGGCGAAGGTGTCGGCGGCTCGCCCGTCGCGCCGGCGTTGCGCGTCAGACCCGCCTGATCGACCTTGCTGAAGATTCCCTGGTGCGGGCCGGTGGCGGTGTCGCTGGTGAGCCAGTTGGGCGTGGGCTTGGCCGTGGAGTCCTTCTTGCCAAGCTGCACCTGATCGACCGGGACCTGCACGATCGCCGGCGGCGGAGGCGGCGGCGTGGGGACGGGCGGTTCGATCGCAGTCTGCGTCGGCTGCATCCGCGGCAGCGCGAGCGCCGATGCCGAAGACAAAGGCGCGGGCTTGACCTTGGGCTGTTCCAGCATCACCTGCTGGTCGCTGACGATCTGCTTCCTCGGTGTCGGTTCGTCAGGGGTGAAGAGCTTGAAGTACAGCACCCCGCAGACGATCCCCACGTGAGCAACCACGCTCAGCGAAAGAGCGGCGGAGAAGGGCATGATGGTCAGTTGCTGGTGCTTCACCCGGAGTCAATCGTAGAACGATCAAGCGGGCGAGAAGGTTCACGCCGAGGCCCGGCGGGAAAGCGTTCGGCCCGGGTTCGCCCGGAGATTCTTGCACGCGCCGGGTGGAAGGTACCGAGCATTCTCAGCCCGAGTGATCGACCCGAGCGTCACCCAGCCAGAACGCGCCAGCCCGCCCAAGACCGGTCCGTGGCTCACGGCTCGGGGCTCCACCAGTTCAACCAGTGTTGCGAACCGTGATCGGCGTTTGTATCGCCAGTACGACGCGCCGGCGGCGATCCGTGAGCCAAAGGTCTCGCGCAGGTGCCGAAGCCCCGCGCGGGTGAGCAGCTCAAAGCTCCAGACTTCCCCCACGGTGACGCAGAGGCGGTACGGCCCGCTGTGCTGCTTGATCAGCAGCAGATCGCCGCTTCGCACACGGGAAAAGGGAATGGAACGATGGATCGACAGCCGGGATTCGATGGTCTTCAGGCCCTGTTCGATCAGATCGACATAGTCCCCCCGGACAATCACCACGTGCACGTTTGGCTCGCGATTCAGCGGCGAAGTCGTTGACCAGTGATCCTCTTGAGCGCGTGGTGCGGGCATGCAGGCGGATCATCGGGTGTGGGTGCGAAATGCTTGAAGCGTGGCCCCCCCGCGCGTGGGTGCATGGGGGCGGGTCTAGGGGTTTATACAACCATGATCAGGTGCTTACGAACGAAAGACCGAACGCCAGGTCAAGAAGGTTGATCACAGGCGCGAATCGAGGGGCCTGGACGCAATTTTTTCCCCGCAGAAACGAATATGTGGGTGTGATGCGGGCCTCAGGTCAGGGTGAAGGGTGCGGGGGCTCGGCAGGGGGGGC
>Ga0068877_10000498_pt1 | contig 34054 bp, 25 predicted proteins | sample NOAtaG_FD_66437 | JGI IMG/M metagenome (GOLD analysis project Ga0068877, IMG submission 66437) | Freshwater lake microbial communities from Lake Erie, under a cyanobacterial bloom - NOAA_Erie_Diel6S_1000h metaG | ecosystem: Environmental > Aquatic > Freshwater > Lake | place: USA: Ohio, Lake...
ACCATCACGGGTCGAAGTGAACTGCGTGGTCATGTGAAAGGGAATGACTTTTCCAATCGGAACGGCTGGGCCACCGGACCAGGCCAAAGAGGCAACTTGATTCGACGGACATTGGAAGCCGGGCAACTCGTTGCGAAGCCACTCCAACCGACGAACGCGGGCCTGCTCGCTGCGATCGCCGGTTTCATCATCCGGTCCCTTGAACCCCAGCAGCTTCGCCAGCGGCCCCATGAAGTCCCACGTTTGCACCGCCACGCCGTTGAAACCGCCGGCCTGCGTCTGCCGCGGGCGGTACAACTGCGGGATCTGCGCTGACTGGAAGAGCGCCAGACCGGACGACGTCGGGCTGCCGACGATCGCGTCCTTGTAGTCACCGGCGTACATCACCGCGCCCTGGGCCATGCCGCGCATGTTGGTTGAGCACAGCAGCCGCCGGGCGGCGTCGCGGGCGCTGCCGAGGGCCGGCAGCAGGAGGCTGATCAGCAGCGCGATGATGGCGATGACCACCAAGAGCTCGATCAACGTGAAGCCTTTACGAACACCACCGGCTGAAGTCGTGGACATGGTCGAACCCTCGGAAAAATCCCGGCACTCGTTCCAAGCTCCCGCACACTGACGCCCGAAACCCCGCTTGAATCCCATCGGCCGACTCGGCTTGCTCCGCCGCCTGTGCTCATCGGGGATCGTGCGTCCCCTCTCTTCACCACACCGATCGGTGTATCCGGCGCGTCTTGACCCCAAGAGGATGGGGGTGTACGCCCATCATGCTAGCCTCACCGCCCCCCGTGCCGCAACCCCCACACCGCGAAACCCTGCTTCACGACCCGCAATCGACCCCGGTCTTGACCAAACGTTCACAGTCCAACCTCAGGCATTGACCGGCGGGCCAAACTACCTATTCTGCCAACCCTGTCGATCACTGTGGAGAAGCTGTTGGTTGAGGTATCCAACCTGTCGTTTGTTCGCCCCGCCCGCTCTCTGCCACGCGGGGCCGTCTGCCGCGATGGTGAATCGCGCTCTGAGACGTGAATCCGGCTTGGCGGCGCCAGGCCGCGGAGATTGGGCGCTTCTGCCCAACTGGGCCGTGGTCTGTTCGCTACCATCCGCGATCTATGCATCAAGAAGGCGTTCAGTCCCTGCGTGCCAACATTTGTTCGGTCTTCCTTGGGCATGCGGAGGCGGTCGATCGTCTCATTGCCTGCCTGCTGGCCCGCGGGCACTGCCTGATCGAGGACGTGCCGGGGGTTGGCAAGACCGTTCTCGCCTCGGCCCTGGCCCGCAGCATTGACTGCGCTTTCGGGCGCATCAGCCTGACGCCCGACCTTCTGCCCGCCGATATTCTGGGCGTCTCGGTCTATCGGCGAGAGGTCGAACGCTTCGAGTTCAAACGCGGGCCGATCTTTGCCTCGATCGTCCTGGCCGACGAGATCAACCGCGCCACCCCGCGCACGCAGACCGCGATGCTCGAGGCCATGAGCGAAGGGGCGGTGACGGTCGACGGCATCACGCACGCGCTTCCCGCGCCGTTCATGATCGTCGCGACGCAGAACCCAACCGACTTCCAAGGCACGTACGCGCTGCCCGAGAATCAGCTCGACCGCTTCCTGGTGCGGATCAGCCTGGGCTACCCCAGCGCGGCCGACGAATCGCGCGTGCTGCAACTCCGCCCCGCGAGCAAAGCCCTTGGCACGCTCAAGCCCGTCATCACCGCGCAGACGGTTGTCGAGCTTCAACAGAAGGTTGACGAGGTTCGCACCGACAAGGCACTGCTCGACTACATCATCGCCATCGCCACCGCCACGCGCCGGCACGAGGGCCTGCAACTCGGGCTGTCGCCGCGCGGTTCGCTGGCGCTGGCGCAGGCGGCCCGCGCCTGGGCCGTCATGCGCGGACGCGATTACATCATCCCCGAGGACATCACCGAGAACGTCGTCAGCGTCTGCGCTCACCGCGTGATCCCGCGCGGTTCGCTCGGCGGCGGCGGGCCCGACCAGGCCTCACGCATCCTCGCGGAAGTCCTCACCAAAGTCCCCAGCCCCGCCTGAAGGAACGCACCGCATGGCCCGTCTCGTCCGCCTCACCGCCACGGCCTCGCACAAAATCGACCCCGCCACACTGCCGCCGGGCAAGATGCTCTCGATCTGCGTCTGCGGCCTTTCGCAGAACATGCCCTTCTGCGATGGTGCGCACAAGATCACCAAGCTTGAAGAGCCGGGCAAGCTCTACATCTACGCCGCCGATAGCAAGACGGTGCTGGAAGTCCGCGACGACCCGACGCCAGTTTCTTCACCGACACCGACGTCACCGCCCGCACCAGCGCCCGCCGCGGCCTCACCCGCATCCCCTTCGCAGTCCACGCCCCCCACGATCGCGTAAATGGACTTCGCATGGTTCACGCAAATCGAACCAGCCCGCGTGCGTTGTGCGTGCTGCTGCTGCTCTTCACCGCGGCTGTGATGCAGTCGTCACTGCAAGACGCCGCAGGCGCCCGGCCGATCGCACGCGAACGAACAGGCGACGACAACACCGCGGCGAACTTCAACACGTTCATCCCCTCGAAGCACGGCTTCCGTTTCGTCAACTCGTTCAAGGGCTCGCCGATCGGTGGTTTGGCGGGTCTTGCGGCGGAGCAGATCACCGGCGGGTCGTACGGCCTCTGCGGCGGGATGAGCGCCGCCGCCGCGGACGCGTTCATCGCACGCCGATCGATTCCGACGTTGACGACGCCGCCCGCCGCCGATACACCGCTGTACACCTACCTGCTGCAGCGCCAGACCGATTCGTTTGCTGGGATGCAACTGCCCGCACGCTTCGCCGCGTGGACAGGCCTCAGCGACTTCGGCCCGCTCGGCACGCGCACGCTCACCATCGACCCGGCAAGCCAGATCGCCGATCGCCTGCGTACAGGCCAACCCGCGGTGCTGGGGCTCGTCTACGCCGGCGCAAACAACGGCCGGAAGATCTGGGACAACCATCAGGTGCTGGGCTTCGCGCTCACCAAGGCCCAAGACGAACGCACGCTCCGCGTTCGCGTCTATGACCCGAACTATCCGGGCAACGATCGCGTGACGATCGACGCAAAGCCCGCGGTGACCGGCTTCGCCATCTCGCCTATGGGTCTGCCGATCGCGGTCGAGGGCCTCACCTGCCAACGCAGCGGCTCAGGAAGAGCCGCCGCACCGGTGCGAGGCTACTTCATGATGCCCTACACGCCGGCGGAGCCGAAGGGCTTCAGCGAATAGGAAATCACAGGTCACACGGCACGTGGCACAGGACCACATGGCACAGCAGGACAACGTCCTTTGCTGGTTCTGATGTGCGATGTGGCCATGTGCGATGTGGCCCTGTGGCCCTGTGATACCTCCGCCTCAGTGCCCTTCCTGCCTCACGTGCCCTTCCTCGTACCCGCGCACCAGCGCGTCAAGGTCGTCGATCTGTCTTTGCAGCGACCGCCCCGCGTCCGTCTGCGCCACCGTCCGCGGCGTGTACGTCCGCACCGTTGTCACCTTCGGAACGATGTCGGCCCCGTGCAGCACCACGTCCTGCACACCCGTGAACGGCGCGTGCTCGGCAAGGTCGATGCGGTCTTCCTTCAAAACCAGCGTGTAGCCTCGGTCGCCGTAGGCCTCGCTGAAGGCACCGTCGATGGTGATGGCGTTGCCGCCGCGTTTGATGGGCTGCTCGCCCTTCTCGATCTTCACCGGCACGTGCCCGTTGACCACCAGCACACCGCCCGCGCTGTCCCACGCGCTGCTGATGCCGAACTCGCGCCCCACCCCGCGGATGAACTCCGCGTCGTTCATGAGCTCGAAGTACGGGTTCTTGTGCTCCTTGTGCGTGGCCTTGTCCGCGACAAAGCTCGTCTCGAAGGTCGCGAGTTTGTCCTTGCCGAACAGGGGCGAGCGCGGCCCGCCCCACATGTACCACAGCCAGTCCGCGTCGTCATCAAGGTGGTACCAGCGCTTGCGCACCGCGCGCCGAACCACCGAGCCCAGCGCGTCCATGAGCGCCCGCCCGCCCAGCTCTTTGCCGTCGACCTTCATCGTCAGGCGGCTGCCCTTTTCGTCAACGGGGACGCAGGCGTGGAAGAGCAGCACCTCGTCGCGCGTGGTCCACATCCCGCCGCGGCGCACCAGCCATTCCATGTGCTCACGCAGCTTCGCCGAGCGGACGCACGACTCGCGCAACCGCTCCACGCACGCGGCTTCCTCCGGGCTATACGCGTACGGGTCGCTCATGTTGATCGTGGGCAGGTGGCGATCGAGCATCGCGTGCTGCACGCCGTCGATCTCCACCGTTGCACGGTCGGCGCTGATCTTGTGCAGCAGACGCCGATGATCCAGCCCCCACTCCGGATGCCGAGCGATCAACTGCCCCTCGGCCTTGAACTGCATGATCGCCACCGCCTTCTGCATCCGCGCCACCGTCAGCGCGTCGCGGAAGCCCTCGCCCTTGGGCATGAAGCGCTCCGCGGGGTCTTCGCTGTAGACCGTGCGGACGAGCTTTTCGATCGGGGCCATGATCACGCCATAGCCCTCTTCGAGCTGGCTGAGTCGGCGATAGCGCAGCGAGAACCGCAGCATCGTGAGCATGCACGCCTCATGCCCGAGGCTCGAACCGATCCACAGCATGTCGTGATTGCCCCACAGCAGGTTCACGCGCGGCTGGCGCATGAGCGTCTCGATCACGCGGTCCATCCGCGGGCCGCGGTCGCCAAGGTCGCCGATGACCAGCAGCTCTTCGCACGTGAGGTTGCGGATCAATCGGGCGGCGGCGCGGACCGCGGCCCAGTCGCGATCATGGCGTGCAAAGCCCTGGAGCATCCGCTTGATGTACTCCGGGCGCTGTCCAGAGCCCATCTCGATGAACAGCTCGCGGAACGAAGCGGGGAGCATGTGCTCAAAGTGCTCGCGGCGGTACTCCGCCCGCAGGTGCCGAATGATCCGGAACATCAGCGAGAGCGTGCGGTAGACCCACTCGGCGCGCCGGTTGTCGCGGACGATCTCCGGCGCGAAATGGGCGATGGCCTCACGCGGGTAATACAGAACCGCCAGCAGCTCGGCGCGGTCTTTGTCGTTCAGCTCGGCGGGGGTGATGATCAGATCGACGAGCTGCCGCAGCGCGCCCGAGGCGTTGTTGATCACGTGGCGGAGCTTGGAATCCTCGCCGTGGATATCGCTGATGACGTGGACGACGCCCTTGGGCAGCCCGAGCTGCGCGGTGAGTGCGGCGGCTTCGGAGATGGCCTTCTCCGCGGTGGGAAAGCGACCCGCCAGCGCGCTCAGATGGGCCAGACGGTCTTCTGAAAGCTCGGGCATGGGCGACGCCTCCTGATGGGTCTGTGTCCGGCGTTTGCAACAGGGCACTCTTGGAGAAAACAACGACGACACGGCGTTGATGGCCGCGTCGTCGAGGATAAGCCGGTTCGATGATCAGAGTCGATCCGCGCGTTGGCGGACCGGTTCAGATGTGCTTGACCATCTGCTCGACCGAGAAGCGGACCTTCTTCATGCTTGCGATCGGGTCGTCGCTGGCGCGGTAGCCGGCGGTGGCGAGGACGGTGGCGGTGTAGCCCTGCGCCCGCAGGCCCAAAATCTCGTCGTACTTGACGGGGTCAAAGCCCTCCATGGGACATGCGTCAACGCCCAGCACGGCGCAGGAGGTCATGAAGACGCCAAGGGCGATGTAGCACTGGCGCGCGGTCCAGGATTCCATCCCGGTGCCGCCGCCGAGGGTTTGCGGGTTGTTGATGGAGCCGAGCATCATGCCCTTGAAGCCGTCGAGAGCGGAGGCGGGGATGCCGCGGGTCTTGGCGATGTCGTCGATATAGGCCTGGACGTCCTCGGGGGTGACGGCGAGCTTTCGGCAGAAGACCACCAGTTGGCTGGCGTCGGTGATCTGCCCTTGGTTCCACGAGTGGGCCCTCAGGGCGGCGCGAGTCTGGGGGTTGTCGACCACGACGAAACGCCAGGGCTGAAGGCCGTAGCTGGAGGGGGAGAGGGTCAGGGCCTTTTCGAGGGCCTTCCAGGTGTCGGCGGGGATCTTCTTGGTGGGGTCAAACTTTTTGGCGGCGTATCGCCAGTTGAGGCTGTCGAGAAGCTGGGAGGGGGAAACGTTTTGCATACGAAAAACTCCTGAAAGAACGGAACGAACAGACCGCGACGACCGACCGCGGCGAGTTCAGGCGGCAAGAGCATAGTGGACGTGGAATCCCCGCAGGTGCGGGGGTCGTCGGTGCGCGATCAGGAGGGACCGTCGGCCCGGGGGCAACGGTTGGATGCCCGATGAGCCGGACATGGTGTGGGAAAGACGCGAGAACCGCGCACTTTCTCGGACGATCGGGTATGGTGCAGGTCTTGAGAGACGGGCGATACAGGGTTTCTACTGAGACCATGAACCAGAAACCGGGGTATTCATGGCCTCGGGAAGAGTTCTGAGGAACCACCGACGGGAATGACCCGAACTTTGGTTACGGAAATGGTTCGCCCGAACTCCAGGAATGAGGGATACTGAATCACCATGCTGAATCATTCTTTTTTCCAAGCGGTGGCGCTGGTGGCCTTTGTTTCGACCGGCACGGGTGCCTTCGGGCAAGTTGTCCGCTCGGACGGGTTGTTCACGGTTCTGGACAAGATGCCGCAAGAGGTCCGCGACGGCGGGGCGTGGGTGCGTCCGACGAAGTACGCGGCGGTGAAACTGGACTTTGACAAGGCCCGCAAGCACTTGGCGCGGACGCCTTTGGAGGGGTCGCTCGGGGCGACGCGTCCGACGAGCATCCAACTGCCGATGCCCGACGGGAAGATGCGGACGTTCGACATTGTCGAAGCGCCGGTGATGGAGCCGGAGTTGCAGGCGAAGTTTCCGTTGATCCGCACGTACCGCGGTGTCGATCGCGGCGATGCGAAGGTGAACCTGCGGATGGATCTGACCCCCGAGGGGTTCCACGCGCAGATCCTGGGGCCTGAGGGGATGTGGGTGTGCATCGATCCGTACACGCGCGGGGACATCACGCACTACGCGTCGTACCACGCGAAGGACGTGCCGGGGGTGGATATCGGCTGCCGGGTGACGGACGACACGGGCGTGCCGATGGAGGAGATTGTCGAGATTCAAGGGGTAGGGACGCCGGTGGTTCGTCGGACGTACCGCGTGGCGGTGGCGACGACGGGCGAGTTCACGGCGTTCTATGGGGGGACGGCGGCGTCGGCGATGGCCGCCGTCACGACCGCGATGAACCGGGCAACACAGATTTACGAGACCGAGCTGGCAATCCGGCTGACGCTGGTTGCGAACAACAACCTGCTGATGTACACCAACGCGGCGACGGACCCGTACAGCAACGACGACTCGATCGCGATGCTGTCGGAGAACCAGACGAACATCGACGCGGTGATCGGGAGCACGAACTACGACATCGGGCACGTCTTCTCGACCACGGGCGGCGGCGTGGCGACCCTGGGGGTTGTGTGCAACGCCGCGAGCAAGGCGCGCGGGGTCAGCGGCAACTTCGGACCCTTCGGCGGCGGCGCGACAGCGCCCGCGACCACACTGACGGTGGCGCACGAGATCGCCCACCAGTTCAACTCCCCCCACTCCTGGAACGGGCAGGGGAACAGTTGTACGGCCAGTCAGTGGGGCGGCTCGAACGCGATGGAGCCGGGCGGCGGCTCGACGATCATGTCGTACGCCGGTTCGTGCAGCGCGGGGGACAACTTCACCGGGTCGCGCGACCCGTTCTTCCACGCGGGTTGTCAGGACCGGATCAAGAACTATGCCGCCGCGGCGGGAAACTGCGCGGTGCAGGATTCGCCGGGGAATCAGCTTCCGACGGTGACCATCGGGGCGGCGGAGTATGTGGTGCCGGCGAACACGCCGCTGAGCCTGGTGGCGGTTGGGGACGATACGGACGGGGACACGCTGACGTATTCGTGGGAGGCGGTAGACAACTCTGTGCAGACCTCGCTGAGCGCGGGGGACACGGGTTCGAGCCCGCTGTTCCGCAGCCGGGCCCCGAGCAGCAGCCCCCGGCGTGACATCCCAACGGTGGCGAGCCTGATCGCGGGGAGTTCGCCCGGTGAGATTCTGCCCACCACAACGCGGCTGGTCCGCATGCGGTGCACGGTGCGCGACGGCGTCTCGGGCGCTTCGGGCGTGGCCTTCGCGAGCACGACGCTGCGCGTGCTGGGCACGGCCGGTCCGTTCGAGGTGACTTTCCCCATCACGAGCGTGACGCTCAGCGGCGCGACGCTGATCCGCTGGAACCCCGCGGGGACGAACGTTGCACCCATCAGTTGCAACAACGTGAGGATCCTGCTCTCGACCGACAACGGCGCGACCTTCCCCACGGTGCTGCTGAACAACACGCCCAACACGGGCTCGGCGGCGGTGGTCCTGCCCAACGTCTCCACGAGCAACGCCCGCATCCGCATCGAGGGCGTTGAGAGCCCCTTCTACAACATCTCCAAGAGCCGATTCACCATCAGCACCGGCGGCAACGCCAACGGAATCCTCTTCGACGGGACCGGCGCGTTCACCGTCAACGACACCACGGGCAACGGCAACGGCAACAGCATCATCGAGCCCGGTGAATCGGCCGTGCAGCTCACGCTGCCGATCCGCAACATGACCAACAGCTTCGCGCCCAGCGTGACGGGAGTGCTCAGCTCGCTCACGCCCACCGCGAGCGTGAGCGTGAACAACTCCAGCTACGGATCGGTCTCGGGCAACTCAACGGCGAACAACAACCCGCTGTATCGCATCAGCGTCGGTCCCGCGCACCCCTGCGGCGCTCCGGTGCAGTTGCGCCTGACCGTCACCGCCAGCGGGACGGTCTCGGTCATTGATTACACCATCCCCACCGGCAGCCCCACCGGCGTCGGCCCGCTGATCAGCACGAGCTTCACCGGCGCTACGGCCATCCCCGACGGCAACTCGATCGGTGTGGATCTGCCTGTGAACGTCGCGGGCTTCGGCACCGTCGGCGACGTGCGCGTCTTCATCGGTGGCACGACCTGCTCGGGCAACGCTTCGTCGACGACCGTTGGGCTCAACCACGACCGCGTTGGGCAGCTTGCGATGTGGCTCACCAGCCCCTCGGGCACGCGCGTGCCGCTGATGCACACGCCCGGGGCGCAGGTCTCCGGCGGGCAGATCACCAGCGGTCTCTTCGGCAACGGCGAAAACAACTTCTGCCAGCTCACACTGACCAGCGACCTTTCACTGGTGAGCAACAGCATCACACCCGCGATCCAGAACATCTCCGGTGTCGGGGCCTTCGGCGGGTTCCGGCTCTCGGCCGGCGACCTGCGCGAGTTCATCGGCGAGCCCGGCAGCGGGACCTGGACGCTGACGGTGGCGGACCTTCGAAGCGGGACCACCGGGACGATCCGCGACTGGACGCTGCAGCTTCGTCCGCGCACGGGCGGGCTTTGCACGCCTCCCGGTGCCGGACAGTGCAACCCGGCAGATATCGCCGACGATCAGGGCAACGCGCCGCCCGTGGTTGGTGTTCCCAACTCGGGCAACAACGAAGGCGACTATAACGCGTTCTTCAACGGGTTCTTCATCGGCGCGTCGTACTGCGATATCGCCGACGATCAGGGCAACGCGCCGCCCGTCCCCGGCAACCCCAACAACGGCGTGAATGAGGGCGACTACAACGCGTTCTTCAACAACTTCTTCCTGCCGTGCGGCGGCTGATCTGAACGGGTCGGCTGCTCCGTGACAACTCAGAAGCAGACTCAACGCCCGCGAGTGATTCTCGTGGGCGTTTTTTCTTGTGGTTTGAACGTGGCGAAGTGGCTGAGCGGCAAAGTGGCGGGGTTTCAAGGTTGCACGGTGGCTCAGTGAGGCCGAGACAGTCGCGATGGTGATTGAGCACGGTTCGCGGGGTTGGGGCGACTAAAGTTCGATCGTCGTCGGGCGGGGCGACAAACCACCATGCGACATCCACGCGACCACATCTTCGAGTTCAATCCTGAAACCCTGGCAGCGTGGTGTACGCAGCGCGGCATGCCGGCCTTCCGCGCCAAGCAGATCCTCGAATGGGTCTATCAGAAGGGCATAGCTGACCCGGCGCAGATGTCGAGCCTTTCCAAGCGCGACCGCGATTTGCTCTCGGCGGAGATGGTCTTTCTCTCCGGGCAGACGGTGGCGAGCAAGGCCGCCAGTGACGGGACGAAGAAGCTGCTGGTGCAGTGGGACGATTTTGATGACCAGGGGCAGCGCCTTGCTGGCTCACCGAGCACAGGCACCCGCGACACCACGCCGGGCGACGGGAGCGGCGACGCCAACGCGGTGAGCCTCAGCGTGCTCGGGCAAGGGCCAACTCGCGGCGGCGATGAGCCCGCCGCGGGCGTGGTGCTCGATCCCTCTCGGCAGACCGAGTGCGTGATGATCCCCGTCGATACGCAGGACGACGAGGGGAAGCCCGTTCGTCGGCGGACGGCGTGCATCTCTTCGCAGGTCGGCTGCCCCGTGGGGTGCAAGTTCTGTGCGTCGGGGATCGGCGGGCTTGAAGGCAACCTCAGCGCCGGGCGGATCGTTGAACAGGTCTGGCGGCTGGGTCGGCTGGAGGGCGTCTCTCGCATCAGCAACGTGGTGTTCATGGGGATGGGCGAGCCGCTGAGCAACATGCAGAACGTCATCGGCGCGATCCGGGTGATCTGCTCGTTGTGGGGGCTGGGGATCAGCGCACGCAAGGTGACGATCTCGACGGTGGGCTTGCCGAAGGCGATCGAGAAGCTCGCGGAGGAACTGGAACTGCCCGTGACGCTGGCGCTCTCTCTACACGCGCCGACGGACGAGATCCGCCGATCGCTGATCCCGTGGGCGAACTACACGACCATCGACGAGCTGCTCGACGCGTGCGACAAATGGTTCCGCAAGACGGGGCGCGAGATCACGCTGGAGTACACGTTGCTGCGTGAGATCAACGACCGGGGCGAGCACGCCGAGCGGCTGGCGAGCCTGGCGAAGTCGCTGCGGGCGAACGTGAACCTGATCCGCTACAACGAGGTGGCGGGGATGCCGTTTAACAGGCCGCGGACGGACGACGTGCTGCGGTTCCAGAGCATCCTGAACGCTCGCGGTGTGAACAGCCATATCCGTGCGAGCCGAGGGCGCGACATCGCCGCGGCGTGCGGGCAGCTTCGACATGAGACGGGGCCGAAGGCGAAGTGAGTTGGATCTTCGCTTCGCGGCTGGGGTTCATCGGCAAGCAACGAAGAAATGAAAAAGGCCCGACCGTGCGGTCGGGCCTTTGTGTTTGAACGTTGCGAGAGACTCAGGCACGCTTGCGAGGTCTGACGACCTTGCTCAGCTCTTCGCGCCGGCCTTGATGACTTCGTCCTGCAGGTTCCGCGGCATGGGGCGGTACTCGAGGAACTCCATCGTGTTGCTGGCGCGGCCCTGGCTGAGCGAGCGCAGCGTGGTGGTGTACCCGAACATCTCGCTGAGCGGGACTTCACAGGTCACCAGCTTCACCACGCCGCGGTCTTCCTGCTCGACGATCATGCCGCGACGGCTGGAGATGTCGCCCGTGACGGCGCCGAAGTACTCTTCGGGGACCGTGACGACGACCTTCATCACCGGCTCGAGCAGCACAGGGCCGGCCTTCTGCACGGCTTCCTGCAGCGCGAGGCGGCCGGCCTGCTCGAAGGCGACCTGAGACGAGTCGACGGCGTGGCTGCTGCCGTCGACGAGCTCGACCTTGATGTTGATCAGCGGGAAGCCGCTGATGACGCCCGAGAGGGCCGCCTGGCGCACGCCGTATTCGACGGAGGGGATGAACTCCTTCGGGATCGAGCCGCCGACGACCTTGTTCTCCCAGCCGACGGATTCGGTGAAGTCGACTTCGTCGGCCTCGGCCTGAGCGGCGGAATAGGGCATGAGGTTGATGGTGCAGTCACCGAACTGACCGCGACCACCGGTCTGCTTCTTGAACAGACCGCGGATGTCCTCGACCTTTCGGCTGATGGTCTCGCGATAGGCGACCTGGGGCTTGCCGACCTCGACGCCGATCTTCATGTCGCGGGTGAGCTTGTTGCGGATGATTTCCAGGTGCAGCTCGCCCATGCCGGCGATGATGGTCTGACCGGTTTCCTCGTTGTAGGTCGAGCGGAAGCTCGGGTCCTCGCGGCGGATGGTCAGCAGGGCGTCGCCGAGCTTCTGACGGTCGGCCTGGGTCTTGGGCTCGATGGACATGCTGATGACCGGCTCGGGGAAGGTCATGCGCTCGAGGACGATGGGGTTGTCCGGATCGCACAGGGTGTCACCGGTGTACGAGTCCTTGATGCCGACGACGGCGACGATGTTGCCGGCCGTGGCCTCTTCGAGCGGGATGCGGTCCTTGGCGTGCATCTCGAAGATGCGCGAGGCGAGTTCCTTCTTGCCGTTGCCGGGGTTGATGACGCGCTGGCCCTTGCCGAGCTTGCCCGAGTAGATGCGCATGTAGGTCAGGTCGCCGTGCTGGTCGGCGACGACCTTGAAGACGAGCGCCGAGAAGGGCGCGGCGTTGTCGTGCGGGCGGGTCATCTTGGCGTTTTTGTCGCGCGGGTCGGTGCCTTCGACCTGCGACTTCTCAGCGGGGTTGGGGAGGTAGTCGATGACGCAGTCGAGGACCTTCTGCACGCCGACGTTCTTCAGTGCGGCACCGGCGAGGACCGGGAAGCAGCGCTTCTCGACCACGCCCTTGCGCAGGGCGGCCTTGATCTCGGGGACGGTGGGCTCGACGCCGTTGAGGTACTTTTCCATGAGGTGGTCGTCGAGCTCGGCGACCTTCTCGATCATTTCCTGACGCCACTTCTTGGCCGTCTCGAGCCAGTCGGCGGGGATTTCCTTCTGCACGACGGTTGCGCCCTTGTCGTCGGGGATGTAGTAGTCGGCCTTCATCTCGACCAGGTCGATGATGCCTTCGAGCTCGTGCCCGCGGCCGATGGGGTACTGGATGGCGATGCCGTTGGCGCCCAGGCGGGTCTTGATCGTCTTCATGCAGAAGTCGAAGTCGGCGCCGATTTTGTCCATCTTGTTGACGAAGCAGAGGCGGGGGACGCCGTAACGGTCGGCCTGGCGCCAGACGGTTTCGGACTGGGCCTCAACGCCTTCCTTGCCGTCGAAGACCGCCACCGCGCCGTCGAGGACGCGGAGTGAGCGTTCGACTTCGATGGTGAAGTCGACGTGCCCGGGGGTGTCGATGAGGTTGATCTTGTACTCGCGCCCGTCCTTCTCCCAGGGGCAGGTCGTCGCGGCGGACTGGATGGTGATGCCACGCTCCTGCTCTTCCTGGAGGAAGTCCATGGTGGCGGTGCCCTCGTGGACTTCACCGATCTTGTAGGTCTTGCCGGTGTAGTAGAGGATGCGTTCGGAGACGGTGGTCTTGCCCGCGTCGATGTGGGCGCAGATGCCGATGTTACGGATGTTGGAAAGGTCGGTTGCCATGGGGTGTTTCCTGTCCTGACTTGTGCCTGGTGGTCCGGGGATGCTCCGGGCAGGCGGTGCGTGTTGCGATTCGAACTGGTTCTGCCCGCACGAGGCCCTTAGGGGACGCGAGGGGCTTGCTTGACTGATCAACCGCAGCGAGGGCCGAGGAAAAGGCCCGGGCGGCGGAAAGGTGGACGTCTGCTCGAAAGGTGATCCGTCGATGCTCGGAGCGAAGCGGTGTTCAACCGATCAACGCCCCGAAAAAACCGACCGAGCGAGCGCTGAACGCGACTCGTCGTCGTCATCGTCGTTGGAAGAAGAGGATTCGTCGGCCATAGTGCCTCGCGTTGCACTGGTCACAAACCGGGCTGATCTGCACGAAAGCCATGCAAAAGCCAACCGGCAAGCGGGGCAAACTATCGTAGCGCCGGGGAGGGTTCAATCAAGAGTTCGCACACCTGACCAACACGGGGTAAATGTGAAGGCTTGACAAAGGGATCGCCGGCTTCAATCCGACCGTTTCAATCGTTCATCTACGAACGATTGCGTGATTTTTGTTTGTATTTTATTTGGTTATAGCCGAGACTTCGGCGAGCTCTTTGGGCGTCAGGCCGCGGACTTCGGGATCGAGGCGCATGAGGGCGTTGAGGCGGAGGGTCTCTTGGGCGGCCTGTTTAGCGAGCTGGCCCGTGGGGTCGAGCTGCGTGCCGAAGCGGACCAGCAGGCGGGTGAGGTTCAGGGCGTGCTGGACGTTCGAGGGATCGGCGGCGAGGGCTTTGCGGTTCAGATCGAGGACTTCTTCGGGGGCGGTGAGGTTGGGTTGGTTGGTGGCGAGCCAGTTGGCGGTGACGGAGAGATTCCAGGCGAGTTTGGGGGCGGCGCCGCGGGTGCCGGGCTGGGGGAGTGGAAGGAAGAGGGCTTGGCGGCAGGTTTCGCGGGCGTTTGGGGTGCCGTCGTGGCGGGTGGTCTGGACGATGAGGCGTTTGATCTCGCGGTCGAGTCGCCAATCTTGGAGCGCGTTGGGCAGATCGCGGGTGGCGAGGAGGAGTCGGTCGCGGGCCTGCTCGGTTGCGTAGGGCTGAAAGGCGGCGGCTTGCCGCTCAAGCTCGGGGATGGTGCGCGGCGGGTTGGCGTCGGCCGAGAGGGCGAAGGTCTGTTGCACGCGCTGCAGAAGAAGGGCCTTGGCTTCGCTGGGAACGTTCGGGTCGTTGGCGGCGGACTTGGCGGCGCGGAGTTCGGCGAAGGGGCGGAGCTGCTCGGCGGCGGCGATCGTGGCGGCGTGCAGCTTCCAGGCTGGAAGAGCAAGGAGCAGGGCGAGGGCGAGCGCGGTCGCAGCCGCGAGAACCCCAGCGGTGATGGTGAGGGCTCGGGGTGTGCGGCGGATGGAGGATGGCGATTTGTCGGTGGCGGAAAGGGGCGTGCAGGTAAACGAGGCGGGGCGATAGGCCGCGGCGGCGCCGGTGAGGGCGAGGACGAAGACGGCGCTTTGGAACCATGAGGCGGTGACTTCGATCTGGGCGTGCACGGCGCAGGCGGCGGCGGCGATGGCGATCGAGCGCACGATCCACGCGGCGTTCATCGAGATCTGCACGCACGCGAAGGCGATCACGCACCACAGAAGCAGCCCCCCCACCATCAACGCGGCGCTGACGGGGACGAGCGCTTGCGACTCCAGGGCCATCGCGGCGAGCACCACGGCGCAGCCGGTCAGGATCGCGATGCGCGATTCGAGACGCAGAGATTCCGGGCTCGGTGATTCGGTGGGCGGCGCGGTGCTGGTGGTGTGTGGAGCAACTGACCCATTCAACGCACGCCCGGCGCGCGCGAGCCAGAAAAGCCAGGCGATGCTCATCACCACGCCCGGCAGACCGAGGCAGCAGACCCAATCGAAGAAGATCGAGTGGGGAGAGGCGACCTCCTCAGGGCTGAGGGGGTTCTTGAGAATGGTGTAAACGTCTTTGTAGCCGTCGGGCCCGACACCCAGGAGCGGGTGGGCGGCGAAGATGCGTGCGGAGGCTTCGATGTAGAAGGCGCGGAAGAGGAGGGAGAGTTCGGAGAGGCGTTCGCCCAGGAAGCCGCGGAGGGCGATGAATGCGAGCACGAGGCCGATGGTTGAGGGGATGAGCGCGGGTGTGAAGCGGTTGAGGGCGGGCTTGATGCGCAGGACGCGCGGGAGGAGGAAGAGGCCAAGGGCGAAGAGGAGTGTGGCGAAGCCGCCTTTGCCGCCGGCGAGGGCGACGCCCAGGATGCCCAGCAGGGTGGCGAGTGCGAAGAGCGCGATGAAGAAGGTGTCGGCGGCGGTGCGGTCGGTGAGGAGGCGCTCGCGGCGGCGCTGAAGGGCGGCGAGGAACTGACCGAGTGAAAGGGCCGTGAGGATCACGCAGACGGTGGCGAAGACGTTCGAGAGCCCGAACCACGCGGAGGCCTCGGGCTGTGACAATCGGCGGATGTAGCTCTTGGCGGAGGAAGATTCGCTCGTCCAGCCCTGAGCGGCGAGGAAGGCTTCTTTGTTGGTCTCGAACGAACGCACGAGGGCCGGGTGATCGACGAAGACCTGCACGGCACCTTTGAAGACCATGAGGGAGCAGACGCCGACGAGGGCGGAGATCAGGGCGGTGCGGACGGCGCGGTGGTGCGCGGTGAAGAAGAGCGCCAGGGCGAGGGTGAAGGCGCTGGCCCATGACGCGCCGACGCGGGCCTGCTGAAGATCCGCGGAGCTTGAGAGCGTTGAGTGGAAGGCGATGGCGAAGAGCGCGCAGAGCCAGGCGTAAACGGAGAGGGAGGGCGTGAATGCGGCGCGGAGGCGCGAGTTTGATTGCGTGGCGAGCGGAGCAGCGAGGATGAGCATGAGCCCCGAAGCGAAGATGCTCAGCGCGTCGAGGGCGAGGGAGAGGGCGGGGGTGATGCCCACGACGGGGGCGAACTCAATGGCGGGGTCGGCGTCCCAACCCGGGATGAGCGATTGGGCGGTGATGGCCCGGAGCAGGAGCGGCGCGAGGGCGAGCGAGCAGAGGGCGCTGAGCAGGACGCCGCGATGCTCGGCGGGGTTGCGCTCGTGATCGAACTCAACGGTGGTTGATGAATCGGCGGACAGGGTTGGGCTCCGTGTGCGGAGGGGTGACCGTCAGGGCTTGCTTGCGCGGGTGCGGTGCTCATAGATCGCCACGATCATGAGGACCAGAAGCGTTTGCGCGCCGACGATGGCGGCCTGCCAGGGTGTCAGCGAGCCGAGGGAGATCGCACCCAGGGCGGTGATGGCGGTGAGCCCGTGGATGACGACCACGGCGGCGCGGCGCGAGAGCCCACGATCGACCAGACGGTGCGAGAGGTGTTGAAGATCGCCGACGAAGGGTGATCGGCCTTGTGAAAGGCGGAGGATGACCACGGAGAGGAAGTCGTAGATCGGCACCGCCAGGACGATCAGCGGCATGAGCAGGGCGTACCACCCGCCGGCGAGGTTGGGGGAGAGGTAGGTGGCGCGGACGGTGAGGAAGGCGAGCGCGAAGCCCAGGGTGAGCGAGCCGCTATCGCCCATGAAGATGCTGGCGCGGGGGATGGGGAAGTTGAAGGTGAGGAAGCCCAGCGAAGCGCCGACGACGAGGGCGAGGAGCGCGCCGACGAACCAGTTTTCGTGGATCATTGCGCCGGCGAAGAAGCAGGAGGCGGCGATGGCGGCGACCCCGGCGGTGAGGCCGTCCATGTTGTCCATGAAGTTCATGGCGTTGGTGACGACGACGAACCAGAGGATGGTGAGGGCGAAGGAGAATGCGTAACCGAGCGGGGCGGGGAGGGCGGAATCAAGAAGCGTGAGCAGGCGCGACTGGGTGGTGAAGACCACAACGCAGGCGAGGGCGACCATGACGAGCAGCTTGAAGAGTGGGCCGAGGGGCTTGCGGTCGTCGATGAGCCCGACGAGGTGGAGAATGAAGAGGCAGGCGAGGAACCACGCGGCGACGTGGGTGGTCTCGCGGAGGCCTTGCAGGTGGGGCGTGATGGCGGGGAGGAGGGAGGAGACGCGATCGGCGAGGGCGGGGGTGTTGACGAGGATGATGCCCAGGAGCAGTGGAAGGGCGATGGTCCAGAAGATGGCCAAGCCGCCGGTGTTGGGGACTTTGCGGATCTCGGCTTTGGTTTGGCCTTGCACGCCGGGGCCGTCGAGTGCGTTGAGGCGATTGCCCAGGGCGCGAGCGAGGAAGGTGAGCAGGATGCTCAGGAGCGTGGAAGCGGGGATGAGGATGAGGCACGCGCCGAGCATGGCACGAGTGTACCGGCGCGGGGCGGATCAGGTGAAGTGTGGTTGAGTGAGGGATATTCGCGGGAAGATCAGCCGGCCTTTTTCTTGCGGGTGTTCTCGCCCGCGGGGTCGCCTTGGTTGGAGGCGTTCCGGTCGGGGATCTTGATGTTGGTCCCGCAGTTTTTGCAGCGGACGAGCTTGCCTCGGGCGGCCGTGGGGACCGCGAGGACCTTTCGGCAGGTGAGATTCGGGCACATGATGCGGACGGTGTCTGCGGCCATGCGTGGGAACCTCTGAGAACGACGGGCGGAGAGGTGTTGAGGTGGGCTCGATGCGGCGAAACGCAGCCGCATCTGCGGAAGTTCATCGGCGAGTGCGGCGGTGGGCTTGACGGTGATTGGGGCGTGGGGCGAGAAGGGACGCGCGGGTGGCGTGTTCTCGGGCGTTGGGTCTTCGGCGGCGTATCCTCGGAGAGGGAACGGGGCGGGGATGTGTTTGGTCTTTGGTGAACTGAGGCAGACGGAACAACGCGGGACGGCGGGGTTCAGCGAGGCGGATGAACATGAGCACGACCACCAGCACAAGCGGACCGACCGGCGCCACGACCGTGAACAGCGGTGCCCCCGCGGGTCGGGTGATTCAGGGGCGGGCGACGGTGGTGGTCGGGCTTCAGTGGGGCGATGAGGGGAAGGGGAAGATCGTGCATTACCTCACGCCGCTGCACGACGCGGTGGTGCGGTACAACGGCGGCGCGAACGCCGGTCACTCGGTGGTGGTCGGGGGAGAGCGGTTTGCGCTGCACCTGATCCCCTCGGGGATTCTGCACAAGGGCAAGCGGGCGATCATCGGCAACGGGGTGGTGGTCGATCCGGCGTGGCTGATCGGCGAGATCGACAAACTCACGGCGCGCGGGGTGGATATGTCCAACCTGCGGATCTCTTCGCGGGCGCACGTGGTCATGCCCTGGCACAAGGACGAAGACGACCTGCGCGAGCGGCTGCTGCGGGTTGAGTCGGCGGTGGTGACGGGCGACGGCAAGGGGGGCGAGCCGATCGGTACGACCAAGCGCGGGATCGGGCCTTGCTATGCCGACAAGCACCAGCGAGCGACGGCGGTGCGGATGGGCGAACTGCTCGACGAGGCGTCACTTCGGTCGAAGGTGCGGATGATCGCGAAGATCAAGACCGCGACGCTCGGGGCGCTGTTCGACGCGCTGCCGGTGAGCGAACGACCCGAGGCTCGGCCCGCGTACGACGCGGAGACCGTGTTGAAGTCGTGCGTGGAGTGGGCGAAGCGACTGGGTGCGATGGTCGGGGATACGTCGGCGGAGCTGCTGCGGATGGTGGAGGAGGGGAAGTCGATTCTGCTCGAGGGCGCGAACGCGACGCTGCTGGATGTCGATCACGGGACGTTCCCGTTTGTCACGAGTTCTTCGACGGTGGCACTGGGCGCGCCGACGGGGTCGGGGATTCCCATGCAGAGCATCGGACGCGTGCTGGGGATCATGAAGGCGTACTCGACGCGCGTGGGCGGCGGGCCGATGGCCACCGAACTGATTGCCACCGAGGCGGATCGGGCGCTGGCGCACCACATCCGCGAGCGCGGGCGTGAGTATGGAACGACGACGGGTCGCCCGCGGCGGGTGGGTTGGCTGGATCTGCCGGCCGTGCGGTACGCGGTTCGGCTCAACGGCGTGACGGAGGTGGCGGTGATGCTGCTGGACGTGCTGGAAGGGATGCAGCAGATCAGGGTGTGTACGGGGTACACCATCGACGGGCGGCCGGCGGAGTTTGAGCCCGACGCGGGGTGGATGAGCCGGGCGACGCCGGAGTTTGCGACGCTGGAGGGCTTCAGCGGGGAAGTGAGCAAGGCGCGCACTTTGAGCGAACTGCCGAAGGAGGCTCGGGCGTACATTTCGCTGATCGAGCGGCATGTGGGCGCGAAGGTGGCGATCGTGTCGGTCGGGCCCGATAAGGACCAGACCATCCGCGTTGATGGTTGAGGCGTTCGGGTGGTTGGGATGTCGTGCGGGCTGGTCGTGTGTGTACTTTTCTCGGAAGGGTCGAGGCGTTGACGGCTGTCGGCAAACATCCCGGGCTCACGCCGCTGAGCGAGGCGGGCGAGGCGGCGTTGCGTGCGATCTTGTCGCGGAACCCGGGCGCGAAGCCAAGGGACGTGCTGCCGGACGTTTCGCCCGAACGGATTCCGCGGCACGTGGCGATCATCATGGATGGGAACGGGAGGTGGGCGAAGTCGCGCGGGTTGGCGCGGATGATGGGGCACCGCGCGGGGGCGAAGTCGGTGCGGGCGGTGATGGAAGCCGCGGGCGATCTGGGGATCGAGGTGGTGACGCTCTACTCGTTCTCGATGGACAACTGGAAGCGCCCCGAGGACGAAGTCCGGGCGCTGATGGAGTTGTACCTGGAGTACATGGCGGTGGAGCGGCAGACGCTGCTGGAGAACAAGGTTCGGTTCCGGCAGATCGGGCGACGCGAGGGTCTTCCCGAGATCATCCAGCGCGGGGTGGAGATGCTCGAAGCCGAGACAGCGGTGAACACGCGCGGGACGCTGTGCCTGGCGGTGAACTATGGCAGCCGGGCGGAGATCGTTGACGCGGCGAAGGACCTGGCCCAGCGCGTAAAGCGCGGCGAGCTGGACGTTTCGCAGATCGATGAGAGCACCTTTGCGCAGGGGCTGTATGCGCCGGACCTGCCCGACCCGGACCTGCTCATCCGCACCGCGGGGGAAATGCGCATCAGCAACTACCTGCTCTGGCAGATTTCCTACAGCGAGCTGCACGTGACGCAGACGCTGTGGCCTGACTTTGGGCGCGAGCAGTTTTTGGATGCCGTCCGCGAGTACGCGCGGCGTTCGCGCCGGTTCGGGGGGCTGAGCGACACCCCGACCGCGCGGTAAGCAAACCGGCTATGCTGGGCCTTCATGGCTCGACGACTCATCTTCGGACCCGTGCTCATCGCCCTGCTCATCGGGCTGATGTGGCTTGACGAACGCCTCGCGGGCACGCCCGTGGGCGCGTGGGGGTTTCTGGTCTCAGACAGCGGCGACAAACTGCTCCCCGGGCTGGTGCTGCTGATCGTGGGGCTTTTCGCCTGCGCCCGCGGCGGGTACGAACTGGCCCGCCTCTTCCGCGCCATGAACATCGAGGCTTCGAGCAAGAGCCTGTCGATCTCCGCCGCGGCGGGAGTTCTTGCGGGGAGCCTGACCATCGGACGCGAGTTGCCCGGGTTTGTCGGGCCTCATGCCGGGGCGATCCTTGCCTCGAGCGCGATCCTTGCGGTCTTCCTCTCGATGCTCGCGTACATTCGGCACAAGGACCCGAAGGGGGCCGCGACGGCGGTGGCGGCGGCGGGGTTCGCGCTGCTGTACATCGGGCTGACGCTGGCCTTCCTGATCGCCATCCGGCGCGAGTTCTCCGTCTGGGCGATGGTTGCGGTCATCTTCACCGTCAAGGCCTGCGACAGCGGCGCGTACTTCACCGGCACCGCCATCGGCAAGCACAAACTCATCCCCTGGATCAGCCCCGGCAAAACCTGGGAAGGTCTCATCGGCGGTCTCATCACCAGCGCCCTGTTCGGCATCGGGTTCGTCATGCTCGCGGGGCAGAGCGGGCACTACGCGCCAAAGAACCTCAACTGGATCGACGGCATCGTCCTCGGGACCATCCTGGGCCTGGTGGGGCAGGCGGGTGATCTTTCCGCCTCGGTGATCAAACGCGACGCGGGGGTCAAGGACGCCGGGCGGATTCTGCCGGGCTTCGGCGGGCTGATCGACATGCTCGATTCACTGCTGATCGCGGCCCCGGTGGCGTATTGGTACCTGGAACTGCGACTGTGAATGATCTTTGGTTTCCGGCGCGCGTCGGGCCTTCGGGTGGTCTAGACTTCCATCGATGGGGGTTTTTGGAGCCTTGCATGTCGGAGACGGCCAATCTCCTGCGTTTATTCCGTGTTGACCAACAGATCCGCGGTCTGCGCTCACGCCTGACAGCCGCCGAGCGGTTCTTGACCGAGCAGGCCCGACAGGGGGAAGATCTTTCCTCGCGTCACGCCACGAGCGCGGCACAGCTCAAGCAGCTCAAGGCCGCCGGTGCGAACCACGAAGGTGAGTGCGTCCGGATCGAGACGCGCATGGCCGCCCTGCGAGAGCAGATGAACGGCGCGCGGACGAACAAGGAATACTCCGCGTTCCTGAACGAGCTGAACGCGCTGAAGACGCAGAAGGAAGCCTCCGAGAAGCTCCAGCTCGAAGCGATGGAGAAAGTCGAACAGCTTCAGAAGATGCTGACGGAAATCGAGGCTTCGCTCACCGAGCGGAAGACGATCATCGCGAAGGCGAAGTCTGATCGTGACTCGAAGGAGGCGGAGATCAAGGACCGCCTGACCGAGCTGACCAGCCAGCGCGAAACGGTGAAGAGGGAAGTCGACGCGGGGCACGCACGCCAGCTCGAAGACCTCATGAACCGCCTGGGCGAAGAGGCGATGAGCCACGTCGAAGAGATCGATCGGCGGAACCACGAGTGGTCGTGCGGATCGTGCCGGATGGCCGTGCCCCCGCAGACCTTGAGCCTGATCGCGCGGGGCGTGCTGGTGAACTGCCCGTCGTGCGGGTGTTTCCTGTACACCGAGCTGGACGTGGTGAGCAAGAAGCTGCCCAAGCCCAAGAAGGGTGAAACGCTCGAAGCGTGAACCCGAACGTCCGGCGTGCGCCGCGGGTCAACACCGATCGGCAACGCGAACGAATGCCCAAAGAACGACACGGCCCCGAGCGTCTGCCCGGGGCCGTGGTGTTTTTGCTGCGATGCACGTCGCCTGATGAAAGACGTTACGAGGGGATGGGCATACCCGTGCACTTGGGGATCAGCACGCGCTCGATGACCGGCTCGCCCTTGTCGTCGTTGCCGAAGAACTTGTTCAGTGCCCCGGTGATCTGGCGGTTGAGGGTTTGGCGGTCGGGCTCCTTCAGGTGCGCGTGCTGAGCGCGGCCGAAGATCTGCGAGATCTCCTGCTTCACTTCCGCGTTGCGCTGCTTGAGCTTGTTCTCCACGCCCTCGGCGTTGCGCTGCTTGACCTGCACGACGATCTCGGTGCTCCACAGCCACACCGAACCGGTCATCGTGTTCTGGAACGACCCGTCCTTCGGGGTGATCACCGTGATCTCCTTGATCACGTCGGCGTCGTCCTTCTTGATGCTGTGCGTGTCGACCTGCGCTTGGGACTTCTTCGGGCCCATCGCGGAAAAGGCGACGAAGGTGATCACCGCCTGAGCCACGACGATGGCGCCGACGGTGCCCATGAGCTTCATGGAGCCTTTCTTCTTCGGTGCGGCCTCGGCGGGTGCCTTGTCCGCGGCCTGCTTCTCGGGCTTCTTCTCGTCCTTCGCCATGGTGATCTCGCCTCAAAGACCCGATCGCCGCGGCGCGAACAGTCGCGGGCGTGCGTGGGCCGAGAGGTGTATCGACCGGCGCGAACGCGCAGTTCGCGCCACAAGAGATCAGACCACGGGCGGTGGTGCGCGATGCCCGCGCAGGTGGAAGGCTTTGTCCGCGAAGGTGTGTTATCGGGCCGGCGATGCGAAGACCGATCACCGACCGATCGCCAGCAACTGCTGCACGAGCTGGTCGGTGGTGGTGATGACGCGCGAGCTGGCGGAATACCCCGTCGAGGCGAGGATCATGCTGATGAACTCTTGAGCGAGGTCGACGTTGGACTGCTCGAGTGCGCCGCCGACGATCTTGCCCGTGCCCGAGGTGGTCGGCGCGGTGATCACGGGTGTGCCGGAGTTCGGACCCACGGCGAAGAGGTTGCTGCCCACATCCACAAGACCCTCGGGGTTGGAGAACTTTGCCAGCACGACCTGCCCGACGCGGCGTGTCTGCCCGTTTGAGAACGAGCCGGTGATGACGCCGTCGGAACCCACGGAGTAGCTGTTGAGCACGCCGACGGGTGTACCGTTCTGGAACTTTGCCGCGAGGGTGGAGTTCTTGTCCGACAGCGCGGTGACGAGCGCGGTGGGCGAGTTGAAGTTCAGATCGAACGTCAGCGGCGTGACCGCGCCCGAGCCCGTGCGGTCGACCGTCACCGACAAGGGCTGCGGATTGACCGCACGCCCGGAGGAATCAAAGTCCAGCGTCCCCGTCCCGACGCGCAGGTCGACGCCCGCGGCGTCGGCGGATTCGACAAAGTACCGCCAGGTCGTGCCGTTGCCTCCGGTCCGACTCTGCAGCGTCATCGCCAGATCGACGCGGACCTCTGAGCCCAGCGAGTCGTAGACGACGAACGTGTGACGGACCGACTCGCCATCAGCGGTGGTGACATTGGTCGCGGTAAAGGGCGTGGAGAGCACCGCGCCGGTGGCGGAAACCTGGCGGATCGTGTTCTGATCGATCTTCAGCGCGTTGATCGTGCCGATGTTGCCCACGACCGTGACCACGCCCGCGGCATCGATGGTCGCGCCGGGGGTGAAGCCGTCGGGGTTGGCACCGGTGGTGGTGTCGATGCCCAGGGCCTGATTCAGGAACGCGAGATAGTCATTGACCGTCGTGGTCGCGGTGATGGCCAGCGAAGCGGTGGCGAGCTGCTTGCCGCCCTTCTCCGCACCGTTGATCTGAATGGTTTGCCCAGCGGTAAAGAGAGCCTGGTTGCCGGCGATCGCGGGATTATCGATGTTCGTCAGCAGCGTTGCGCCCGCGGCCGGGGCGGCCGTCAGATCGAGCAGCGCGGGGAAGGTGACACGCGAGCCGCGGGTGGCGACGGTGCCCCCGGCGTTGAGGTTGCCCGTGAACTGCACATCGGTGGTGGCCTCGGCGAGTCGAAGCTGACCGACGGGGATGTTCAGGTTGGTGAGGGTGCCGGTGACGATGTTGAAGTTGGCGTCGACGCCGTAGCCCTGCAGACGTTCGCCCGTGACGTTGACGAGGTTGTTGGCGGAGTCCTGACGGAACGCGCCGGCGCGGGTGTAGAAGCGTTGCGTGCCGCGGTTGACGAGGAAGAAGCCTTCGCCGTCGATCGCAAGGTCGCGTGAGTCGCCGGTGGGCGAGAGCGAGCCGGGGTTGAAGTTGCGCTGCGTGCCGGCGATGGTGACGCCCAGACCGATCTGCGCGGGGTTGCTGCCGCCGCTGGTGTCGGAGGGCTCTGAGCCGAGCGAGAGGTTGCGTGCGAACTGGCTGGCGAAGAGCATGCGGTTGCTCTTGTACGCGGTGGTGTTGACGTTGGCGATGTTGTTGCCGATGACGTCGAGGGAGCGGGCGTTGCCGCTGAGACCGGTGAGGCCCGTGAACATCGCGGTGGTTGAAGCCATGGAAGCGTCTCCGTGTAATCGGCGTGAGTGCGTGTGAAACGAACGGGATCGTGAAGGGCCGGGTGCGGTTTGGGTGCGTGATCGCGGCGATTTTCAAACGAGCGAAACAGAATGAGCCGCAAAGAAGTAGTCAGACCTTGACCGACCGAGCCAACTCACCTCGCGAGGCGCGTGCCAGCTTGTCGAGCATGCGCGAGACCGAAGGATCGGAGGCGAGCGTGCCGTGGGGCAGTTGCAAAACCGCGATCTGGGCCTCTTGCTCGGGTGAAGGAACGGTCACCACGCCGTCGAAGTGCGCGACTCTTGCCGGTGCCGCGTCAAACTTGCCGGTGATCGTGCGCGTCTGGACATCGAGGGTCAGCGTCTGCCCGTCGATGACCACCAGAGCGCTCGTCAAACCCGCGGCGGCCGCTCGATCAGCCGCTTGCGCCAACCGCTCGGTCTGCTCCGGTGTCAACTCGACCGAGGCGTTCTTCGCGATGCTCACCGGCAGATCGCTGCGCACCAGGCCCTGCTTGGCTTGCTTGAGCAGCTTCTGAAAGTCAGCACCGGAGTTCGCAGGTATCGCGCCCTGGACCGTGGGCAGGCCCTTACCCGACCGTGCAAGCGCACCCAAACCCGACGCTCCAAGCTTCGCCAGCAGTACCGCGGCAGGAATCATCTGCTTAACTCCGATCGTGCTTCACACACCAATCACGCAAAGTCCGCTGACTACTCGGAACGCTTCAGCCACGCATTACTGCGGCCCGCCCGGGGATGAGCCGCTCCCTACGGGCACCTGACCAACCGGTGTCGGCGCGGGCGTTGTCGGGCTCGGCGTTGGCGATGTCGTAGTGGTGCCACCGATGGCGCGGAGCAACTGGTCGAGCGTCGACCGCGCCGTGTTGTTGCGTGTGATGATGTTGTTCGTGTCCGTCGCCTGTCCGCCCGGTGCGTTCGGGATCTCCGCCGCTGGGTTCGGCGGGTTCGGATTCGGATTGTTCGGGTTGGGCTGGTTGATCTCCGGGACGAAAATCTCGTCCACGGATTTCATGGGCACGCGCTGCCCGTTGGCGAGGTTGAGCACCACGCCGTCCTTCGTCTGGCTGATCGACACCACCTGCCCCTCGGTGCGTGCGTTGGTCTCTGACAGCCCAGAGACAAACGCGCCGATCAATCCCCCGGCGTTGCTGAGCTGGTTCTGCGCCACCAGCGTGTCGAGCTTGCGCTCCAGCGCCAGGTTCGCCTCGATGCTGCGGATCGACGACATCTGCTGCAGCAGCGCGTTCGAGTCGTTGGGCTTCAGCGGGTCCTGCCGCGTCAGCTCGGAGAACATGATCTTCAGGAACTGATCGCTCGTGAGCTCCGACATCCGGCTCACGCCGCCGCTCTGTCCCGCGCCGCTCGATGTGCTGTTGACAGGGTCCATGCCCGCTCATCCGCAAAGCCCGGGCCAGTACATTCCGGCAACGGCTGCGCCGCCTTCACGCACCGACTGCGCACCCCGGGCACATTCCGCGCACGACCAGCACCACGCCTTTCGCCCGCACATCGACGGGCCATCAACCATCATTCTGTACAAGGGCGTCTCGCATTCGCGCGGGCAAGCCGTGCGTGATCATCTCACACACGAAACGCGATCGGGCATCGGGACGTTGTCGCTCACACGCGTATGGCCGCATCCGCGCCGGCTCATCCTCAACCTACGGCACTCAGCTTCCGGCGAACGACCTCGCCGCGCGAGTCAACAGTCACCGCGTCCGCATCGTCAAGCCCCGCTGCATCACCCCGCGACGATTCAGCCGACTTCTCGGCCTTTTCATCGCGTGCCGAAGCCGCCGAGCCCCGAGCCGCAGTCTTCTGCATTGACGGACCGATGCCGCTCTCGACAAGTATCCCGGCGGCCTGCGTAAACGTCGTTTGCTCGCCTCCACGCCCCGGTATCGACAGTGTCGGATCGATCGACACCCGCGCTTCGCCCAGCGTGTACCCACGCGAGGCCAGGCTCGCGTTCAGCTCGCTCATCGCCGATCGGATCGCCTCCGAGGCGTGCGCCGAAGCGGTATCGAAACGCACATTGAGCGTGGTTGATGCGAAGTCGATGTTCACGCGCACCTGCCCGAGGCTTTCCGGCTGCAGCTTCATGACCATCGAGCCCACGCGCTGCCGCAGGGCCGAACTCACGCCGCGCGTCAACTGCGAAGCGACCGCCGCGGTCAGCGCGCGATCGACTTCACCATCTTCGGTGTACAGCGCCGAACCACCACCCGTTTGCAACAGCGTCGAGCCCCGATCACCACCCGATCCTTGATCCGTCGTCGAGCCGCTTGAGCCGTTCGCCGCGCTCGCCGCACCCGTCACCGCCTGCGACTTCAGTGTACTTTCGCCGGGCACGCCGGCCGCCGTGTCGCTCCGCGTTGCGTCGTGGATCATGCCGACAGAAGCCTTCGCGGCGTTCGACGCATTCAAACCAAAGGCCGCCGCACTTCCCGTCACAGTCGGCCTCTGCGTATCAAGCACCACACGCTCGCGCACGACATCTTCTCGGCGCTGATCGATCAGCGGCTTGTTCGATCCTTCACGATCCGACGAGCCCGTTTCACTTCGCATCACGATCGAGCCTCGCTCTGAAACCACTGCGAGTTCAACCTGCTTCACATTCTCCGACGCTCGCGCCGAGAACTTCGTGAACACTTCCACATCGTTCTCCGGTTGCTCGATCGCGCCGTCAGACGGCGGCGTGAACTCGCCTCGCTCCGATCGTTCGATGTTCACCATGTCCGCACGCGACTGGACGTTCTCCAACACAGCAACGGAACCGTTCAGCGACGTGGGCCGAAGAATCTGGCGCGCCAGCGACGGGTCGATCGTCACCAGCAACTCATTCAGCGAGTCGATCGTCAGCGGCTGCGCCTTCAGCACCGCAAGACGGCTCGTCCTCGACACAAGCTCCGCCCGCGCGTCGAGCAATCTCTGTGAATCGGTTCTTTGATCTTCCGCCGTGCCCTGTTCACGCTCAGGCTGTACGCCGCTGTTCGTCGTCGCACCCAGCGGCGTCGATGCATCAGCCGAATCGCCGCCGAGCGCTCGCAGATCCCCGCCCACGGTCAACGCCGACGCGCCGTCCGCGTGATCAGCAACTTCGGCACTTTTCGACAGAGAAACCGTCGTCAGCGTCGCTTCCGCGGGCTTCACACCCTTCAGCACAACGCCATCGATCGCGATCCCCCCTTGTCCACTCGACACACCCACGGGCGACTGGCCCGCCAACTTCTCTCCGCTGCTCTGCGCTGAATCGTCGGCAAACGAGAGCGTGTTCGCAACTCCGCCGCGGGTGTTGTGCAGCGTTTCATCACCGACGGCTGAATCAGCATCCCCGGCAGTGAGTCCTTCCGCAGATTCCGCGAGTGCCGCATCCGCGACAACAGAACGCAAACCGCCCTCACCCACCGCGGTCAACCCATCTCCGTCCGCAGATCGCCCACTTCGGTCATCCGCTCCATCGCGTGTACTCTCGGCCTCGAAGGCTTCACCTTCCGACCGCTTCGATTCCGTTCGATCCGACGATCTGTGCTTCGCCCGCTCGCCTTGCGTGGGCTTATCCGCCTGCGGGGCGTCGTCGGTCGTGCGCCGCTCGTCGGTCGTGCGATCGCGATCGGTCGATGACTGCTGCTTCACCGCCTTTTCGAGCTGATCGCCGAACGAATCGCTAGCGCCTTCCCCACCGTTGTTTCGAGCAGTTACACGTTCAGAGCGCTTTGTCTTCAGCGTCGCCGATGCCCGCTTGCCAGCGAGAAGATCAGCCTCCGCGATCGATGCCGTCGTCGATTTTCTCCCGGGGCTCGACAGCAGCCGTTCAGGCTGAGGCGCGAACAGCGACTGAACACTCGGGCTGACTTGGCGTGGTGTGATCATGGTGCCGAGGGCGAGGCAGGTGCGCCCGAGGCCGCGGCGTTCGATTTCGCCTGCGTGATGCCCCGGGTCCGAAGCTGCTCAAGCAACTCCGCTGCCAAACGCTCATCGGTTTTGATGAACTCGGTCATGATCTTCGCCCGCTTCGACTCGTCCATCGCCGCGAGATAATCCAGCGCTTCCTCGCGTTTGTTGTCCGTCAGCATCGACTGCAAAACCTGCTTGGCGGCCGGCGCTTTCTGCGCTTCGAGCGCAGCGAGTGCCTGCTGAAACTGCTGATCCCTCGCTACCTTGTTGATCTCCGCCTCTTTCGCCTCAACGCGCTTCCGCGTCGCATCGACGATCTCTCGATCACGCTGAACGTCCGCCTGCTGCTTCGCCAGCGCCTGCTGCAACTGACGGATCTCCTCTCGCAAGCGCTGCAGGCTGGCCTGGTTGGCTTCGAGGTTCTCGCGGTTGGCGTCGATCACGTCCGTCGCCGGCCGCGCCGGGCCCGTGCGCTTCGCCACCGCATCGACCTTCGCCTTCTCTTCAGCCGCGGCTTTGTCCGCTTCTTCCTTCTTCTGCTTTTCCTCCGCGATGGTCATTGAGAGAATCTCGCGGATCCGCTGCACACGCTCGCCGTCGAGGCGGTCGTTGCTCTTCAGCCACAGCAAAAGGCCGACAATCGCCAGAAGGTTCGTCAGCGCAAGGATCGAGATGATCGTCCACAGTGTTTTCATGTCGCGCTCCCGCCGATCTCAAACTCCGCCCGCTCGCCCTGTGATCGCATCAGCACCAGGTCGTCGAGCTCCGCGGCTTCCTTCCGCTGCTGCTCACGCTTCCACTGCTCGTACCGCTTGCGTTTGAGCGTCTCAACACCCTTGCGCGCAACCGCGGCTTTCAGAAGCTCCGCCCGCGCCGCGTCCACCTTGTGCTGCATACCCGCCGCCTTGATCGCCACCCGCTGCAGATCGATCATCGAGTGCAGCGAGCTGTGCGCCTGCTGCCGCACGCCCGCCACATCCACCACCCGCCCACGCTCAACCCCCGCCGCCGATCCGCTGAGCTGCCCGCGCAGCACGTCGCGCGACATGACCATCGACCGTTGCAGCCGCAGCGCCTCATCGAGCAACGCCCGACGCTCACGCTCCAAGACCGCCAGCGCACGCTGCGCCTCGCGCTCGGCCCGCAACCTCGCCTCCAGCACCGCCTCAAGCTCAAAGTGAAACACGCGCCCCATCGATCAACCCCTCCTCATCTGCAGGCGCTGCGCGATCTCACCCGCCAGCCGCACCGCCAGATCGCGCGACTGCTGGAAGACCACCCGATCGCCCGAGCCCTGCCTGAGAATCTCGTTGATCCGCGGGACAAACTCGATCGCCGCGTCGGTCTCGGGGTTGCTGCCTCGTGCGTACGCGCCGATCTGGATCAGATCCTCACTTTCGCGGTACGCCGCGAGCATCTTCACCAGCGCACGCCTCGCGCCGACATGCGCCGCATCGCAGACCTCGTCCGCAACGCGGCTGATCGAGTCCAGCACGTCGATCGCCGGGTAGTGCCCCTTCTGCGCCAGCGCTCGCGAGAGCATGATGTGCCCGTCGAGGATGCCACGCGCCGCGTCGGCGATCGGCTCGGTCATGTCGTCGCCCTCGACCAGCACCGTGTACAAACCCGTCACCGAGCCCGGCTCGTGTCCCGGTCGCTCCGCCACAAACTGACCCGCACGCTCCAGCAGCCGCGCCATCCCCGAGAAAACACTCGGCGTGTACCCCTTGCTCGCCGGCGGCTCGCCGATGCTCAGCCCGATCTGCCGCTGCGCCTGCGCGTACCGCGTCACCGAATCCATCATCAGCAGCACATGCCGCCCCTGCTCACGGAAATACTCCGCAACCGTGCTGGCCACCTGGGCCGCGCGGATCCGCATCAGCGGCGACTCGTCGCTCGTGCTGGCGATCACCACCGCGCGCTTGCGACCCTCTTCACCCAGCACGCCCTGCAAAAAGTCCTGCACCTCGCGCCCGCGCTCGCCGATGAGCGCCAGCACCACCACATCCGCCGCGGTGTTCTTTGCGATTGTTCCGAGCAGCGTGCTCTTGCCCACGCCCGGGCCCGCAAAGATTCCAAGCCGCTGCCCGCGCCCGACCGTCGTCATCAGGTCCACCGCCCGCACACCCGTCGGGAGCGGGCTGTGGATCCGCAGCCGCCGCGTCGCCGGCACCGGCGGCGGGTCCACCGGCCTCGGCACCGTGTGCAGCAGCGCCCCGCCCCCATCAATCGCACGCCCCAACCCATCGATCACACGCCCCATCAACGACCACCCCACACCCACCGTCTGCGCCGCGTGCAACCCCACCACCTCGTCGCCCAGCCTGATCCCCGTCGTCTGACCAAGCATCATCACAATCGTGTGCTGCCCGCTGAACCCCACCACTTCGCCGGGCAGTGCCTCGCTGACCGCGAACGAGTCCGACTCCGCTTCACCCCCCCCACCACCCCTCGGCACCCGCGCCGCCAGCCGCGGCAGCATCACCAGCGACCCCACCGGCAGCGGCAGATCCTGCACCAAAACCGTCAACCCCTTCAGCGACACCACCCGCCCCGTCACCTCAACGGGCTGCACGCTCTGCACAGTTTGAATGGCCGGGGCAAGCACCGACATCGTTCATTGATCCTCAACAAGCACCGTTCAACAAGCACCCTTGATCACCCGCGCATCACCACGCGTTCCTCACGCCCGCGCCTCGGGCAGCAGCGCCTCGACAATCCGCGTGAGCTGCGTCTCGATCGTCGCGTCGATCATCCCCGCCCCGCCGAGCGTCGCGTTCCCGTCTCCCTCGCTGATCCGCGCCGAGCACGAGCCGCGCGATACCCCCGCGTCCTCAACGATCTCCGTGTGCGTCGCCGAGCCGTACCGCTGCGCAAGCCCCGGCAGCGCCGCCTCCACCAGCGGGCGATCCAGCGGGTGGACCGCGATCTTCAGCCGCGAGGGCCTCATCACCATCCCCAGAACCGCCTCGAGCTGATCCGCCACGACCGACGGATCGAGCTCAACCTGCCGCTTGATCACCCGCCCGGCGATGATGCACGCCAGCCGAAGCACGTCCTTCCGCGCATCGTCGATAAGTTCCTCGCGCCGCGAGACAAAGTCCTGCAGCGTCGCAAGCCACGCCCCCTCAAGCTGCTGCAGCGATTCGCGCCGCTCGCTCAGCGCCGCCTCGCGCCCCGCCGCCACGCCCTGCTCGTGCCCGCGCGCAAGCCCTTCCGCCAGCCCTTCCGCACGCCCCTCGTTCGCCGCGTTCTGGATCAGCCGCGCCCGCTCCACCTTCCCCTGCTCAACGATCCGCGCTGCCTCCTCACGCGCCCGCGCCAAAATCGTCTCACCCTGCCGGCGAAGATCGCCCAGGTCCAGCACGATCGCGTCGCGCATCACCATCGCCGAGCTGGACTGCTTGATCACCGCCATACCGCTTCACCACGCTCCGTTCACACCAGCAGATCGCTATCACCACCGCGACCCGAGATGATGATGTCGCCCGAGTCCTCCAGCCGCCTCACGATGTCCACGATCCGCTGCTGCGCCTGCTCCACGTCGCTGACCCGCACCGGGCCCATGAACTGCATGTCTTCCTTGATCAGCTGCGCCGCACGCTCGGACATGTTCCGGAAGATCTTCTCCTTCAGCTCCTCGCTCGCGGTCTTCAGCGCCAGCGTCAGCTCGTCGTTATCGATCTCCTTCATGATCGTCTGGATGCCCTTGTCGTCGACCATCTTGATGTCTTCAAACACGAACATCAGCCGACGGATCTGCTCCACAAGGTCCGGGTCCTCCGACTCCAGCCCCTCCATGATCGACTTCTCCGTCGACCGGTCCGCCAGGTTCAGAATCTCTGCAACCGTCGGCACGCCCCCCGCCTTCTCCATGCTCTGCATCAGCATGCTGCTCAGCCGGCTCTCCAATCCCCGCTCGACCTCCTTGATCACCTCGGGGTTCGTCTGCTCCATGTTCGCAACACGCTTGATCACCTCGATCTGCTTCTGACCCGGCAAACCGCCCAGAATCTCCGCCGCCTTGTGGTGCGGCAGGTGACACACAATCAACGCGATCGTCTGCGGGTGCTCGTCCTGAATAAACGTCAGCAGGTTCTCGCTCTCCGCCTTCTGCAAAAACGCGAACGGCGTCTTCTGCACCTGCGTCTGAATCTGCTGCAACACCCGCTCCGCCTGCTTCGGATCAAGGCTCTGCTTCAGCAGCACCTTCGCATACTCAAGCCCGCCCTCGTTGGCGAACTGGTTCGCCATCGACAACCCATAAAACTCCTCGATCACCGCGTTCCGCAGCGGATCAGGAACCCGCCCAAGCCCCGCAAGCTCACGCGTCACTTCCTCCACCGCCTGCGGCGTCATCTGCTTCAACAACTCCCCCGCCGCCGTCGGTTCCAGCGAGAGCAGAATAATCGCCGCCTTCGTCAAAGGATCGAGCTTCGACGAATCCTCCGGCAACTTTTCTCCCGGCTTCCTGGGCATCGCTGATTCCCTTCCGTTCCGTCACGCATCCACCCGCCGCACCACTCACTCCTCCGTCGCCACCCACCGGTTCAAGAGCGCCGCCGCGTCGCTCGGGCTCTTCTTCACCATGTCCTGCACCTGCTCCAGCATCTTCTTGTACTTCAGCTCCTCGTCGTCCAGCTCGATCCCCACCATCGCCGCCGCCCCTTCGTCCGCCTCGCCCACCAAATCACTCTGCGACTCCAACGCCGGCGGCAAGCCCACAACCTCCTGCGCCGTCGGCAGCTCGATCGGCTTGGCGCTCCGCTTCACCAGCATCAGCATCATCCCCATCGCCGCCAACGCCACCGCACCCAGCGCAACCGTCCGGATCGTCGACCCGCTCAGCAGCTCCGCCACGATCCCCCCACCAGCCCCGCCGCCCCCTCCGCCGCCAACCATCCCCACCATCGCGCCAGTCGCCGTAATCGCCAGATTCATCGGCACCGGAATCAGCGACACCGTCAGCATCCGCTGCTGCGTGTTCGCCTGCGCACCAGACTCAACCGCCGTCGTCGCGATCAGCGCCTGCAAGTCGCGCTCAAGCCGCTCCTTCTCCGCCGTGAACCGCGCTTCAATCTCCGCCTGCGTCGGCTCCGCATCACTCCCCGCCGCACCAGAACCCCCCCCACCCCCCGCCCCCCCCCCCCCCCCCCCCCCCCCCCC